>Ga0182739_1001231_pt1 | contig 27669 bp, 23 predicted proteins | sample eDN5th30CBELigBY_FD_128873 | JGI IMG/M metagenome (GOLD analysis project Ga0182739, IMG submission 128873) | Enriched backyard soil microbial communities from Emeryville, California, USA - eDNA 5th pass 30_C BE-Lig BY (version 2) (version 2) | ecosystem: Environmental > Terrestrial > Soil >... | reverse complement strand
CTAATTGTCTAGCTACAGCGCCCAGCCCCTCGAGGTCGCTTCAGTCCCTCGGTCGAAAGCTGGAAAGACGCTTTCGATTCGGGCCTTCCAGCGCTAGTCGGGGCTAAACGGGGCGCTTCCGCTTTTCTAAATAAAAAAGGCATTCAGAAATTATTCTGAATGCCTTTTGTTATTTAGTGATCTCCACTATAGAGTGGGAGATAACTCAAGCTTATTAAGGAGTCGACTCTGTTGGCGGAGGGGTTTGACCTGGTCCGTTTTCAGGAGTTGTCCCTGGATTAGTGCCTGGTTCTGGTTCAGTACCATTTTCGCCACCGTTATTATTTCCATTACCATTACCATTTCCATGGCCGTTTGAATTTCCTTCGCCATGCGAACCGCTATTTGAACCACCATTTGGGCTACCATTTGATCCGCCGTGAGAGCCCCCACTTTGATTACCATTTCCAGTATCAGGAGTTGGAGTAGTGTTTTGGTCTGGCGTAACTGGCTCTGCTGGTGTTGCTGCAGCTGTTGTAACTGTATTAGATTGTCCTGATTCTAAGCCAGTGATATCGACAGCTACAACAATGTAGGATCTACCACTTGAGATAGAGGCTTGACGACCGCTTCCATCTCTTAGTGAAGCTACAAGGGAACGACTACCATTTGTTATATCGTATACACGATAGCCGACAACATCATTTGATGCAGATTTTGACCAAGTAATTGTACTTCCTTGCAATGATGCTGAAACAGCCTGTGGACTATTTCCATCCGCATTAAAGGTAGCTGTTGATGCTACACGAGCTGTACCGCCTGGCAATAATTTAGAAGCATCTCCACCAAGTCTACCAAGCATTCTTCTCGCGAAATCAGAGTTAATACCAGCACCGCCACCTGAAATAACAAATTCTCTTGGTGTTGAATCAAGTGCAAGATAAGATTTCCCATTAATCATTACCATAGATGAGGAAGATGATACTAAACTATCATCCACTTTACTTGGGACAAATACATTTCGGTTAAATAAATCTGTACGAACTAAACCAGCCTGTGAGCATGCCTTAGAAGGTGCATCCCCTGATATGCCACAAAACGATGCGCTAATAACATTAGCAGGACGTTTAAATTGTTCCACGGGATCCGCTAACTTAGGATTTGCATCATAGATGGAATTCATTAGACTTGCCCATAATAAGTTAACACGAGTACTTGGTTGCCCATATGTGCTGTTACCTTGAGCAAGGGATTTATTCATTTCATAACCCATCCATACACCTAGTGAAATGTTTGGATTATAACCTACTAACCATACGTCTTTAAAGTCGTTCGTCGTACCAGTTTTAGCAGCAAAGTCAGCAGAGAATTTTAATGCACTTCTTGCTTTTGTTGCTGTACCGTATTCTAATACATCTCTTAACATATCAGTTACCATATAAGATGTTTCTGGTGAGAATACTTGAACCGGTTCTGCCTTATGCTTATAGATTATATTGCCATCTAAGTCTTCAATTCGGTCAATCATATAAGCATCGATAAACTGTCCACCATTTGCAAATGTCGCAAAGGCATTTGTATTTTCTTCTACCGTCGTACCGTATGTTAAACCACCAATTGCAGCAGAAAGGTTTTCATAATCTCCTGCAGTTACTCGTGTAAAACCCATTTGCTCTAAGTAACTAGCAGGCTTTCGGTCTCTAATTGAATCATATAATCGTAAAGCAGGTAAGTTTTGAGATTTAGCTAAGGCTTCACGTGCAGGAATAATCCCTAATTCTTGATTTTTAACAAAGTTAGAAGGACTGTATCTACCTTGGCTAAATTTTACATCGACTACTGGACTACCTGCACCAATGACACCATATTCAATAGCTGGTGCATATACTAGTAATGGCTTCATTGTCGAACCATTTGCACGAAATGCTCGTGTTGCGTAATTATACTGTTGCTCTTCATTAAATTCGCGTCCGCCGACAAAACTTAAAATTCTACCAGTAGTATTTTCAATGGCAATACTACCAACTTGAACAGGTTCTTGGGTTACAATTTCTTCACCAGTTTCTTTATCGACTTTGGTAGTGGTAAAGGTTTGACCATAATTTTTGAAATTCTTTGCAGCTTCCTGCATGGCATCATACATACCTTTATCGATTGTTGAATAAATTCTGTAACCACCTGAACGTATGTCACGATCAGCTAATATCGTGTATTTGCTTTCTAAGTTTTCTTCTTCGTCTAAACGACTAGGGTCGATGCCATCCTTTTGAGCTAATATACGTGCGATAATGGCTTTAGCTCGATCCTCTAATTCATAAGTTAACCAAGGATAACTATCTGTAGCTTCAGGTTCTGGCTCTCTGAAATCTTTAGTAATGTCATAGTTGATAGCCTCATCATATTCTTCTTTTGTAATATACCCTGAAGTCAGCATACGCTTAAGAACTGTTTTCATTCTTTCAACACCTGGTTTTAGCCCATCAGCATCTTTAATCTTACCCTTATTAGTAAAAGGTGTATGTGCAAATGGTGCTTGTGGTATACCTGCAATATAGGCTGCTTGAGGTAAGTTAAGCTCAGATGCGGAAATTCCGAAAATTCCGTTCGCAGCAGTTTCTACTCCTGCAATATTTTTACCCGATGCATTACGACCATAAGGAATAATATTTAAGTAAGCTTCTATTATTTCTTCCTTCGTCATAAATTTTTCTAATCGTAAAGCTAATAGAATTTCTCTAGCTTTACGTTCATAGGAGACTTCGTTCGTTAATATTTGGTTCTTAATCAGTTGCTGTGTTAAAGTTGAACCACCTGTTTGAGTAGAGGAATTTGTGATGTCCTGTAAAAGTCCACGAACTACTGCTTTTGGAACAATTCCATCGTGGTCACGGAAATATTCATCTTCCGTTGCAAGCACAGCATTAATTAATGTAGGAGAAACATTAGCAATTGAAGTTTCTCTTCTTTCCAAATCGGTTCTTAACTTTCCTATGTAAATATCACCTGCGAAATAGATTTCACTTGTTTCCTCGTAATTATAAATTTCGTCTCTCATTTCTGCTTTGGTCATGAGAGGTTCGTCTTTAACAAGTGATGCAAAGTAACCGAGACCTATACAACCAACAAAAACGACTGCAAGCGTAATGAAAATAAAGAATATAAGCATTAAATTCCATATAACACTGCCGGTTATTCTTAATTTCCTCATTTTCTTTGACGTTGCAAATCTATCTATTTTGGCATTTAATTCTTGTATACGTTTTATAAAAAGACTGATCCATTCTTTCATGAAACGACACCCCCTAAAATCTCGTTTATTATAGCATATATCATTATAGTAGGAATATAGTTATTGACATTGATTTTAAAACGAGTAGAATAAACATTATAAAAATTCAAGCAGTGATAAGTTTGAAGTAGTGTTCTCATTCCCTGTAATAGAGAGCTAGCGGTTGGTGAAAGCTAGTCAAAGTGTGAACATGAATTACGTTCTTGGAGCTTGACGTTCCGTTGCGATAAAACGTTTAAAGAGGGGAAGAAGTATGAAATTTGACTTCTTCAAGCCGGGTGGTACCGCGTTAAATTAGCTAATTAACGTCCCAGCATGCATTATTCATTTGCATGCTGGGACTTTTTGTGTTATCTAAACTTTAAAGTGAGAGGTAACTTTAACAATTTCTGTTAGTTTAGTTAAGATAATTTGGTTTATTTTAATAATTAAATATAAATAATACATAAGAAAAAGAATGGAGGATAATAAATGACAAACCCTTTAATAGAAGATCTACAATGGCGAGGCTTGTTATACCAACAAACTGATGCTGAGGGTATGGAAAAACTATTAAGCGAAGAACAGGTATCCTTATATGTTGGAGTAGATCCTACAGCGGATTCAATGCATATCGGACACATCGTACCATTACTTACACTTCGTAGATTCCAACAAGCTGGTCACCGTCCTGTATTAGTAGTTGGTGGAGCAACTGGAATGATTGGAGATCCATCTGGTCGTTCAACTGAGCGAAACTTATTGACAGAAGAGCAAATCGCACATAATGTAGCAGGCTTAAAAGCTCAAATGGAGCGGATTTTCGAATTTGGTGCTAACGAAAATGGAGCTCAACTTGTTAACAATTATGATTGGGTTGGGAAATTAAGCGTTATTGATTTTTTACGTGACTACGGTAAGTTAGTGAATGTGAATTATCTATTAGCAAAAGATACAATTGCATCACGTTTAGAATCTGGGATTTCATTTACTGAGTTTACTTACACAATTATCCAAGGTCTTGATTTTAACTACTTATATGATAACTACAATGTTAAAATCCAAGTCGGTGGTTCAGACCAATGGGGGAATATTACTACTGGTCTAGAAGTGATTAGAAAAACACACGAAGAAGAAACAAATGCATTCGGGTTTACAATCCCATTAGTAACAAAAGCAGATGGAACAAAATTTGGTAAAACTGCTGGTGGCGCTGTATGGTTAGATCCTGAAAAAACTTCTCCATATGAGTTCTATCAATTCTGGGTGAATACAGCGGATTTAGATGTAATTAAATATTTAAAAATCTTCACTTTCTTATCTCGTGAAGAAATCGAAGCATTAGAGATAACAGTTCAAGAAGAACCTCATTTACGTAAAGCGCAAAAGACTCTAGCTTCAGAAATGACAAAATTAATTCATGGTGAAACAGGTTTAGCGCAAGCAGAGAGAATTACAGCGGCTTTATTCTCTGGTGATTTAAAAACTTTATCGGTGGAAGAGATGAAAGTTGCATTTGCTGGAGTTCCTTCTGTCGAGTTGTCAAAAGAAGATAAAAATATTGTTGATTTAATCGTAGAAGCTGGAATTTCTTCATCTAAACGTCAAGCGCGTGAAGATGTAACAAATGGTGCGATTTCAGTAAACGGTGAAAAAGTAACAGATCTTCACTATGTAGTAGAAGGGAAAGACCGTCTTGAAGACGCATTCGCTATTATTCGTCGAGGTAAGAAAAAATATCATATGGTGAAATTTAGCTAAGTAGTACGTCCTAGTTTAACTTAAACTAGGACGTTTTTTCCTTTTAGAAAATGAATCATTTATTTTTACTACATCTAGAATAAAAATAATCAAAGTTACTCATATTAATCTGGTGGAGGTGAGAATCAATGGCGCAAAACAACAATAACAACAACAACCAACGTAACAACCGTCAAAACGAGGAACTAGAAAACCGTAACAACCTTGAGGAAATTGCGGAAGAATTAAATCTACTTGAAGATAACAACAACAACCAAAATAATAACCAAAACAAAAACAATCGTAATAAACGCTAATCTTTTCTTACATGGTTAAAAATAATTGAATAATACTTTAGATTACTAACTAAAACCCCGAATAGCCACTTTCTGTTAAGGTGACGATTCGGGGTTTTACTAACCGTTTATTTAATTATTACGAGGGAAATAATACTATACGTATAATAAAAAAGAACGACCAACAGATGGTCGTTCTTTTTCGGAATACAGACTTAAGACTAACGAGAGTAGAACTCTACGATTAATTGTTCTTGAATTTCAGCTGATAATTCAGAACGCTCTGGAAGACGTACAAAAGTACCTTCTTTTTTGTCTGCATCGAATGATAAGTAATCTGGTACGAAGTTGTTTACTTCGATAGCTTCTTGAACGATAGCAAGGTTAAGTGATTTTTCACGTAGAGAAATAACTTGACCTGGTTTTACGCTGTAAGAAGGGATGTCAACGCGTTTACCATCAACTAAAACGTGACCGTGGTTAACTAATTGACGTGCTGCACGACGAGTGCGAGCTAAACCTAAACGGTAAACTAAGTTGTCAAGGCGAGTTTCAAGAAGGATCATGAAGTTTTCACCTACAACACCTTTAATTTTAGATGCTTTGTTGAATAGGTTTTTGAATTGACGTTCAGTCATACCGTACATATGACGAAGTTTTTGTTTTTCTTGTAATTGTAAACCGTATTCAGATAATTTTTTACGTTGGTTTGGACCGTGTTGACCTGGTGCATAAGGGCGTTTTTCTAATTCTTTACCTGTGCCGCTTAAAGAAATACCAAGGCGACGAGACACTTTCCAAGATGGACCTGTATAACGAGACATAGTTTGTCTCCTCCTTTAAATTTGGTTTTTTTGTATAAAACAAAAACCAGTTGTACCCTACACTTGCTGGATTTTATTTTCATGTATCTTCGCCCTTGCAGCCGATAGGGTTACACAATACACCTTCTAGGAAACATGTTCTAGAGGAATAAAATACAGACACAGCTTATACAACTGCTGCGTTTATTTTACACGAAAGTTATTGTATAATTTTTTTCAAACTGAGTCAAGGAATATTATCGTATAGTATGGCAAAAAGAAGAGCTTATTTCGGAAATATTAATTGTTAATATTAAGAAATAGGTATGTTATAATAAAGGAAAATGAATACAATATCCTATTAAAAAATAAAATTATAGTTAAATTGACACAAGAGGTTATTTTTATTATTTATGATTTCTGTTTACATCACTTACAGCGTGATCAAGTAATTGATGGGAAAAGGTGATTACTAATGAGAGAACATCGAGAGATATTAACTGATATAAAATCTGATTTGTTATGTTTATGTATTAACAATATGAATCAAGTAAACTGTTACGATGAATATGCATTTTTAATAAAAAATAACTTAAAACAGCATTTTGATATTTATAAATACTGCTTTCTTTTATATGATCATAAATCATTAAAACCATTTAATGTGAAATCCTCCGAAAATATAGATACAAAGAATGTTCCATATGAGGATTTAAGTGTCTATTTTCCACATCCATCAGCATTGGTAGATGTGCCAAAGAATCTATCAAATATTGAAGAATTTAATTCGTTTTCTCATATGTTATTTCTAGAAACAGGACACATTTACTGTATCTTATTAATTGAAACAACCCCAAAATGGATGACATTTTCGAAAAGTGAAGTGTTTGAAAATTTTGTAAATTTAATCGCAAGTGTTCTTAAAGTATTATGTAAGAATATTAGAATTCTTCAAAATGAAGATCAATATCGTAAATTATACAATATGACTGATTTATTTCATTCAACAATGGATATTGATTTGATCTTAGAAAATGTGTTAATGACCATTCAAGATAATTTTCCTGATTTCAATGTTGAGTTGATATTATCGAATGATCAAGATCGTCAAACGAAAATTGATATTAAACCGTTCAATTACTTATCTGAAAGACCAACTGTTATCGAGGCTTTTGTTTCAGGAAAAATCACATTTGAACTCGCTTCCGATATGAATTGTTCTCTACTGAATGCTCCAATTAAAGGAAGACAGGCCATCTACGGGATCTTGCAAGTAAGTGCCCCTATCAATTATGTCTATTCATCGATACAAGAAGATTTTATTAGAATGCTTGCACATGCTTCAGGCAATGCTCTGGAAAATGCAAAATTATATCACCAGTCCCATAGATTGATTAGTGATCTCCAACTGATTAATGAAACTTCTCACCGTTTAAATATGAAATTGGATCGAAATGAAATGTTTTTATTCTTAAATAAACAGTTAATGAAATCGTTTCAACCAATGGAAATATGTTTTGTCTTAAAAAATAATACCGAGTTCACTTTAACTGAAGGATCAACCGAGTTTTTTCATACAGAGGAAGGAAAAAGATATATTAATTATGTTGCAAAACATTTTGAAAATAGTCAGGAACCATTGTTTATTGCGGATTGTAGTCGATTAGTTGGAAAGGAACTTCAATATAATTCGATGATGGCCATTCCTATGATTGTCGAGCAAAGTATTGATGGTTTTAGTATTGTTTTACATCGGGAGTCCTACTTTTTCTCTTTTGATAGCTTTAAATTGATGCAATCACTTATTCATCACTCTTCATTAGCAATTGCAAATTCAATTCTCCGCAATCAATTACAGGAAATGGTAGACCATGACCATTTAACAAAATTACATACTCGGAGTTTCCTAGATTCATACATGGAAAGCTCATTAAAAATTGACAAATCCGGTATGTTTTTATTACTTGATATCGATGATTTCAAACTTGTTAATGATACTTATGGCCATCAAGTCGGTGACGAGGTACTTGTTCAAATTGGCAATCAATTAAAGAATATAGTTGGTAGTCGAGGTATTTGCGCAAGGTGGGGTGGAGAAGAATTAGCGGTTTATATACCTAATATTTTAGTAGATGAGGGAGAAAAAATTGCTACTGAAATTGTAGATTCGATCCCAGTGATTACAACTCCAACGGTTACAATTTCTGCGGGGTTAGTTACTTGGGATATGAAACATCGCGCAGAATTTCAATCCATTTTCTTATATGCGGATACTGCACTTTACCATTCAAAATCCTCTGGGAAAAATAAATTTTCGCTATTTAACAAATCAATGCTTTTACAATTATAAAAACTGACTACCATTTATAAGTGAGTAAATGGTAGTCAGTTTATTTATTATAAATATTTTATCAATGTATGAACAAATAATTCTAAACCTTGTTGGTCCTCAGTACTAAATCTTGATTTAATAGGACTATCAATATCTAAAACTCCGATTACTTCATCATCCTTTAACAAGGGGATTACGATCTCGGAGTTAGTGGCTGCATCACATGCAATATGGCCAGGGAATGCATGGACATCTTCTACTAACATTGTAGTACGTTCAGAAACGGCTGTTCCACAAACACCGCGTCCTATAGCTATTCGAACACATGCTGGTAAGCCTTGAAATGGACCTAAAACGAGTTGATCTTCCTTCATTAAATAGAAACCAACCCAATTGATATTGTCTAGAAACTGATTTAACAATGCTGAAGCGTTACTTAAATTAGCGATTCTATCTGTTTCTCCTTCAAGTAAGGCATCTAATTGTCTGGCTAATGTTTCATATTGTTTTATAATTGAACCTTCATAGTTTATTTTCGAAAACATGTTAAACCTCCAATATTCTTAAAGGGTTAGTTGAAGTATTGTCTTATTGTTTCATAATGTTGGTGTAAATCTTTTACACTGTGAGCATCCGAACCAAAAACTAGAGGTAGCGAAATTGAACGAGCATATTCAATCATGTCTAATGGAGGATAAGGTTCCTTACAAAAAGATTTACTTAAACCAGCACTATTTACATCTAATTCATAACCCTTTTCTTTCATTTGTGTTAATACTTCAGTAACTCGATGATTATCATCAATTTCTTCTCCATGGGCAAGCTGGAATTTATGAATCAGTGTAGGATGACCGATTCTTCTAGGTTTATATCGACCTAATTTAGCATCAATTGATTTTAAAACTGTATCATAATACAGGTTGTATAGAGCTTCAATTCCACCTACTTTTTGAGCGATATCTAAATATACCTCACTTGAAAAATCAACACAAGTATATGTATCATTATGTTTTAAAAAATGAACTGATAATATGGCGTCATCAAGTACTGGACCAGCAATATCTAATAATGCTCTTGTTTCAGTTTCGAACCCTTCAATATAGTCAATCTCTAAACCAACTTTAATTGTTATCTGATCTTTATATTTCAGTTTTAGTTGATGGACAGTATCGAGATAAGTAGTTAAATGTTGTGGTAACATGCCGCTATCTTTATCCGGTGTTGGATCAACAAAATTATGAGGCAATGGTGCATGTTCAGTAAATGTAATTTCAGTAAAGTTTTCTTTTATTGCTTTTTCAATGTACTCTTCAAAAGAATCTTTAGTGCCATGTGGGCAAAAAGGTGAATGGATATGACCGTCTTTTTTCATTTAACATAACCTCCCATTTGATTAAATGGTGAGCTCCCCTCATTATTTGGGTGCTTCCATTAAAATTGATATTAAGCTTATCTTAACAATATATGCTAATTTGTTAAACTTAAAGTCTATTATCAGAATTTTGATGGTAATTGTGAATTTACTCTGATAATTCAAAAAGAAATTAGAAATCTATATAATAATGTATAAAATTATTATAATTACTTTAGTAAAAAGCTGTATTTTTTTAAACAAATGAAATAAAACATGGTATATTATAGTTACAAAATAGTTGTAGCAGGTGCAGTGATTTGGGAATAGGGGGCTTATGATGCAGTATATCATCATTGTCGTCATCGTACTATTAGCATTATTTATGGTTGGGCTATTTTTCCGACGTAAACATAATGTTGTTATACAGCGACTTGAAAAAGAAAAAATGCAAATTCAGCATTATCCTATATTTGAGGAGCTAACAAAAGTAAAATCGCTCAGTATGAACGGTCAAACAGAGGAATTGTTTGAGCATTGGCGGAGTATATGGACAGAAGTGATCGATGTCCATGTTATTAAAATTGATTCTATGCTTTTTGATGCAGAAGAATACATTGATCGGTTTAAATTCAAAAAGGCTTCAGATATTGAGCTTGCAATAGAAGAATATATCGCGAAATGTGAAAAAAGTAAAAATCAAATCATTAGCGAATTAGACGAGCTCATTGGAAGTGAAGAAAAAAATCGCATTGAAATTGAACAAATCAAGGAACATTTTCGTTCAGCAAGAAAAACCTTGCTTGCACATCAATATTCTTTCGGTCCGGCTTTGTCTGCATTAGAAAAAAGAGTAGAGCAGTTCATTCCGAAAATTGAAGAATTTGATGCACTGACAGTTGATGGCAATTATTTACAGGCTAGAGAAATAGTTCTCTATTTAAATAATGAGTCACAAATCATTTATAATTTATTATCTGAAGTCCCAACTTTACTTTCAGAGGTTCAAACAAAAATACCTGCAGCTATACATGAGTTGCGAAATGGTCAAAGAGAAATGGAAGAGCAATCTTATTACTTGAATCACTTAGAGTTAAACAAGTACTTAGATGATCTTGAACAAGAGTTAGATACACTGAAATTGAAATTAGCGGATTTAGATGTAGAATCAGTAGCTCCTAGAATTGAAGAAATTAATGATGAAATTGAGAATTATTACGATTTATTAGAAAAAGAAGTAATTGCAAGAAATTTCGTAGATAAGAATTGTGATGATACATTCCAAACGTTAAATGAAGTCGTCAAATCAACAAAAGAAATAAGTAATGAAGCGGTTTATGTTCAAAGTAGTTATCATTTACCAGAAAATGAAGCGGAAATCCCAAGATTAGGACTTAAACAGCTTGATGTTATCCAAAAACGATTTGAATTACTCCTTACACGTGTAAGAGGGGAAAAATCGGCTTATTCTAGTTTGCAAGAGGAATTAGTTGAAATTAGTGAAGAAATTGAACGTATTAAAGATGAACAGGAAATGTTCTCTAATCGTTTGAAAAATTTACGAATTGATGAAAATAAAGCGCGAGCAAAACTGGATGCTTTAAAACGAAGTTTACAGGAAACTGATCGTCAATTAAATAAAGCGAACATCCCAGGAATTCCAGAAGAGATGGATGCTCGTATTGAAGAAGCAGAAGAACAGATATACATTGTTATACAGAGTTTACAAGACATACCGCTTAATATGAAACGAGTACAAACTTACTTAGAAAATGCTGAGAAATGTATACTAGAAGTTAATAAGCATGCTCAGGACATGATTGAAAATGTCATGTTAATTGAAAGAATCATTCAATATGGAAACCGTTATCGTGCGACAAATCCAAAAGTGAATGAGCTTTTACTTGAATCTGAAAGTGCCTTCCATCAATACCGTTACATAAAAGCATTAGAAGATGCAGCCGCTGCAGTAGAACTAGCAGAGCCTGGAGCGATTAAGCGAATCGAAGAACTTGTTCAAGATGAGCTTTTCGAAAAAACACAACAATAGTCGATACTTGACAATAGCGTTATAATAAATAATTGAAGCCACCGCACTTTTGTGTTGGTGGCTTTCTTAACGAATATCGACCAAACATAAAAGAAATCAGATATTTATTTATAAATTTCACAACTTAGAAATGAAGGTAGGATAACAATGATCTATTTAGATAACAGTGCAACAACAAAGCCACATAAAGAGGTTTTAGATACATTTGTACAAGTGAATGAATCTTTCTATGCTAACCCTTCCTCTATCCATCAAGCGGGTGTAGAAGCAAATACTTTATTAGATCGAGCAAGAAGTCAAATCGCAGACATTTTGCATACGGAAGAACAATTTGTTTTATTCACAGCTGGTGGAACTGAATCCAACAACTTTGCAATATTTGGAGTTCCGAAAGCGAATACTCATAAAGGGAAACATATTATTACGACTGAAATTGAGCATGCATCGATTTTAGAAGCTGTTAAGTCTCTAGAGCAGGAAGGATACGAAATTGATTTTCTTAAAGTAGATGAAAATGGTGTCATTTCACTACAAGAACTTCAAGACAAACTCCGCAAAGATACAGTACTTGTAAGCATGATGCATGTAAACAATGAAATGGGTGCTATTCAGCCAATTGAGGAGGCCGCAACAATCATCCATGAAAATAGTCGAGCTACCTTCCATGTAGATGCAGTCCAAAGTTTCGGTAAATTACCGATTGCTTTTAATGAAGACGCGGGTCCAGATATTATTTCGATTTCTGGACATAAAATTCATGCCTTAAAGGGTTCGGGTATTATTGCTTTCCGTAAAAAAATGAACATCATTCCATTACTATTGGGTGGTGGACAAGAAAAAGGGTTACGAAGTGGTACAGTAGCAGTGCCTCAAGCAGTTGCTATTGCGAAAGCTGCACGCCTTGCAACCCAAAATATGGAGCAAAGAAATGCAGAATACCGAAAATGGCATAATGATCTTTTAGAATTTTTAGCAGGATTCGGTGAAAGTATTCATTTACTATCTACCAAAACAGGTGCTCCGCATATCTTGTCCTTTAGTGTCAAGGATTTAAAAGGTGAGGTACTGATTAATGCTCTTCAAAAAAGGGGAATTATTGTATCTACATCAAGTGCTTGTTCATCTAAGCAAAAGAAAACGAGTCATGTAGTTGAAGCATTAGATATACATTCGAATTATAAAAAAGGTGTTATTCGTTTAAGTTTTGGTGCTTTTAATACACAAGATGATATTCGTGAATTTAAAAAGGTCTTTACTGATGTGATGAAAGAGTTAAAAGGAGATAAAAACAAATGATCTGGAAAGAAATTTTAATAAGATATGGTGAATTATCAACGAAAGGACGTAATAAAAAGGACTTTATTAACCGTCTTCGTGCAAATATTCGTCATACATTTACTGATATTGCCCCGCTAGAAATTGTTACAGAACGTGATCGTATGCATATTAAAATTGAGAACGAAGATCAGTTTGAAGTATTAATGAAAAAGTTACCAACTGTTTTTGGTATTCAATCTTTTAGTCCTGTAGCTGTTTGTGAAAAAGATTTAGATGCTATGAAAAATTTAGCTTTAATTATCATGGAACAATTCAAAGAGCAAGAACTTACATTTAAAGTAGAAGTTCGTCGTTCTGATAAAAAGTTCCCTTTAGAGTCTCATGAAATTCAACGAGAAATTGGGGCACATGTTTTAAGAAATAATCCAAATATCTCTGTAAAAGTAAAAAAACCAGATGTTGAACTTCGTATAGAAGTTCGACAAGATGCAATTTATATGATGGCTCAAATCATTCATGGCGCGGGTGGAATGCCTGTTGGTTCTAATGGTAAATCTCTTCTAATGCTTTCTGGTGGAATAGACAGCCCGGTTGCAGGATATTTATTAATGAAGCGAGGAGTTCGTTTAGAAGCAATTCACTTCTTTAGTCCACCTTATACAAGTGATAATTCATTAGAAAAAGTAAAAGTACTAGCAAATGAGTTAACAAAGTTTGGAGCAAATATTCGATTACATGTGATTCCTTTTACAGAAATTCAAGTATTGATTAAAGAGCGTGTTCCAAGTAATACAATCATGACCACTACTCGTAGAATGATGATGCGTGTTGCAGATAAAGTGCGGGAAGAAATAGGTGCATTAGGGATTGTAACTGGCGAGAGTTTAGGACAAGTAGCGAGTCAAACGTTAGAAAGCTTAACTGCTATTAATAATGTAACGAATACACCAATCCTACGACCATTAATTGCTTTTGATAAACTTGAAATCATTGATATTGCAGAAAAAATCGGGACATACGAAACATCAATTCAACCTTTTGAGGACTGCTGTACAATCTTTACACCTGCAAACCCTAAAACAAAACCAAAAGTTGAAAAAGTAAATTATTACGAAAGCTTTACGGAATTCGATGAATTAATTGAACGTGCAGTACGAAACAGAGAAGTTTATAAGTTCCCTGAAGAAAACAAAGTGAAAGATAAGTTTGAGGGATTATTATAGAAAATAAGTGCTATAACTGAACTGATTAATAGGAAATACTTACCTTCATTTTTTTGTGTATTAAAACGTGATTTTCGCACAATCTAAATGCACAAAGGAGGTGAGGTAAATGTCAAACAACAGCGGTAGCCGTAACAAGTTAACTGTACCAGGTGCAGAACAAGCTTTAGATCAAATGAAATACGAAATCGCACAAGAGTTTGGTGTTCAACTCGGACCTGAAGCGTCTTCTCGTGCAAACGGATCAGTTGGAGGAGAAATTACTAAACGTCTTGTACAAATGGCTGAATCACAATTACGTGGTTCTTCATCTCAACAATAATTAGAATAAGGGCTAGTAGCATTTTGCTGCTAGCTCTTTTAGTATTTCTAAAATGTTCTTTATTCATGTGTATTGACTAATTCAGCAATTTTATTAGATATGACGTTAAGAAATAGATTAGAAAAAAGTAAATTAAAAATGTTAAAAAATTCATAAGTTGTCTACACTATGTAACTGAAAAAAATAATCAATTATATGTATTAAAAAACGATTTTCGCACAATCTAATCTCACAAGGAGGTGAGGTAAATGTCAAACAACAGCGGAAGCCGTAACAAGTTAACTGTACCAGGTGCAGAACAAGCTTTAGACCAAATGAAATTCGAAATCGCACAAGAGTTTGGTGTTCAACTCGGACCTGAAGCGTCTGCTCGTGCAAACGGATCAGTTGGAGGAGAAATTACTAAACGTCTTGTACAAATGGCTGAATCACAATTACGTGGTTCTTCATCTCAACAATAATTTAAAAGGGCTAGTAGCATAATGCTGCTAGCTTTTTTAATTATTAAATACTTTAACTTCCCCCATGTAACTTTCATAAGGACAATAGCCACTTTTTTCTATTTAACAAAAAAATAGTACCTACTATTAAAACCTTGGTATATAATTAGGTAGTAGAAGTTATTTTAAAACCTTATTTGATAATCAATGTTTTTAAAATAATTTCTAGAAAATCAACTCTTTCTCTACTTTAAGTTATTTTTTCATAAAAAATAGCATAAGTAAATATAACGGCTATGTATGATGTGCAATAAAATCAAGGGGGTATTTTCGTGAAAAGAGACGATTTATTAGCACCAGGTAATTATAATATTGTGGATGAAATAGAGAAGTTTGCAAAAACAAGCTCAAAAATTGCACTACTAATTCATCAGGGGAATGGACAAGTCGAAAAAGTATCATATGAGAAATTAATTAAGAAGGCAAATCAAGTAGCCAATGTATTTAAAAACAATGGTTTAAATAAAGGGGATGTAATATTAATTATGGTTCCTCGCTCTGAGGAGGCATATATTACATACGTCGGAGCATTAAAAGCAGGCTTAACGATTATTCCTAGCTCGGAAATGCTAAGAGCAAAGGATATTGATTATCGAATTAAGCATTCAGATGCAAAAGCAATTGTGGCTTTTGAAAATGAGATTAAACAATTCGAGGATGCAGAACATTTAGACGATATAAAACGCTTCGTTTATGGTGGGACTGTTGAGTCATGGATTTCAATGGAGAGTAATTTAGTCAAACAGCCAGAAACTTTTGAAGGAGTTCAAACAAAAGCTTCTGATATTGCATTTTTATCATATACAAGTGGTACAACAGGTAATCCAAAAGGCGTAATACATTCCCATGGCTGGGGGTATGCTCATTTAAGAACAACAGCTGCTCATTGGCTTGGTGTACAAGAAGATGATTTAGTATGGGCAACTGCAGCACCAGGCTGGCAAAAATGGATCTGGAGTCCGTTTTTAGCTACGTTAGGTAGTGGTGCAACTGCATTTATTCATTTAGGTCGATTTGAGCCACAAGAATATTTAAAAATGCTTCAAGATTATCAAATCAATGTTTTATGCTGCACACCTACTGAATATCGTTTAATGGCAAAAGTGGACAAGCTTGAACAATATGATTTATCAAGCCTTAAAAGTGCAGTATCCGCAGGGGAGCCTTTAAATAGCGAGGTAATTCGCAAATTCTTGTCTGTTTTCTCTCTTCAAGTACGAGATGGTTATGGACAAACTGAAAGTACTTTATTAGTAGGTACACTTTTAGGAATGCAGCCTAAGCCAGGTTCTATGGGTAAACCAACACCAGGTAACCTAGTAGAGATAATAAATGAACAAGGTGAAATTACTAAGACAGGTGAAGTAGGAGATATTGCAGTTCACTCTTCCACACCAGCATTATTCAAAGGCTATTTAAAAGATGAAGAAAGAACTCAAAAACAATACCGTGGAGAATGGTTCTTAACAGGTGATCGTGCCTATAAAGATGAAGAAGGCTATTTCTGGTTCGAAGGTCGCGGTGATGATATTATCATCTCTTCAGGATATACAATCGGACCATTCGAGGTTGAGGACGCGCTAGTTAAACATCCTGCTGTTAAAGAATGTGCAGTTGTAGCTAGTCCAGATGAAATCCGAGGCCATATTGTAAAAGCATTTGTTGTTTTACGAGATCCGGAGCAAATAAATAGTCCTACTCTTGTGAAAGAACTACAAAATCATGTGAAAGAAATTACAGCACCTTATAAATACCCAAGAGCAATTGAATTTATCGAAGAATTACCTAAGACGTCTTCTGGTAAAATACGTCGTGTCGAACTCCGTCAACAGGAATTCAATAAAGAACTAACAAAGTAACACTTAATTAGTAACGTGTTTTATTTCCTAGGGAATAATGTCGAATTATTAAGGGGATTTTAAAGTCATGCAAAAGGCATGGTTTTAAAGTCTCCTTTTTTATTTTATAGGATTAATATTCCAAAAGATAAAAAATTTTGAAACCAATCAGTAACTAGTACGTATTTAATGAATGGAGGAGGAATTATGAGATGAACAAAAAAAGATGGATAGCATTAGGTGCTGCAGTAGTATTAATTATTTTTTCGATTGGTTTGAATACAGTTATATCTGTTTTCAAAACAGACTTTTTCACTAATTTTGATAGTTTGACTTCAACTGAGCAAACAATGGTTGAAACAGTTGTTGAGCCAGGTGATTTTAGTAAAAGAATTGCTTTATTGTCTGTTGATGGAACAATTCAGGACGTCGGTTCGAGTACACCGTTTTCAACAGTTGAATACGATCACCAGAACTTTTTATCACAATTAGAAACTATTATGGAAGATCAATCAGTACAAGCAGTTGTATTATATGTAAACTCACCAGGTGGTGGGGTAATCGAATCAGCTGAAATTTATGAAAAATTAATCGAAATAAAAGAACAACGAAATATTCCAATATACGTATCAATGGGCTCGTATGCAGCATCAGGCGGTTATTATATATCATCACCTGCTGATAAAATCTATGCACATAAGGAAACGATTACAGGTTCCATTGGGGTTATCATGCAAAGCTATAACTTTTCTGAGTTAGCTAGTAATTTAGGTATTGAGTTTGAAACGATTAAGTCAGGTGCTCATAAAGATATGTTTGGCGGTACAAGACCAACAACTGATGAAGAAAAAGCAATGGTTCAAGAGATGATAAACGAATCATATGAAGAATTTGTAGATGTTATTGAAAAAGGTAGAGGTATGTCAGAAGCTGAAGTGAAAAAAGTAGCAGATGGACGTATTATGGGTGGATCTCAAGCTCTTAAAGCAGGATTTGTTGACGAAATTGGAACTCTAGAAGATACGATTGCTGCAGTAAGAGAAGACTTTGGATTAGAGGATGCAGAATTATTTGAGTATGATGCTGGTTTAGGTGGATTAACTTCTATGCTAGGAATGAAAGTCGGTTCATTATTCGGTACATCTCCAGAACAGCAATTTTTAACAAAATTAATGTCCTCAAATAGTGGACCACGCATGATGTATTTATATGGTGAGTATTAAGGAGGGGTAGAGAATGACAGATAATCCAAATGATGACTTAAACGTTTCTCTTCCAGAAAAGGAAATAGTACCACCTCTAACTAAACAACAAACACAAATTATTGAACAGATGGAAGAGAAGACAGCGGGATTTTGGCTACGCTTTTGGGCATTTTTAGTGGATATTGTAGTTATCGCAGCAATAGTAGGGATTATCGTTAATCCAATCTTCTATTTGTTTGGCTGGAGCCTTTCAAAATCGATTTGGTATTCACCAATGACGATTGTTTCAGGGGTTTTTTACTATGCCTACTTTGTACTATTTACAAAATATTGGCAACAAACCGTTGGAAAGATGATTTTCGGATTAAAAATTAAATCCAAAAATGGCGAGAAATTAGATTGGTTAACCGTTATATTTAGAGAAATCGTGGGTCGTTTTATTAGTAATAAGATTTTTATTGTTTATCTGTTGGTAGCATTTATGCCTAAGAATCATGGATTAAATGATATCATTGCGGATACTACTGTTATTCAGGAAAAAGTATTTATTAAACGTAAAAAAGAAGTAATAATAGAATCTCAGAAGGATGATTTTCAGACTCAAGGTTCCATTACTTCTACTATTTAAATCTTGCATTTTGAGCCTAGGCTTTGCCTTTTAAAGACTTTAGTAGTTGGTGTTTTATGAAAGAAGAAGCAATACACTAATTCTTTTGTGGAAACATAAAAAATGTAAGGTAAGTTATTTGCAAAGTGTGAATTAACTTTAGTAAGATTATGTAAGTAATATAAAGGGGGATTCCAATTTGGCACAAGTAACATTTATAAACAATCCAGTAACATTAGTAGGAAATGAAGTTAAAGTAGGGGACAAAGCTCCTGACTTTACAGTTTTAGCAAACAACTTAACACCTGTAACATTAAAGGATTCTGAAGGGAAAGTTCGTCTTATTAGTGTTGTTCCATCATTAGATACAGGCGTTTGTGATGCTCAAACACGTCGTTTTAATGAAGATGTTGTAGCATTAGGAGAAGGAATTGCTTTTTATACGGTTTCTGTTGACCTACCATTTGCTCAAAAACGTTGGTGTGCAGCTGCTGGACTAGAAAATGTTCAAACAGTGTCTGACCACAAAGACTTATCTTTCGGTAAGGCTTATGGAGTTTATATGGAAGAGCTTCGTTTACTTGCTCGTTCGGTATTCGTTATTGACAAGGAAGGTACTGTTACATATGTTGAGTATGTTCCAGAAGGTACAAACCATCCGAATTATGAAGCTGCTATTGAAGCTGTAAAAGCATTATTATAAGTCTACCTAACAAAAAAATGGTAGACTAAGAATGTCTATAATTTTGAATGTTAGATGTACACCCACTCGAGAGGATTTCTAGAGTGGGTTGTTCATTTCAAAAGGAGTTTTTTATGGAAAAGTTTGAAAAAATATTTTCACACATCAATGAAAGTGCTGAAAATTACGAGAAAAATGAGGGTATTTCATTTTTAGATGGTGTATTACACTCGCTTGAAGATGTATTAGACAAAAAAGATAATACGGTCTTCCAAGATGCAACAAAAGAAGAAATTCGCAAAGCGATTCAAATTGCGATATTAAAAGGAATGCGAAAAAATTCTCAACCAAATCATCAAATGACCCCTGATACACTTGGTTTATTAGTTGGTTATTTTGTTGAACAATTTTTTGAAGAGCATTTAAAGGGGAGTCAAATTTCTTTACTTGACCCTGCTGTAGGAACAGGTAATTTACTACTAACAGTAATGAATCTACTTGATGGTAAAACAACGGCAACTGGGATTGAAGTGGATGAATTATTAATTCGTCTAGCAGCAGATACAGCTGAGTTGACTGAACAACCTATCATGTTATATCACCAAGATGCACTACAAAAAATGTTAGTAGACCCAGTAGATGCTGTTATATGTGATTTGCCAGTTGGTTACTATCCAAATGAAGAAGTAGCACTTGATTATGAACTTTGTGCGCATGAAGGAATGAGCTATTCGCATCATTTGTTTATTGAACAAGCCATTAATCATACAAAAGATGGCGGATATTTATTTTTCTTAGTTCCTGCCAATATTTTTGAATCTGAGCAATCAAAAGATTTACATAAATACTTGAAGAAAACGACTTGGATTCAGGCAGTCATTCAGCTTCCGGAAAATATATTTGCATCAAAAGCGCATGAAAAAAGCATCTTAATTTTACAAAAACAAGCTGAAAATTTGAGAGCACCTCGCGAAGTATTACTTGCAAAAGTACCAAATATGTCAAATAAAAGTGCCTTATCTATGTTCTTTGAGAAGGTTCAAATGTGGAAAGAAAATAAATAAACGAATGGTATCTGGGTGTATATAGAACTTATATGCTCAAGATGCCTTTTCTTTTTTTCGGTGTTTTTTAATTGGTCCTTTAAAACTGTGGCGTGACACTATTGTAGAGTTTCGAAGCAAATAAAAGACCCTCCTACAGGTTAAGGGCAACTAGTAGAAGGGCTATATATATTTATACCTTAATAAATCATTCTGGAGTTCTTACAACTAAAACATCGCATTGAGCAGAGCGTACGATTGCTTCAGATACAGATCCAATTAGGAATCGTTCAACAGTATTTAAACCAGTTGCACCGCATATTATTAAATCTGCATTTACTATTTTTGAGAGTTCTTTTGTAATGATAGATTTTGGAGAACCGTATTCAATTACTGTGTTTACTTTTGTAAGACCAGCTTCTTCAGCTTGCTTTTTATAGCCATTTAATAATTCTTCTGAGAAGTTTTCTGCTCTTTCTGCAATGGAACGATCATATGCCTCGATTGCTGCAAAGGAGCGAGTATCAATTACGTTTACTAAATTTAGTGTTGAATCAGAATTTCTTTTTACAATTTCGATAGATTTTTTGAAGGCGTATTCAGCTTCTTTGGAACCATCTACTGCAACTACTATGTTTTTATATTGAGTCATATAAATTCCTCCCTCTTCTATAAACCTATTATACCCCAAAAATAAAGAATTGAAATTCAATAGGGAACCAGAAATGAAAACGTTCACATTTAATTCTAAATTTATCCATATATTTGTCCTTGCAAATTGTTGTTAGTATGGATCTCTTTATAAGCTCTTAGTTTTGTTAAAATAATTCTCTAAAATATTGATTTATTCTAAAACTATTAGTATTTTTATAAATTAGAAAATAAATTCACTGAACATGAATTTAGCATCTTACAATATTCGGAAAATATTGTTATTATGGATTTGAATTCATATTAATGGATACAGAAATTCTACAACAGGGAGAGAGATCAGCTATGAAAATTGGAGTACCGAAGGAAATCAAAAACAATGAAAATCGAGTAGCAATGACACCTGCTGGAGTAGTAACATTAACAAGTGCCGGCCATGAAGTATTTATTGAATCAGGTGCCGGATTAGGATCTTCGTTTTCAGATGCGGATTATATTGCAGCTGGAGCCACGATTGTTGGCACAGCAAAAGAAGCATGGACACAAGAAATGGTAATGAAGGTTAAAGAACCTATTCAAAGTGAATATCAATACTTCTATGAAGGTTTAGTATTATTTACGTATTTACATTTAGCACCAGAATTAGAGTTAACGCAAAGCTTACTAGATAACAAAGTAGTGGGGATTGCGTATGAAACTGTACAATTACCAAATCGTTCATTACCATTACTAACCCCAATGAGTGAAGTCGCTGGTAAAATGTCTGTACAAATTGGTGCACAATATTTAGAAAGAATGAATGGCGGAAAAGGAATATTATTAGGTGGCGTTTCAGGTGTACCTCGAGGCAAAGTAACCATTGTTGGTGGTGGAATGGCTGGAACTAACGCTGCTCGTATCGCTGTTGGTATGGGAGCTGAAGTCACTATTTTAGATTTAAATCCAGAGCGTCTTCGTCAATTAGAGGATATCTTTGGTTCTTCGATTCAAACATTAATATCTAATCCGTATAATATTGCTGAATCAGTAAAAGACTCAGATTTAGTTATTGGATCTGTTTTGATTCCTGGAGCAAAAGCACCGAAACTTGTAACGGAAGAAATGGTAAAATCAATGCGTCCAGGTTCTGTGATCGTAGATATTGCCATTGATCAAGGTGGAAGTTTTGAAACGACAGATCGTGTGACAACACATGATAATCCAACTTATATTAAACATGGTGTTGTCCACTATGCAGTAGCAAACATGCCTGGTGCGGTGCCTCGTACGGCAACAATTGCATTAACAAATAATACTGTTCCTTATGCTCTACAAATTGCTAATAAAGGCTTTAAACAGGCTTGTGTAGAGAATGAAGCATTACGCAAAGGAATTAATACACTCGATGGGCATGTTGTGTATAAAGCTGTTGCAGAAGACCAAGGCCGAGAATATATTCCTGTTGATACACTTTTATAAAAAAATTTAATAAATCCTTATAAAAGCTACTTGTTAGAGAGTTTATCTAACAAGTAGCTTTTATTTTATGACCTACTGTTATCTGAAAATACTAATTATTTAGAAATTGCTATTTACTTTTGTCCAAAAATGTAATTTAATAGAGTTGCTCAAAAAAATAGGAAAATGAGGGGTATGTATGAGAAAGAAAACACAAAAAATTATGACTTTTCTAACGGTATGTATGTTACTTTTACTTGCCGCATGTAGCGGAGAAAGTACTGAAAGTGAAGGGACAAGTACAGAATCAAATGGAACAATCAATGCGAAAATTGGGGTCGTTTCGTATTTAACGGGGGCCGGTGCTGCTTATGGGGAAGCAATTACACAGGGCTTAAAATTAGCACAAAGTGAAATTAATGAACAAGGCGATGTTAATATTGAATTAGTTATAGAGGATTCTGCAGGTAAAGCAGATCAAGCACTATCAGCTTCACAAAAATTAATGAGTGATGATGACCTTGTTGCTATTATTGGACCTACATTAAGTACAGAATTCTTTGCAGTTGCACCAGAAGCGGATTTAAATGGTATTACAATTATGGGTACATCAACAACAGCTGAAGGTATTCCTGAAATTGGTGATTATGTTTTCAGAAATTCCATTCCAGAAGCATTGGCAATTCCAACTGCTATGAAAAAAGCTGTTGAAAGAACAGGTGCAAAAAAAGTAGCAATGATTTATGGAAATGATGATGTTTTAACACAATCAGGTTTTGACACTATGAAGAAAACAGCTGAAGAAATGGGATTAGAGATTACAACGATTGAAACATACCAAAAAGGTCAAAGTGATTATAATGCACAGTTAACTAAAATTAAAAAGAGTAATCCAGATTTAATTCTTGCATCTGCTTTATATAATGAAGGTGCAGTTATTATGGACCAAGCTCGTAAAATGGGGATTGAAGTTCCATTTGTTGGAGGAAACGGTTTCAACTCACCACAAGTAATTGAAATTGCTGGAGCAGCATCTAACGGTTTAATCGTTGCAACACCATGGTTTGGAGAATCAGATGAAACAAAAGTAGTTGAATTCAACAAAAAGTATGAAGCTGAGTATGGAAAACTACCAGATCAATTTGCAGCACAAGCTTATGATGCACTTTATCTTTACGCAGATGCTTTAAAAAGAGCAGGAGAAGCTGATCGTGAAGCATTCCATGAAGCTTTAGCAGAAACAAAAGACTATGAAGGTCTACTTGGTAATTTCTCATTTGATGAAATTGGTGACGTAGTAATGGATGTTAAAGTTGTAGAAATAAAAGACGGAAAATTCATTGAATTCGAATAACATTAGATTGAATTTAGAAAATGTAATTATGAATCTACAAATTGACTAATAGATTTCATCTTTGCAAAAGTTGATTGACAAAAATGATATTAAAGGATGATTAGTTTGCTATTAGAACAATTAATTAATGGCATCACTCTGGGCAGCGTTTACGCTATCGTTGCCCTAGGTTTCACCCTCGTATTTGGGGTTTTGGGAATTATTAATATGGCTCACGGGGAAATTTTTATGGTTGGTGCCTTTGTAGGCGTAGTGATGACAGGAGTGCTTGGCTGGCCAATATGGCTTGCCTTTATCGCTTCAATCGTTGTAACGGGTATTTTAGGTTATTTGTTGGAACGAATGACGCTACGTCCTTTACGAGGGAAAAAGGGAGTATCACATTTAGCACCGTTAATTAGTACAATCGGTGTTTCGATTTTACTTGAAAACTTATCACATCATATTTTTGGAGCAGGTAATAAACCGTTTCGTACTGAATTTGCGGAAATTAGTATCAATATTGGTGATGTAACAATTTATATTGTACAAATTGTTATTTTTGCAATTTCCATTATTTTAATGATGGGTCTATCTGTCTGGCTATCTAAAACAAAAGCAGGTAAAGCGTTACGTGCGACGGCTGAGAACTTAGAGACTGCTAGTATTCTAGGGGTAGATACTAAAAAAATTATTACACTTACAGTAATCATTGCATCTGCTATGGGTGGAATTGCTGGAATTCTAGTTGGTATGGCATTTAACTCAGTTAGTCCACAAATGGGTCTATCTATTGGTCTAAAAGGGCTTGCAATTATTATTTTAGGTGGAATGGGCAATGTCAAAGGGGCAATGGTAGGTGGATTAATTCTAGGACTTTCTGAAACATTCCTAGTTGTTTATGGTGATTCTGGTTATCGTGATGCCATTGCATTTATCATGATCATTGTAATACTTCTAATTAGACCTCAAGGAATCTTTGGTTCAAAGATAGCAGAAGGTAGGTAGGTGAGAACATGTTCGATTTTATTAATCCGTATTATTTACAAATAGGTTCATTTGTTTTAATTAATATCCTGCTTGCTATTAGTGTCTATGTTCCATTATCCTCAGGGCAATTATCTTTAGGTAGTGCAGGCTTTATGGCAATCGGTGCTTACACATCAGCTTTATTAACTATTAATTTTGATATACCATTAGTCTTTGGTATCATCGCAGGTGCTTGTGTTGCCGGAATATTAGGAATTATTATCGGGATTCCTTCATTACGATTAACAGGAGTTTTCTTAGCCATCGCTACTTTAGGTCTAGGAGAAGTAATCCGCGTGATATTTGTAAACTGGGAATCACTTACGAAAGGTTCTATAGGTCTAACGGGTGTTCCTCAAATTGGTAGGGAATTGTTGAATTTTGTAAGAGGCTTTGGTTTTGAACCATCATCAATTGGGCTGAAAAATAATCAATTTGTCTTTCTAATGGTTTTCTTATTGTTATTAATCATTGTCATCGCCACTATTTGGTTTGTAGCAAGACAACAAAATTCAAGAGTGGGAAGATCTTTCTCGTCAATTCAAATGGATGAGAAAGCAGCAGAATCTATGGGAGTAAATATTACCTATTATAAAGTATTAGCATTTGCGCAAGGTGCGTTTATAGCAGGCTTAGCAGGTGCTTTATTTGCTCATGTTATGGGGTATATATCACCATCAGATTTTGCGTATCATAAGGCTGTTGAGGTATTAATTTATACAGTGTTTGGTGGAAGTGAAGTAATTATTGGTTCCATATTTGGGGCTATCTTCTTAACTTTAATGCCTGAAGTATTACGATTTATTAGTGAATATCGTTATATTATTTACGGAATATTGTTAGTTATTTTAATGGCAGTGCGTCCACAAGGATTAATAGATATTCATTTATTGAGTAGATTTAAAAGGGTGAAACGTTCAAAAGGGGGCGTACGTTAATGGTACTTGAAATTCAAAATGTATCAAAAAACTTCGGTGGTATTCATGCCCTTAAGGATGTATCTTTTTCTATAAAAGAAGGGGAAATATACGGACTAATAGGTCCAAATGGCGCAGGAAAAACAACAATGTTTAATTTAATTACAAATATTTTTGAGCCATCCTCTGGTGAAATTATTTTCAATAACGAAGCAATTACAGGAATTAAATCACATAAAATTACAGAAAAAGGAATTTGTCGGACATACCAAAATATTCGGCTATTTTCACAAATGTCAGCTTTAAAAAATGTAATGGTTGGTGGTCATAGTCGAACATCATCCGGTGTTTTTGGTAGTGTGTTCCGTACAAAGGCACAAAAGAAAGAAGAAACCTTGTTAACTCAAAAAGCAGAGGAACTATTAGAATTAGTAGGACTTATTGAACATAAGGATACAATTGCAGAAAACCTTGCCTATGGGCAACAAAGAAGGTTGGAAATTGCACGTGCATTAGCTAGTAATCCGAAACTTTTATTACTAGATGAACCAGCTGCTGGCATGAATGAAAAAGAAACGGATAGTTTGTATGACTTAATTAAAATGATTCAATCAAAAGGAATCACTGTCCTAATTATTGAACATGATATGCCGTTGGTGATGAAACTTTGTGATCGTATTACAGTTTTAAATTTCGGTGAGAAGCTTGCAGAAGGAACGCCTACTGAAATCCAAAATAACGAAGCGGTTATTGAGGCCTACCTCGGTAAAGAGGAGGAAGAAGAAATTGCTTAAATTATCAAATGTTGAAACGTACTACGGTCAAATTCAAGCTTTAAAAGGAATCGACTTAGAGGTTCATGAAGGTAAAATTATTACATTACTTGGTGCAAATGGTGCTGGAAAATCAACTACGATGAAAACGATTGCTGGCTTATTAAAACCTAAAAAAGGAAATGTTGAGTTTTTAGGAGAGAATGTAACTGGATTACGTCCTGATCAATTACTAAGAAAAGGAATCGCTTTAGTTCCTGAAGGTCGTGCTATATTATCGAGTATGACGGTTTTAGAAAATTTAGAGATGGGTGCTTATCACCGTAAGGATAAAGATATCAAAGATGACATAGAAAATGTGATGCAGCGTTTTCCAATTTTACAAGAACGCCAAACTCAAATGGCAGGAACTTTATCCGGTGGCCAACAGCAAATGTTGGCAATTGCACGTGCCTTATTATCGAAACCGAAACTTCTATTACTTGATGAGCCTTCAATGGGACTTGCACCATTAATTGTAGCTGAAATTTTTAATATTATTAAAGAAATCAAAGATAGTGGAACAACTGTCTTGTTAGTTGAACAGAATGCGAAACAAGCTTTGAAAATTGCAGATTACGGTTACGTTATGGAAACTGGAAAAATTATTATTGAAGGAAATGCGTCCGACTTAATAGTAGATTCTCGAATTGTAGAAGCGTATCTAGGTAGAAAATCAACTGGCGAAAAAGAATTAGTGAAAGAGTAATTAGATAAAATGATTTTAATATAATAGTAAACTTACTATTAAATACCAGGGACAAAAGCATTGGTATCAAAGAATAAAGTTAAAATCATATTAAGAATATGACACTCTATAAATTGATTGGAGTGTAGGGTCGACTCCTGCGGAAACAGCACGAGCCTGAGACTACAGGCTCAGGCCGTGCCCGCGGAAAGCGTACCCGAAACGGAAATCAATTTTAGTGCAACACAAAAAATACCATTTTTCAATAAGAAAAATGGTATTTTT
>Ga0182739_1001230_pt1 | contig 27674 bp, 37 predicted proteins | sample eDN5th30CBELigBY_FD_128873 | JGI IMG/M metagenome (GOLD analysis project Ga0182739, IMG submission 128873) | Enriched backyard soil microbial communities from Emeryville, California, USA - eDNA 5th pass 30_C BE-Lig BY (version 2) (version 2) | ecosystem: Environmental > Terrestrial > Soil >... | reverse complement strand
CGTCGACCAGCTACGCGCCCTGCCCGCCGAGGAAGCCCTGGAGAAACTGCCCGGCGGCCGCATCAACGTCGACGGCTACCTGCTCCCGCGCGACCCCTCACTGATCTATCTGGGCGGCCAGCAGCAGCCGGTGGACGTGCTGGTAGGCTCCAACGCCAATGAAGCCGCCTTCTTCGGCCCGGGAATCCGCAGCAGCGCCGCACTGCGCGAGTATGCGCAAACCAAATACGGCGAACTGTCGGCGGAATTCCTGCAGCTTTACCCGGCCGATTCCGACGACGAGGCAAAATATTCCTTCCAGCGTGCCTTCTCCGACGAACTGGCCTGGCAGATGCGCCAACTCGCCTGGTACCAGGGCCGCCGCGGCCTGGGCGCCTACGTGTACTACTTCACCCGCGTGCCCCCCGGTCAGGAAGACCGCGGCGCCACCCACGCCTCCGAACTCCCGTACATGTTCAACCAGACCCAGCAGAATCCGCAGTGGACCGAGCAGGACACGGAACTCAGCGAGCTGATGGCAACCTATTGGGTCAATTTCGCCACAAGCACCAACCCAAACCAGAAAGGCCTCCCCAACTGGCCGGCCTACCGTAGCCACGACGTAGGCAACGTCATGGTGTTCGGGGAAAGAGCCATGCGGGAAACCCAACAGGAGCCACCTGAAGAATCCCTCGCGTTTTTCGACAAGGCGTTTCAGAGGCTGCTCAGATCCTTGCCGTGATTCCTGAAGGATCGATAGTGGTCCGCATCGAATCTGCCGCAGCGGGTTGCCGGGTACTGCGTCCGGGGGACGCTACAAGCACATCCCTGTGCGCTCGGTGATGGCCATCCCTGGCCATCAACGCCCCCGGACGCAGTACCCGGCAACCCGCTGCAAGCCCCGAAGCATCGCGATTACGCACTAGATTCTTTCATTCGGAGCACTGAAGCCAGACGCTAGCCTCTGTCGTCCCTTTTGCCCAGACAGGGGCGTCGTAGGGCCAGGGATGGCCCGGAGCCGAGCGCCACAGGGATGTGCTCGCAGCGTACCCTGGCTGGGCAAAAGGGACGACAGAGGCGCAACGGATATCGATGCGGTCCAATACAAAACCAGAGAAATCTCAAACCGCCGCCAATCTTAAAGGCGGCATCGGACAATCCAGCAAGCTGGCCGCCGCCCGCACCAGCTCATGTTCCTCGGGCGTCAGTTTGCCGTCGCTCTGCACGCAACTCACCATCGCCCGCAACAACCGCTCCTTCTGCAAAGGCGCCAACCTCCCCAACCGCGCAAACGCCGCATCCAACGCCTGCAAATCCGGATACGCACGCCACTCCAACTCCAACGGCGAAGCAAGCCCAAGCTCCGCGTTGACCGCCGCAAACGCCTGCGCCGCATCCCCCTCGTTCTGACTGCCCGCACTCGCCAACGCGCTCAGCACCACCGCCGTTTCCGCCCGCAACGCCGACAATGCCAGCGTCGTCGCCACCGGCGCACCGTTCCGCAAGCCCTGCCGCACCAATGTGAACAGGCTCCACTCGAACAGCGACACGTGTGCATCGATCTCGATCAGCTGGCGCAGATCCGCCAGGTAGTCGCGCGCCTGCGCCGGCGGCAGCTCGCGCAGCGCCGGCAGCGCCAGTTCCACCAGCGGCAGATGGAAGGGCCGCGGCAACCCGGTCAGGTGATCCAGCAGCACCTGCAATTGCCGGTAGCTCGCCGCGTTGAGGCGCGTGTGCAGCCAGCCGAGCTGGCGCCGCTGCATGGCCTGGTCGCTGTTGCACAGCAACAGGCCGAACGTCAGTAGCATGGCGTCGAGCGTGCTGCGGGCTGCCTCGCGCAATACCGGTGGCAGCGCTTGGAGTTGCGTGCGGGCGCTGGCCATGTGCGCGGCATCGGGCTCGCCCACCTGCGCCACCAGGCCCGCGCCGGCGGCGGGAGCAAAGGCGGCGGCGCCGGCAACGTGCGGAGCCGTACTGGATTGCGCGGAGGGCGCAAACTCGCCGGTCCACTGCGGATCGATGCGGCGGATGCGTTCGGCAAGCGGCGGATGGGTGGCAAACAGGTTCATCAACCCGGAGCGCACGCCCTGCCCGAATAGCAGATGGCCCACTTCGCCAGCGCCGGGGGCATCCAACAGCGAACCCTTGGCGTTTGCGCCGATCTTCTTCAGCGCGCCGCCGATGCCGGCCGGATTGCGGGTGTACTGCACCGCCGAGGCATCGGCCAGGAACTCGCGCTGGCGGCTCACCGCGGCTTTGATGAGATTGCCGAACAGGGTACCGCCGTAGCCCACCGCCATCAGCCCGAGCCCCATCAGTACCAGGGCGCCGCGACTATTGTTGTTGCGGCTGCGCGCCGCGGCCACGCCCTGTCCACGCAGCAGAAAATAACCGATCAGTCCAAGCACGGTGATGCCGTAGAGCCAGCCGATCAAACGCAGGTTGAGCCGCATGTCGCCGTTGAAGATATGGCTGAATTCGTGCGCGATCACGCCCTGCAGTTCATCGCGATCGAGCAACGCGATGCAGCCGCGGGTAACGCCGATCACCGCATCCTGCGGCGTATGTCCGGCGGCAAAGGCATTGATGCCGGCTTCTTCCAGCAGATACACCTGCGGCACCGGCACGCCGGCGGCAATGGCCATTTCCTCCACCACGTTGAGCACCTTGCGCTCCTCCATGTTGCGGGTGTTGACGTTCAGGAGGCGCCCGCCCAGGCCCTGCGCCACGGCCTTGCCGCCGGCGCGCAGCTGCAAAAAGCGGAACGCGGCGCCAAGCGCGACCACGGTAAGCACCACCGCGCTGACGCCCGCCAGGACGTCGAGCGGCAGCGTCGCTGGATCAAAGGCCGGCGCGGCGCCTTCTGTATCGGAGGTCGACAGGATCAGGGTAACGAGCAGCGTGGCGACGAGTATCAGCGAGACCACCGCGCCGATGAACAACAGCACCAGGGCGCGCGTGGTGCCACGCGCGCGCTCCTGGTGCTCGAAGAAATTCATGGGCTAACCCGTCAGAAGGCGACCTTGGGCGCCGCCTGGATCGCCTGGCTGTCCTCGAACTCCAGCAGGCTGGCATTGATGGAATGGCCGAACATGCCGGCGAGGATCACCGTGGGAAAGCTCTGGCGGAAGGTGTTGTAGGCGGTCACGGCGTCGTTGAAGGCCTGGCGGGCGAAGGCAATGCGGTTTTCGGTGCTGGTGAGCTCCTCGGACACCTGCATCATGTTCTGGTTGGCCTTCAGATCCGGGTAGGCCTCCACCACCACGTTCAGGCGGCCAAGCGCGCCGCTGAGCATGCCTTCGGCGCGGCTGAGGTCGGTCATGGCAAGCGGGCTGCCGGGCGCTGCCGCCGCGGCGGCCAGGCCGTTGACCGCCTGGTTGCGCGCGGCGGTGACCGCCTCGAGCGTTTCCCGCTCGTGGCTCAGGTAGGCCTTGGCGGTTTCCACCAGGTTGGGAATCAGGTCATAGCGGCGTTTCAGTTGCACTTCGATCTGCGAGAACGCGTTCTCGTAGCGGTTCTTCAAGGCAACCAGCCTGTTGTAGATCCCGATCACGATGAAGATCAGGACGGCCAATACGATGATCGTAACGATGATGCCCATCATTGCTCCCGTGGCTCAGTGAAGGTCGACAAGGACCGATTGTGGCATTGTGCGGGGCCGCTGGACAGCCCCTGGGGCCGCAAGAACCCAGGGGCGGGGCATGCCACAGGCGGAACAACCATGCCGCAAGCGGAACAAACAGACCAGAACGCCACAGGCTCAGGCGCCGGCGGAAACCTGGCGAATCCAGTCCTCGAGGTTGTAGTGGTTGCTGACGCGGGCGATTTTGCCGTCCCGCAGGTCGAAGAAGGCGCCGACGCGCAGCGTGTAGCCCTGCCCCCGGGCCGGCGGCAGCTCGCCGTCGGTGACGAGATAACGGCCTTCGAGCATGAATTCCGCGCTGGCGCGCTCGCCATCGGCATTGCCCATGAATACCGGATCGATCACCCGCTCCTGGTAGCAGCGCTCCATGTGCTGCAGAAATTCACGAAACAGCGCCTTGCCGTGGCGCGGGTTGCCCTGGCTGGGCTCGTGCACCACGTCGTCGGCCAGCAGCGCCAGCATTCCTTCGTAATCGCCGGCGTTGAAGCGCTGATAATACTGCTCGAGAACTGCGGTCATGAGGACTCCTGAAACGAAGAAGCCGGTAACGGGTACCGGCTTCGGTAATGAAGGTTGAACCGGGCGCCTGGCCCGGCGCGGCGCAGCCTCAGCTGCGATCCGGGTAGAGATTGTACAACTTATCGCCCACTTCCAGCCGCTCGGTCTTCACCTCGAACAGATCGCCGCTTTCGCGGCGGTGGCCGTGGGCGGTGATGGTGTCGCCTACCTGCACCAGGTCTTCGCTCAGTCCGGCGCGGCGGCTGCGGGCAGGCGGGCTGAGCAGCAGGTTCCACTGCTGGCCGTCCGCTTCCACCACCATGCGGTCGTGCGGGTTGCCGAAATGTTTTTCCACCACTTGCGCGGTGAGCGTGAAATCCTGCGTGCCGTACCAGGTCCAGCCGTGATGGGCCAGCGCCGTGCCACTGCCAAGCACCAGGACCAGCGCACCCACCCACACCGTATTGCTGTGTTTCATGTCTGCCTCCGTCACGTTGCCGATATAGGGAATAGACCGGACTGAGCCGCCTGGCTTGCAGCGCGTGCCCCCGCCCTATTCATTATTCGACTATTCGACGCCGTGCATCATGCGGCGGATCAGCGGTGCGAGCAGCAGCATCACCAGCGCGATGCCGATGGAGATGTAGCCCACCTCGGTATACACCTGGATGTACGTGGCCTTGGCCGCCGCGCTGTCGGCCAGCTGGCCGCCGATGGTTTCGGCGCCGGTGGCGGAGGCGATCACGCCGGCCAGGTAGTTGGACAGGCCGCTGTACAGGAACCAGGCGCCCATGGTCATGCCCACCGCGCGCGCCGGCGCCAGCTTGGTGACGGCGGAAAGCCCCACCGGCGACATCATCAGCTCGCCGATGGTGTGGATCCAATAGATCAGGAAGATGAACGATACCGCCGTCATGCCGGCGCCGGCCAGGCGAATGCCCGCCACCAGTACCAGAAAGCCGAGCCCCGCCAGCAGCACCGCAAACGCGAACTTGACCGGCGCCGGCGGATTGAGCCGCCGCCGCGCCAACACCACCCACAGCCAGGCCATCAGCGGCGCGAAGATCACGATGAACATGGCGTTGAGCGACTGGAACACCGGTGCCGGCACGCTGAAACCGAACAGGCTGCGGTCCACCAGGCGGTCGGTGAACAGGTTGAGCGAGGAACCGGCCTGCTCGAACAGGGCCCAGAACGGAATCTGCGCCAGGATGAAGTAGATGGCGGCCAGCATGCGGTCGCGTTCCTCGCCCTGGCAGCGCAACACGGCGAACCCCACCATCCACACCAGCACCACGATGCCGAGCAGCCCCACGTAACCTTCGTGCACCAGATGCGCGTTGGTGACGATCAGCATGCTGATGGCGATGATGCCGAGCCCCGCCAGGTAGCAGGCCTGTTCCACGCTGATCGGCCCCAGCACCTTGCGCAGCAGCCGCTTCGGATCCGGCGGTTCCGCCTTGCCTTCCAGCCAATGCTGGTGGGTGAGGAAGATCGCCAGGCCGAAGCTCATGCCGATGCCGGCCAGCCCGAAACCGTATTTCCAGCCGTAGGCGATGCCCAGGTAGCCGCACAATATCGAGGACAGGAAGGCGCCGAGGTTGATGCCCATGTAGAAGATGGTGAAGCCAGAATCGCGCCGCGTGTCGCCGAAACCGTAGAGGCTGCCCACGATGGTGGAAATGTTGGCCTTGAGAAAGCCCACCCCGGCGATGATCAGGCTGAGCGACAGGTACAGGATGTTCAGGTACAGCGGCGGCTGCCGCACTTCGGTGGTGTAGGCGCTCAGCTCGATGCTTGCCGGCAGGTTGACGGCGGCCGGATTCTCGAGCGTCATGGCGGTGGCGGTGAAGCTGATGCGTGATTCGCCCGCCGCGCTGCGGATCACCTGGTTGGCGTCGCCGCCGCGGCCATCGAGGCCAAGTTCATATTCCGCGCCCTGGTAATGCATGATCTGCCGCGCGCCGTTGCCCTCGAACGCCATGCCGAAATGGCCGAGCACCAGCAGGATGGCGCCGAAGGTGACCGCCTTGCGCGACCCCAGGTACTTGTCCGCCAGCGTGCCGCCGACGATGGTCATCACGTACACCAGCGCCGTGTAGGCGCCGTAGATCACAGCGGAACGCTCGTCCGAAAACAGGAAGTGCTGGGTCAGGTAGAAAATCAGCAGTGCCCGCATGCCGTAGTAGGAAAACCGCTCCCACATCTCGGTCAGAAACAGGATCACCAGGCCCCTGGGGTGGCCCAGGATGGTGGGGGAAGCCGGAGCGGCCGGGGGGGAGGCAGGCGTGGCGGATTCAGTCATGGGCGAACCTTCACGGAAAATTCAGCCCCGGAAGGTAGACACAAACCCCCGTATTTTCAAGCAGGCGCGCTGCCCCACTCTTGCATTGTGTCGCCTATCGTCACACCATTGGGCACTTCAAGGAAGCCAGCCCACCGCCACCAAATTGCCGTGAACGAATTCAACAAAGCCGCCGCCACGCCCCGCCACTTCGGGCTCGCCATCAAACAGGAGCGCGGCCGGATCACCTACGACGCGCTGATCGAAGCCGGTTTTACGCTGCTGGAAGAGCGCGATCTGCAGGACATCTCCATCGCCGAACTGGCCAAGGAAGCCGGCTATTCGGTGGGCGCCTTCTATGCGCGCTTTCGCAGCAAGGACGAATTCTTCAACGCGCTGGTGCATCGCCACCTGGACTTCCGCACCACCGTGCAGGTGCAGATATTTTCCACCCTGCCGCTCGCCACGCTGCTGCCGAGCATGATGCACAACATCGTCAACTATTACTGGGAACACCGTAAATTCTGGCGCGCAGTGCTGATGCGCAGCGTGCGCGACCCCGACAGCTACCTGCCCATGCGCGCCCATCGCCAGGAAGCCACCGAGCGCTTCATCAACCGCGTGGAACTGGAAGCCACGCGCCTGCTCAGTGCCGAGGAGCGCGCCAACATCGCCTTTGCCTTCCAGGTGATTCTGGGCACCATCGACAGCACCATCATCAACGAACCCGGCCCGGTGCCCATGAACCAGGCGCAGTTCATCGACGGGCTTACGCGCACCTTCGCGCTGGTATCCAATTTCGACAAACTGGTAGGTCCGGAACCCTCCGCTCCATCCGCCTGAAGCGGAACCCGCCTGTCGCCACGATTATCGCGCGCGCATTCAAACCTAGCCCCCGCCGCTTGCGTCCAAGCGGTATATGCACGAACGACGAGCCAGCCACTTGAACGACACCCAAGCCCTGCCCGGCCCGCAGCTGACCGTGCTGGCCCCGGACCAGGCCAGCCTGATCGCGCGGTGCCAGCGCCGCGACCAGGGCGCCTTCCGCCAGCTTTACGATCAGCATCTGGGCCTGGTGTACGGGCTATGCCTGCGCCTGACCGCCGAGCGTACGCTGGCCGAGGATGCCACCCAGGAAGTGTTCATCCAGCTCTGGCGCCGCATCGACTCGTTCAAGGGTGAAAGCAGCTTCACCACCTGGCTGCACACGCTGTGCACCAATACCACGCTCAGCTACCTGCGGCGCCAGAAATCCTGGCGCCAGCGCATTCATCTGAGCGATGACAGCGATGCGCTCGCCGCCGCTGTGGCAGGCAGCGCGCCGCCGGATCTCGCCGATCTCGACGCCTGCATCAGGCGTCTGCCGGAACGCGCCCGCCTGATCTTCGTGTTGCACGGCATCGAAGGCTACCGCCAGGACCAGGTGGCGGAACTGCTCGGCATCGCGCCGGGCACGGTCAAGGCACAGTTTCACCGCAGCAAGCAACTGCTGCTTGGCTGGCTCGGCCAGTCGGAGGAAAACCCATGAGTCATCAAGACCCCGAACACACGCTGCAGCAGTTGCTCGATACGCTGCCGCGCGAACATCTGCCGCAGCGCGACCTGTGGCCGGGCATCGCCTACGCGCTGCAGCCCGCGCATCACCAGCGCCGCCTGCCTGCCTGGCTCGCGCTTGCCGCGTCGCTGCTGTTGGTGCTTTCCGCCAGCCTCTACTACGGCCTGCGCCAGCCCGGCAGCGGTTTCGACCGCGCCGATCTGAATGTCCTGATCAGCGCGCTGCAAAGCGACCATGAACGCAGCAAGCAGGCGCTCCTGGTGCAGTACCAGGGACGCGCCGCCGTCTATACCGACTGGCAGGCGCAGATGCAGGAACTGGAAGACGCGGAACAGGCCATCTACGCCGCCCTGCGCCAGGACCCTGAAAACCTGGCGCTGTTGAACATCCTGCGCCAGGTGCAGGACAAGCAGATCATGCTGATCGACGCGGTGTTCGCACCGCGCGCCAGGGCCATTTGATTATCCGGGAGGAAGTTTCATGAACGCACGTATCAGAACAGCATTGACAGGCGCCCGCGTGCCGCGTGGCTGCCTGCTGCTCGCCGCCCTGTTCACCGCGCCACTGCTGCACGCGGGGGAAGCAATCGACGAAACCCGCCCCGTGGACGAGAACGGCGTAATCAGCATCGAGCTGGTCAACGGCTTCGTGCGGCTGGTGGCCTGGGATCGGGCGGAATTCCACGTCAGCGGCGAGCTGAGCGACAACGCCAGCGGTTTCGAGTTGCGCGAGCGCGGCAGCGGCCTGCGCTTCGAGGAAACCTTCGAGCCCGACGGCAATACCTGCTTCGGCTTTTTCGGCTGCCAGGGCCGCAGCTCGCGCAGCGACGGCGCCGACCTGCTCATCGAAGTGCCGCGCAACGGCATCGTGCGCCTGAAAGGCACCAACATCGACGTCGAAGTGAGCCAATTGGAACGCAACACCGAAGTGGAGCTGATCAACGGCGAGATCAGCGCCGATCGCCTCAAGGGCGTGGTCAAGCTGAACACCGTCAACGGCGACATCCGCGCCACCGGGCTCGACGGCCAACTGGCGCTGGAAACCGTCAACGGCCGCATCGCCGATCGCGAATCCAGCGGCAGCCGGATCGACCTGCGCACCGTCAACGGCGGCATCGAATCCAACAGCCGCAGCGAACGCATTCGCGTGGACAACGTGAACGGCGGCATCGACCTGACGCTCGGTAATATCGACGACCTGGAAGTGTCCACCGTGGGCGGCCAGGTGGACATCCGCACCGCGCTCAATCCGCTGGCGCAACTGCAGATTTCCTCGGTGCATGGGCGCATCGACGTGGCGCTGCCCGCCGCCACCTCCGCCACCTTTCTGGTGAGCACCGCCGTGGGAGGCCGCATCGCCAACGAACTCAGCAACGACGAACCGGTGCGCAGAAGCCGCTTCGTCAACTCCAGCGATCTCAACTTCGTGCTTGGCGGCGGCGAAAGCGACGTGCGCATTTCCACCGTCTCGGGCAGCGTCCGGCTTTGCGAAGCCGAGGCGAATTCGCAGCGGGCGGGATGCTGAAACACGCTAGTCATTAGTGATTAATGCTTGAGGATTAGCCGGGAATTCCCGGCTTGGTCTCGTCTTTGCAGTCGTCTTTGCAAGTGGTTATTCTCGTCGTCCCGATAGCGGATGGACCACTTGATCAAGAATGAAACGCACCGAGGACTACCTGTTCAGCAAGGTCGCGGGATTCGCCTGCGACGTGGAAGCGCTCAAACGTCACTTCCATGACACCGTGGCGCAATTCCCCGCCACCAACTACCGGGACAACCGGGTCGATTACATCGGCTGGGCCGTCACCAGCCGCGACGGTTCCCTCGTCGATGGCGTGCAGCGCATTGCCACGAAGGCCAGTCCCGGTGCAAAGCTGAACAACAAGCGGGGCATGACCCGGACCGATATCTGCACCGGCGCGCTGGAAGCCACCATGGATACCCTGGAAACCTGTGGCTTTCGCCCCTATCGCGCCAGGCTCATGTGCCTCAGGAACGAAGGCGAAGCGATGCCGTTCCACACGGACGACAAGCGCGAAACCTGGCGGCTGCACATTCCCATCGCCACCAACGCCCACTGCTTCTTCGAATGGCGGCGGTCCGATGGCCGGATCGAAAGCGTGCATCTTCCCGCCGATGGTTCGGCGTGGCTGGTGCGGGTGGACATCGACCACCGCGCCGTCAATCGTTCCGGCACGCCCTGCGAACGTGTTCACCTGCTGATGGGACTCAACGCGCTTCCCGACCTCGCGAGGCTTGGGCAGCCCAGCCTCCTGGTCTGATCAGGCGCCGAATCCTGCCACGCGCTCGATCAGCCAATAGGCCGACGGCACACCGATCAGGTAGGACAGCGCCAGTTCGAAGGCGCGCGTGGTGCGTGCGGACACAGTGGTGGCACGCAGGGTGTGGTACGCGCCGCGCCAACAGGCAAGCAACAGCAGCAGCGCCACGATGAAGAGCACCTGCCCCAGTTCCACGCCCAGGTTGAAGAACAACAGCGACAGCAGCAGCTGTGAAGGAGCCAGGCCGATCTCGCCAAGCGCGCTGGCAAAACCAAGGCCGTGCAGGAGGCCAAACCCGAAGGAGATCGCCATGGGATGGCGCCAGGTCAGGCTGTCGTGGCGGCCACGGCTGATCTCGAACGCCAGGAACACGATGGACAGCGCGATGGTGGCTTCCACCGGCGGGATGGGAATACGCAGCAGGCCAAGCGCGGACAGGCTCAGGGTCAGCGAATGCGCCAGCGTGAAACCGGTGACGGTCCACAGGATGCGACGCGGCGTGCGCGCGATCACCAAGAGGCCAAGCACGAACAACAGGTGGTCGAAACCGCCGATGATGTGTTCCACGCCAAGCCACAGATAATCCAGCGCCACCTGCAGCGCCGACATCCGCTGCGGCACCGTCCACACGGCGTCGGTGGGCGGCACGATGGCGGTCAGCACGCTACCGTCGAAGGCCTCGATGCGATAGAACACGCTGAGCGCGGGATTGAACGTGGGAAATTCGAGGCTCAGCGCCGCACCTGCCAGCCCGTCCTGACACCGCCTCGGCGCATTGCGCTGGGGTCCGGTGGCCACGCAGCGTTCGGGCCAACGTAATTGCGGCTGCTCCGCCGGCGCCACCGTATCGGGCGCCTGCACGCGCGCCTGATACAGCATCGGCGCGATTTCGCTCAGGGTGACGGCTACCGGGCGCGCATCGTGCGCCGCCGCGCCGCACCAGAGGCTCATGCCAAGCAACAGGCACAGCCAGCGCAAAGTGCGCCGCTCAAGGCTCACGCACCACCTCGTAGCTCTGCACCACGCGCGCCACCGCCGCCTCGCGGTCGCGCTGCACGGCGGCATAGCGGTAATCCGCCAGCACGCGTTCCCGCACGGCGCTGAAATCCGGCAACTGCGGTTCGGTGCGCGCACGCAATTGCACCAGATGATAACCATGGCTCGATGCCACCGGCCCCTGCCAGGCTTGCGGGTCCGGCGTCAGCCCATCCAGATCCGCCACGAACGCCGGGCCGAAACCGCTGCTGACGAAACTGCGCGTGCGCTCCGCGTAATCCTGCAGAAACGGAAAACGATCGCCACGCGTTTCCGCCTCCGCCTCCGCCTCCGTAAGATTTTGCGCATTCTCCAACAGGCGCGCGGCACGCTCGCGCGCCGCTTCCATACCGTCCTGCCCGGCATCGAAGAACACGTGGCTGAAGCTGTAGGTGGCTTCGAGGCGGTAGTCCTCGCGGTTGGCGTCGAAATAATCCCGCAGCACCGAATCGTCCGGCGTGGTGGCGTCGCTTGCCAGATTTTCCAGCAGGAACTCCACCTTCTGTACCAGGCGCTGGCGTATCTGGTAATCGCCTTCGGTCATGCCAAGTCCAAGCGCTTCGCGATACAGCGCCTCCTCGCGCACGTATTCCTCTTCCAGCGCACGCCGCTGCACCGCATCGAGCGCATCCAGCTGCGCGCCGAAGCCGGCGGGGTCGAAACTGTCGGCGCGGTATTGCAGGAAGGCCAGCAGGTTGTCCCGGTCCACCACGATACGCCGCGGATCGTTGGCCCCGGCCTCCCCGGGAGCCGGTGCAAGCACGTCGTAAAGCACGAAAATGGCCGCGCCCAGGATCAGGAAGTGCAATAGCGGCTGGCGTAGCAGACCGATCATTCAGACTCCAAAAACCTCAATAGCGAAATGTCCTGGTGTACTTGAGCGCTATCTCGGCTTTCTCGCGGCTCACATGGCTGAACACCCCTTCGGAATTGAAGTGGTAATTGGCCACCAGGTAAAGATCCTCCCCCGCCTGCGGATTGAAACGCAGGCGGCTGTTCAGGCCCACCGAGCTGGAAGCATTGTCGTATTGGATCAGGTTCACCCAGGACCACTTGGAATTGAAGGCATAGTTGGCGTTCATGCTCACCAGGCGCACCTTGAAGTCGCCCGCCGGCAGGCTGATGTCCTGCACATCATAGTTCCAGTTGAAGTAGATGTGCGCATTGGGGCGCCATTCCATGCCCAGCTTCACCTGGTCGCGGTCGCCGTTGAAGAACTCGCCCGACTTGAATATCACGCTTGGCACAAACGGCCGCTGGTTCGAGGCGAACAGCTCCAGGTGATAGTCCACGAACTCGTATTTGCCGCGGGGGATGATCACGCCGGGGCTGATCTCGAAGTCCCGTTCCAGGCCCTCGCGGTTGCGCGAGCCGCCCAGGTTCAGCTGGCCGCCGAGATGAGTGTGCAGGTTGATGGGACGCACGAACAGACGTTCCGACTGCATCTCGCCGCTGTCGAGGCGATCGGTGTGCTCGAAGCGGGTGACCGTATTGATCAACCGCAACAGGGGATGCGCGTCGAAGAAATGCCGCCAGCGCCCGCCGATGTAATAGGTTTCTACGCCAAGGCGGTTGGCGAAGCCGAGCGCCGGATAGTAGTCCTCGCCGAAGTAGTCGTAGCCCATGGTGCCACCGAAGCCGGTGCCCTGGGTGTCCAGGTTGAGCATGGCGCCGTAGGCGCGCGCATCGCCGTTGCGTCCGTCGGTGTCGCTCTCCTGGTAGAAGACGTTGCCGCGCAGCGAGTACTGCTCCGTGAAGCGCGTGTTCTGGTAGCGGAAGTCGGCGCCGCCCAGACGGCTGCTGATGGGACTGGTGGGATCGCCGTCGGTGAAGATCACGCCCACGCTCGATTCGCTCAGCACGTTCATGGTGGCGCGCCCGACGAACACCTGCTGCCCGTCCAGGCCGGGAATGTCGCCCTGCTGCACCGCAAGCGCGCCCACGTTCCAATTGCCCACGCGGCCGGTGAGCTTCACCCCGGCATCGATGTCGATCGGCTGCCCGGTGGCGCTCAGGCCCACGCGGCGCGAATAGAACGGAATGCCGTTGATGGTGGTGTCGTAGTTGCTGTCGGGGCCGCGGCCGCCGAAGCTGAAGATGTCCACGTCCTGCAGGAAGAAGTCGCGTTTTTCCGGAAAGAACAGGGAAAAGCGCGACAGGTTCACCTGGCGGTTGTCCACTTCGGTGGCGGAAAAATCGGTGTTGAGCGTGAGCGCGCCGGTGAGGTTCGGCGTGATCTTGTAGAACACGTTGAGCGAGGGATCGAAGCGCTTGTCGCTGGTGCCGGTGCGGTAATCCTTGCTGGCGGCGGTGGCCACGGAAGGGATGATGTCCAGCCCCCGGCCCTGACGGATGTCGCGGATGCCGGTCAGTACGCCGGTGGTGGTCGGGTTGATGCTGCGGTTGAACGAGGACCACGCCAGTTCTTCCTGCTTGCGCGCAATGGTGCGGGCGATGGTGAAGCCCCATTCCTGCGCCGCCGGATCGAAGTTCAGGGTGTTGAAGGGAATCGCCACCTCAGCGGTCCAGCCCTGTTCGTCGATGCGGCTTTCCACCTGCCAGATGCCGTCCCAGTCACTGTTGAGTGCGTTGGGATTTTCGTACACGCCTTCGCGACGGATGCCGTTGGGGTTTACCTGGAACTGATAGCCGGTGCGGCCGTTGTTGAAGGTGTCCAGGATGAATTCGAAGGCGTCGTCGAAAGGCATGCCCTGGCCCTGCACCATCTGTCTGGCACTGATGCCGGAAGGATCGCTGTCGTATAGCCGCGCGGCGACGAACAGAAACCGATCGTTGTACGCCAGGTAGAACTCCGAGCGTTCCGAGGGCGTACCGTGATCCACCGGCTGGAACTGGTGCATGTCGCTGATGACGGTGGCGTTCTTCCAGATGTCGTCATCGAGCACGCCGTCGATCGTGGGACTGAGTTCGGTGCGCACGATCTCCACCCGCTTGCGCTCGCCCATGGCGCTCCCTGGTTGTGGAATATCGATGGATTGCGCGAAGGAAAATACGGAAAAGCCGGACAGCGCCAGGCCCACGAACAGAAACGCGGCAGGTTGCATGTAATCGAATCGTTTTGATAGCGCAGAAGCGGGCAGCATGCATTGCACGCCGTCTCTGCAATCCTTCCCCCCAAGAGCGGCCGACCTGATTTCCCCTCATGGCCGTGCCGCACAAGGACCTGTGCTTGAGACCGGCACCACGCACACTTTCATTCACCGCCGTGCACGATGCACACGCGATGCGCCGGCCTTCATGGCAGCAGCGCCACCGTGGCGACGCTGCTTGCCTGTGTGTGGGTTCTTAACGCGTCGCGCCGTACACCGCCTGTGCCGCGGCCACCGCTTTGCCGGCGTTGATCGGGGCTTTCATTTCCGACAGCACCGCATCGAGCGCGCCGAGGAACAGCAGCACGTTGGTTTTGCAGGCGCTGTCGCCCATCAAGCCCACGCGCCATACCTTGCCGGCAAGCGCGCCCAGGCCGGCGCCGATCTCGAGGTTGTAGTCCTGCAGCAGCCGGGTACGTACCTCGGCTTCCTTGACGCCCTCGGGCACCGTGATGGAGTTGAGCTGCGGCAGGCGTGCCCCGGCTTTTACCACGAAATTCAGGCCCATGGCTTCAGCACCGGCGGCCAGCGCCTGGTGGTGATGGGCGTGGCGCGCCCAGGAATTCTCCAGCCCTTCCTCGGCCAGGATCACCAGCGCTTCGTGCAGCCCGTACATGCTGTTGACCGGCGCGGTGTGATGGTAGGTGCGCCCGCCGGTGCCATCCCAATAGGCCATGACCAACTGCATGTCGAAAAACCAGCTCTGCACCTTGGTCTTGCGACCCTTGATGGCGGTCACGGCGCGCTCGCTGAAACTTACCGGCGACAGACCCGGCGGGCAGGACAGGCACTTCTGCGTGCCGGAATAGATGGCATCGATGCCCCAGCCGTCCACGTCCACTTCCACGCCACCCAGGCTGGTGACGGTGTCGACCAGCGACAGCGCACCGTGCTGCTGCGCCAGCGCACACAGGGTCTTGGCGTCGCTCAGCGCGCCGGTGGAGGTTTCGGCATGCACGAAGGCCACCAGCTTGACGCCGGGGTTGGCTTTCAGCGCGGCTTCCACCTTGTCGGGATCGACCGGCTCGCCCCAGTTGTCCTGCACCACGATGGCGGTGGCGCCGCAGCGTTCCACGTTTTCCTTCATGCGGCCGCCGAACACACCGTTGATGCACACGATGGCCTTGTCGCCGGGCTCGAGCAGGTTGACGAAGCAGGTTTCCATGCCGGCCGAACCGGGCGCAGAAACGGGAATGGTAAGGCGGTTCCTGGTCTTGAAGGTGTACTGCAGCAGTTGCTTGATCTCATCCATCACGCCCACGAAGGCGGGATCGAGGTGGCCGATGGTGGGCGCGCCCATGGCCGCGGTAACGCGTGGATTCACGGCCGAGGGGCCGGGGCCCATCAAGGTGCGGACGGGGGGATGGAAGGATTTGATCATGACTCTGCTCTCTCTTGTTTTGGACTTCCTGTGAATCTTCGGACATAAAAAAAGCCGTATGCGAATACGGCTTTCTTTGGGATCGATACAACCTACAACATCGATCTTTGCAGCTTATTCGCCTGCTTCGTCGGCTTCCGGACGGTCCACCAGCTCGACGTAGGCCATCGGCGCCTTGTCGCCCTGACGGTAGCCGCACTTGATGATGCGCAGATACCCGCCCGGACGGTTGACGTAGCGCGGACCAAGATCGGTGAACAGCTTGCCCACGGTGACCTTGTTGCGCAGGCGGTCGAACGCCAGGCGACGGTTGGCCACGCTGTCTTCCTTCGCCAGCGTGATCAGCGGCTCGGCGATCATGCGCAACTCCTTGGCCTTGGCCAGGGTGGTCTTGATGATCTCGTGCTCCACCAGAGACGAAGTCATATTGCTGAACATCGCCTGGCGATGCGAGCTGGTTCGATTCAGTTGACGTCCACTATGACGATGACGCATGACAAATACTTCCTGAGCTAGAGGCCCTTGTGCGAGCCAGGTTTATTCCGGTTGCAGCGCGCGGGCGCCGTCGCCTTGTTACTCGGCGCTGCCCTTGAGGCTCGCGGGCGGCCAGTTTTCCAGGCGCAGCCCAAGCGAGAGGCCTTTGGAGGCAAGCACGTCCTTGATCTCGGTCAGCGATTTCTTGCCGAGGTTCGGCGTTTTCAGCAGCTCGACTTCGGTGCGCTGAATCAGATCGCCGATGTAGTAGATGTTTTCCGCCTTCAGGCAGTTGGCCGAACGCACGGTCAGTTCCAGGTCGTCCACCGGCCGCAGCAGGATCGGATCCACCTTGTCTTCGTGTTTCGGCATTTCCTTCACGGAGCTGTTCTTCAGGTCCACGAACACGCTCAGCTGATGCTGCAGGATGGTGGCAGCCTGGCGGATCGCTTCTTCCGGATCGATGGTGCCGTTGGTCTCGAGCTCGATGATGAGCTTGTCGAGGTCGGTACGCTGTTCGACGCGGGCGTTTTCCACCGCGTAGGTCACGCGGCTCACCGGCGTGTAGGAAGCATCCAGCACCAGTTTGCCCACGGAGCGGGTTTCGTCGTCGCGGGAGATGCGCGCATCGGCCGGCACGTAGCCGCGGCCCACGCCCACCTTGATCTGCATGTTGATCGCCCCGTTGTCCTTCAGGTTGCAGATCACGTGCTCAGGATTGACGATTTCAACGTCGTGCGGCAGCTGAATGTCGGCGGCGGTTACTTCGCCCTTGCCGCTTTTCTTCAACGTCAGGGTAACGCTCTGCTGCGTGTGCAGAATCACCGCCAGTTCCTTCAGGTTGAGCAGGATTTCGATCACGTCTTCCTGCACGCCTTCGATGGCGCTGTATTCGTGTACCACGCCGTCGATTTCCACTTCCTCGACAGCAGCGCCAGGCATGGAGGACAGCAGAATGCGGCGCAGGGCGTTGCCCAGCGTGTGCCCAAAGCCCCTTTCGAGCGGCTCCAGGATGACTTTTGAGTGCCAGCGGTCAGAGGCTTCAACCTGAATGACTTGCGGCGTCAGAAAGTTCGCTAACGAGATCTGCATGGAATCCCTCACAGGTTAGGTGTTATTTCGAGTACAGCTCTACGATCAAGCTTTCATTGATCTCGCTAGACAACTCGGTACGCTCGGGCTTGTGCTTGAACTGCCCTTCCAGCTTCTCCTGGTTCACTTCGATCCATTCCACCGGCGCGCGCGAACCCGCGAGATCCAGCGAGGACTTGATGCGCAGCTGGTCCTTGGCACGTTGCCGCACGGCGACGACGTCGCCGGGCTGTACCTGGTAGGACGGAATGTTCACGGTCTTGCCGTTGACCATAATGGCCTTGTGGCTTACCAGCTGGCGTGATTCGCTGCGAGTGGAGCCGAAGCCCATGCGGTAAACCACGTTGTCGAGACGCGATTCGAGCAGCTGCAGCAGGTTTTCGCCGGTGGCGCCGCGCAGACGCGCCGCTTCCTTGTAGTAGTTGCGGAACTGGCGTTCCAGCACGCCGTACATGCGGCGTACTTTCTGTTTTTCACGCAGCTGTACGCCATAGTCGGACAGGCGGCCGCGGCGCTGGCCATGCTGGCCGGGCACGGTTTCCGCTTTGCACTTGTCTTCCAGCGAGCGCACACCGCTCTTCAGGAACAGATCAGTGCCTTCGCGGCGGGACAGTTTGCATTTTGGGCCGATATAACGAGCCATTGGGTTTCTCCTTTGATCCTGAGCCGCTTACACACGACGCCGCTTGGGAGGGCGGCAACCGTTGTGCGGGATGGGGGTCACGTCGGTGATGTTGCTCACCTTCAGACCACAAGCGTTCAGGGCGCGCACGGCGGACTCGCGGCCGGGGCCGGGGCCGTTCACGCGGACGTCGATGTTTTTCAGACTGTACAGCTCGATGGCCGAACGGCCGGCCTTCTCGGCAGCCACCTGGGCAGCAAACGGGGTGCTCTTGCGCGAACCGCGGAAGCCGGAGCCGCCGGAGGTGGCCCAGGACAGCGTATTGCCCTGACGATCGGTAATCGTCACGATGGTGTTGTTGAAGGAAGCATGGATATGGGCAACCCCGTCACTGACCGAGGTTCTTGCCTTTTTCCTGACTTGAGGAGCTGGTTTGGCCATTTAAGTTCTACCTTGGATGAAGCGTTGCTCGCTTGTCTGTCTCTTGCCGGGACTAGCCGGCCTTAATTCCGGATCACTTGCGAATCGGTTTGCGCGGGCCCTTGCGGGTACGGGCATTGGTCTTGGTGCGCTGGCCGTTGACCGGCAGGCCGCGGCGGTGACGGATGCCGCGATAGGTGCCCAGGTCCATCAAGCGTTTGATGTTCATGGAAATTTCGCGACGCAGGTCACCTTCCACACTGATCTTGCCGATTTCGTTGCGCAGCGAATCCAGCTGGTCTTCACTCAGCTCGCTCACCTTGGCGTTCGGGCTGATCCCGGTGGCGGCACAGAGGCCCTTCGCCACGGTCGGCCCGATGCCGTAGACATAGCGAAGCGAAACCACGACGTGCTTGTTATCGGGAATGTTGACACCGGCGATACGGGCCATAGTTGTACTCCAGTCACCTTCTGCGGCACCGCGGCGCCGACTATAGTTTATTTGATTTCAACAACTTACTTGGGGTTGTGCCCAGCCCTGAGCGTCCCCCAAATACAGCCTTGAACGAACCGAAAAACAGCCTTGAGCGGACCGAAAAAAGGTCGGCAAGTTTAGGCACTTGCCCACCAAAAAGCAAGGCGCGGACCGCCGGACAAGGCCGTTCTCAGCCCTGCCGCTGCTTGTGGCGCGGCTCGGCGCAGATCACCCGCACCTTGCCATTGCGCTTGATGATCTTGCATTTGCGGCAAATGCGCTTGACCGATGCTCTGACTTTCATGTGCTTCTCCTGTAATTCTCACGCGACCCTAGCGGCGGAACGAGCCGATATTGGACTTTTTCATAAGCGACTCATACTGATGCGACATCAGATGAGACTGAACCTGGGCCATGAAGTCCATGCACACCACCACGACGATCAGCAGCGACGTTCCACCCAACTGGAAGGGAACGTTGGCCGAGGTCTGCAGAAACTGCGGCAACAGACAGACCAAAGTGATGTACAGCGACCCGAACGCGGTCAGGCGGGTCATCACCCCGTCGACATAGGCGGCAGTCTGCTCGCCGGGACGGATCCCGGGGATGAACGCACCGGAGCGCTTCAGGTTTTCCGCGATTTCCTTCGGGTTGAACACCAGCGAGGTATAGAAAAAGCAGAACGCGATCACCAACACTGAAAACAACAACACGTTCAGCGGCTGCCCGGGACCCAGCACCAGCGCCAGGTCCGCCAGGAACTCGTAACCTTCGCGCTGCCCGAACCATTGCCCCAGCGAAGCCGGGAACAACAGGAAGCTGCTGGCGAAGATCGGCGGAATCACCCCTGCCATGTTCACCTTCAAAGGCAGATGACTGCTCTGCCCCTGGTACATCTTGCGCCCCTGCTGCCGGGGCGCGTAATTCACCGTGATGCGGCGCTGCGCGCGCTCCACGTACACCACCGCCGCGATCACCACGCCGGCCAGCAGTACCACCACGAACAGCGCCAGCGGCTGAATCTGCCCCTCGGCCACCTGTTCCAGCGACTGCCCGATTGCCGAGGGCAATGCCGCCACGATACCGGCGGTAATCAATATCGAAATCCCGTTGCCCACCCCGCGCTCGGTGATCTGCTCACCCAGCCACATCAGGAACATGGCGCCGGTCACCAGCGATACGATCGCGGTGAAGTAAAACGAGAAGTTCGGCGTGAACGCCAACTGCGCCAACAATCCGGTACTGATCGCGATCGCCTGCACCAGCGAGAACGCCAGGGTGCCGTAACGCGTGTACTGGCTGATCTTGCGGCGGCCGGCCTCGCCTTCCTTCTTCAACTGTTCCAGCGACGGCGTAGTGGCCGCCAGCATCTGCATGATGATCGATGCCGTGATGTAGGGCATGATGCCCAGGGCAAAGATACTCATGCGCTCGATGGCACCGCCCGAGAACATGTTGAACAAGCCCAGGAAGGTTCCCTGGTTCTGATTGAACAGAGCCTGCAACTGATCAGGGTTGATGCCTGGCACCGGAATATGGGTGCCAATGCGGTACACGGCCAACGCGTAAACGACGTACAGAAGCCGCTGCTTCAGTTCCGCCAGCCCGTCGGCCTTGCCCGGGTTCATCATCTTTGCCATCAGTTATAACCGTCAGTGGGAGGCGCCGGCGCAATCATGCGCCCGCGCGATGCCTGCCCTCAGACCGCCGCCTCAGCGGCAGCAGCCTCCACGATCTTGCCGCCCGCCGCCTCGATGGCCGCGCGCGCGCCTTTGGTCACGCCCACGCCCTCGACGGTGTAGGCACGGCCCACATCGCCCGACAGCATGATCTTGGCGCGCTTGATGCTGCGATCGATGATATTGGCTTTTTCCAGGGCTTCCAGCGAAACCACGGTGCCTTCCAGCTTGGCCAGCTCGGAGGTGCGCACTTCAGCGGTGGCACTGCCGATCCGGGAATAGAAACCGAACTTGGGCAAACGTTTCTGCAGCGGCATCTGGCCGCCTTCGAAACCGGGGCGTACATGGCCGCTCTTGCGGGCTTTCTGACCCTTGTGACCGCGCGTCGAGGTTTTACCCAAACCGCTGCCGATGCCGCGGCCGACGCGTTTTGGAGCCTGGCGCGAGCCGGGGGCCGGACTTAAAGTGTTCAAACGCATCGTTATTCTCCTACCACCTGCACCAGGTGACGCACTTTGTTGATCATGCCGCGCACGGCCGGGGTATCTTCCAGCTCCACTTCATGGCGGATGCGGCGCAGACCCAGGCCGGTCAGGCAGGCCTTGTGATTGGCCAGCGTGCCATGGGAACTCTTGATCTGTCGCACTTTCAGGGTTTTGGCTGCCATGTTGGTAAACCTACTGTTCGTAAACCTACTGTTCGTAAATCTACTTCGTTACTGTTACGCCAGGTTCAACCCAGCACTTCCTCGACGGTCTTGCCACGCTTGGCGGCAATATCTTCCGGGGCGCGCATTTCCTTCAGACCCTTGAAAGTGGCGCGTACCACGTTCACCGGGTTGGTAGAGCCATAGCACTTGGCCAGTACGTTGTGCACGCCGGCCAGTTCCAGCACCGAGCGCATGGCGCCGCCGGCGATCACGCCGGTACCTTCGGAGGCGGGCTGCATGAACACGCGGGAAGCACCGTGATGGGCTTTTACCGGATACTGCAGCGTGGTGCCGTCGAGCTTCACGCTGATCATGTTGCGACGAGCAGCTTCCATGGCCTTCTGGATGGCCTGAGGAACCTCGCGGGCCTTGCCGCGGCCGAAGCCGATGCGGCCATTGCCGTCGCCAACGGCGGTCAGGGCGGTAAAGGAGAAAATACGGCCCCCTTTGACCACTTTAGCCACACGGTTGACCTGGATCAGTTTCTCCTGCAGGCCTTCCTCGTTCTTGTTCTGCTCGTTCTTAAATGCCATAACTTTTAATCCGATGCTTAGAATTCCAAACCGCCTTCACGTGCCGCATCCGCCAGAGCCTTGACCCGCCCGTGGTAGATATAGCCGCTGCGGTCGAATGCAACCTTGGTAACACCCGCCGACTTGGCCCGCTCGGCGATCAGCTTGCCGATCTGGGCGGCGGACTCCACGTTGCCGGTTTTGCTCTCACCCAGCGACGACGCCGAAGCCAGCACTTTGTTCTCCGGCGAAATAACCTGCGCATAAATGTGCCGCGGGCTGCGGTATACGCACAGACGATTGACTTTCAACTCGCTGATCTTGGCGCGGGTGCGTTTGGCACGGCGCAGGCGAGTGGTTTTTTTCTCGTTCATTTCAGGCCTCTTGGCGTAAATCTCGGGCCAGCGACTGGCTCGTTCGTCTACCGGAATTACTTCTTCTTGGCTTCTTTGCGGTATACCTGCTCACCGCTGAAGCGCACGCCCTTGCCCTTGTAGGGTTCGGGAGCGCGGAAACGGCGCAACTCGGCGGCCACGTGCCCAAGCAACTGCAAATCGTTGCTCTTGAGCACGATTTCGGTCTGGGTCGGCGTTTCCGCGGTAACGCCTTCGGGCAGCTGGTAGTCGATCGGATGCGAGAAACCCAGCACCAGGTTGACACTGTTTCCCTGTGCCTTGGCACGATAGCCCACGCCCACCAGTTCCAGCTTGCGTTCGAAGCCCTTGGACACGCCGTCCACCATGTTCTGCACCAGCGAACGGATGGTGCCGGCCTGTGCCACCGCGTCCTGCCCGGCCGCCGTGGCGGAAACGCGCAGAACGTTGTCCTCGTTGACGATCTGTACTTTGGGGCTGAGCTTGAGCGTCAGCGAGCCCTTGCTGCCCTTCACGGACACCTGGCCGCCGTCGATCTGCGCTTCCACGCCCTTGGGCAATACGATCGGTGCTTTGGCGATTCTTGACATAACTTTGCTCTTTCGTCTCAGGCAGTCAGGCTAGTGAACTGCGTATCCTGTATCGATCCCGGATGCTCTTCCACGTTCCTCAGAACACGGTGCAGAGCACTTCCCCGCCCACGCCGGCGGCGCGCGCCGCTTTGTCGGTCATCACCCCTTTGTTGGTGGAGATGATCGCCACGCCGAGGCCGGCACGTACTTTCGGCAGCGCTTCGCGGCCCTTGTACGAACGCAGGCCGGGGGTGCTGCCGCGCTTGAGTTCCTCGATGACCGGTTTGCCGTTGTAGTACTTCAGTTCGATGGTCAGCACCGGCTTGACCACGTCGCCGCCCACGTTGTAACCGGCGATGTAGCCTTCCTCCCTCAACACGTCCAGGATCGACTGCTTCATCTTGGATGAAGGGCAATCGACGGTGGGCTTGCCAGCCAGCTGGGCATTGCGGATGCGGGTCAACAGATCTGCGATCGGATCGGACATGCTCATGATAATTTCCTCGAATTCCTCTGTGCCCTTACCAGCTTGCCTTGGTCAGGCCCGGCACGTCGCCTTTCATGGCATGTTCGCGCAGCTTGTTGCGGCACATGCCGAACTTGCGGTACACGCCATGCGGACGGCCGGTGATCTGGCAGCGCTTGCGCTGGCGGGTCGGGCTGGCGTCGCGGGGCAGTTTCTGCAGTTTGATCTGGGCTTCCCATTTCTCATCATCGCTGGCGGTAACGCTGGCAATGACGGCTTTGAGCGCCGCACGCTTGGCCGCGAATTTCTGGGCGGTGCGAACGCGCTTGTTTTCCCTTTCGATCATTGAAGTCTTAGCCATGGCTCAACCTTTAACCTCTGCGGTGGCGGCGGCGGGGGTCTCGCCACGGAACGGAAAGTGGAAGGCGCGCAACAGCGCACGGCCTTCGTCGTTGCTGCGGGCGGTGGTGGCGATGGTGATGTCCATGCCGCGCAGCTTGTCGATCTTGTCGTAATCGATCTCCGGGAAGATGATCTGCTCGCTCACGCCCAGGGCATAGTTGCCGCGACCGTCGAAAGCGCGCGGGTTCAGACCGCGGAAGTCGCGGATACGCGGAATCGAGATGTTCACCAGGCGATCCAGGAATTCGTACATGCGCTCGCCGCGCAACGTCACCTTGCAACCCACCGGCCAGCCTTCACGAATCTTGAAGCCGGCTACCGATTTGCGCGCCTTGGTCACCACCGGACGCTGGCCGGTGATCTTGACCAGGTCGCCCAGCGCGGCGTCCAGCACTTTCTTGTCGCTGAATTCGCCACTGCCGATGTTCAACACGATCTTGGTGATCTTCGGCACCTGCATGGGATTGGCGTAAGCGAACTGATTGGTCAGTTCCTTTACGATGGTGTCTCTGTAGTACTCTTTCAAGCGAGCCATGTTGCAACCTTCAGTTACGTTATGTGTTTCCGCCCACCGGTCTCGTTCGGGTGCCGAACAGCCGACAACGGAAAGCAACGATTAAAAAATCAGTCGATCACCGAGTCATCGGATTTGAATACCCGCACCTTGGTGCCGTCGGCTTCCACCCGGATGCCCACGCGGTCCGCCTTGGCGCTCTTCGGGTTGAAGATGGCCACGTTGGAAATGTCGATGCCGGCTTCCTTCTCGATGATGCCGCCCTGCTTGCCCAGGTTCGGGTTGGGCTTGGTGTGACGTTTGATCATGTTCACACCGGACACCAGCACGCGGCCGTTGCCGAGAATACGGGTGACCTTGCCACGCTTGCCCTTGTCGCGGCCGGCGATAACGATCACTTCATCATCACGTTTGAGTTTTTGCATGGACCTGTCTCAACCTCTTGTCTGTAGTGCCTGCGCCGGTTCAGAGCACTTCCGGTGCCAGCGAGATGATGCGCATGAACTTCTCGTTGCGCAGCTCGCGGGTAACGGGCCCGAATACGCGGGTGCCGATCGGGGCATCCTGGTTGTTCAGCAGGATCGCGGCGTTGTCGTCAAACTTGATCAGCGAACCATCCTGGCGGCGCACGCCGCTCTTGGTCCGCACCACCAGCGCCTTGAGCACCTGGCCTTTTTTAACCTTGCCACGGGGAATGGCTTCCTTGACGGTGACCTTGATCACGTCACCGATCCTGGCGTAGCGACGGTGGGAGCCTCCCAGCACCTTGATGCACATGACGCGACGGGCGCCGCTGTTGTCTGCAACTTCCAGATATGACTGTACTTGAATCATGGTACTTTCCGGGCCACTTCAGGCCACTCGCTCCTGTTGAAATCTAACCAGCTACTTTCCAGCTATTTGCACGCCTGTCGCCATCGCGCCTGCGCCCCGCCGTTATCCAGGCTTATACCTGGGCGGCTTTCTCGTCGATGCTCACCAAGGCCCAGCTTTTGGTCTTGGACAGCGGGCGCACCTGCTTCACGGTTACCAGATCGCCGATGCCGCACTCGTTGCTTTCGTCATGCGCGTGCAATTTGGAGGACTTGGTAAGGTACTTGCCGTATACCGGATGCTTCACGCGGCGTTCGATCAACACGGTGATGGACTTGTCCATCTTGTTGCTGACCACGCGGCCGCTGATGGTGCGCACGGTTTTCTGGGTTTTGTTGTCGATCTCTGACATGGCTTACACACCTGCCTTTTCATTGAGCAGGGTTTTCACCCTGGCGATATCTCTTCTGACCTGGCCCAGCAGATGAAACTGGCCCAGTTGCCCGGTGTTCTTCTGCAAACGGTATTTGAACTGGTCACGCTGCAGGCCAGCCAGCACTTCCTTCAGTTCCGCTTCGGATTTGGTTCGGAGGTCGCTCACTTGTACTTTGGCCATCACATCACCACTCGCTTGGCAAATTTGGTTGCAAAGGGCAGCTTGGCGGCGGCCAGCGCAAAGGCTTCCTGCGCGATTTCCGGCGACACGCCTTCGATCTCGAACAGCACGCGGCCCGGCTGGATCTGCGCCACCCAATACTCCACGTTGCCTTTACCGCTACCCTGACGCACTTCCAGAGGCTTCTGCGTGATCGGCTTGTCGGGGAACACACGGATCCACACCTTGCCGCCACGTTTGATGTGACGGGTCAGGGCGCGTCGCGCGGACTCCAGCTGACGCGCGGTCAACCGGCCACGGCCAACGGCCTTGAGGCCATATTCGCCAAAGCTGACGGTGCTGCCACGATGGGCAAGACCGCGGTTTCGGCCTTTCTGCATTTTGCGAAATTTGGTTCGCTTCGGTTGTAACATCCGTACTTACCTCTGTTCAGCCAATCAGCGCAGGATTACTGCTGCTGAGCCTTTTTCTTACTGTCGCCGGAAAGCACTTCTTCGGCGTTCAGAATCTCGCCCTTGAAGATCCATACTTTCACGCCAATGACGCCGAAGGTGGTCTGCGCTTCACTGGTGGCATAATCGATGTCGGCACGCAGGGTGTGCAGCGGCACACGGCCTTCGTGGTAGCGCTCGGTACGGGCGATCTCGGCGCCGCCGAGACGGCCGCTCACCTGCACCTTGATGCCCTCTGCGCCCTGGCGCATGGCATTCTGCATCACACGCTTCATGGCACGGCGGAACATCACGCGGCGCTCGAGCTGCTGGGCCACGTTGTCGGCCACCAGCTGCGCGTCGAGGTCCGGCTTGCGGATTTCCTCGATGTTGATGTTCACCGGCACGCCCATGCGGGCGGACAGTTCGTTACGCAGTTTTTCCACGTCTTCGCCCTTGCGGCCGATCACGACGCCGGGACGGGCGGTATAAACGGTAATGCGGGCAGTCTGGGCCGGGCGCTCGATCTCGACGCGGGACACGGAGGCCGCAGCCAGTTTCTTCTTGACCAGGGCGCGCACTTCCATGTCTTCCAACAGATAGCGCGAATAGTCCTTGCTGCCTGCGTACCACACGGAGGTGTGGCGTTTAACGATGCCCAGTCGAATACCGGTCGGGTGAACTTTCTGACCCATGACGTCCCCTAAACCTTATCAGCTACTTTTACAGTGATGTGACAAGAGCGTTTCGTGATGCGATCAGCTCTACCCTTGGCGCGGGGCTGGATGCGCTTGAGCGACATGCCCTCGTCTACATAAATCGTGGACACCTTCAGCTCGTCGACGTCCAGGCCGAGGTTGTGTTCCGCATTGGCGATCGCGGAGTTCAGAACCTTCTTGATGATGGCCGCACCTTTCTTGGTGCTGAACGCCAGCACGTCGAGCGCTTCGCCGACGCGCTTGCCACGGATCTGGTCGGCGACCAGACGGGCCTTCTGGGCCGACAGTCGCGCCCCTTTCAATACCGCTGAAACTTCCATCTCGCTTACCTCTATCTACTTTGCGGGCCAGGCGCTCAACGCGCCTTCTTGTCCGCCGCGTGGCCGCGGAACGTGCGCGTCAGTACGAACTCACCCAGTTTGTGACCCACCATGTCTTCCGAGATCAGTACCGGCACGTGCTGACGGCCGTTATGCACGGACAGGGTCAGGCCCACCATCTCAGGAGAAACCATGGAACGTCTGGACCAGGTCTTGATTGGCCTTCTATCGTTTTTCTCAGCGGCAACCTGCACCTTCTTGAGCAGATGGAGATCGATGAACGGACCTTTTTTGAGTGATCTTGGCACTGGCTTACCCTACCTTTGTGAACTCGCTTATTTGCTCGCGTTGCGGCGGCGCACGATCTGTTTGGTGGTGCGCTTGTTGGTTCTGGTCTTGTACCCCTTGGTCGGCGTACCCCAGGGCGATACCGGATGACGGCCACCGGAGGTGCGGCCTTCGCCACCACCGTGCGGGTGATCGACCGGGTTCATCACCACGCCGCGCACCGTTGGGCGCACGCCGCGCCAGCGCATGGCGCCGGCCTTGCCCAGGGAGCGCAGGCTGTGCTCGCTGTTGGATACTTCGCCCACCACAGCGCGGCATTCCACCGGCACCTTGCGCACTTCGCCCGAACGCAGACGCAGCGTGGCGTGCTGACCTTCACGCGCCACCAGCTGCACCGCGGCACCGGCGCT
>Ga0182739_1001228_pt1 | contig 27721 bp, 26 predicted proteins | sample eDN5th30CBELigBY_FD_128873 | JGI IMG/M metagenome (GOLD analysis project Ga0182739, IMG submission 128873) | Enriched backyard soil microbial communities from Emeryville, California, USA - eDNA 5th pass 30_C BE-Lig BY (version 2) (version 2) | ecosystem: Environmental > Terrestrial > Soil >... | reverse complement strand
TGTGGACGAAGGCGTACTGGTCACCGGTCCGATTGGCGAACCGGATGCCGTGGTCGGTCGGCACCGTGTGGATGCGGTAGGGCCCGGCCAGGATCAGGTCGCGCAGGAACTGCGCCGCCTCCAACTTGCCCGCGCTTTCGACAAGGCGGACGAAGGCGAACTTGCTGGTGCGGTCGCCTCCCGGGCCTACTGGCCCAGTCTCCTTGGGAGATCGGATCAGCCGTCTGCTGACGGCCGATCGCCACGAACAGGCGCAGCTTGCCTTCTTCGGTCTGCACCTCGGCGATGTCGATGTGGACATAGCCGATCGGGTAGCGGGCGAAGCGCTGCTTGGCGGGCTTGTCGCCTTCGATCTCCGGCACCGGTCCGCCTGGTGACGGTCTGGGGCGACCGGGGGCTGCCCTGCGGCGGGACCCACGTGGCCGACATCGGCGAGGTGGGGCCGGTCACCATCCGCTACGTCAAGGCCAGGAAGAACATGGTCGAGGTCGCCTACGAGCTGGCGGCCGGCACCTGAGCAGAGGCCGGGGCACGGGCCGCGGCCAGGCCGGACCGGCGACCGGAGATGATGTCCGTTCTCCATCCGCCGCAGCGGGCCGCCGAGGTGGCTATCACCATCGGCGGCACAGCCATGAGGCAGCCGCGCGCTACTCCGGTTGCTCCAAGTCGAGCAGCTGGCCGACGAGCGTGACGATCAGGGAAACGGTCAGGGCGGGATTGGGCACGAAGATGCGCGCCGTGGGCGTGGTCATGGCGTCGAAATAGACGGTCACCGGAGCAGCGAGATAGCCCAGGTCCGGATGGGACACCGGCACGAAATAGCTGACGCCGTTGCCTTCCAGGACGAGCTGGTCCGCGGCTGCGCCAAGCTGGGCCGACACGCTGGTGAGCACCAGCCGCTTGCCGGCCGGCACCGGCGGAAACTCGATGATGCATTGCCGATTGGGGCAGGTCGCCGAATTCCCGATGGCGGCCATCGCCTGGTAGGGCTGCAGCGCCTGTGCGCTGGCCGGCAGGCCGTACAATTGTATCGACAGGGCGCCGACAGCGCCAAAGATCATGGAATGAATCTTCATGACATTTCTCCAAATCACATGTTCAGCATGCCTCCGGGATCTGATCGTCGAGTTTCATGTCGTGAGGTCAAACAGTGATCTGTAGCTGATCCTGCTGCCGCAGGTTCGTATGACCTGGTCTTTCTAGTAGACGTGGCATCGCCCTCACCGGGCGCGTCGCGCCGCGGATCAGGATATCACGATTGGATCCGGTACGCCCGAGAAAAACCGGCAAGAGGCCGAGCCAGGCAGCGTTACGCCCGTTTGGGCAAATGCCGCCTAGCTGGGCCGGCCTGCCAGACCTTCCTCGCGCATGATCTGGTCATAGGCCCGGCGCACCGCGGCCTTGCCATGCTGGCGCTCCAGCCGGCGCACGGTGAAATGGCCCTTGGCGAGCGACTGAAAATAATGGGTGAAGGCGGCGTTGATCGCGGCCCCGCTCACGGCACCCAGCACCGGCACCGCCTGAGCTGCGGCTTTCTGCGATACGGTGACGCCGAACCGCGTGCCGATCTGGGCGAGCAGGCGGATCATCGCGGAGCTGGTCTCGTCGATCAGGCCGCGCTCGGCCACCTGGCGCACCGCATGGACTACCGAGCGGGCCATGGCGGCGCGGGCCGCGAAATAGCCGCTCTCGTGCAGATGCCCGGTGCGGCCGGCCAGCGCGAACACCTGCAGGCAGGCCAGCGCCGCCTCCGGATCGCGCAGGTCCTCGCCCTCGCTCTGTGCGATCCGCGCGATCGCCCGCAGCATGATGGTGGTCGAGACCGGCAGCTCGACCGGCAGGGCCGCCACGCCGAACGCCCCGCCCAGGGCGCCGGTGAGGGTCGCCAGCGCCCGATGGGTATGGGTCTGCGGGTCCAGTCGGTCCTTGGGCACAGTGAGCAGCACCAGGCGCAGTGCCTGGCGCAGGGCCGAGGCGGTGGCTTCCGAGACCATCCCCGCCACGCGCTCGGGCAGGGCGCGGCCGAGCAGCTCGATCGGCCGGCCCGCCAGATCCGACAGTTTCGCGGCGAAGCTCGGGCCTTCCAGGCTGCGCACCGCCAGGCGCAGCGCCTCGCGGTCGGCATGCGGCAGCTCGCTGCCCACCAGCACCCGCTCGTCCGCGGCGATCACCACTTCCTGCATGCTCACATGGGCTCCCCGTTGCCAGGAGCAGATGTAGGGCGCGGCGGGGCCGGGGGAAACCTCAGCGCACCGGCAGCACCGGCGAACGGGTAGGCTTCTACCGGCTGCCATGGCCCGGCCAGATAGCGCCACAGCAACAGGCCGGCCGTGGTGAGGCGAAGCTGCTGCGGGTGGGCTTCCAGTTCCTCGGCCAACGATCTGGCCACGTCCGGTGCGACCTTGTTCTGGATGGTGACGTGCGGCCGGTAGGGCTGTCGGTCCTGGGCTGCCAGCAGCGGCTGGAAGTTCTCCGCGAGGCGGCTCCGCAGGTCGAGCAGCTCGGGCGACGCCATGGCCAGCGCCACGCCGCGGCCCAGCAGGCGCGGCCGGCCGCACGCCACGCAGAAGGGCGGCCGGTCACGGCAAGCGGCGGCAAGCTCGGCGCGGATCGCTGGTTCCGCAGTGCCGGGCAACCGCTGGAACAGGGTGACATGGGCCGGCACCAGGTTGCGCAGGGGCGGGAAGTGCCGCCGGCGCAGCCTGTCCAGCACCAGGAAGGACATCTCGTCCATCGCGAGCGTGACGATCAGCGGCAGATCGGTCAGCATGGAGTGCACCCGACCGGCTCGGCAGGATACACGGGAGAAGGCATGCCATGTCCCAGCCCCCCTGGCGCCAGCAACTCCGCCTCGACCTGCCCGACGACCTGGCCAAACAGGCGCGGGTGGATCCGGAGGATGCCGTGCTCGCACCCCTGCCGGAGATCCTCCGCCGCCACGACGCGCGGCTCTGCTGCCAGTTCGACGCGTTCGTCGGCTATGTGGAGGAGGCGCGGGCGCATGGCGGGCAGGGCTATCCACTCCTGGCCTGGACCGAGGCCACCCTGAATGACCCGGCCAAGCGCGAAAAGTTCCTCCGCTCGTTCTCGATCCATGTGCGCGGCGAGGAGACCTATCCGGCGGCGGTGGCGGAAGCTCTGCTGGCGGAGCTGCGCCTGCTGGAAGAGGCGGGACCGATTCTGCGGATCGCGCGCTATGACACCAACCCGGCCAATAACCCGCAGCCGCCTGCGACAAGCAGGGCAAAATGAGGTGGGAACCCAAGTGCGGTACATGCGCTTAGTGCATGGGTCCTCCTCGTTGGTGCGTGGTGAAAAGTTTCACTGCCTGCCCACATGGAGCCTGTCGCCGGCGCACTTCCTGGATGCGCCGACGGCCCGGAGGGTCGAGCATGCTCTCCTCCGCTGGATCCGGTCATACCCGGCTCCTCGACGGGCTTCGGTCCGTTCCAGGCGTTTACCTCCCTGATCTACTCGGCCGGATCGTCTCGATCCGGCCACTTTTTTTTGGGGCGTCGCCGCCGTCCGGCTGGCCGCCGTGCTGGACCGCCGGCTAGGCTTCGGCCGGCCCCAGGAGGGAGGAGCCCACGCATGACGATCGATGCCAAGACCTTCTGGCGCTGCCTGAGCGAGCGCGCGATCGGCGCTACGGTGGTGACGGTCGATGGCCAGGACGGGCCCGCGGGGTTCCTGGGCCTCTCGGCCACCCATGTGAGCGCCGATCCGCCGACGCTGCTGGTGTCGATCGACCGGCGGACCAGCGCCTGCGCGGAGGTGATCGAGCGGGGCCGGTTCGCGGTGAACTTCCTGCCCGCCGACGCGCAGGCGATCGCCGACGCATTCGCCGGTCGCGGCGGCATCAAGGGAGCCGCGCGGTTCGCCACGGGCGAATGGACCACGCTCAGCACGGGCGCGCCCGTGCTGGCGACGGCGCTGGGCGCCTTCGACTGCCAGGTGACCGAGGTGATCGACCGGGGTCAGGTCGCGATCGTATTGGGCCTAGTGGTGGCCGCGACCAGCCGGGGCGACGGCGAGCCGTTGATCCTGTTCCGGGGCACCACCCTGAGCTGAGCCGCCGGCCCTGCGCTTTTCCGACGACACCGGGCGCTTCTTCTGCGGCACGCGATGCCTTCCACCATCAACCGACAGATATCACAGTACATCGACCGCTAGGTGCCCGTATATTGGCACCGGTGGCGGGGCGGCGTTCTGGGGATTGCCGGAAAGTGGCGGAGACGAACTGGCGTGCTGCTGGTGGCGGGACTGGACGCCACGCCGGGCAAAGCGGCTGACGTGCCGGAACAGTCCGAGGTACTGAGCGAGGCTGGGGCCGGGCCCTCGGCCACTGCGACCGTGTTCCTGCCGCTGCGGAACTGGCATCGTCGCGTCTCGCGCGGCGCTGTCCTGATGCTGGGCGTCTCGGTCCTGGTGCTGGCCCTGCTGATCGTGCTGGCGGTCACCCTGCTGCTGGGCAACCTTCGCCAGGATGTGGCCGAGCGGCAGCGCGAGGAACGGACTGCCGCCGCCCGGCTGGACTATGTGCAGGCGCAGCTCGCTTCTGTTGTCCACGACTATGCGACCTGGGATGACGCCTTTGTCAGGTTGATCCTTGCGCCTGATCGCGCCTGGGCCGAGGCCAATATCGGGACCAACGTGTGGACCAGCCTCGGCTACCCGATGAGCCTGCTGGTGGATGAGGCAGGCCGCCCACGCTTTGGTCAGCTGGAGGGCAGGTTCGACGCTCCTGCAGTCGCCGGCGCCCTGGGCGATGGAGCCGCCCAATTGATCGACTTGGCCCGGCGGAACCGTACCCGTGCTGCGCCGGCGGTCGTGGGGGTGGTCCTGGGCCAGGACGGGCCGTTGATCGCCGCGGCCAAGGCATTCGTCCCGGACGAAGCGGCGGGCCTGGTCCTGCCGCCCGGCCCACCCGCGGTGCTCCTGTTCGCCACGCGGCTGGACGAGGCGATGCTCCAGGAGATGGCGGATGACCTGGGCCTGGACAGGCTGACCCTGGTGGGCGTCGATACGCGGATGGAGGGGCGCAGCAGCATCGCACTGCATGGCCCGGACAGCCAGGTCGTCGCCCGGCTGGCCTGGGAGCCACGGCAGATGGGACGCCAGCAACTGCTCTGGCTGATCCCGACCCTGGGCGGGGTCGCGGCGCCGATCGCACTGCTGATGGTCATGGCGTTCGGCAGCCTCCAGTTCTCGCGCGCGCTGAAAGACAGCGAGACCCGTCTCCACCACTTCCTGGAGGTGTCCTCCGACTGGCTGTGGGAGACCGACGCGGCCGGCAGGATTGCCTGGATCTCGCCAAGCTATGCCGCCACCACCGGTCTGGACTGGACCGAGCAGATCGGCCGACGGCTGGACGGAATCGCGCAGGGCGGCCCCGTGCCGGACGACTGGGAGCGGCTGCGCGACGCGTTCGACCGGCGGCGGCCGTTCCGTGACCTGCGCTACGCGATTCGCGATCGCGCGGACCGGACCTGGATCTTGCAGGTGAGCGGCCGGCCGGTGCTGCGCCCGGACGGGCAACTCCTCTGCTACCGAGGGGTCGGTCGCGACATTACCAGGGAATGGCGGGCGGCGCAGCGGCTGCGCGAGACCGAAGGCCAGCTGGGCACGCTGGTGCAGAACCTGCGCGGGATCGTCTTCTGCCGTGGCGTGGCTGGCGATGGCCCGTTCGGCTATAACGAGCACGGCGTCGAACTCCTGGGTGCCGGCGAGGACACGCTGGCCCTGCCGCGCGACGGCCGCTCGCGACTGGACCTCGTCGCCTGGCAGGCGGCGATCCACCCCGACGATCTCGACCTCTACCGTTATCGCGAGCAGCGGCTGATCGTGGATGGTCAGGCCTATCAGATGGACCTGCGCTTCATCAATCCGGCGACCGGAGCCGAGCGCTGGGCCCACCGGGTCAGCTGGGCGGTGGACGGCGTGGAGCCCGGCCGCCGTCACATCTACGCCTATGTCATCGACGTTACCGAGCAGCGCCAGCGCGAGGAGGCGCTGCGCACCATCAAGCAGCAGCTTAGGGCGCAGAACGAGGAACTGCGCGCGGCGCGCGCCACGGCCGAGGCCGCCAGCCAGTCGAAGTCGCAGTTCCTGGCGGCGATGAGCCACGAGATCCTCACGCCGATGACCGCCGTGCTCGGCATGGCTGATCTGCTGGCCGCGGAGGACCTACCTCCGCTGCAGCGCCACTACGTGGCGACGATCCGCAACTCCGGCAGCCATCTGCTCAGCATCATCAACGACATCCTGGACTTCTCGCGGATCGAGTCCGGGCGGCTGGAGCTGGAGCGGATCGACCTGCCCCTGGTCGACACACTGGAGCAGGTCCGCTCCTTGATGATGCCCCAGGCCATGGAGCGCGGATTGCACCTGGAGCTGGACGTGCGGGTGCCGGCGGACCTGGTGATTCAGGGCGATCCGACCCGGCTGCGCCAGGTCCTGGTCAACCTGGTCGCCAACGCGCTCAAGTTCACCGCGAGCGGCCATGTCCGGGTCGGGGTCGAGCAGCGCCGGCTCGACGACCAGGACTGGCTGCATTTCTCCGTCGAGGACCGCGGGATCGGCATCCCGGCCGCGCGCCAAGCGGCCCTGTTCGAGCCGTTCACCCAGGCGGACAGCTCGACCGCCCGCCATTATGGCGGCAGCGGCCTGGGGCTGGCGATCTGCAAGCGACTGGTCGGCGCCATGAACGGCCGGATCGGCGTGGTGAGCCAGCCGGGCGAGGGCAGCACCTTCTGGTTCGAGCTGCCGCTGACGCTCGGCCGGAGCTCGGCCGGGGCGATCCGGGAAAATGCCGCGCTTGGCCAGGTGCGTCCGCTGCGCGTGCTGGTGGTCGACGATGTCGCGGTCAACCGGGAGCTGCTGGTCGAGATGCTCGGCCGGCAGGGCCACCAGGTGGACCAGGCGGAGAACGGCGCGCAGGCCGTGGGCATGGTGACGCGCGGCGGCTACGACCTGGTCCTGATGGACGTGCAGATGCCGGTGATGGACGGGATGGAGGCGACCCGGCGGATCCGCCGCCTGGACGGGCCCGCGGCCGGCGTACCGATCCTGGCGCTCACCGCCAACGTGATGGCCAGTGAACGGAAGCACTATCTCAGCACCGGCATGAACCGCTGCCTGACCAAGCCGGTGGTGTGGCCCGAGCTGTTCGCAGCACTGGCCGCGGTCGCGTCCGGCAGCCTGGCGCCGGCCGGCCCGACGGCCCTGCCGGAATCCCTGCCGGCGGGGATGGGCGAGGTGGCGCTGCTCGACACCGTCCGGCTCGATGCGATGGCAGCCGGCATGTCGGCGGAGACCTTCGAGCGCATGCTGGCGCGCGGCATCGCCGGTGCGGAGGCCGCCTGCGCGCGGCTGCGGGCCCTGGTGGACGATCGGGATGCGCTGGCCAGGGAGGCGCACCGGCTGCGCGGCACTGCGGGGACGTTCGGGCTGCGCCGGGTGGCGGCGCTGGCGGAGGCGATCGAGGTGCTGGCCATGGCAGGAGGCGATCCGGGCCTGCTGGTGGACGCGCTGGCCGAGGCCTGTGCCAGCAGCGGGAAGGCGGCGGCCACGTGGAACGATCCCGCGGCAGCCAAGGCCGATCCGGCCGGCTAGGATCGCCCCGGCATCCGGTTACCGCTGCAGAGGTGACGCCATGAACGACCTGGACGAGCCCACCCGCGCATTGCTGCGCACGGTGAGCACCGCCACGCTGACGACGATCCTGTTCAAGCGCGGCCTGCGCAACGTCTTCCTGCAGAACGTCCAGCCGGTCGCGAGCGGTCTGCCGCACATGGTGGGCCCGGCCTATACGCTGCGGATGATCCCGGCGCGTGAGGACCTGGACGTGCTCGACGCCTATGCCGACCCCAGCCACCCGCAGCGCCACGCGGTGGAGCACTGCCCCCGGGGCCATGTCCTGGTGATCGACAGCCGCAAGGACGCGCGGGGAGCCTCGGCCGGCGACATCCTGCTGCGCCGCCTCATGGTGCGCGGCTGTGCCGGCGTGGTGACCGATGGCGGCTTCCGCGACAGCCCGGCGGTGGCGGCGCTGGGCTTCCCGGCCTACCACCAGCGCCCGTCGGCGCCGACTGGTCCGATCTGGCATCACGCCGCCGACACCGGCCTGCCGATCGCTTGCGGGGATGTCGCGGTCTATCCGGGCGACATCATGGTGGGCGACGGCGAGGGCGTGGTGTGCATCCCGCGGGCACTGGCGGCAGCGGTCGCCGAGGAAGCCGCGGCGGCCACTGCCTATGAGGATTTCGTGGAAGCGCAGGTGAAGCTCGGCCGGCCGTTGCCGGGCCTCTATCCCGCCACGCCCGAAAGCCGTGCCGAGTTCGAGCACTGGCGGAACGCCCGTGGCCGTGGCTGACAAGCGGGGGCGCGAAGCCCTGGTCACTCGTCGTCGGAGTCGAGCCACTCCTTGAAGCTCAAGCGCGGTTGCTCCGGTACCGACTGCTGGATGGCGCCCCGCAGCTCCTGGGCCGATGCATCGTTCTTCACGAGGACCTTGGCGATGCGCCGGACCAGTTCCGCATCGCTCGCCGGCACGGCGAGCTCCACCCGCTTGAGACCACGCTCCGCCAGTCGGCGGCGATGTTCCTGGACCGATTGACTCATCCTAGCTTCTCCAAGAAATACCCTCCGCGCCGTGGCGAAGGGTCCGATCCAAACATATGGGTCGGCAGAACATGCACAGGCGCGGCCAGCGGGCGATGTACGACCCGCCGTCACCTGCCAGAGCCGATGCGGCTAGCACATAGTGAACTGCTGGAGCTGCACAAGCCAGGTTCGAATGAATTTCCGGAAAAATGCAACCGAACAACATATTCTCCGGGCTGGTGTATAACCAAAGTTATACGTAACGCGTTGTAACTGAATGTTGCGGCTCGGGCAGACGAGCTGCCGGCAGATCGTTATGAATGCTTGGCCCCAATGCGCAGACCCCCGGCGCCACAACTGACGAGCCGCTGACGCGTTCCCATGGATGTCGACGCAGCCAGGAAAATTAATCATCCGATGATAAGGCTTGTTTGACCCGATGAATGGTTGCTAGAACCGGTGCAGACGCGGCCCGGCATGGGCCCGCAGGGAGGATGCACGTGACCGACGCAATCGACGAACTGACCCGGCGCCTGGACGCCTGCTATTCCGGCGCCATCTACGACGTGCTCCGCGACATGGGGCGGCCGAACTGCGTGCTTCCGGCGGAGATCCGGGCGATCGATCCCGACACGCGGGTGGCCGGCCGGGTGTTCACGGTGCGGGGCCGGGCCGACGATCGGATCGGCGCCCATGAGAGCTTGCTCGCCTGGACCGAGTTCCTGAGCGTGGCCCCCAAGGGTCATGTCGTGGTCTGCCAGCCGCAGGACAAGGGGCGGGCGCTCATGGGCGAGCTTTCGGCCGAGACCCTGCAGCACCGCGGGATCCGCGGCTACATCGTGGACGGCGGCAGCCGGGACAATGCCTTCATCCGCAAGTTCGGCTTCCCGGTCTTCTCCAGCTTCCAGAGCCCGCGGGACATCGTCGCCGCTTGGCGGCCGGAGGCATTCGGCGAGCCCATCACCATCGGCGGCGTCCTGATCGCCACCGGCGACTACATCCTGGCCGACATCGACGGCATCGTGGTGATCCCGGGCGACCTGGCCGAGGAGGTGGTCGGCCGGGTCGAGCAGGTGGTGCAGACCGAGAACCTGGTGCGCAAGGCGATCCTGGAAGGGGTCGACCCCAAGGAGGCCTATCTGCGCTACGGGAAGTTCTGAAAGCGGGAACGTGGCCCGCGAGAGCCTGACCGAGCGGGTGGTCCGGCAGATCGGCACGGCCATCGTCCGGGGCGACCATCCGCCGGACACGGCCCTGCCGGTCGAGCCCGCCATCGCTGCGGCACTCGGCGTCAGCCGCAACCTCGTGCGCGAGGCGGTCAAGACGCTGGTGGGCAAGGGGCTGCTGCGCACCGGCAGGCGGGCCGGCACGATCGTGCAGCCGTCCGCTGCATGGAACCTGCTGGACCCGGATGTGCTGGCCTGGACGCTGGCCGCCCCGGCGCTGCGCGACCACCTGCTGGCCGAGATCGCTTCCTTGCGCAGCATGATCGAGCCGGAGGTCGCAGCACTGGCGGCCAGCCGGGCCAGCACGGTCGAGATCCTGCGCCTGATGGAGGCACTGGAAGCCATGGAGCGGCACCGGGACGACCCGACGAGCGCGGTGGCCGCCGATATCGGCTTCCACCGCTGCCTGTTCACCGCTTCCGGGCACCGCTTGGCGATGAGCCTGCTGCCGGCGTTCACCGTGCTGCTGCAGGCCAATTTCGATCTGGCGATCCAGGCGCAGGGCGCGTTCGACCGCAATCTCGCGGAGCATCGCGCGGTGGCCCTGGCGATCGGCGCGCGCGAGCCGGACAGGGCGCGGGCGGCCATGCGCCGGCTGCTCGCCAACAACGAGGACGACCTCGCCCGGATCATGGCAGCCCAGGGTGAAGGGGCAGGGAAGGGACGATGATGCGCAAGCTGCGCTCGCACGCCTGGTTCGGCGGGCTCGACAAGGACGGCTTCATCCACCGGAGCTGGATGAAGAACCAGGGCCATCCGGACGAGATGTTCGACGGAAGGCCGGTGATCGGCATCTGCAACACCGCCTCCGACCTCACTCCCTGCAACACCCATTTCCGCGGCCTGGTCGAGCACGTGAAGCGCGGGGTGTACGAGGCGGGCGGCTTCCCGGTCGAGTTCCCGGTCTTCTCCTGCGGCGAATCCAACCTGCGGCCGACCGCGATGCTGTTCCGCAACCTGGCGTCCATGGACGTGGAGGAAGCGATCCGCGGCAATCCGATCGACGGCGTGGTGCTGCTGGCCGGCTGCGACAAGACCACGCCGGCTTTGCTGATGGGCGCTGCCAGCTGCGACCTGCCCACCATCCTGCTCTCGGGCGGACCGATGCTGAACGGCCATTATCGCGGCCGCACGATCGGCTCCGGCACCGATGTCTGGAAGCTGTCCGAGGATGTGCGCGCGGGCGTGATTACGCTTGGCGAGTTCATGGCCGCCGAGAATGCTATGTCCCGCTCGCCCGGCCACTGCATGACCATGGGCACCGCATCCACCATGGCGAGCATGGCCGAGGCGCTGGGCGTGACACTCAGCGAGAACGCGGCCTATCCGGCGGTGGATGCCAGGCGGGCGCGGCTGGCCCATCTGACCGGCCGGCGGGCCGTGCAGATGGTGGTGGACGATCTGCGCCTGTCGAAGATCCTCACTCCCGCCGCGTTTGCCAATGCGATCCGGGTCAACGGCGCCATCGGCGGCTCGACCAATGCGGTGGTGCATCTGCTGGCGATCGCCGGGCGGATCGGGGTGGACCTCACCCTGGAGGACTGGGACCGTCTGGGCCGGGACGTGCCCTGCCTGCTCGACCTGATGCCATCCGGACGGTTCCTGATGGAGGATTTCTGCTATGCGGGCGGGCTGCCGGCGCTGATGAGCCGGATCGCCGACCTCTTGGACCTGGATGCTCTCACGGTCAGCGGCCAGACGGTCGGACAGAACATCGCGGCTGCCCAGGTGTTCGACGACGAGGTGATCCGCCCGCGCGACCGGCCGCTGGCGGCCCAGGGCGGCATCGCCGTCCTGCGCGGCAACCTTGCGCCGGGCGGGGCAATCATCAAGCCGTCCGCGGCAACCCCCGAGTTGATGCAGCATCGTGGCCGGGCGGTCGTGTTCGAGGACATCGACGACTACAAGCGCCGGGTCGACGATCCGGCACTCGCGATCGATCCCAGCTCGGTCATGGTGCTGAAGAACTGCGGGCCCAAGGGCTATCCGGGCATGGCCGAGGTCGGCAACATGGCGCTGCCGAAGAAGCTCCTGCAGCAGGGGATCCGCGACATGGTGCGGATCTCGGATGCCCGGATGAGCGGCACGGCGTTCGGCACGGTGGTGCTGCATACCGCGCCAGAGGCGGCGGCCGGCGGGCCGATCGCCTTGGTCCGGGACGGCGACCTGATCGAGCTGGACGTGGCCGGCCGGCGCCTGCATCTCGCGGTGGACGAGGCCGAGCTGACGAGGCGCCGTGCCGCCTGGGCCGCGCCTGAGCCCGCGATGGGCTCAGGCTACCAGAAGCTCTATGTCGACCATGTGCTCCAGGCCGACCGGGGGGCCGACCTGGACTTCCTGGTGGGCTGCCGGGGAGCTGCCGTGCCGCGCGAGAGCCATTGAGGGCCCCCATGCGGCCTTCAGGCGCTCACTCGGCCGAGAAGAAGTTCTGGGTGCCGTGCGCCTCGATGGCGGCGGCCAGCCGGCGCAGCGCGTGGACATAAGCCGCGGTGCGCATCGGGACCTTCTTCTCCTGGGCGGTGCGCCAGATCTCGCGGCCCTCGCGCTCCATGATGGTGCGCAACCGGGAATGGACCTCGGCCAGCTCCCAGTAATAGCCCTGCCGGTTCTGCACCCACTCGAAATAGGACACGGTCACCCCGCCGGCATTGGCCAGGATGTCCGGGAGCACAATCACGCCGTTGCGCTCCAGGATCCGGTCGGCCTCGGGCGTCACCGGGCCGTTGGCGAGCTCCAGCACGACCCGCGCCTGGACCTTGGACACGTTGCGCTCGTGGATCATGTTCTCCAGTGCCGCCGGCACCAGGAGATCACAGGCCGTGGCGATCAGCTCGTCCGCCGGGCATTCCTGATGGCCGTCCAGACCCACCGTGCTGGTGACCGGCCGACCGGCAGCCTTGGCCGCCTCCAGCCGCTCCACGTTCAGCCCGTCATGCGCGAACACGGCGCCGGCGGAATCCGAGACCGCGACGATCTTGTGGCCGTCCGCCGCGAGCAGGCGGGCGATGTGCCGGCCGGCATTGCCGAAGCCCTGGATCGCTACCCGCATCTGCTCGCCCAGGCCCATCTCGGCGGCCAGATGGCAGGTGAGGTAGTAGCCGCCCCGGGCGGTGGCGTCGTCACGCCCGACCGAGCCGCCCAGTGCCAAAGGCTTGCCGGTGATCACGGCGGGGGCGGCCTGGCCCACGATCTGGGCGTACTCGTCCGCCATCCAGCCCATGATCATCGAGTTGGTGTAGACGTCCGGCGCCGGGATGTCGCGGTCGGGGCCGAGGATCCGGGCGAAGGCCTGGATATAGGCGCGGGACAGCCGCTCCAGCTCGCTACGGGACAAGGACCTGGGATCGACCCGCACGGCGCCCTTGCCGCCGCCATAAGGCAGGTTCATCACCGCGCACTTGAAGGTCATCCAGAAGGCCAGGGCCTCGGCTTCCTCCTCGCTGGCGTCCGGATGGTAGCGGATGCCGCCCTTGGTCGGGCCGCGCGTGTCGTCGTAGCGGCAGCGCCAGGCGATGAAGGACTTCCGCGACCCGTCGTCCATGCGGATCATCAGCCGGGCCTTGGTCGTCTCGCGCGGGTATTTCAGCTTCTCGATCACGTCGGGATCGATCGCGAGATGACGGGCGGCCTCGTCGAGGCGGACGAGCGCGAGGTCGAGCAGGTTGTCCTCGGACATCATGAATCCAGGTTAAAGTAACTGAGCCGACGGCGGTGCCGGGGCAGGGCCGCGCATGGCACGGCTGGCTGCCTGATTTCAATGCACTTGTCCAACGAACTGGTGAAAATTGGATCAAGTGGCCTCAGTTTTGGGCAGATGCGCGGAGCATCGGACCGGGAGCCCCGGCCAGTGCCTACCGTTGCGTCACGAACGCCCTGGCACCGACCCCGAGCAATCGCCCGTCTGAACCACGGACCGCAGCAAGAAAGCGAGATCATGACCAAGCTGACCCGTCGCTTCGCGCTTGCCGGATTGGCTGGCGCCAGCCTGATCGGCGCTGGCCTGACCGGCAGGCGACCCGCCTTCGCCCAGGCAGCCGAGGGACCGTTCAAGCTCGATCCGTTGCCCTACGGGTACGACAAGAACGAGCCCCACATCGACGCGCAGACCATGGAGCTGCACCACGACAAGCACCATGCCAGCTATGTCGAGAAGCTGAACCAGGCGGTGAGCGGCCATGGCGAGCTGGCCAGCAAGCCGCTCCAGGAGATCCTGGCGAATCTGGACAGCGTGCCCGAGGACGTGCGCAAGGCGGTGCGCAACAATGGCGGCGGCCATGCCAACCACACCATGTTCTGGCAGGTGATGGGCGGCAACGGCGGGACACCGTCCGGTGACCTGGCCGCCGCGATCGACCGGGATCTCGGCGGTTTCGAGGCGTTCAAGACAGCATTCAACCAGGCCGGCGCCGACCAGTTCGGCTCGGGCTGGGTGTTCGTCACCGTCACCGGCGACGGCGCCCTGGCGCTCACCAGCCGGCCGAACCAGGACACGCCGCTCATGGACGGCCAGCTGGTCCTGTTCGGCAACGACGTGTGGGAGCACGCCTATTACCTGAAGTACCAGAACCGCCGCGCCGCCTATCTCGATGCGTGGTGGAACGTGGTGAACTGGGAGATGGTCGCCGAGCGCTACGCCGCGGCCAGGGCCGGCACGCTCACGATCTGACGGCATTCCCTCACGTCGTGCCGCTTAGAGGGCATAACAGTACCTTGCAGTCGTCCGCCGGCAGACGACCGCAAGGTGCTGGAAGGCACCGAGTTCGTGCTGCGCACGGGCATGGAGTGGGCCTGCCTGCCCAAGGAGATGCGCTGTGGGTCGGGCATGACCTGCCGGCGCAGGTTGCCGGCAAGCGGCTGGGGTAACAGGAACGGCGGAATTGGCCGCTGTTGAATGATCCGCGCTGTCCTGGCCTTGGCCAGCCTTGGGAAGTCAGGTCATCCGGTTCCAGGGATCCAACCAGGAGTGTGACATCGGCCGCGTCGAGCGGAAGTACATGCGCGGCATGTCACACCCCGACCGATCGGCCCGTCATGGCTTCGAACGTCGATTTCCGGCGTTCCGAGCATAGAGATTCGTCATGAGCGATAACCAACGACTGGCCTGGAACGAGGTGGCGCCGCAGGGTGCGAAGGCGCTCTTCGGCATCCACCACTACATCACCACGGGCACCGACCTACCCCACGAACTGATCCACCTCGTCTTCCTGCGCGTGTCGCAGATCAACGGCTGCGCGCACTGCATCGACCTGCACACCCGGGACCTCCTCAAGACGATGCCGTTCGAGAAGGTCGCCCTGGTTCCGGTCTGGGCCGAGGTGCCCCACCTGTTTTCTGACCAGTACCGCGCCGCGCTCGCCTGGGCGGAGGAAGTCACGCTCGTCAGCGAGACGCATGCTTCCGACGAAGCCTATGCGGCCGCAAGCGCGGCCTTCGCGCCCAAGGATCTCGTGGACCTCACGATCACCATCGCGGCGATGAACGCGTTCAACCGGCTCGGCGCGCCCTTTCGGCTCCCCGTCAAGGCAAACGCCTGATCCGCTTCTTCGTATCGTTTCGTGCCGCTCAGTCGAGCGGCACGCTACGGGTCTCCACGTCGATCATGGCGGTGGCGAGCATCGCCAGCACCAGCAGGCCGGCGAACAGGCCGATCGCGACGTTGAAGCCGATCGCCATCACCGGCGCCATGACGGTGGGCGCCAGCAGGCCGCCAAAGCGTGCCATCGCACCGGCGGCCCCCATGCCGGTGGCGCGCGAGCGGGTGGGATAGAGTTCGGGCGTGAAGGCGTAGAGTGCGCCCCAGGTGCCGAGCAGGGCGAAGCTCATCAGCAGGATCGAGGTGGTGATCCATGCTGCCGTGGTCGCGATCGTGAACAGGAAGCAGCCGAGCGCGCTCAGGCCCAGGAAGGCGATCAGGGTGGGGCGGCGGCCCAGCCGCTCCACGCCCCAGGCGGCCAGTGCGTAGCCGGGGATCTGGGCCAGGGCCACCAGCACCAGGAAGCCGTAGCCGCGCACGAAGCCGAAGCCATCGCCGGCGAGCTTGCCCGGCAGCCAGACGAACACGCCGTAATAGCTGGCCGAGACCAGCAGCCAGACGGTGAGGATCAGCAGGGTGCGGCGCATGAGCGGCCCGGCCAGGATGCCGCCGGCGTCGCGCGCCGGTGCGGTCGGCCCGGCGGTGATCCGCATCTGCGTGGCCGGGCGGCCATTGGCGGTCAGCACCCGGTTGAGCACGCTGCGCGCTTCCTCGGGCCGCTTGCTCTTGAGCAGGTAGAGCGGCGATTCCGGCACCCAGAAGCGCAGGAGAATGCCGACGATGGCCGGTGCTGCGGTCACTGCGAAGATCCAGCGCCAGGTCTCGACCGCCCCGGCCGAGCTCGCCGCCCAGGCGGTCAGCGCCACGATCAGCGTGCCCACCGCCCAGAAGCCTTCCAGGGCGACCAGCCAGCGTCCGCGCTGCCGGGCCGGGAGGAACTCGGCCATCATGGCATAATCGACCGGCAGGGTGCCGCCGACCGCGAGGCCAGTGACGAAGCGCAGCACCAGCAGGATCTCGAAGCTCGGCGCGAATACGGAAAGGAGGCCGAACACCGCGTCCAGCGCCACCGTGCCGAGCAGGATCCGGCGCCGGCCGTAGCGGTCGGCCAGGCGGCCGAACAGCGCAGCGCCGATCAGCATGCCGAGGAAGAAGACGGTGCCGGTCTGCAGGGCATCAGGCAGGCCCAGGCCGAAGCTCGCGGCGATCGAGGGAGCGGTGAAGCCTACCGCCAGCACCTGCATGGCATCGGCGGTCCAGACCAGGCCGAACACGCCGAGCAGCCGGTACTGGAATGGCCCAACGCCGGCATCGGACAGAACGGCCTCGACGGTAGTCTCGTTCGATTTCTTGCGCGCAGCCAACGCCGCTCCTCCCCCAAAGATGGCCGCGGGATTGATGCCCGCTGGGGGAGGCTCGCCGCAAGCCGGGATCACCTGAAATCCCTGCCTTGAGATGTGAAAATTCTGCAGCTCGCCGCTCAGGCGGGTCCATCCTCGAAGAAACGGTTCTTCGGGCGCGGCAGGCCCAGGTTCTCCCGCAGGGTCCGGCCCTCATACTCGGTGCGGAACAGGCCGCGGCGCTGCAGTTCGGGCACCACGCGGTCGACCACCTCGTCCAGGCCGCCGGGCAGATAGGGGAACATCACGTTGAAGCCATCGCAGGCCTCGGTCGTGAGCCATTCCTCCATCTGATCGGCAATCGTCCCGGGCGTGCCGATCAGCTCCAGCGTGCCATAGGCGCCGCCGACATACTGGGCCAGCTCGCGCACCGTCATCTGCTCGCGCTCAGCGAGGTCGATCAGCTTCTGCCGGGCGCTCTTGCTGGCATTGGTCTCCGGGATCGGCGGCAGCGGGCCGTCCAGGTCGAACTGCGACACATCGGTGCCGAGCTGGACCGAAAGGGAGGCGATGCCGCTGGCGGGATTCACCAGCGAATCCAGGTGACGCTTCTTGGCCTTGGCCGCCGCCACCGTGTCGCCCACCACGATGAAGGCGCCGGGCAGGATCTTCAGATGGTCGGGGTCGCGGCCGATCGCCTTCATCCGGCCCTTCACGTCGGCATAGAAGCGCTGGCCGTCGCCCAAGTTGTTGGCGCTGCCGAACACGACCTCGGCGGTCTCGGCGGCGAGCTGGCGGCCGGCCTCCGAGGCGCCGGCCTGGACCACCACCGGCCAGCCCTGGACGGGCCGCGCGATGTTGAGGGGGCCGCGCACCTTCAGATGCTCGCCCGCATGGTTCAGGGCGTGCAGCTTCTCCGGATCGAAGAAGACGCCGTTCTCGACATCGCGCAGGAAGGCGTCGTCGGCAAAACTGTCCCACAGGCCCGTGACCACATCGTAGAACTCGCGGGCGCGCCGGTAGCGGGTGGCATGCTCGACATGCTCGTCCCGGCCAAAATTCATCGCCTCGTGCGGGTTGCCGGAGGTGACGAGGTTCCAGCCGGCCCGGCCCTTGCTGATATGATCCAGCGAGGCGAAGCGGCGGGCGACGTGGAACGGCTCGTTATAGGTGGTCGATGCGGTCGCGATCAGGCCCAGGCGCTCGGTCACCATCGCGAGCGCCGAGAGCAGGGTGAACGGCTCGAACGAGGTGACGGTGGCGCTGCGCTTGAGCGCCTCCATCGGCATGTTCAGCACCGCCAGATGGTCCGCCATGAAGAAGGCATCGAACCGGCCGCGCTCCAGCGTGCGGGCGTAGCCGACGATGGCTTCGAGGTCGAAGTTCGCGGCGGGGTTGGCGCCGGGATAGCGCCAGGCGGCGGTATGGATGCTGATCGGCCGCATGAAGGCGCCAAGGCGCAGCTTTCTGGTCATGGGTCGCTCCGATCGGGCGCGCCCCAAAGGCGGGGACGGCCGGTTGCGAAAGGATCAGCCCCGGCCGAGGCCGGGCGTATGGCAGGGCAGCGGCCGGTCGCGGCGCATGGCCGCCACGACCGGCAGGGTGGCAAGGGCCAGGACCACCAGGGCGGCACCGGCCGGCCCCAGCAGGTCGTAGCCGGCATGGCTGATCACCTGGCCGCCGAACGCAGCACCCACCGAGCTGCCGACGTAGATCGCCGAGGCGTTCAGGGCGAGCAGCACCGGGGCGCGCTTCGGGTCGAGGCCGGCCAGCCGGGCCTGCTGGGCGACATTGGCCGACCAGCCGGCGATGCTCCAGACCAGCACCATGGCACCCATGACCGCCAGCGGCAGATCGAGGAGGGTGAGGACCGGCAACGAGATCGCCGTCACCATGCCGAGCCCGACCAGGCTGCGGACCGAACCCAGCCGGTCGGTGAGCACCCCGCCCAGATGGTTGCCGGCGACTCCGCCCAGGCCGAAGATCACCAGCATGACGGTGACCCCGGTCTGGCCCAGCCCGTGGCGTTCCACCAGGAACGGGGCGAGATAGGTGTAGAAGGTGAACGCCGCAGCCATGCTGAACACGGTGAACAGCACCGCCAGCAGCAGGACCGGCGTGGCGAGCACGCTTCCCAGGATGGCGAGCGAGGCCGGCTGGACCGTGACCTGGCGCGGCACCAGCCGCCGCAGCACCAGGATCGCGAGCAGCGTCAGCGCGGCGACGATGCCGAACGTCGTCCGCCAGCCGAACTGGTAGCTCAGCCACACGCCGGCCGGCACGCCGAAGGTCTGCGCGATCGTGAAGCCCCCGAACACGGTGGCCAGGGCCCGGCCACGCTGCTCGGGCACGACGGTGGCGACCGCGATCGCGGTGGTGACCGGGGTGATCAGGCCAGCACCCACCGCCATCAGCGAGCGGGCCGCCAGGATCAGGCTGAAGCTCGGGGCCAGCGCGCTGAGCAGGGCACCCAGCCCCAGCAGGCCCAGGCCCAGGCTCAGTACGTCGCGTCGCGCCACCCTGCCGGTGGCGGCGACCAGGAGCGGCGAGGTCAGGGCATAGACCAGGGCGTAGATGGTCATCAGCCAGCCGGCCTGCCAATGGGGAACGGCATAGGACGCGCCGATCTCCGGCAGCATGCCGATCACCATGAAGGCGGCGATGCCGACCATCGCGTTGGCGAGTGCCAAGAGGAGGTGGAGGCGGCGCGCCTGGACAGGCGGCATGGTGGAGGCTCCGGAAGGAGGGCGGGCGGCTCAGTCCTGCCCGGGTTCGTTCTGGTAAACGCGCTCGAAGGCCGGGTCGGTCAGTGGCCGGCCGGAGCGGCGGTCGATCAACAATGGCTCGGCGATCTCGCCGGTGATCCGGTCGCGGATCACCGCGCGGCGGCCGTCTGCGGCGAAGTGGCGGCTGCCCCAGTCCAGCAGCGCCAGCAGCACCGGGCGGAAGTCCTGGCCGCAGGCGGTCGGAACGTACTCGTAGCGGGGCGGGCGGTCCTGGTAGCGGCGTCTCTCCAGCAGCCCGGCCTCGACCAGCCCGTTCAGGCGGCGGGTCAGCATGTTCGGCGCGATGCCCAGGCTCTTCTGCAAGGCGTCGAACCGGGTGATGCCGGCGAGCGCATCGCGCATGATCAGCATGCTCCACCACTCGCCCACCCGTTCCAGGCTCTGGGCGACCGGGCAGGTCATGGTGGCGAGACTCTTGCGCTGCATGATCCGCATCCTACCGGAGTGACTTTCATGATGCAAGTAACTAGAAGACGCTGACGTAGGAAGGAGCGGCGTGATGGCGGAGTGGTTTCTCGACGACCTGACGGTGGGCCAGCGCTTCGTGAGCGGTTCAAGGCGGGTCGAGACCCATGACATCAAGGCGTTCGCCCGGGAATTCGACCCGCAGCCCTTCCACCTGGACGAGGCGGCAGCGGCGGACAGCCTGTTCGGCGGGCTGGCGGCGAGCGGCTGGCACACGGCCGCGGTGACCATGCGGCTGCTGGTGGAAGGTGGCGCGCCGCTGGCCGGCGGCCTGATCGGTGCCGGGGCGGAGGTCGCCTGGCCCAGGCCCACCCGGCCGGGCGACCTGCTCACCGTGACCAGCGAGGTGATCGAGATCCGGCCGTCGCGCTCACGGCCCGACCGCGGCATGGTCACGCTGCGCAGCGAAACGCGCAACCAGGACGATGAGGTGGTGCAGACCCTCGTGGCGAAGCTGGTGGTGCCGCGGCGGCCTTGAGTGGAGGCTGCTCAGATGCAGGCGGAGGCGCCCAGGATCGGCAGGCCCATGAAGAAGGTGGCACCTGCCGCGGCGATGCTGCAGGCGGCGGCCAGCCAGAGCGTGAACCGGGGCAGGGGCGGCGGCCTGTCGCCCCTGGCGGACTGCAGCCAGCTCCAGGTCTGCCAGGCCAGCAAGGCGATCACCAGCACGCTCAGGAGCCAGAGCAGCAGGAGCAGGCCGCGCTGCAGGTTGAGCGGGCCCAGCATCACCTCTTCCCAGCCGAACACGCAGCCGAGCGACAGGACCCCGTAGAGCGCCACCAGGGCGCCGGCCCAGAGCGTGTAGCCGAGAGCGATCACCAGCAGGATGACGGGGCGGGTGGCGAGCGTCATCCCCCGGCTCCCGGCTGGCCGATCATGGCCGCGACGCCCAGGATCGTGCCGAGGCCGATCACCCCGGCGACCGCGGTATAGTCGTGCCATAGCCGGCCGATCATCAGGTCCAGGCTGCGCGCCGCCGAGACATGGCCGCGCCGGCAGGCCTGCCAGACATGCAGGGCCAGGATCAGGCCGACGGCGGCATGGACCAGGACATAGACGAGGATGGCGACCGTAACGCCGGCATAGGCATGGGCGGTGGGGTCGGGTGCCGTGGTCAGGATCGCTGCCAGCAGGAGGACCGTTGCCACGTGGGCGGCGGCGAGGAAACGGTTCCAGACCAGCGCCCACCCGACGGCACCCCGGCGTGCCGCGCGCAAGGCGAGCCGCCCGAGGCCGGCGGCAGCCACGAGGCAGGCCATGGCGATCAGGGCGAAGGCGGTGCTGTCGGAGAGGACCTCCGGGGGCGGCCAGCCGGGCGCCACCACCCAGAGGAAGACCAGCCCGAACAGGAGCGAGCCGAACAGCGCGGCATCGGCCAGCAGGAGGAACACGACCGCCCACCAGCTGGGTGCCTGGCCGCTCTCGGTATGAACCGGCAGCGTCGTGCCGTCGCCCACTGGCAAGCGCCCGAGATCCGCGGTGCGTGCCGGGTGCCTGGTCCAGAGCCAGAACATTGCGATCGTGATCACGAGGCCGGCGATCGCCAGCGGATAGACCTGGAGGAGCAGGGACACGAAGAACAGGCCGGTCGCGAGTGCCGTCAGGAGCGGCAGGAAGGTCCGGCCGGGCAGGAGCACGATCTGGCGTGGCTCGCCCGTGATCATGTCGACGGCGATGGTTTCCAGCCAGTTGCGCCGGGCGAAGCCCAAAAGCCCGTCGCCCGCGGCGAGCTTGCGCGGCAGGTCGGGGTCGTCTGCCAGCTGGCGGTGGCTGGTGACGGTCGGGATGGAGGCGAAGCCGTAGTCGGTAGGGGGTATCGGCGTCGCCCATTCCAGCGAGGCGGCGCCCCAGGGATTGCGCCCCGTCTTCGGCCCGAACCGCGCCTGGAGCAGGATGTCCAGGACGAACAGGGCGAAGCCGATCGTCATGACGAATCCGCCGATCGAGGACAGGAGGTTCAGCCAGTCCCAGCCATAGCTCTCGGCATAGGTCCAGATCCGCCGGGGCATGCCGAGCAGGCCGGTCAGATGCATCAGGAAGAAGGTCAGGTTGAAGCCGATGAACACCAGCCAGAACACGGCATGGCCCAGCTGGAACATCGGCTGCCGGCCGGTCAGGTGCGGCAGCCAGTAATAGGCCGCGGCCATGATCGGGAAGACGAAGCCGCCGACCAGCACGTAGTGGAAATGGGCGACCACGAAATAGGTGTCGTGGACCTGCAGGTCGAACGGCACCACCGCTACCATCACGCCGGTGAGCCCGCCCAGCACGAAGATGAAGAAGAAGCCGCACAGGAACAGCATCGGCACGTTGAAGCGCGGCCGCCCGCTCATCAGCGTGCCGAGCCAGGCGAAGATCTGCACGCCCGTGGGGATCGCCACCAGCATGCTTGCCGCCGAGAAGAAACCCAGCGCCAGGTGAGGGATGCCCACCGCGAACATGTGGTGGACCCACAGGCCGAAGCTCAGGAAACCCACGGAGATCGCGGCCAGCACCACCCAGCGGTAGCCCAGCAGCTCGCGCCCGGCCATGACCGGGATGATGGTCGAGACCATCCCGGCGGCGGGCAGGAAGATGATGTAGACCTCCGGATGGCCGAAGATCCAGAACAGGTGCTGCCAGAGCAGGGAGTCGCCGCCGCGGGTGGGATCGAACAGCGCCCAGCCGAAGGCGCGCTCGGCTTCCAGCAGGATGCTGCCCAGGATGAGCGGCGGGAAGCCCACCAGGATCATCACCGCCACCACCAGCATGTACCAGGCAAAGATCGGCATCCGGTCGAGCGACATGCCGGGTGCTCGGATCAGCAGGATGCTGACCAGCACCTCGATCGCGGCGCTGATCGCGGAGATCTCGACGAAAGTGATGCCGATCAGCCAGACATCGGCGTTGATGCCGGGGCTGAACGGCTTGGAGCTGAGCGGCGTGTACATGAACCACCCCGCATCCGGCGCCGCACCCATGGCCAGCGCCAGCAGCAGGATCGAGCCGCCGAACAGGTAGCACCAGTAGCCGTAGGCGCCCGAGCGCGGGAATGCCAGGTCGCGGGTGCCCAGCATCTTGGGCAGGAGATAGATCGCGAAACCCTCGAACATCGGGATCGCGAACAGGAACATCATCACCGTGCCGTGCATGGTGAAGACCTGGTTGTAGATCTCCGGCCCGACGAAGGCGCTGTGCGAGGTCGCGATCTGGGCGCGCACCAGCATCGCCAGGATCCCGCCGATCGCGAAGAACAGGAAGGCGGTGACGATGAAGCGGCGGCCGAGTGCCGTGTGGTTGACTGCGGCCAGCTGGCCGAGGCCGGGGTTGGCCCCCCAGATCCGGGTCAGCTCGTGGTGCAGCTCGACGGGCGAAGCGGAGCGGACGGGCTCGTTCATCGCCGGGCCTCCGCGCGCTGCCGGAAATTCTCCTCCGGCACGGCATCCACCCAGAAGAACATCTGCGTGTGGCCCAGGCCGCAGAACTCGGCGCATTGCGCGCCGAACCGGCCGGGCTCGCTCGCCTGAAGGCGGATCACGTTCACATGGCCGGGCAGGGCGTCGATCTTGCCGCCCAGCCTGGGGATCCAGAAGGAATGGATGACGTCCTCGCTGGTGACATGGATGTCGACCGGCCGCCCGACCGGGATGACCAGCGGGCCGCCATCGGGAATGGCCGGGCCGCCGTCCGGATAGACGAAGTTCCAGGTCCACTGGCGAGCGGTGCCGTCCAGGCGCAGGACCTCCTGGCCCGGATGGGGCAGGAGTCGCTCGCCGGTGACGATCGCGTAGCCCAGCAGCAGGGTGAGGGTCGTGGTCGGGAACACCAGGCCCAGGCCCACCACCCAAGTGCCCACCGAGCCGCGTGCCCGGGTACGGCGGCGATAGGCCAGCAGCAGGCAGATCATCACCAGGGCGAAGATCAGGCCGGCACCCGCCAGCATGACCCACCACAGCCGCGCCACCGCGGCGGCATTGGGGCCGGCCGGGTCCAGCGTGGACAGGGGGCCTGTGCAACCGGCCAGCAGCGGCACAGTTAAGCAGGCAATTGCCCCCGCCAGCCGACGGAAGAGCCGCGCACCATGCAGGAAGCCGACTTCGACAGCCCGGTCGTGGCCGAGATCGAGCAGCACGATGTCAGTTCGCAGGTCCATGTCGCGGGTCATCCGATCCATGCGATGACCGTCTCCTTCCCGATCGCCCTGGTGATCTCGACGCTGGGCGCCGATCTGTTCTTCTGGTGGTCGGGCGACCCGTTCTGGGCACGGGCCGCCCTGTGGTCGAGCTTCTTCGCGTTCGCCATGGGCGTCGTCGCGGGGATCTCGGGCACGGCCGAGCTCCTGCTGGTCAAGGGTATCAGGTCCCGGTCCGCGAGCTGGAGCCATGCCGTGGCGGCAATGACGCTGATTGCGATCGCGGGCACCAACTGGGGGGTGCGGGTCGGCGACCACGAGGGCGTGGTCCTGCCGGTCGGCCTGTTCCTGTCGTTCCTGGCCAGCCTGTTCGTGGGCGTGGCCGGCTGGCATGGCGGCAAGCTGGTGTTCGATCATGGGATCGGGATGCGGATATCGAACCGCGATTGAAGCCCGCCGGGCTCGGTGAGCCAGTGCGGCAGGCCGCCGAACGTCAGGCTGGGCTTGGCCAGGACCAGCCAGAGGATCGTGCCGATCATGGCGAGGGTGCCCAGGAGCACCAGAACCCCGCGCCAGCGCGTGAGCCGAGCCTCGCGCACGAACAGGCGGGGCAGGAGGTAGCCTGTGTACATGTGCAGGAGCACCATCCCGCCGACCGCCGCGAGCTTGAGCGCGAACCAGGGCGTGTACACGTCGTTGGCGAAGACCAGGACCGTGCCGCTGCCGACCGCGACGAAGGCGGCCGGGCAGGTGACCGCGACATAGGTGAACAGGGCCAGGCGGTGCAGGCGGAACAGCTGCCGGTCGCCCGGCAGGCCGGTACGCTGCAGGTAGATGCCGGGCATGGCGATCAGCCCGGCCGTCCAGACGGTGAGCCCGATGATGTGGATGAACTTCAGCCAGGTCACCACGACGCGCTGCCGCCCTCGACCCGGCGCCGCATCGCGTGCGCCATCAGCGCCAGCGCCGCGATGAGATAAGGAAGGATCGAGGGCACCCACATGATCAGCCCGCCCAGCTGCTGGTCCTCGAGCGCGCTCAGCCCGAACGGCGCGGTGACGAGGAGATGCGGCGGGTAGAGCGGCTCCGGTGCAAAGGTGATCAGGGCACCCAGCAGGCCCATCTGCACGACCGTGCCGAGCAGTGCCAGAAGTCCCGCAGGCCCGGGCGAGCGTGCCGCCAGGACCGCCTGCCAGAACAACCAGGCAGTGCCGAACAGGCTGGCCTGCATCGCCCAGAACAGGAGGTCGCTCGCCAGCGCCGCGGCATAGGGTGCCGGTGCGTGCCAGAACCAGAGGGCCAGCGCATGCAGGAGTGCCGCCGGACCTGCCGGGAGGAGTTCGTTGCGGCGGGGCAGGCCCAGCAGGAGCAGGGGCACAGCGACGCCGATCATTGCGAGGTGATGGGCGACCCGTGCCGCAAACAGGGCCGAGGTGAGCGCGCAGAGCGGGCTGACGAAGATCAGGGCCAGGAGCACCCAGCCGAGCGCGAAGCAGCTGCGCCCGCGCCCGTCTGTCCGCCGGGCCGGCCCCAGCAGGTAGGCCAGTGCCACCAGGATCAATACCAGGAGCAGCCAGGGATCCAGGTTCCAGCGGAACCAGAGATCCGCCGGAAGCGGGGCTGGACCGCAATAGGGAATGGCATCGGGAAGCAAGGCGGAGGATTCCTGGCGCACGAGAGGATCTCCCATGCGGAACTGGTTCGGTGCCGGTGCCTTGGCAAGCGGACTGGCCGGCAGCACCCGCCGATGGTGACCGGAGGGAACCCGGTGCCGGCGCCTGATGTTCCTGCGGCGGTGTAGTTTACGGAGTGCCGGGCATGGCGCCGCGTCCGTTGTGGAAGGGCTATCTGAAGCTGGCGCTGGTGACCTGCCCGGTCGCCCTGTTCACCGCCGCCTCGACCGCCGAGCGGATCTCGTTCCACACCTACAACCGCGAGACCGGGCACCGGGTGCGCCGGCAGTTCATCGATGCCGAGACCGGCGAGGTGGTCGACCAGGACGAGCAGGTGCGCGGCTACGACCTGAAGGGCGAGGGCTTCGTCGAGATCGAGGACGAGGAGTACGACGCGGTAGCGCTGGAAAGCACGCACACGATCGACATCGACAAGTTCGTGCCGCGCTCCCAGGTCGACGAGATCTACGTGGATGCGCCCTACTACCTGATCCCGACCGACGAAGTCGGCGAGGAGGCGTTCGCGGTGATCCGCGAGGCGATGCGCAGCCGCAAGATGGCCGGGGTCGCACGGCTGGTCCTGTACCGGCGCGAGCGCATCGTGCTGCTGGAGCCGCGCGACAAGGGCATGCTGCTGACCACGCTGCACTATGCGAACGAGGTCCGGCCGCAGGAGGACTATTTCGACGAGATCCCGGACACGCGTCTGTCCAAGGAGATGCTGGACCTGGCCGGCCACATCATCGACACGAAGATGAGCCGCTTCGATCCTCGGCAGTTCAAGGACCGCTACGAGGAAGCGCTCAAGGCCCTGGTGCAGGCCAAGGCCAAGGGCAAGAAGATCCCGACGCCGCCGGCGCGCAAGCCGCCCAACGTGGTGAGCCTGATGGATGCATTGCGTCAGAGCCTGGGCACCTCCAACGATAATGAGGGCGAGGGCTCGGAGGACGAAGCGCCGGCCAAGCCTGCCCGCAAGAACCGCAGCACCAAGGCCGGGTCCGCTGCCGGCACCAAGCGCAAGAGCGCGGCGAAACCGCGGCGCAAGGCCAGCTGAAGGCCCGGCTGAATGGCGCTCGAGGAATATGTCGCCAAGCGCGACTTCACCCGCACCGCCGAGCCGAAGGGCAGGCCGGGCAAGGCCGGTGGGCAGCGCTTCGTCATCCAGAAGCACGACGCGCGGCGACTGCATTACGACCTGCGCCTGGAACTGGACGGGGTCTTCAAGAGCTGGGCGGTGACGCGAGGCCCGAGCCTGCTGGCCGGCGAGAAGCGCCTGGCGGTGCAGGTCGAGGACCATCCGCTCGACTATGGCGACTTCGAGGGGAACATCCCCAAGGGCGAATATGGCGGCGGCTCGGTGATCGTCTGGGACCGGGGCAACTGGCGGCCGGAGGGCGATCCCGCGGACGGGCTGAAGAAGGGCCGGCTCACCTTCACCCTGCAAGGCGAGAAGCTGGCGGGCGGCTGGCACCTGGTGCGCATGCACAAGCGCCGGGGCGAGAAGCGCGACAACTGGCTGCTCATCAAGCAGGACGACGCGGCGGCACGGCCGGAAGACGCGCCCGACATCACCGAGGAACGGCCGGATTCGGTGCTGAGCGGGCGTTCCAATGCCGACGTCGCCAGCGGCGTGCCGGCCGAGCAAGCCAAGCCGGCGAAACGGCCGGTGAAGAAGGCCAGGGCGCCAAAGCGAGGCGAGCCGGTGTTCGTGCCGCCCTGCCTGGCGCGACTGGAGGCGAGCCCGCCTGCGGGCGATCGCTGGCTGCACGAGATCAAGTTCGATGGCTACCGGATCCAGGCGGTCCTCGCCGATGGCAAGGTCACGCTCTGGACCCGCACCGGGCAGGACTGGACCGACACGTTCGGCCAGGCGATCCCCGATGCCATCGCCGCGCTGGCGGCAGGCAGCTTGGTGATCGACGGCGAGGTGGTGGTCGAGAGCGAGGCCGGTGCCTCGGACTACGTGGCGCTGCGCGAGGACCT
>Ga0182739_1001227_pt1 | contig 27765 bp, 32 predicted proteins | sample eDN5th30CBELigBY_FD_128873 | JGI IMG/M metagenome (GOLD analysis project Ga0182739, IMG submission 128873) | Enriched backyard soil microbial communities from Emeryville, California, USA - eDNA 5th pass 30_C BE-Lig BY (version 2) (version 2) | ecosystem: Environmental > Terrestrial > Soil >... | reverse complement strand
GCGCCCTCGAAGTGGATCGCATAGGCGCCGAGCGTCTCGTGTCTGACCACGACGTCGTTGTCGACGCGCTCGAGAGCGGGTTTGGGCCGATCGGTGAACCAGCTCCAGCTGTTGCGGAACCAGACCTGGGGCAGCACGTGAATCGGCGCCGCGTCGGATCCGCGATTGGTGATGGTCAATCGCAGCAGGATGTCTTCAGCGCCCGCCTTCGCATATTCGATATCCACATCGAAATAGCGGTCCTCGTCGAAGATGCCAGTTTCGATGATCTCGAATTCAGGCTGCTGCCTGTTCCGTCGCGCGTTCTCCTGCAGCAGAAGATCGTAGGGAAAGGCGGCCTGCGGATACTTGTAGAGCATCCGCGCGTAGCTGTAGGTCGGCACCGCATCGAGATAGTAATAGATCTCCTTGACGTCCTCGCCGTGATTGCCCTCACGATTGCTGAGGCCGAACATGCGCTCCTTCAGGATCGGATCCTTGCCGTTCCACAGGGCGACGGCCATGCAGAGCTGCTGCTTGGCGTCGCAGAAGCCGCCAATCCCGTCCTCACCCCAGCGATAGGCACGACTGCGCGCGTGATCATGAGGGAAATATCTCCAGGCGTGGCCCTCGGCACTGTAGTCCTCGCGCACGGTCCCCCACTGACGCTCGCTCACATAGGGTCCCCACTTACGCCACGGTTGCCGGCGTTCGTTCGCCTCTCTCAGCCGTTCCTCTTCGGAGGCGATCTCTTTGGCGTTGGTCGTAGCCGGCATGCGCCGATCCCTTCTTCTGCCTACGCTCGCATTGCGCCTGAACCGGTCGCTGCGGAAGCGCCGAGCAGCCGGATGATCTTCTGAGCCACGTCTGCGGCGGAGGTTCCCACGTCGATCACCAGGGCGTCCTCCTCCGGAAGCGGCTCCTCGAGCGTATCGATCTGGCTTTGCAGCAGGCCCACAGGCATGAAATGGCCCGTGCGCCCTGCCAGGCGCCGGGCGATGAGGTCGCGTCCGCCGCGCAGGTAGACCAGTCGCACTTCCGGCCGGTCGCCGACGATGATCCGGCGATAGGAGCGCTTGAGCGCGGAGCACGTGATGATGCCTGCCTGCTTCTTGGCGCGCCGTCCGTCGATCCAGGCGGCCACGCGCTCGAGCCAGGGCTGGCGGTCGGCGTCGGTCAGCGGGAGCCCAGCGTGCATCTTGGCGACGTTCGCCTCAGGGTGCAGCGTGTCCCCTTCCTCGAAAGCCCAGCCCAGCCGGCCCGCCAGTTCCTGTGCGATCGTCGACTTGCCGACTCCCGACACGCCCATGATCACGAGGATCGGCGGCCTGCCGCGATGGATGTGCGGGCCATCGAGGCGACGGACACCCGATCCATCGGCGACGAAGACCGTCGCGGCACGGCCGACGAACAGGCCACTTTCGACCACGCCGACGATGCGCTCGATGCGCTGCTCCAGCCTCGCCGGATCTGCGATCGCGCCAAAGCTGCAATCGAGGATCGCGTTGCCGCTGTCGGTGGCGAACGCGCGCCCTGCCGGCGACTGCCGGGGTTGGGCGCTGGCGCCAAGCGCCTCGAGCGAGGCCTGGGTTGCTTCGAGGCCGAAGGAGACGACCTCGACCGGAACCGGTGTGCGCCCACCCAGCCGGTCCACCAGCTTCGTCCCGTCGACGACGATGGCCAGCCGCCGGCTGGCGTTGGCGACGATCTTCTCGCGCAACAAGGCTCCGCCCAGCCCCTTGATCAGGTTGAGCGTGCCGCGCTCCACTTCGTCGGCGCCGTCGATGGTGAGATCGATCTGGCGATGCTCGGCGAACGAGGTGAGCGGAATGCCCGCAGCACTTGCCTGCGCTGCCGTCCGCTGCGACGTGGGAATGCCGACGAAACGCAATCCCTGCGCATGACGACGCGCCAGCGCCTCGACGGCAAAAAACGCCGTCGAACCTGTGCCCAGCCCGACCACCATGCCGTCTTCGACCAGCCCGACCGCCGCTTCCGCCGCGGCGCGCTTCAGCGCATCGCGACCGGCATCGGCAGGAGGTGCGCCAGCGCTCATGGCTTGGCGGCACCGGCTGTCGCGCTGGCCCGGATCGCCGCAATGGCTGCCTTGTAATCCTTCTGATCGAAGATCGCCGAGCCTGCCACGATCGCCATGGCGCCCGCGGCAGCCGCCAGTCCGGCCGTCCTTTCGTTCTCGCCGCCATCGACCTCGATCACCGGATCGAGGCCACGTTCGGCGCACATCGCCCGGATGCGCCGGATCTTGGGCAACATCTCGGGAAGAAAGGACTGGCCGCCGAAGCCCGGATTGACCGTCATCACCAGAATGATGTCGCAGAGGTGCAGGACGTATTCGATCAGCTCGGGCGGGCTCGCCGGGTCGATCACCACTCCGGCCTTCTTGCCGAGCGCGCGGATGTGGCTGAGCGTGCGATGCAGGTGGACTGTCGAACCAGGCTCGGCTTGCACCAGCAGGTGATCGGCGCCCGCCTGGGCGAAAGTTTCGAGATAACGCTCCGGCTCGACGATCATCAGATGAACATTGAGTGGCTTTGCCGTCACGCGGCGGATGGCCTGCAGAACGACCGGCCCGATGGTGATGTTGGGCACGAAACGGCCGTCCATCACGTCGACATGGATCCAGTCGGCGCCGGCGGCGTCGACGGCGCGCACCTCATCGCCCAGTCGTGCAAAATCGGCCGACAGGACCGAGGGTGCGATGAGGATCGAGGAAGCCATTCTACCCCTCGCCGGCAGCCGCACGATCGACGAACCAGATGAGCTCGCCCACAGGCTTCACGCGCGCCGCCGGAGCGTCGCTGCCCCCCGCGCGAATTGCCTTGAAGATCTCCGCCTTCGCCCGGCCCGACACCAGGAATGCGACCCGGTGGCTGCTCTCGATCACCGGATAGGTCGTGGTGATGCGGATCTCGGGCCGGCCGTGCGACACTGCGGCCACCCAGCGCGTCCGCTCATCCAGCACAGATTCGCCTGGCAGCAGCGAGGCGGTATGCCCATCGGGGCCGAGGCCCAGAAGGGTGACGTCGAACATGGGCCGCGCCGGATCCAGCACCGGGGCGCCATAGGCCGCTTGCAGGATCCGTTCATAGCGCGCGGCGGCCTCTTCGGGAGCGCCGTCGACCGGAACAGGATGGACATTCGCTGGCGGCACCGGCGCCTTGGCCAGCATCGCCTCGCGGGTCATCCGGTAATTGCTCTCCGGATGATCATGGGGAACGAACCGCTCGTCGCCCCAGAACCACGAAACCCGGGCCCACGGGATGCGCCCGACGAAGGGATCCGAGGCCAACAGGGCGAAGAGAGCCTTTGGCGTCGAACCGCCCGAAAGAGACACTCGGAAATCGCCCGTCGTCGCGAGCGCCGCCGACGTCAGCCACTCTGCCACGTGGTATGCGAGCGCTGCCGGATCGGCGAGCGTTTCGATCCGTCCCTTCATGTCGACTGCCCCAGAACAAAGCGTTCCATCGCCTTGGCGAAGCCCTCGTCGTTATATGAATCGGTGGCAACGCTGGCCTGCGCCTTGACCTGGTCGGAAGCATTGCCCATCGCGATGCTGAAGCCGGCGCGTTTGAACATAGGCACGTCGGTCGGCTGGTCGCCGATGGTGGCGATCTCTTCGACCGGCACGCCGAGGTGCCGCGCCAGGAAGTCCACCACCGCGCCCTTGTTTGCATCCTTGTTCGTCACATCGAGATAATAGGGCTGCGACCGGTTTGCCGTCGCGAGATGCCCCAGCACCGTCCGGGCCTCGGCCTCGCAGCGTTCCACCACGTCGAGATCGTCGCCGACACCGACCACCTTGGAGACCTGGTCCAACTGTGCCGCGACGTCCTTCGCGATTTTCGGGTCGAACTTGACGGTCCAGGCTTCGTGGACGACATGCGGCGCATCGGCCTTGGCGACCAGCCAGTCGTTGCCGCGATAGACCCAGGCATCGAGCCCGTGAGCCTGGATCAGCTTGATCGCCTCGGCGGCGACATCGGCCGGCACGGTCTTCTGCTCGATGATCGTAAGATCGCGCTTGATGACCAGGCCACCATTGAAGCCAGCAATCGGGGTATCGAGGTCGAGGGGGTCGAAAAGCATGGACATGCCTGCCGGTGGCCGTCCACTGGTGATGGCGAACCGGACTCCGGCCTTGCGTAGCTGCAACACGGCCGCCTGGGCGCGCGGGGTCAGCACTTTCTGCTCGGTCACAAGCGTGCCATCGACGTCGGCCAGCACCAGGGATATTTTGCGCTTCTCTGCCATCGTGACCTCAGGGCTGTCGTTTCATTGGAGCGGCCGCCAGGTGCGCCCGTCGCGCGCCAGCAATTCGTCCGCCGCGTCGGGGCCGTTGCTGCCCGCGACGTAGGTGGGAATGTCCTTGACCGGATTGCTTGCCCAGGCGTCGAGGATCGGCTGCACGGCCTGCCAACCGGCCTCGATATTGTCGGCGCGCTGAAACAGCGTCGCGTCGCCGATCATGCAGTCATAGATCAGCGTCTCGTAGCCGGTGCTGGGTGCCATGTCGAAATAGGCCTTGTAGGCGAAGTCCATGCTGACGTTGCCCAGGGTCACGGTCGGGCCGGGACGCTTGGCCGCGAACTCCAGGGCGATTCCCTCGTCGGGCTGGATGCGCAGGATCAACCAGTTGGGGTTCATGCGCTTGACGTCGGTGTCGCGGAACAGGGTGAAGGGTGCCTGGTGGAACCGGATGGCGATCTCGGTCCAACGCCGATTCATGAACTTGCCGGTGCGCAGGTAGAACGGCACGCCGGCCCAGCGCCAGTTGTCGATCTGCAGTTTGCACGCGATGTAGGTCTCGGTCGCCGAATCCGGCGCGACGTCGGGCTCATGACGATAGGCGCGGACGGCCTTGCCCGAGACCGTGCCGGCGGCATACTGGCCGCGCACCGCGTCCGTCAGGGCGCTTTCCGGCGTCATCGGGCGGATCGCTTCGATGACCTCGGCCTTCTTGGCGCGGACCGCATCGGCTTCGAAGGAGATCGGCGGCTCCATCGCGGTCAGCGACAGGAGCTGGAAGACATGGTTGGGCACCATGTCGCGCAAGGCGCCGGTCGTCTCGTAGAACTTGCCGCGACGCTCGACGCCGACGGTTTCCGAGGCGGTGATCTGGACGTGATCGATATGCTCGCGGTTCCACAGCGGTTCGAACAGGCCGTTGGCGAAGCGCAGCGCCATGATGTTCTGTACCGTTTCCTTGCCCAGGAAATGGTCCATCCGGTAGATCTGATGCTCCTGGAGCGTCTTCAGGATCTCTGCATTAAGCGCCTTGGCCGAGGGCAGATCATGGCCAAACGGCTTCTCGATCACGACCCGTCGCCACTTCCCATCTTCTTCCTCGACCAGGTTGGCCGCTCCCAGTCCCGCGACCACCACGCTGAAGAAGCGATCGGCGACGGCCAGATAGAACAGCGCGTTTCCCTGCGTGCCGGCCGTCTTCTCCAGGCCGGCCAGATGTTCGCTGATCCGGCTGTAGGCTGCCGCATCCGTGAGGTCGCCCTGCAGGTATGTCATGCGGTCGGTCAGCCAGCGCCAGGACGCATCGTCGATATGGTCGGCCTGGAACTCGCCGTCGCCCCTGATGAGCTCGTGCATCGTGTCGGTCAGTCCCTTGGCCCAACTCTCGGACGTATTAGCCGCGCGATCGACCCCGACGATCCGGAAGCCCTCGGGCAGTCGCTTGGCATTCACCAGGTTGTAAAGCGCCGGCATGATGAGACGCTTCGTGAGATCGCCGGCCGCGCCGAAGATCACCATGGCGCAAGGAGGCGCCGGCTCGGCCTTCTCCACCGCTTCGGCCTGGGGTGCGCGATCCTGTTTGCCCGTCATGATCGTCTGCCTTTCGTTATTCTCGCCCGAGCATTTCGATCGCCATCGAGACGACCTTGTCGGGCTCGAAGCCGAACTTGTGCTGTAGTTCCTTGAGCGGCGCCGATGCACCAAAGGTCTTCATGCCGATGACGCGCCCCTCAGACCCGACGTAGCGGTCCCATCCCAATTCCGACCCTTGCTCGACCGCGATGCGCGCCTTGACGCCGGGCAGCAAGACCTCGTCGCGATAGGCTTTCGGCTGGTGCTCGAAGAGGTCCCACGAGGGCATGGAGACGACGCGGGAGCGAATCCCGCGGGCCGTCAGCGCTTCATGGGCCTCGACGACCAGTGCGACCTCGCTGCCGGTCGCGATGAGGATGATCTCGGGCGGACCGCCCGGAGCGTCGGCCATGACATAGGCACCACGGGCGACACCAGCGGCCGATGCGTACTTGCCGCGATCGAAGGTCGGCAGGGGCTGGCGCGACAGCGCGATCACCGCCGGCTGATGGCGCAGCTGTAGAATGCAGCGATAGGCCTCGACTACTTCGTTGGCATCTCCGGGCCGCAGCACGACCAGGCCGGGAATGGCGCGCAGCGACAGGAGTTGCTCGACCGGCTGATGGGTTGGCCCGTCCTCGCCGTCGCCCATCGCGTCATGGGTGAAGATCAAAAGGGTCGGAAGCTCCATCAGCGCGGACAGCCGGATGGCCGGCCGGGCATAGTCGCTGAAGATGAAGAAGGTCGCCCCGAACGCCCGAACCTTGGAAAGCGACAGTCCATTGACGATGGCCGCCATGGCATGTTCGCGGATGCCGAAATGGAGATTGCGGCCACCGGGGCTGCCGGGCTCGAAGTCGCCGGCGCCAGCGAATTTGAGCGTCGTCTTGTTCGACGGCCCGAGGTCGGCGGAACCGCCCAGGAACCAGGGTATGTTCTGGGCGAGCACGTTCAACACCTCGCCTGAAGCGTCGCGACCGGCAATGCCCTTGGCATCGGCCTTGAAGGTCGGCAGGTTGCGATCCCAACCGGCGGGGAGTTCGCGCCGCTGCAGCTGGTCGATCTCGGTGGCGAGCTCGGGAAACTGCTTGCGGTAGTCGGCGAACAGCGCCTCCCAGCGCTGGCGGGCCTCGGCGCCACGCACCCCGATGCCGTCGTCGAAATGCTTCATGACCCCATCGGGCACGAGGAACCTGGCATCCTCCGGCCAGCCATAGGCACGCTTGGTGAGCTTGACCTCGTCGTCGCCCAGAGGCTCGCCGTGGGCCGCGGCGGTGTCGATCTTGTGTGGCGAGCCATAGCCGATGTGGCTGTCGAGTATGATCAGCGTTGGCTTGCCCTTGGTCTGGCGGAAGGCCGCAAGCGCGTCCTCGATGCTCTTGAGATCATTGGCGTCGCCGACATGCAGCACGTTCCAGTGGTAGGCAGCGAAGCGCGCCGCGACATCCTCGGTGAAGGTGATGCTGGTTTGGCCCTCGATGGTGATGTGGTTGTTGTCGTAGATCCAGCATAGGTCGCCGAGGCCGAGATGCCCGGCCAGCGAAGCCGCCTCCGAGCCGACGCCCTCCATCAAGCAGCCGTCGCCGCACACGGCATAGATGTTATAGTTGAACAGCTCGAAGCCAGGCTTGTTGTAGCGGCTGGCCAGCCACTGCCGCGCCATCGCCATGCCGACGCTGGTGGCGATACCCTGCCCTAGCGGACCCGTCGTCGTCTCGACGCCGGACACCCAGTGATATTCCGGATGGCCCGGCGCCTTGCTGCCGAGCTGGCGGAAGTGACGGATGTCGTCGAGCGCCACCGACGGCGTCCCGAGGCGCTCGTACTCTGCGTTCACGGCCTGCGTCCCCGTGAGATGCAGGATGGACCACAACAACATCGAGGCGTGACCGTTCGACAGCACGAAGCGGTCGCGGTCCGGCCAGATCGGATCCTTCGGGTCGAAGCGCATGACGCGGTTCCACAGCGTATAGACCAGCGGCGCCAGCGCCATCGGCGTGCCGGGATGACCCGACTTCGCTGCCTGCACGGCGTCGATGGAGAGTGTGCGGATGGTGTTGATCGAGAGTTGATCGAGCTCTTCTTTGGTCATGCTGCTCATCTCCATTACGGGCACATCCGCGGCTGCGATTCATTCCTCTCCCGCGAAGCCGCGGCGGAAAGAGGCAGGAGCCTGGATATGGCCGCCCATGTCTCCTCCGACCGCCGCGCGGGCATCGTCAGGAGCCGGCGGGCTTCTCGATATGCCCACCGAACTCGTAGCGCATCGCCGAGAGCAGCTTATCGGCAAAATCGGCCTCGCCCCGCGAACTGAAGCGCTCGTACAGCGCCGACGACAGCACATGGGCCGGCACGCCGACATCGATGGCGGCCTTGATCGTCCATCGGCCTTCGCCGGAATCCGAGACGCGGCCTTCGAATCGCGACAGGTCGGGATCCTTGATCAGGGCCGAGGCCTGGAGATCGAGCAGCCAGGAAGCGATCACGCTGCCGCGGCGCCAGACCTCGGAAATATCGGCCAGGTTGAGGTCGTATTGATAATGCTCGGGGTCGCGCAAGGGCGTGGTTTCGGCATCGACCTCGCCGGCCTTCTTACCGATGTTGGCCGCCTTGAGCAGCGCCATGCCCTCGGCATAGGCTGCCATGACGCCATACTCGATGCCGTTATGAACCATCTTGGTGAAATGGCCGGCGCCGTTGGGGCCGCAATGCAGGTAGCCCTGCTCCGAGGTGCCACCGGACTTCTTCTCGCGCCCCGGCGTGCGGGCGATGTCGCCGATGCCCGGCGCCAGCGTCGCGAAGATCGGATCGAGCCGCTTTACCACTTCATTCTCGCCGCCGATCATCATGCAATAGCCGCGCTCCAGGCCCCAGACGCCGCCGCTGGTGCCGACATCGACATAGTGGATGCCCTTGGCCGTCAGCTCCTTGGCGCGGCGAATGTCGTCGATGTAGTAGGAGTTGCCGCCGTCGATCAGGATGTCGCCGGCTTCGAGATGGGGCAGAAGATCGGCGATGGTTTGGTCCACGACCCCGGCCGGCACCATCAACCAGACGGCCCGGGGTTTAGAGAGCGTCTTGACGAACTCGGCCAGCGACGCGGTGCCGACGGCCTTGTCCTTCACAACCTCTGCCACCGCCTTCGGCGACCGGTCGTACACCACGCACTCATGGCCGCCTTTCAGCAGGCGGTGCACCATGTTCGCTCCCATCCGGCCAAGGCCGATCATTCCCAATTGCATGTGCTAACCCCTTACGTCCTAGACGATGCTGCGATGAGACCGATCATGGGGTCCCGGATGATGGGCGACTGCGGTGCTCATCGAAAAGACCGACAGATTCGCGATAGCGCGCGGCGACCCGGGCGACCGCCTGCTCGCGCCTCGCCTTCTGCCGCGTCAGGCCCGGCCTCGGCTTGATATCCATCAGGCGGATCCTTTGAGCTTGCGATAGCGACGGATCAGCGCGTTGGTCGAGCTGTCGTGCGCGAGCTTGGGCTCCTCGGCACTCTCGAGCTGGGGAACGATCTGCTGCGCAAGAGCCTTGCCCAACTCCACGCCCCATTGGTCGAAGGAATCGATCTGCCAGATTGTACCCTGGGTGAAGACGCTGTGCTCGTACAGCGCGACCAGCTTACCCAGTGCCGCCGGCGTGAGGGCGTCGAGCAGGATGGTGTTCGACGGACGATTGCCCTCGAACAGCCGATGCGGCACGAGCCATTCGGGTGTGTGCTCGGCCGTGACCTGCTTGGCGGTCTTGCCGAAGGCCAAGGCCTCCGTCTGGGCGAAGACATTGGCGAGGAGAATGTCCTGATGCCGGCCCAACGGGTTCAGCGTCTGGGCGAAGGCAATGAAATCGCAAGGGATCAGCCGGGTCCCCTGGTGGATCATCTGATAGAATGAATGCTGGCCGTTGGTTCCCGGTTCGCCCCAGTAGATCGGCGCGGTATCGTAATCGACGGCGACGCCATCCCAGGTCACGTGCTTGCCGTTGCTCTCCATGGTGAGCTGCTGGAGATAGGCGGGAAACCGCTTGAGATATTGCTGATAGGGCAACACGGCGACGGTCTGGGTTCCGAAGAAATTATTGTACCAGACGGTAAGCAAGCCCATCAGGACCGGCAGGTTGCGCTCAAACGGCGCCGTCCGGAAATGCTCGTCCATTTCATGGAATCCCGTCAGCATGGCGCGGAAATTTTCCGGCCCGATGGCAAGCATGGTCGACAGCCCAATGGCCGAATCCATCGAGTAGCGGCCGCCGACCCAGTCCCAGAAGCCGAACATGTTGGCCGTATCGATGCCGAACTTCGACACTTCCTTGGCATTGGTGGAAACGGCGACGAAATGCCTGGCGGTCGCCGACGCCTCGCCCTTCATCCCGGCCAGCAGCCAGTCCCGCGCTGTATGCGCGTTGGTCATGGTCTCCAGGGTCGTGAAGGTTTTGGAGGAGATGATGAACACCGTCTCGGCGGGATCGAGGTCTTGCACCGCCTCGGCGAAGTCCGTGCCATCGACGTTCGAGACGAAGCGGAAAACCATGGCACGCTCGCTGTAGTGCTTGAGCGCTTCGTAGGCCATCACAGGGCCGAGATCGGAGCCGCCGATTCCGACATTGATCACATTGCGGATGCGCTTGCCGGTATGGCCCTTCCAGGCGCCGCTGCGCACCCGTTCGGCGAAATCCGCCATCTTGTCCAAAACGGCATGGACTTCCGGCACCACGTTCTGGCCGTCATGCATGATGGAGGCACCGCGCGGAGCGCGGAGCGCGACGTGAAGCACCGCGCGCTTCTCCGAGGTGTTGATCTTGTCGCCGCGGAACATGGCGTCGATGTGATCCCGCAGCCCCGATTCCTGGGCAAGCTGCAGCAGCAAGCCCAAGGTTTCGTCGGTGATCCGGTTCTTGGAGTAGTCGAGATATATTCCAGCGGCCTCGACCGCCAGTCGCTCACCGCGATCGCGATCCTTGGCGAAGAGCTGCCTGAGTTGAACACGCTTGATCTTCTGATGATGCTTCTTAAGCAGCGTCCACGCAGGGCGCGAGTGCAGAGGCGGCACGGGCATTGATTGTTTCCTCTAAGACGGTGGGACTGTGATCAGCTCGCTTTGCGAATCGAAAGTTGCTTGGATTCGATGCGGGCCATCAGATCATGCCAGGATTTGACGAAGGACGAGGCACCCTCGTCCTGCAGACGGGCGGCGAGTGTCGCGATGTCGATTCCCGTCTTGGCGAAGCTGGCAAGAACGGTCTCGCAGTCGCCTCCATCCGATGCAAGTGCTGCACCCACGGTGCCATGATCGCCGAACGCTGTGAGAGTGCCCTCCGGCATGGTATTGACCGTGAAGGGCGCGGCGAGCGCCTTGATGTACAGGTCGTCGGACGCCTTTGGATCCTTGGTCCCGGTGCTGGCCCATAGCAGGCGTTGGGCGCGGCCGCCGCCATTCGCAACGCGCTGAAAGCGCGGCGAGGCCAGCAGCTCGAGATAGGCCTTGTAGGCGCGCTGGGCGACCGCGATCCCCAGCCGGTTGGTGAGCTCGGCCGGCACCTTTCCGCCGACCGCAACATCCCAGCGACTGACGAACAGCGACGCCACCGAGGCGACCGCCGGATTCAGTCCTGCCGCGATGCGCCGCTCGACGCCGCGCAAATAGGCTTCGGCAGCCGCAATGTATTGCTCGCGCGAAAAGAGCAATGTGACGTTGACAGGCACGCCGGCGAAGATCGCGGCCTCGATGGCGGCCAGTCCCTCCGCGGTGCCGGGAATCTTGATGAAGAGGTTGGGTTTGCCGGCGCGCTTGTGAAGATCGAGCGCGGCCGCCAGGGTGCTGTTGGTGTCGTGGGCCAGGAGAGGCGAGACCTCGAGCGAAACCCAGCCATCCACCCCGTCCGTCCGCGCGAAAGTCGGCTGGAACAGCTCGGCGGCGCGGGTCAAATCCGCCAGAGCCAGGGGAAAGAACGCGTCCTCTCCCAATCTGGCCGCGGAGGCCGATCGGGAAATGTCTTCGTCGTACATCGCGCTGTTCTTGATCGCATTGTCGAAGATCGTCGGATTCGACGTGAGTCCCGTCACCGATAGATCGTCGATGTAGCGTTGCAGCGTGCCGTTGTTCAGCAGATCGCGCGTGATGTTGTCGAGCCACAGGCTCTGGCCGAGGTCGTGGAGCTTTTGGGTTGGCTTCATCGTGTCACCTTCAGGCTGGGTGTAACCGGTGTGGCGGCCGTACGCAGACCAACCAGGTCATAGCCGAGCAAATCGCCGATGCGCTCGATCGTTACGTCCGCCGGCGGCAGGGCGCTCACGACTTTCGTGTCGTGCGCATACTGGCCCTGGCGCGGCAATACGGTGGTGACGCGCTCACCCCAGTACTGCTTGGCCGCCACCAGGATTCGCAGCTTGTCATCCACCAGAACGTAATGCTCGGCCGGATATCGCCGCTCGACATCGTCCAGCGCCTCTTCCTTGTGGATGTAGATCAGTACGTTTCCATCCGCGACCTTGGCCAGCCCCGCATGCTCGACCTTGCGAGGCTGAAAGACGACATCGCCATCCGACAGGATCACAGTCAGGCCCAGGCAGCGCAGCCGTTTCAGCACTTCAAGCGCTTGTGGATAGAGGCGGTCAGCGAACGGATAATCCATGAGGAAGGAGGACATCGCCAACAGCTCGACATCGCGTGGATGTTCGACACGGAAACGCTGGAGGGCTCCGATGTAATCGCGATAGCCGAGCTCGGTCATCAGGCCCTCGAGGATCGTCCAATAGCGCTCGCGGGCAGCGAGGCCATAGACCTCCTCAAGGTGGTCCTTCAAATCCTGTTGGATTCCGTCATTGTCGACCAGCGTGTTATCTACGTCGACGAGGAAGACGATCGGATGAGGCCGCATCATTGCAGTAGATACCCTGCGCCGCCCCCTCCCCCTGACGGATCATGCTCCCGTGGGATCACAAAGACAAACTGCTTTCAAGAATCCCCACATCGGGAAATTCGCAGTGATCGCCGCGCCAATGCCGTGAAGGTCACACGTTCACGATCGTTTCCGGTCCGCGTCGTAAGCTCTTCATTTAGTCACCGATCGCAGATCATGCTTCACGACATGCCTTGATGGCGCAAACGACAGAGCGGCAATCGCTGTTGCGTCGCTTGCCAGGCACGGGCTGGCCGACGGATTGATTGAGGCCAAGACTCAACTCGATCAAGACTTGTGTGCGATTGCTCGAAGGATGTTGGGCCAGCTTTCGGATTAGTGGGCCTGAACAGGCGCGGTATACTAGGCCGACTTGCGGAACCTTGTGGCGACCAGGGTCTGCGCCCATGCCGCAAACTCGAGATCATCTTGGTCAGAAATTCGCGGAATTCCGCCGAGACGAGGGCGTTCATCAAGGATACCAGCGACCTCCGGCAAGTACGCTTCCAGCTGCTGCAGTACTGGCATGTTCAGGAACACCAAGCTCTGGCGGACGTGACGGTTCGCGCCGAATCCACCCGGTTTGTACGGTGAGACACTGACCACGCGGTGGGCAGGCCATCCAGACGCTGTGATAGGATGGACGGGAGCCGACATCGATCGCGTTCTTCAAGCCGCCAGGGATCGACCGTTTGTACTCTGGCGTTACGATCAGGACCGCGTCAGCACCCTGGATCTCGGCACGAAAACGAGTCCACGATGCCGGCGGTGCAGAATCCAGATCTTCCGTGTACAGAGGCAAATCAGCCATCTCGACGATGCGACAGTCCAGGGACGCCGGCGGGAGGCCCACCAGGACATGGGCAATCTTGCGGCTGTAGGCGTCTTTGTGAAGACTGCCGACGAGTACAGCAACGTTCAACGGGGTAACCATGGGATTCGGCCTCTTGATCTACGCCAGCCTGAACGGGCCAGCGGGCAAGAGGACGAAAAGCCTTTCCGCTTCACCGATCCATTGGACCTTGGTGCCGCCAACACTTGAGTATCAGGATGTCGCGACGTCGATCACGGCTTTCGCGAACGCGCCGGGGGCTTCCTGCGGTAGATTGTGGCCGATCCCGCCGGTAACCAGCCGATGCTGGTATTTGCCCGTAAATCTGCGGGCGTAACTGGTGGGGTCGGGATGCGGCGCCCCGTTGGCGTCGCCCTCCAGCGTGATGGTCGGTGTGACGATGGAAGGGAACGACGCGAGCTTACGTTCGAGATCGTCGAAACGCGCTTCGCCTGGCGCCAAGCCGAGTCTCCAGCGGTAGTTGTGAATGGCGATCGCCACTTGATCCGGATTGCCCAAGGCATCAGCAGATCGCCGAAACGTCGCGTCGCTGAATTGCCACTTGGGTGAGGCGAGCTGCCAGATCAATCGCGCAAATTCATGCGTGTACTTGCGATAGCCGGCTTCTCCTCGTTCGGTCACGAAATAGTACTGGTACCACCATTGCAGCTCGGCCTGAGGCGGCAGCGGCGCTCGATTGAGCTCTTGGCTCCCGATGAGATAGCCGCTTACCGAGACGAGCCCGCGGCAACGTTCGGGCCACAGGGCGGCGAGAATACAGGCCGTCCTTGCGCCCCAGTCACAGCCGGCCACGATCGGCCGCTCGAGGCCGAGCGCATTCATGAGCGCAATGGCGTCGGCGGCAAGGGCCGCCTGCTGCCCGTTGCGGGGCGTCGTCTCCGAAAGGAAGCGCGTGGCGCCGTAGCCTCGCAGGTACGGGACGATCACGCGATGGCCGGCGGCTGCGAGGCGTGGCGCCACGTCGACATAGGTGTGGATGTCGTAAGGCCAGCCATGCAGCAGAAGGACGGGCATGCCCGAAGCCGGGCCCGCTTCTGCATAGGCGACCTCGAGATCTCCAGCCTTGATCCGCCGCGGCGGACCGAAGCGGCTGTCGAGGGACGATTGCCCGAAAGCGGAGGGTGTTCCGACTGCAGTGATTGCGGCCGCGCCGATCACTGTCGCAGCGAGCACATGCCGGCGTCGAACGTTCACGGGTTCCATGGCAATTCCCTCCGACGAATGTCGTTAACGACCTCTGGACCGTAGCCACCATGACGATCACGGAGGCCCCGTCACAGCTATGCGAAGGTATAACCCTGACGGGGCCGGCCATGACGGCAGCGATACGGCAGCACCCTTTCAGGGACCCTTCCGTCAGAAATTGATCGACGTCGTGAACCCGAACACGAGTGCATTGAGGTTGGCGCCGGTGCCGCCGGGAGTGATCACGTACTGGATGCTGGGACGCAACAGGACGCCGTTCACTGGCCGAAACGTGTAATGAAGCTCGAAGGGAAACTCGGCGCCCTGTACCGCGACCGGCCCGAGCCCGAGACTGTTCGCCAGGGCCTGCGACGCCGCGATGCGGCTGTTGACGCGGGTCATGCCGACCGCGAAGCCGACATCGTCGTCCGGCCTCGATCGAAACGGGCCAGTATAGACCAGGCCGGCAGCCACCTGATTGTCGGTGGTCGAGCTCCTGTCGCCGGTCACCACGGCATTCAGGAAAACACTGAGCCCCCTTCTCGTCTCTCCTGCGGCCAGCGGCGTCAGTTGCTGGACGATGCTGAGATAGCCGCCTGCCCGCCCTTGCTGGCGGCGCCGCCGCAATCCGGTCAATGCGGAGGGATCGCCGTTGATATCGGTCACCACGTCGTTCACCGTGGACGTATCGTACCATGCCCCGATCTTGTAGCTGCCAGGCAACCCGCCGGCGAGGTGCGGCAACCAGGCCAGCTCGATCGGGATGAGCACGCCCGTCGAGCCCTTGAAGAACACGGGCAACAGCGTGTCGTTGGTAGAGGCATACTGCGGATTGACGTCGTACGCGCCGGTCTGCACGTAGCCAAAGCCGTCAATGTTATAGCGCAGCCGCGTCGCCCACTGGCTGACCGGCCAATTGTAGATATAGCCGGGAACGAGGTTGCCGGGCGCAGCGCCACAGAAGGTGAGGTTCTCGAACTCGCACGGGAACGACACGAAATCCTCGCCGAAGGTCATGCGGCCGACCTTCCAGTCGATCCTTCCGTCGAACAGGCGTTGGTTCACCCAGAGCTGCGTCAGCCTCAGCGCCTGACCGCGGCCGTAGATTTCCTGGACCTGCTGGAGCGTACCCATTGTAACGTCGTCGCTGAGGTTACGCCCGGTACGCGCTGTGACCGTGGCCTGGAAGGTCATGCCTTTGAGGCCAGCCAGCCGTTCGAGGTCCCAAGTCGCGCCGGCAAGGTACTGGTCGGCATAGGCGGCCTGCTGCCGGACGCCGCCCGTCGCGTTGAAGGCGAACTCTCCGGTGTATCCGAGCTGCAGATCCAGGCCGCGGTCCTGAAGCCAGACGCGACGCCCGTTCCAGTCGCCGAGAAGCCACGGAACGTCTCGGGTCCTGTCAGGCTCCTGCGGCGACGGCTCGTTGGCCTGAATAACATTCCCACTCACCAGAAGCGCCGCCAGCAGCGCGGCCGAGCCCACATGCTGCCAAAGCGATCCGATACGCAGACTTCGTCTCTGCCGGCGCATTGTGTGGAACACCCGTCACCTCGCACCGGGACATTCCGGATGATCTCATTGATGGCGGCGGCATCGGGGCCGGGCGATTGAACGAAGGTGTCGCCGATACTTTCGTTCAATGGAGCGCAGGCCATCCGCGCCACATCTGTTTGCAGTCCCCAACGGTGAGCAAAGGAGCTCTGCAGATGTCCCCATCCAACCGAGCGAAAGTCCGCGTGACGCGGAGGAATCCAGCCTACTGGGTCGTCACGCTCGACAACCCGCCCCTGAACATCGTGGGGCCTGCCGAAATGCGGGAACTCATGAAGGTGCTGGAGCAGCTCGAGGCCGATCCGCATGTGAAAGTGGTCGTCTTCGACAGCGCCGTGCCCGGCTTCTTCATGGCCCACTACGACCTCCTCAAGCCGCTCGAGGACTCGACCGGCATGGAGCCCGGACCGACGGGCATGCATCCCGTGCCCGACTTCATGGTGCGCCTCGCCCGGCTCAAGGCGATCTCCATCGTCTCGATTCGCGGCCGTGCAAGCGGGATCGGCAGCGAACTAGCGCTCGCCGCGGATCTGCGCTTCGCCAGTCGCGAGAAGGCGATCCTGTCGCAGTTCGAGGTCGGGGCCGGCTTCGTACCGGGCGGCGGCCCGATGGCGCGGCTGCCGCGCCTGCTCGGCCGCGGCCGCGCGCTGGAAATCCTGATCGGCGCCGACGATTTCGACGGTGCGCTGGCGGAGCGGTACGGCTACGTGAACCGTGCCCTCCCCGATGCCGAGCTGGATGCCTTCGTCGATGCGTTGGCGATGCGTATCGCGGGCTTCGATCACCAGACGATCGCCGAGACCAAGCGGCTGGTCGATGTCGCGAGCCTTCCGCCCGATGCCGAGATGCAGCCGGGCTGGGACGCTTTCATCGCCTCCGTGCAGCGGCCGGCGGCCCAGGCACGCCTCAAGATACTGGTCGAGAAGGGCCTGCAGCAGCCCACCGACGTCGAGCGACAGCTCGGTCGCTTCACGGCGCAGTACCGCGAAGCCGGCGCGGCCGGGTAACGGCCCCGCTCCATTTCATTCCCCCGCCATCAGCCGCTCCGGGCTGATGTCTTTCCTAGGAGATCGACGATGAAGATCCTGATGGTACTGACCTCGCACAACCGGCTGGGAAATACCGGCAAGCCGACCGGCTTCTGGCTCGAGGAATTCACCGCACCCTACTACACGTTCCGCGATGCCGGCGCCGACGTCACCCTGGTGTCGCCCAAGGGCGGGCAACCGCCGATCGATCCCAAGAGCGACGATCCTGCCAACCAGACCGCGTCGATGACACGCTTCAAGCAGGACCCCGCGACGCAGAAGGTCCTGGCGGGCACGTCGCTCCTGAACGATGCCAGGCCGGACGGGTTCGACGCGATCTTCTATCCGGGCGGTCACGGTCCCATGTGGGACCTGGTCGATAACCAGAAGTCGATCAGCCTGATCGAGGCGTTCTACGGGAGCGGCCGGCCCGTCGCCGCAGTGTGCCACGCGCCCGCCGTCCTCCATCGCGCCACGCACAAGGGCGAGCCGCTCGTCAAAGGCCTGCGTGTCACCGGCTTCGCCAACAGCGAAGAGGAGATCGTCGGCCTCACCAAGGTCGTGCCTTTCCTGGTCGAGGACGAGTTGCGACGATTGGGCGGCCTTTACGAGAAGGCGGTCGACTGGGCCGACTTCACTCTTGTCGACGGACACCTGGTAACCGGCCAGAATCCGGCCTCGTCCGGGTCTGGCGCGCTAAAGCTCCTAGAACTCCTGAAAGCCTGAGATCAGTGCAGGTTGGACGGCCGGCGGCGCACGAGCAGGCTGCCGGTCGCGACCTGCACGGCCTCGCCCGTCTGGTTGCTGGTCGTAAAGCGGACCCTGATCACGCCGTGATCCGGCCGCGACTTCGATTCCCGCACCTCCAGGATCTCGCTCTGGACATTGAGCACGTCGCCGGCACGCACGGGAAGCGGCCAGCGCAGTTCGTCGAACCCCATGCCGATCACACCGCCGGCCGGCCTGAGGCGCCCCTCGACCAGGAGCCGCATCGTGAGCGCGGCCGTGTGCCAGCCACTGGCGGCAAGGCGGCCGAACACCGTGCCGGCGGCGCCCACTTCGCCGAGGTGAAACGGCTGCGGATCGAACTCGGCGGCAAACGACTTGATCCGCTCCCCTTCGACCCTTGCCGTCGCCGAGCCGTAGACCTGGCCGACCTGGTAGTCCTCGAGATAGTGTTCGCTCACCCGGCTCTCCTGAGGACATGATCGAAGATGGCAGCATGCACATGGATCGCCGCGCATGCCTCGAAGCCCAATCCGCCGTCGGGATCGAAGCGGCAGATCGCCCGCATCAAGCCGACCTGGCCTTCGGCGATGAGATCCGAAGATGGCTTGCGGCCCGGCGCATAGCTGGTGGCGATGTCGACCACGAGCTGGCGATGCCGGCGCGCCAGCCCCACGGCGGCGGAGATATCGTGTCGCTCGTGCCATTGTCGGCAGAGCGACGGTGTCGGAGCGACAGGGAGAGCGATGGAGGAAATGTTCATGCCCTACTCCTTCTCGGTGCGTCGTGGATCATCGTCAGAGTCGACATAGTCGAGCCCGAGCGGACCGATGGCGCTCACCTGGCTGACGTACTCTCCCGATCTCGCCCAGTGGAAATGAGAGGTGCCGCCGGGCAGGACGATGACACTTCCCGGCGGGTAGGCCCGCAGGCGCGATTCGTCGAAGCGATCGCCGAGGCCGACGTAGAACACGCCGGAGATCACCGTGTAGACCCGATCTTCGGGATGCCGATGCGGCGCGAGCTTCACGCCGCCCGGAACTTTCACGCGAATCGTATAGGGTCCCTCCTTTCCGGGGGTGCCGACGATGACCGCGAGACGCACGGAAGGCGGAAAAGCCGGGAAAGCGCGCCACTCGACCGTCTCAGGCAGAACGGCGAGAAACGCAGATTCTCCTGGTTGATGCGGCCGCGGCGCCTCGCCCTGCTGCTGTGCCTCGGCCTGGGAGGCCGCCATCAAGCTGCTCGCGGCGACGATAAGGGTCGACAGGCCGTGCCGACGATTAGATCGAGGGGTCATGATCATGCCCTCGAGAGATCGATCGGCATCTTGCGCAGGCGCCGGCCCGTCGCGGCGAAGACCGCATTGGCGACGGCCGGCACGACGGCCGAGGTTCCGGGCTCGCCCATGCCTCCCGGCGCTTCGCTGCTCGGCATTATGTGCACCTCGATCGAAGGCGCCTCGTCGATGCGCAGCATCTGGTAGTCGTCGAAGTTCGACTGCTCGACCTTTCCGTCCTTGACGGTGATCTCGCCGTACAGGGCCGCGGTGATGCCGAAATTCACGCCGCTCTCGATCTGCGCGCGGACGGTGTTCGGATTGACGACCATTCCGCAGTCAACCGCCGCCACGACGCGCCGGACTCTCACGGACTTGTCGGCCGCGACATCGATCTCGGCCACCAGCGCCAAATAGCTGCCGAAGACGGATTGCAGGGACACACCCCGGCCCGAGCCGGGCGGCAGGGTCTCGCCCCAACCCGCCTTCTGTGCGGCAACCGCCAGCACCGCCTTGGCACGCGGCGCCTTGTCGAGCAGCGCCATCCGGTACGCTACCGGATCCTGGCGTGCTGCCGCCGCAAGTTCGTCCATGAAGCCTTCGACCACAAAGACGTTGTGCGACGGTCCCACGCTCCGCCAGAAGGCGGTAGGAATACTGCCTGCCATGGCCGACGGGCGGCCCGCACTGGGCGCCGGATAGGACGAGGGTCGCATGATGGATTCTCCTGGGTTACGCAGCACCGTCTCTCGGCCATCCCGAACCCCCGATAACCACGACGGGCCGGGACTTTGGCTCTTGCACGGTGTCTGCGCAGCCTGCGACTCCCGAGGCCGAACAGCGAATTAATCGTCGTCAAAAGTTGTTAAATCGAGCAGCCCCCCTCCGCCGCAATACCATTGTGCAATAGCCCGCCACTCGTCTCCGCCGCATCTTCTGGCCACCAACACCACAACGGGAGCGGGCCATGAAGAAGCTGCTGGCGCTGACCTTGTCGATCACCGCGGTCGGGCTGCCCGCCTTTGAAGGCCGCAGCCCCATCGCACAGGACACAGGGGCACAGAAATACAGCCTGCAGGTTCCCGATGGTCTGCGTTTCGACGAGTTCAAGGGATACGAGGACTGGCAGGTCATCTCGGTCAGCCAGGTCGATGACCTGCTCAAGGTCGTCGTTGGCGACCGCGCCATGATCGACGCCTACCGGGCGGGTGCGCCGGCCAATGGCCGCGCTTTTCCCGATGGTGCCCGGATGGCGAAGATCATGTGGAAGTCGGTCCGGAACCCGGACTCGCCCACCCCGGCGCAGGTCGCGGGAGCGCTCCAATTCATCGACTTCATGGTTAAGGACAGCCGGCGCTTCGCCGCGACGGCGGGCTGGGGCTACGCCCAGTTCAACTACGAGACCGCCTCCGGCTCCTTCCAGCCCGACGGGCGTGGCACGGATTGCGGCGCTGCCTGCCACAAGCTCGTGGAGGCCAAGGACTCCGTGTTCACGGCGTACGGCCGGCGCTGAAGGTTCGGCCATGACAAAGCACCGACTCTCGCGGCGTGCCCTTCTCGGCAACGCATCGATCGGCCTGTCGATTGTGGTCGCGGGCGTCGACCGCCCTGGCCTCGCGTTCCAGAAACTCAGCCAGGCCGATGCCCGTTACCAAGGCACGGCCAAGGGCAGTCAGAATTGCGTGAGCTGCCTTCACTTCCAGCCGCCGCACGGTTGCAGGTTCGTGCAGGGCGAGATCAGCCCTGATGGCTGGTGCCAACTCTTCACCAGGAAAGCCGGAGCATGACCCAGGAAACCGCCAATGCCTATCCATCGGCATCGACCGCAGTGCTGCTCGTCGATCCCTACAACGACTTCCTGTCGGAGGGCGGCAAGTACTGGCCCATGGCCCAGAAGGTGGCTCAGGAAGTGCGGCTGCTCGATCATCTGCGCGCCGTCGTTGCCGCGGCCCGGAAGGCCGGCATCAGGATTTTCTTCGTGCCGCATCGCCGGTGGCAGCTTGGCGACTATGAAGGGTTTCGTCACCCCACGCACACGCAGCTCCGCACGGCCAAGCGCCAGGGCTTTGCCAAGGGGACCTGGGGCGGAACGTTCCACGACGATTTCCAGATCCAGCCCGGCGACATCCTGATCAAGGAGCACTGGAACTCGAGCGGCTTCGCCAACACCGACCTCGACTACATGCTGAAGCAGTTCGCCATCGAGCGCATCGTGGTGATCGGCATGATCGCCAATACCTGCGTCGAATGCACCGGCCGCTTCGGCACCGAACTCGGCTACCATGTCACCTTGGTGCGCGATGCGACCGCGGCCTACAGCCGGGAAGCCATGGACGCGGCCCATGCGATCAACGGCCCGAGCTTTGCCCACGCGATCCTGACGACCGACGAGCTCGTCGCTGCCTTCGGTCACGCCTAGTGGACGCGCCACGATCGTCCCCAAAGGCAGCGGCCGTCATGAGGTTCGATCCATGAGCACAGCGTATCGCACCCGGCAGATCGGCGACGTCGAGATCTTCTATCGGGAAGCCGGCCCTCCCGACGGCCCGGTTGTCGTCCTGCTTCACGGATTTCCGACGGCAAGCCACATGTTCCGCGATCTGATTCCCATTTTGGCGCGCGACTATCGCGTCATCGCGCCCGACCTGCCCGGCTTCGGCAACACTTCGGCGCCTCCGCGTGGCCAGTTCGACTACACGTTCGACAATCTGGCCGGCGTGATCGATCGCTTCCTGGAGGCGTTGCAGCTCGATCGCTACGCCCTGTACATCTTCGACTATGGCGCACCGGTCGGCCTGCGGGTCGCGTCAAAGCACCCCGAACGCGTGACGGCCCTCATCAGCCAAAACGGCAACGCCTACCTCGAAGGGTTCGGCAACTCGTGGGGCCTCTGGCAGGCTTACTGGCGCGAGCCAACCGCTGCGCATCGTGAAGCCTGCCGCGTGTCCCTGAGCCCGGACATGATCCGGAACTGGCAGTACTTCGACGGTTCCGACCGGACGGGCGTATCTCCCGACGGTTACACGCTCGATATCGCCTACATGGCCCGTCCCGGCCGGTCGGAGATCCAGCTCGACCTGATCCTCGACTATTGCAGCAACGTGGCACTCTATCCGGCCTTCCAGGCCTATCTCCGCGAGCATCGGCCGCCTCTGCTGGCGGTGTGGGGCCGCAACGACGCACACTTCATACCGGCGGGGGCGCTCGCCTTTCGCACCGACCTGCCCGACGCCGAGATCCACTTCGTCGATGCCGGCCACTTTGCGCTGGAGACGCATGCGGCGAAAATCGGCGCACTGATGCTCGGCTTCCTCGGGCGCACGCTGGCGCACCGCCGACGTTGAGGGCCGACCAGGAGGACGCGCTTCGCCCCTTCCCTCTTCTCACACCAAGTAAGGAGCCGGTCCATACCTTCGCATAATGGATCACGCTCCGGCGATGCCCCAGTCTTCAGGGGGCGGGACGTGACCGGCTCGATCACCAGCCTTCAAGGAGCATCCGATGACCCAGTCCACCACGAAGACCGTCTACACGGCGAAGGTCCACACTGTCGGCGGCCGCGAAAAGGGCGAGGCGCGCAGCAGCGACGGTCGCCTCGACATCAGGCTCTCGGTGCCGGGCGGTCCCGGTACCGGGACCAACCCCGAGCAGCTTATGGCCGCCGGTTGGTCCGCCTGTTTCGAGGGCGCCATCATGCTCGTGGCCCGCGAGAAGAAGGTGCGGATCGAGCATCTCGCGATCGACGCCGAGATCGACCTCAACCTGGGGAGCGACGGCTACTCGCTAGGCGCGCGCCTCAACGTCAGCCTGCCGGACATCGATCGCAAGCTTGCGCAGGAGTTGGTGGATGGCGCCCACGAGGTCTGCCCGTACTCGAAGGCATTGAAGGGCAAAATCGGCATCGCCACGATGATCGTCTAGCTCTACAGCATCGACCATTCAGGAGGCTATCGATGACCGAGGCTGAAAGACTCCGGACCGAGATTCGCGACCGAGAGAGGACGCTGCAGGCACTGAAGCAGCGGCGCGATCATATCTCCGGCCGGGACGAGCCCGCTGCCACTGGCGAAACGCCCGCCGAAACGATGGATCGCAAGCTCGATTCCGCCCTGTCCGACAGCTTCCCCGGAAGCGACGCGGTTTCGTTCCTGCAGCCCACGCCAGACAAGCCGACCGGCTTGCGCTAATCCATGCGCCCCGTCTTCCCCATGGTCGCGCTGTGGGCCGCCCTGTCTTGCCTCTCCGCAGGCCACGCCAGCGCCGATGAGCCGGGAAGGGGTTGGCAGCTCGAGCGCGACGTCGATTCGCCGACCTATGCCTTCATCGAACCCGCGATCACCGACCTCGACGTCGACGTCATGGTGTTGTCGTGCGAGCCGACCGAGCGGAAAGGCGGCTTGCAGCTAAGACTCTATCCTCCGGAACCCGGCCCTTTCCGGTCGGCGCAGTCGAGTCCCGTCGAGCTGGCCCCCGATGTCGTGATCGACATCGACGGAAGGCGGTATGCCGCTCGCCTCCTTTTTGCCGATGACTTCGTGGTGGTGGCGAACGCCGCCGACGGGCCGGTGCCGGTCCTGTCGGCATCGCTTGTCACCTCTTTGCAGAAAGGGAGGCACTTCACGATGAGGCTGCATAGGTCGGAGACCTCTCCCTCCTCCAGCGCGACGCCGGCGTTCGAGATCACCGCCGACCTCCGGGCGGGCATCGGCGGCACGGCCATCGCCGTGCTGCGTCGATGCGGTACGCCGAACGACACCCTGGCTTCCGGCCCGGCCAGAGCACGTTGAGCGGAGATACGGTTCTCGCCCGCAGGCGACCGGTCGCCCCCTGTCACTCGGCCACTGCTTTCCCGAGGGAGAGCTCGACGACAGTTCGCCGCAGAAGACCCTGGGCCAGCAACCTTGCCATGCGCGCCTGCGCGCCGGGACGGGCGACCGACTGGAAGAAGGCCGCCAGGGCCGGCGGAAAGACTGCATCTGGCGGCAGCGTCGCAAGGTCGAGCAGCGACTTGGCGTGGATGATCGCAGGCTTCTCGAAGCCGGCCAGGCGTTGGGCGAGGCCATCGACGAACGCGGACAGCTCAGCATCGGGCAGGGCACGATTGACGTACCCGTAGCGCTCCGCGACCGCGCCCGAAAAATCATCCGCGCCCAGCACGACTTCCATCTCGCGCCCCCGACCCATCAGGCCGGCGAGCCGTACCATGGGATTGCCGCCAGGGACGGCGCCGACGCCGACCTCGAACTGGCCGAGGATCGCGCGCTCGAGGCTGGCGAAGCGCATGTCGCAGGCCAGTGCAAACTCGCTGCCCGCCCCCCCGAGCGCGCCCCCGGATCTCGGCGATCGAGACGGCGGGACCCGGGAGATCCGGACGAGGACATTGAGCCAGGGATGGAGACCTGACGGACCCGGTGTCGCTCTATGCGATTGTGAGCACCATTCGCCTCTTCGGCGGACCAGGAGCCCTGCGGGAAGCTGAGAAAGTCATGTCGCAGATCGGCGCGGCTTACTTTGCACCGAACAAGGATGTCCACCTGTTTGCCGAGATTGCTCCTGCCGGCGAGCTCGACCCTCTCTTCGCTTTCAGCGCGGCCTGCCGGGACGAACTCCAGGTCCACGGCAAGAGATACCCACGGGGACGGCCCGGGATGAGAGGCTGATTCACGATGATGCCCGAAAGTGCGGCCCAAACGCCGCACCACGAGTCGGTCTTGGCTGAATCAAGCGGCGGCCTTGGTGTCCTCGACCGGGTGGATCGCGCGCAGGCCGATCTGCACGCGGTTCCAGACGTTGATCGCGCCGATCAGCACCGTGAGATAGGCAATCTCGGTCTCGTTGAAGTGCTGCTTGAGCTGCTCGTAGTCTTCGTCAGGCGCTCCGGAGTCCGCGACCCGCGTCAGCGTTTCGGTCCAGTTGAGCGCGGCGCGCTCCCGGGCAGTGAACAGGGGCGATTCCCGCCAGGCGCTCAGCAGGTGAAGACGGATGTCCGTCTCGCCCTGCTTCAGGGCATCCTTCACATGCATGTAGACGCAGAAGCCGCAGCCATTGATCTGTGACGCACGCAGCCTCACGAGCTCGAGCAGGCCGTGCTCGAGGCCGCTCTTGCCGATGGCAGTTTCCACGGCGACCATGCCCTTGATGGCATCGGGTGCGACCTGGAAGATGTTCATGCGGGGTTCCATCAGACTTCTCCTTGCAGTTGGTTGAGACGAACGGCGGGGGCGGTACGGCCTTCGTAAATGGCCCAGTACGTCAGGGCCGCACCGATGAGCGCTGGGAGAGAAACGGCGGGAAAATCCCGCGCAAGCGCCGACGGACCGCAGATACCGACGGCGACTTCCCAAAAGTGGAACAGGGCATGTCCGGAGAGCCAGAGCGTCGGCGTCGCCCAGAGGATGACGCGATGCCTGGGCGCGAAGGCTCCGACCAAGAACGCCGTCCCGACGAACAGGAAGATCAGCCCAATATCGCGGACGAAATGCTGGTTGAACGGCCCCGTTGTCGTCACGCCCGGGACCGCCAGATACCAGGCCTCCGGCGACCAGAGCATGAAGACTCCGTTCGCCTCTGCGGCGACACCGAGAACGGCTGCAACGCCGAGACAGGTTATCTTCAGCATCATTCGACTCCTCGTCACTTGGTCGGCGGTGGCGGAACGTGGGTCAGCCACCAGTCGAACGAGATACTGCCGAGCTGCGCCTTCGGGCCGGGCATGAGCGAGCGATCGTCGACCCTCACGCCGAAATAGAGCGCTTCAGGGTCCACGACGATGCGGCGGGGATCCTTGTCGAACGCGAGGACGCGACCGACCAGTTCGTCGATCGGGAACGGCTTGGGCCCGGCGATCTCGATCGTGCCATTGAGGGGCGCCGCCAGAGCGGCCTCGGCCACGGCGCCTGCGACATCCTGGGCGGCCATGGGCTGGAACAGGGCATGCGGCAGCCGCACCTCGCGACCGCTGCTCCCGGAGTGCGCGATGCTGCGCAGGAATTCGAAGAATTGGGTCGCATGAAGCAGCGTGTAGGGGATGGGAGAGGCCTTGATCTGGCTTTCCTGCGCCTGCTTGGCGCGGAAGTAGCCACTGGCCTGCAGACGGTCGGTCCCGACGACGGAAAGCGCTACGTGATGCAAGACGCCGGCCCTCACTTCGGCCGCCGTCAGGTTCTTTCCAGCGGTCCGGAAGAAGTCCATCGCCGCCTTGTCCTCGAAGGATGGGGAGTTCGCGACGTCGATCACCACCTGCGCACCGGCAAGCGCCGAATCCAGGCCTTCCCCCGTGATCGTATTCACACCCGTGTTCGGGGAGGCGGCAATCGTCTCGTGTCCCCTGGCCTTCAGGATGTCGACGACCTTCGAACCGATGAGGCCGGTTCCCCCTATGACGACGATCTTCATGGTGATTCTCCTTCGATGTGTTGATGCGTTTGCGGTTCAGGTGAGTGCGAGGCCGCCGTCGACGCCAATCACCTGCCCGGTGATCCAGTCCGAGGCGGGATCGGCAAGCCGGACGATCCACCGCGCGACGTCTTCGGGCTGGCCACGTCGTCCGAGCGGAATCTGCTGGCGCTCCTGCTCTTCGACCGCCGCCGCCTGCTCCGGCGACATGCCCATCATCCCGGTCAGTGCACCCGACTCCGTCGGGCCCGCCGCGACAGCGTTCACGCGAATGCCTCGCGGCGCCAGTTCGAGTGCCCAGCAGCGCGTCAGGTGCTCCAGCGCCGCCTTGCTCGCCGCGTAGTGTGAGAGACGGGCACCCGACTTCTGGCCGAAGGTGCTCGAGACATTGATGACCGCGCCCTTCGCCGCTCCGAGATAGGGCAGCGCGGCGGTAGTCAGGAGGCTGGGACCAACGACATTCACCGCGAGGATGTTCGCGATGGCAGCATCAGTCGCCTCGGCCAGGGGAAGGATCGCGCCTGCGCCGGCATTGTTGACCAGGACGTCGAGCCGGCCCCATTTCTTGACCGCCGCCGCAATCGTTCGAGAAGCGTCCTCGGGCACCGCAACGTCAGCCACCAGCCCTTCGATATTGGAATGCAACGCGGCCACCTCATCGAGAAGCGCGCGACGTCGACCCGTGACGAGCACCCTGGCGCCTCCCCTGGCAAAATCGAGCGCCGCGGCATGACCGATGCCCGAGCTTCCGCCGGTGATGACAACGACTTTGTCGGTCAAGGCTGACATGAGCTGGTCTCCGGCTTTCGCATTTCGCCCTCTCGACGGCTCGACTGGCCGTCGAGACGGAGAATGGTCGAGGAAGTACCGGGCGCCCATTCATCCGGGGAATCGGTTGCCTGATCCCAAGGTATAGCCACCGCACTTTGCGGGCGAAGCGGCCCACCCCCTCGGACACTACGTCGTCAGGTGCACGACACGAGCCACGGAGCTTCCTCGGCGGACCGGCTCGCTAGCCCCCGAAG
>Ga0182739_1001226_pt1 | contig 27773 bp, 27 predicted proteins | sample eDN5th30CBELigBY_FD_128873 | JGI IMG/M metagenome (GOLD analysis project Ga0182739, IMG submission 128873) | Enriched backyard soil microbial communities from Emeryville, California, USA - eDNA 5th pass 30_C BE-Lig BY (version 2) (version 2) | ecosystem: Environmental > Terrestrial > Soil >... | reverse complement strand
CGCAAGGATCTTCGTGATCGCTGCCGTCAGCGACGTCTTGCCATGATCAACGTGACCGATCGTTCCGATGTTGCAGTGCGGCTTGTTCCGCTCAAACTTTGCCTTCGACATGGTGTCGCGACCCTCGTGATGCTTCTGCTTCTACACAGACCGAACTTAACTGGCCGACTTAAGCCAAACCTGGAGCGGGTGAAGGGAATCGAACCCTCGTCGTAAGCTTGGAAGGCTTCTGCTCTACCATTGAGCTACACCCGCAACGCCCTAACAGAGCCACTCTCGCCAAGAACCGCTGGTGGAGGGGGAAGGATTCGAACCTTCGTAGACGCGAAGTCGGCAGATTTACAGTCTGCTGCCATTGACCGCTCGGCCACCCCTCCGTCCCAACCGGCAGTAACGGAAAAAGCCTGTAGGCGCGCGGAGATACAGTCTGTTCCGGTGAGTGGCAAGCACTTCCTTGCGGTGGAAACAAAACGCGCGGCCGCCGGGCGCGGCCGTTGTGCGAATATGCCCCGGCGACAGGGGATTTGCCCCCACCCGCTCCGCGCCATACAAGGCTCGCCATGCCCCCTCGCCCCAATCGTCCCCATCGCCAGTCCCGCACCGGCAACCAATCCATATGGATTTTCGGCCGTCACGCCGTGCTCGCAGCCCTCGCCAATCCCGACCGTCGGATCGAACGGGTGTTCGTGACGAAGGAGATGGCCGACATCCATGCCGCCGAGATCGGCAAGACGGACAAGACCATCACGTCGCGCGAGGACCTGAACCAGCGCCTGCCCAACGGCGCCGTCCACCAGGGCATCGCGGCGCTCGTGGCGCCTCTGGACGAGCCCGCCCTCGAGGATATCCTGGCGCGCTGCGGCGAAAATGCCCTCGTCCTGGCCCTCGATCAGGTGAGCGACCCGCACAATGTGGGCGCCATCCTGCGGTCGGCCGCGGCCTTCGGCGCCGCCGGCGTGATCGTGACCGACCGCCACACCCCGTCTGACACCGGCACCCTGGCGAAGGCTGCTTCCGGCGCGCTGGAGGTCGTTCCGCTGGTGCGCGCCGTCAACCTCGCCCGCACCCTCGACCAGCTCAAGGAGGCCGGTTTCTGGACCTACGGGCTGGCCGAAAGCGGCGACACGCGCATCGGCGACCTCGATCTCAAGGGCCGGACCTGCATCGTGCTGGGCGCCGAAGGCGAGGGCCTGCGGCGGCTGACGGCAGAAAAGTGCGACCGGCTGGTGACGATCCCCACCAGCGACGCGCTCTCGGCCCTCAACGTCTCGAACGCCGCCGCGGTCGCCGCCTACGAATGGGTACGCCAGCAACCGAAGTGATGCGACTTTCGCGGAGTTCGGTTATCTATCCGCCGAAGGCAAGCCTAGGGCCGGGTTAGCACAGCGGTAGTGCAGCGGTTTTGTAAACCGAAGGTCGGGGGTTCGATCCCCTCACCCGGCACCAGCCTTCATTTCGCCAGGACGGACAAGCGGCGATCCAGCAGCTCCAGGGCAAGCAGCACTTCGGCCAGCAGGCGCTGGAAGGCGTAGAACCAGCCGGCCTTTCCGTCGAGGATCGCGCCTTTCGCGAACAGCACGTAGCCCAGGACCAGGATCGGCGCCGGCCAGCCCATCAGGCGGATCCTGTCGGCGCGGCCCAGCCGGGCGCTCGGGGTCTCCAGAAGATGCGCTGCCTCGCGGGCGGCGTACTTCAGCTGCGAGCCCAGCCAGCGCGACAGCGGCTTGCGATCGTCGTGGAAGATCCTGCCCTTCAGGGGCGTCACCCGGCCCTGAAGGCGGATGCGGTGCCCATGGCCCTCGTTCTCGTACCGCGCGCCTGCGACCCGATAGAGCACAGTCCGCGGCGGGTAGAGCGTCCCACGCAGCGGCTGGCCGTGGATCCGGTAGATGAAGGCCGCCTTGTAGCCCGCGTCTTGCAGACCCGGCTGCAGGCCCGCGAGTTCGGACACGAAAGCGTCGCTCAGCTCGTAGTCGGCATCGAGCGACAGGACCCAGTCGGTGCGGATCTGCGCCAGGCCGAAATTGCACTGTTCGGCGAAACTGTCGAACGGCCGGTGGATGATCTCCACGCGCGGATTCGCAGCCAGCACTTCCAGCGTGCCGTCGGTGCTGCCGCTGTCGATCACGACGATGCGCCGCGCCCAGTCGAGCTTTGCCAGCGTCCGCCCGATATTCTGGATCTCGTTGAAGGTGATCAGCAGCGGGGTGATGCTGTCGCGATCCATGGGCGTTCTCTAGCGGGCCCGGGCCTGTATCGCGCGGCCGCGGCTGTCCGTCATCCATCTCCAGGCGCTGCCGATGATGTCGTCGATCGCCGAATGGGCCGGTTCCCAGTCGAGCGCCCGCCGCGCCAGGGAGACGTCCGCCACCAGCACCGGGGGATCGCCCGCCCGCCGCGGCGCCGGAACGGTCCGGATCTCGCGGCCAGTGAGACGTCGCGCGCGGGCGATCAGTTCGCCAATACTCACGCCTTGTCCGCCGCCGAGATTGTAGGCCTGGCAAGTACCGGCCTCGCAGCGAGAAAGCGCAGCGACGTGGGCCGCCGCAAGGTCGGTCACGTGCACATAGTCGCGGATGCAGGTGCCGTCCGGGGTGTCGTAGTCCGTCCCGAAAATGGAAATCTCCCGCCGGGTGCCGTGCGCCGCCTGCAGCACCAACGGGATGATGTGCGTCTCCGGATCGTGCTCTTCGCCCAATTCGCCCTCGGGATCGGCGCCGCCGGCATTAAAGTAGCGCAGCGCGATCGCCCCCAGACCATGGGCAGCACAGGCATCGCGCAGGATCTGTTCGCCCATGAGCTTGGTGCGGCCATAGGTGTTGATCGGCAACTGACCGGTGGCCTCGACGACCGGCAGGACATCGGGCACGCCGTAGGTCGCGCAGCTGCTGCTGAACACGATCCGGCCCACGCCATGCGCCCGCATGCCCTCGATCAGCGTGACCATGCCGCCGACGTTGGTGCGGTAGTAGCGCATCGGCTCGACCATCGACTCGCCGACATAGGCAAGCGCTGCGAAGTTGATGACCGCATCTGGCGAATGCTCGCGGATCGCCGCGGCAAGGGTCACGGGATCGTTGATGTCGCCCTGGACCAGCGGGCCCCACTTCACCGCCCACGGATGGCCGGTGTGAAGGTTGTCGTAGACAATCGGCAGGTGGCCTGCACGCGCGAGCGCCTTGCATGTATGCGAGCCGATATAGCCCGCGCCTCCCGCCACCAGTACACGCACGATGCCGTCCCCTCCCACCGCTCGAATGCTCTAGAGAGCAGGATAACCCAATTGCACGGTCAGCGCTGAATAAGCGTGTCGCCGAGTACGAGGACATCCATCTTGGTCCGCAGGAAGCAGTCGATCGCCTCTTCGGGTTTGCAGACCACCGGCTCGTTTTCGTTGAAGCTGGTGTTCAGCACGATCGGCACGCCCGTGAGGTCGCGGAAAGCCGTGATCAGCCTCGCGTACCGCGGGTTGCCCGACCAGGTGACGGTCTGGAGACGGCCGGTCCCGTCGACATGGGTGACGGCAGGGATTTCCTTGCGCTTCTCCTCCCGGATGCGGAAGACCTGCATCATGAAGGGCACGTCGTCATCGGTCTCGAACCAATCCGGCACCGCGTCGCGCAGGATCGAAGGCGCGAAGGGGCGGAAGGATTCCCGCCGCTTGATCTTGAGGTTGAGGATGTCCTTCATGTCGGCGCGGCGCGGATCGCCCAGGATCGAGCGGTTGCCGAGCGCGCGCGGTCCCCATTCCAGCCGTCCCTGGAACCAGCCGATCACCTTGCCCTCGGAGATCGCCTGGGCGGTGTGCCGGCAGAGCGTCGCCTCGTCGGCGATGCGCTCGATGCGGCAGCCGGCCGCGTCGAAATCGGTCCGGCGCCGGGCGATGGCCGCCGCGATCTCGTCCGGTGTCGCCGACGGGCCCCAATAGGCGTGGTCCATCACGAAATGGCGCTTGGCCGAAGCCCCGCCGGTCTTGTGCCAGGTCGCGAAGGCCGCCCCGATCGCGCCCCCGGCATCGCCGCCCGCGGACTGCACGTAGAGCTTTCTGAACGGGGTACGATCGAGAACCTTGCCGTTGGCCACCGAATTGTAGGCGCAGCCGCCAGCCAGTACGACGGCGTCGGTCTCGTAGCGGGTATGCAGGGCGTTGAGCAGGTTGAAGAACGCGTTCTCGTAGGTCACCTGGGCCGAACGCGCGATGTCGCGGTGCTTGTCTTCGAGCGGCGCCTCCGGGTCCCGGGCCGGTCCCAGCAGCCTGACGAGTTCGTCACTCCACAAGCGGCCGCCCGAGGGGATGCCGTCCTTGACCTGATAGCTGGCGCCCTGCCCCGAGGCATGCCGGAAATAGCGCAGGTCGAGCGCGAAGGTGCCGTCGTTCCTGAGACGGACGATCTCCTTCATCTGCTCGACGAAGGCCGGCTGGCCGTAGGGCGCGAGGCCCATGACTTTATACTCGTCGCCATAGTGCGCGAACCCGATGAACTGGGTCATCGCCTCGTAGAAAACGCCCAGCGAATGCGGGAAGTAGACCCGGCCGTCGACCGACAGGTTCCCTCCCTCGCCCAAGCCCCAGGCCGCGGAGGAAAAGTCGCCGAATCCATCGACCGAGACCGCCACCGCCCTGTCATGGGGCGAAACGAGGAAGGCCGATGCGAGATGGCAGAGATGGTGTTCGACCATGTGCGCCGTTCCCCGGAATTCCTGGTCCGGAAGATGGCGCTTGAGGTTGCCCGCGATGTCGGCCCGCTCGCCGCGATTGCGCAGGCGGCTCATCACGTAGCTCAGGCTGACGCGGGAAGTCAGCGCGAAGCCGAGCTTACGCCAGCGGTTGGCTTTGTTGTCGCTGTTGACCGCGACATGGTCGACTTCGGCCAGCGAGATGCCGGCCTCGCCCAGGCAGTATCGGATCGATTCGCTGGGGAAGCCGCCCCAGTGCTTGATGCGGCGGAACCGCTCCTCCTCCACCGCCGCCACAAGTTCGCCATTCTTCAAAAGGCAGGCAGCCGCGTCGGCGTGATAGGCGTTGAGGCCGAGAATGTAGGTCATGCGGGAAGATCGGACATCGCTGAGATTGCGCCTATGTGGTTGGTATAAATCAATATTTATGGGGGACTACCTTTTTCGCCGGCTTGCGGACGAAAAGGTGCGACCGTCGCCGGGCCTTGCACAGCCCGTGCGGCGCGTCGACGGCTTGACGAGGGCGGCACTTCCGATCAAACGGACAGCCTCGAGCGGCCCCCTCGGTTCCCGGGGCCCCGATCGCGTGCTCGACCGAGGCGCGTCGCAACCCTCGCAAGTCGTTGACAAGTCGGATAAAACCCCTCGCTTCGATCGAAAGGCTCTCGTGCATGTCCAAGAATGATCTCGTCGTCGTGACCGGCGCCGGTGGCTTTATCGGCGGCCATCTGGTGAAGGTCCTGCAGCAACGCGGCCACACCAAGATTCGCGCGGTCGACGTGAAGCCGCTCGAAGAGTGGTACCAGAAGATTCCGGGTGTCGAGAACCAGGTGGGCGATCTCGCCCAGCTCGAGCCCTGCCGCAAGGCCGCCAAGGGCGCCGCGATGATCTACAATCTCGCCGCCGACATGGGCGGCATGGGCTTCATCGAGACCCACAAGGCCGAGTGCATGCTGTCGGTGCTGGTCAGCACCCACATGCTCGTCGCCGCCAAGGAAGCCGGCGTGCCGCGCTTCTTCTATTCGTCCTCGGCCTGCGTCTACAACGGCGACAAGCAGACCGACGCCAACGTGACGGCGCTGAAGGAAGAAGACGCCTACCCCGCGCTGCCGGAAGACGGCTACGGCTGGGAGAAGCTCTTCAGCGAGCGCATGGCCCGCCACTATCGCGAGGACTACGGCATCGCCACCCGCGTGGCGCGCTACCACAACGTTTACGGTCCGGAAGGCACCTATGACGGTGGGCGCGAGAAGGCCCCGGCCGCCATGTGCCGCAAGGTCATCGCCGCCAAGCTCTCCGGCAAGCACGAGATCGAGATCTGGGGCGATGGCGAGCAGACCCGCTCTTTCATGTACATCGACGACTGCACCGAGGGCACGATCAAGCTCGCGGAGAGCGACATCATCGAGCCGCTGAACATCGGCAGCGACGAGCTGGTCAGCATCAACACCCTGGTCGACATGGTCGAGAAGATCGCCGGCATCAAGCTGAAGCGCAGCTACAAGCTCGACGCCCCGAAGGGCGTGCGCGGCCGCAACAGCGACAACACGCTGATCAAGAAGCTGATGAACTGGGCCCCCTCCATCCGTCTCGAGGACGGCATGGAGAAGACCTACAAGTGGATCTACGACGAGATGACCTCGGGCAAGGAATCGGTCGTCAACGCCCTGCCGAAGCAGGCCCTCGCGGCCCAGTAAGCCGCCGGGAACGCCGGACCACGAACGCGCCGCGAAGAAAACTTCGCGGCGCTTTGCATTGGGGCTAACGGCCGATCCCGCTCAGGCCCCTGTTGCTCTTCAGCAGCTCGTCGAAGAAGGCGATCGTCTTCGTCAGCCCGTCGTCGAGCGCGACCTTCGGCTCCCACTTGAGCGCCTCGCGGGCGAGCGTGATGTCCGGGCAGCGCTGCATCGGATCGTCGGCCGGCAACGGCGCGAACACCAGCCGGCTCTTGCCGCCGACCTTGTCGAGGATCTTCTCGGCCAGGTGCCGGATCGGCATCTCGACCGGATTGCCGATGTTCACCGGCCCGGTGAAATCGTCGGGCGTATGGTCCATCAGGCGCTGCCAGCCGTCGAGCAGGTCGTCGACGTAACAGAAGGCCCGGGTCTGCATGCCGTCGCCGTAGATGGTGATGTCCTCGCCCTTCAGCGCCTGCACGATGAAGTTAGACACCACGCGCCCGTCGTTGGGGTGCATGCGCGGGCCGTAGGTGTTGAAGATGCGCGCCACCTTGATGCGCAGCCCGTGCTGGCGGTGATAGTCGAAGAACAGCGTCTCCGCGCAGCGCTTGCCCTCGTCGTAGCAGGCCCGCGGCCCCAGCGGATTGACGTTGCCGCGATAGCTCTCGACCTGCGGATGCACCGTCGGATCGCCGTAGACCTCGCTGGTCGAGGCCTGGAAAATCTTGGCCCGCACCCGCTTGGCCAAGCCCAGCATGTTGATGGCGCCATGGACGCTCGTCTTGGTCGTCTGCACCGGGTCGTGCTGGTAGTGGATCGGCGAGGCCGGGCAGGCCAGGTTGTAGATCTCGTCGACCTCGACATAGAGCGGAAAGGTCACGTCGTGACGCATCAGTTCGAAGCGCGGATTGTCGAGGCAAGCCAGCACGTTGGCCTTGCTGCCGGTGAAGTAGTTGTCGACGCAGAGCACGTCGTGTCCGGCCTCGAGCAGCCGCTCGCAGAGGTGCGAACCGAGGAAGCCCGCCCCGCCGGTGACCAGAATCCGCTTGCCCATGATGCCCCTCGGAATCGCCTCTCACATCGCGATCGACACTAGGCCATCAAGCTCTTGAATTCACTTCAAAATCACCGAAGGATGAAGCTGCCCACCCGCGGCGGGACCGGGCCAATATCGCAGGGGAAGCGTCCTATGAGCATCGAGATGGTCGGCCTGGCCGACATCGTGCGCGTCCATGGTACGGCACGTCCGGACACGGTGGCGATCGTCTACGAAGGCCGGCCCACGACCTACGGCGAACTCGATCGCGCCTCCAGCCGCGTTGCCAGCGGCCTCGTCGCCGAAGGCATCGAGCCCCGGGTCCGCATTGCCCATCTCGACAAGAGCAGCGACCTCTTCTTCGAGCTGCTGTTCGGCGTCGCCAAGGCCGGTGCCGTGATGGTCTCGGTGAACTGGCGTCTGGCCGCACCCGAGGTGCTGCAGATCGTGAACGACGCCGAGGCCGAGATGCTCTTCGTCGGCGAGGAATACTTCCCCGTCGTCGAGGAGATCCGCGAGCAGTTGAAGACCGTCCGCCGGATCGTGTCCCTGGGGCGGCGGCACGGCGACTGGGAGGCCTTCGGGCACTGGCGCGACAGACACCCCGACACCGACCCGTGCCTGCCCGCCCACCCCCGGGACACAGCCGTTCAGTTCTACACCAGCGGTACCACGGGCCTGCCGAAGGGAGCAGAGCTGACCAATGCCAATTTCGCCTTCATGTTCGAGCAATGGACGCGCAGCTGGCTGCTGAAGCCCGGGACCCAGAACCTCGTCTGCCTGCCGATGTTTCATATCGGCGGCGCGGGCTGGGCCATCGCCGGCCTCTATGCAGGCGCGACCAACCATGTGGTCCGGGAGTTTATCCCTGCACGGGTGCTCGAGATCATCGAGCGCGACCGCATCGAGGTGATGCTGCTGGTGCCGGCCATGATCCTCTTCCTGGTGCAAGCGCCGCAGATCCGCGAGACCGAGCTCTCGAGCCTGCGCCTGATCGTCTACGGCGCCGCGCCGATCCCGGGCGAGCTGCTGAAACAGGCACTGTCGATCTTCGGATGCGGCTTTCAACAAGTCTATGGACTCACCGAGACGACGGGCGCCATCACCCTGCTGCCGCCCGAGGATCACGATCCGTCCGACGCGAAAAAGCTCTTGTCGTGCGGCTATGCCCAGGTGGGCGTCGAGCTCCGCATCGTCGACGATTCCGGCGCGGACGTGCCAGCGGGCAAGGTCGGTGAGATCGCAGTCCGTTCGCCTCAGGTGATGGCCGGCTACTGGCGCCTGCCCGACGCCACCAAGCGCGCCATCCAGGGAGACTGGTTCTTCACCGGCGACGCCGGCTATCTCGACGAGAAGGGCTACCTGTTCATCCATGACCGCGTGAAGGACATGATCGTCTCGGGCGGCGAGAACATCTATCCCGCGGAGGTCGAGAGCGCCCTGTTCGGCCATCCGGGCGTGGCCGACGTGGCGGTGATCGGCGTTCCCGACGAACGTTGGGGCGAGGCGGTGAAGGCCGTCGTGGTGCGCAAGCCCGACGCGGACGTATCGCCGGGAGAGCTGATCGGCTGGGCACGGGGGCGGATCGCCGGGTACAAGTTGCCCAAATCGGTCGACTTCATCGACGCCCTGCCCCGCAACCCGACCGGCAAGATCCTGAAGCGCGAGCTGCGCAAGCCCTATTGGGAAGGCCGGCAGCGCAACATCAATTGACGGGCTCGACGTGACCGCCCTGCGGACCCGATCGCAAACGCGTCTCGAAATCCCGAAGCCACGGTTCTAGAAGAGTCCCATGTCCATTCTGCCCGACAATCTCACGCCCGTCCGCGCCGCTCACGTTTTCGACGAAGCAAGGCTCGCCGACTACATGAAGGCCAATGTCGAGGGCTATCGCGGCCCGATCAGCATCCTCCAGTTCGAGGGCGGCCAGAGCAACCCGACCTTCCACGTCACCGACGGCGCCGGCAACATGTACGTGCTGCGCAAGAAGCCCCCGGGCAAGCTGCTGCCCTCGGCCCACCAGGTCGACCGCGAATATCGTGTGATCAAGGCCCTGGCCGACCATACGGACGTGCCCGTTCCGAAGCCCTACGCGCTCTGCCAGGACGATTCGGTCATCGGCACGACCTTCTACATCATGCAGTTCCTGCCGGGCCGGGTCTTCGCCGATGTGCGCATGCCGGGCGTCTCGCCGGCGGATCGCGGCAAGATATTCGACTCGATGAACGATGTGCTGGCGCGCCTGCACAATGTCGACTATCGCGCGGTCGGCCTCGGCGACTATGGCCGCGAGGGGCAGTACATCCAGCGGCAGGTCGCCCGCTGGTCGAGCCAGTACGACCTCGCCCGCACCGAAGACATCGCATCGATGGAAGCGCTGAAGAAGTGGCTGCCGGAGAACATCCCGCCCGGCGACGAAACGCGCATCAACCATGGCGACTATCGTCTCGGCAACACGATCGTGCACCCGACCGAGCCCCGCGTCATCGCGGTGCTCGACTGGGAGCTCTCGACGCTCGGCCATCCGCTGGCCGACCTCGGCTACAACTGCATGATGTACCATTTCGGCGAGGGCTTCGGGGCGTCCGGCGGCTATGCCGGTCAGGACCTGAAGGCTTTCGGCATTCCGACCGAGCAGGAATATCTTGCCGCCTACGCCCGCAGGACCGGTCGCAAGGATGTACCCGCCTGGAATTTCTACCTGGCCTTTTCGCTGTTCCGCCTCGCTGCCATCGTGCAGGGCGTCTACAAGCGCGGCCTCGACGGCAATGCCTCGTCCGAAACGGCGACGAAATACGGCAACCGCGCGCGCGCGATGGCTGACCTCGCGTGGTCGATGGTCGAGAAGCGCGCCTGAGCGCGCTTCCCTTCCCTACTCGTCGGTGTACGGCACCATCGAGGCGTCGTTGCCCTTCGGACAATTCGCGCTGTCGATGATGGCGTTGGCCGGATTGCGATAGCGCGCAATATCGTAGGGCACCGAGTCGCTTGGGGGCTGTGGCGGGGGCGTCCGGAGTGTCCAGGACACCAGCTGCTTGATTACGCTGCCCAAGGCCTGGTCGAAGGCTTCGACGACTTTCGGCACCTTGTCGGCGCGCGCCCGGACGCAGCGCTCGAACGAGGCGACGCCGATGATCTGCCGGTCCGGCATCCGCACCAGCTTGGCGATGATCCGGACTTTCACGATCGGCGGCATGCCGTAGAAATACATAGCCTCGAAATTACGCAGGTCGGGCTGCAGCACGTAGTTAGCCCGTAGCGCGATCGACTCTCGGGAAACCGCCACGATCTTGCGCGTGTTCTCGAAGGAATCGACGATACGGGTCTGCACCATCAGGGGCGCCCGGTCGGTCCACGCCACCTTGGCATAATAGTCCGTCGAGGTCGGCGTCATGGCGATGGCGATGCGGCCGGTATCGAGGTTCGCCGCCGCCACCGGCGCCTCCACCGCGAGCTGCCAATAGACCGAGGGCAGATCGGAGTCGAAGGTGCTCTTGGGCGAGACCGTGTAGAGGTCGGTCGGATCGCCCACCGAATCGACGGCGCTGACGAACGAGCAGCCCGACAGGAGCGCGACGGCGGCCGCGCAGGCGGCCAGGCAACGGATCATTTCGGCGTGTATCCCTGCTTGCCGCTGAACACGAAATTGGCCGGGTCGCGCTCCAGTCGCGTGGCAATGACGTTCAGGTTGGCGGTGAGCTGGCGCAGGTCCCGGAGCGCCAGCGAGAACTCGGTGAGACCGATTTCGGTGAAATTCTTGATCGGACGGCTATTGTCCGTGACCAGCTTGTTGAGCTGGTTGGCGGCGGCATTGATGTTGGCCAGTGCCGCCCGGGTCTCGTTCAGCGTCTTGCGCAACTCACCCGGATCCTTGCCGGCCAGTGCCTTGCGCGTCTCGGCATCCTGCGGGCCGAGCTCCTGGGCGATCAGCGTGAATGAATCCGAAAGCTCGTTCAGCTTGTTGAAGGTCTTGCGGAAATCGGCAATCGCTCCCGGAAGTTCGGCCAACGTCGTCTGGATGGCGCCATCGGACTTGGCAAAGGCGTTTGTCGCGGTCTGCAGGTTGCGCAGCGTGTCGGTGACCGCCCCGAGATTGTCCGGACTCAGCAGGTCGTTCAGGCGGTCCACGGTGGTGCTGGCCTTGGTCAGAAGCTCCTGGGCCGAGGTCGAGGTCGCCTGCAGGAACGAGGCGCCCTCGCGAATCTCCGGGTAGGGCTTGTCGCCCAGCTTCTTCTTGGGCTTCACCTGGTCGACGTCGAGGCGTCCCACGATCTGGATGAACGGGGCGCCGGCGATGAAAGGCTTCTCGAAGACAGCGTAGGACCGGTCTCGAATATCGATCGACCAGTCGACCGCCACCGTGACCTCGATCTTCTCGGTCAGGCGCTCCCGTCCGGTCGAACGCTGCGTCTCCAGCCTCGACGTGAGCTGGATGTCCGCCACGCGGCCGACGCGCAGCCCGCGATAGAAGACCGGCGAATCCTTGGTTAGCCCCTGGACGTCGCCGGAGAACAGGATGTCATAGTAGGCATACGACGTGCGATCACCCGCACGCAGCTTCCAGATGACGAATCCGGCCAGAGCGGCGACGAACAGGATCATCGCCGCGCCGATCAGCACGTAAGGCGATTTTCTTTCCATCCGATACTACTTCTGCTCCCGCCGCGCTGCGCGCCCACGCGGTCCGTGGAAGTATTCCCGGACCCAAGGATGGTCGTATTCAAGCAACTCCGCCATCGTACCCACCACGACGCGCTTGTCGAGAAGGACTGCAATACGGTCGCAAATAGCATTAAGGCTATCGAGGTCGTGCGTGACCATCAAGACGGTCAGCCCGAGATTGTGGCTCAGGCCCTTGACCAATTCGTCATAGTGCGCGGCGCCGATCGGATCGAGACCCGCCGTCGGTTCGTCGAGGAACAGCAGTTCCGGATCGAGTGCAAGCGCGCGTGCCAGGCTGGCACGTTTGCGCATGCCACCGGAAAGTTCAGACGGCTTCTTTTCCCCGGTGTCGCTCGGAAGGCCGACCAGAGCCACCTTGAGGGCCGCGATGTCGCGCATGGTCTGCTCTTCCAGTTCGGCGTGCTCGCGGATCGGGACGATGATGTTCTCCGTTACGCTTAGGGAGGAAAACAGAGCGCCATCCTGGAACTGGACACCTGTACGGGCCAGCATCTGTCGCCGAGCCTTGCCTTGAAGAGTGCTGGTATCGACCCCCAGCATCTCGATCGTGCCCTCTCGCGCCTGATTAAGGCCGATGATCGTCCGCAGCAGGACTGACTTACCGGTTCCCGATCCGCCAACCAGTCCGACAATTTCGCCACGGAATACGTCGAAATCGAGGTGGTCGTGGATCACCTTGTCGCCGAACTGCGTTCGGATGCCTCGCAGGCGGAGCACGACCTCCCGGCCGTCGCTGTGATCGACGATCTGCCCCCCTTCCACCTTGGCGCCTTCGGCCATCAGACGCCGGCGAGCAGGAAGATGATCGAGAACAGCGCGTCCAGCACGATCACGCAGAAAATCGATTCGACCACGGACTTGGTCGTGAGCTGCCCCACGCTCTCGGCGCTGCCGCGCACCTGGAGGCCCTCGAAGCAGCCGATCGTGGCGATCACGATGCCGAACACCGGGGCCTTGATCATGCCGGTGTAGAAATGCCAGGCGCCGACCGTATCGCGCAGCCGGTCGAAGAACTGCACGAAAGTGAAGTCGAGATAGACGGTGCAGGCGACCGCGCCGCCCAGCAGGCCCGCCATGTCGCCCCAGAAGGCCAGCAGCGGCATCGAGATCAGTAGCGCGCAGATGCGCGGCAGAACCAGCCATTCGACCGGATTGAGGCCGATCGTGCGCATCGCATCGACCTCCTGGTTGACCTGCATCGTGCCGATCTGGGCCGTGAAGGCGCTGCCCGAGCGGCCAGCGACGATGATTGCCGTCAGGAGCGGCCCCAGCTCGCGGAACATGCCGATACCGACCGCCTCGACCGTGAAGGTCTCGGCGCCGAACTGGCGAAGCTGCTGGACGCCCTGGTAGGCGATGACCACGCCGATCAGGAAGCACAGCACGCCGACGATCACGAGGGCTCGGATCCAGACCTCGTACATCTGCCGGATGATGGCGTTCGGCCGGAAGCGCTTGGGCTGCAGGATGGCTTCGAGGAGGACCACCAGGATTTCGCCGAAGAAGGAGCAGAGATTGAGGATCTGCTTGTAGAAGTCGATCGTTCCGTGGCCGATCTCCTCCAGCCAGTGCGCCAACCAGTTGACCTTACGGTCCGGCTGGGCCTGGCACATGTTCTCGCGGACCACCTTGAACAGGGCGGCCTGCGACTCGTTTCGGGTCTCCACCTCGGCTTCGGGTCCGCATCCGGAGATTTCCAGGATCTCGAGTGCGCCTGCGGTGTCGATGCGTTCGACCGCCGTCGCATCGATGGCGGGACGATCCTTCGAGCGGGTGCCGGCGGCTGCGAGTGCGCTCTCGGCCTTCTTGCGGATGCCGCGGACGCTGAAAACCGTCCAGGTCCCGCCGACTTCCACGACGGGCCTGCCCCCGCGCTCGGTGTAACGAATTGTGGGTTCCGCTTCGGCCATCGGCGAAGATTAGTCGTCGCGTCGGTTACCGCTGTCAATCTCCGTGCATTGCCTCGGCGCCATGGCGCTGTCACGATCCGCCAGGGAGGACCGGATGGGCAAGTGGCCACGGCTGGACAAGATCGAGATGATCGACGGTCCGATCGACAAGCAGAGTTACGAACGCCAGATCAAGAAACTGCAGGAACGACTGCTCGACCTCCAGATCCACGACCTGCGGACGGGCGGACGGGCGCTGATCTGCCTTGACGGTTGGGACGCCGCCGGCAAGGGCGGCATGATCGAGCGGCTGGTGGCGGGACTGGAACCGAAATCGGTGCAGGTCTGGCGCATTGGCGCGCCGACGCCCGAGGAACAGGGCCACCACTATCTCTGGCGCTTCTGGAACCGGCTTCCGGCCCCCGGCAACTGGGCGATTTTCGACCGCACGTGGTACGGCCGCGTCCTCGTGGAGCGCATCGAGGGCTTCTGCGAAAAGTCCGCCTGGGAGCGCGCCTACCGCGAGATCAACGAGTTCGAGCGCCAACTCGCGGACGATGGCGTGCGCATCGTGAAGCTGCTCGTGCATGTGAGCGCCGAGGAACAGAAGCGGCGCATGATCGAGCGGCTGAGCAAGCCCAGCAAGCACTACAAGATCGGCCTCGAGGATTTCCGCAACATCGCCAAGCGCAAGCAGTATTTGGATGCCTACGACGACATGCTGGAACGCACCGACACCGGACACGCCCCCTGGCATGTCGTCGCCAGTGACGAGAAGATGCACGCCCGGCTCGAGGGCCTGAAGATCATCGCGGATCAGCTGGGGGAAGGCGTCAAGATCGAGAGCCACGCGCTCGACCCGCGGATCCTCGAAGCCGCCTACGAAGTCTGGGGATGGCGGCCGGAGAAGAGCGCCGACGGCAAGAAGTAGCGTTGCGCCAACGGTTCAGGACTGAGCCGGCGACTCGCTCGGCGATACGAAGAAGCTCGACATGGCACCCTCGCCGAGACGGGCCGCGATCCACGGCAGCGCCTCGCGCATTGCCTCCTCGAATTTCCAGGGCGGATTGATCACGATGAGCCCGCACGCCGCGAGCTTCCCTTCGGGAGTGCGCGGCCCCAGATCGAGTTCCATGCGCAGGTATTCCACCTCCGCCAGGGATGCGACGAACAGCGAGACCGCCGCCTCGTCCTTGATCGGATACCAGATCGCGTAGCAGCCGGTGGCGAAGCGGCGCAGCCCGTGCCGCACGGCGCGCGTCAGGACCTCGAATTCGTCGGTCGCCTCGAAGGGCGGATCGATCAGCACCAGGGCACGCCGCTCGACCGGCGGCAGTGCCGCCTTGATCGCGTGGTAGCCATCAGCCTGGCGCACCTCGACCGCGCGGTCGCCGGCGAACTCACGCTTCAGCAGCAGCGCCTCCTCGGGATGCTTCTCGCAGGCGACGAACCGGTCGCCCGGACGCAGCACCGCACGGACCAGCCGCGGCGAACCGGGATAGCGATGGAGCTGGCCGCCGGGAGGGCCGAACTTGCGATCGTAGGCCCGGACCGCCGCGAGATAGCGCGCGACCGCCGCCGGCATCCCGGCCTGGCTCTCGGCCATCAGGCGCCCGATGCCGGCCTCAGCCTCGCCGGTGCGACGGGCCTGGGAACCGCCGAGGTCATAGCCCCCGGCTCCGGCATGCGTGTCGAGCACGAACAGCTTCTTGTCTTTGGTGGTCAACAGACGCAGCAGCTCGCAGAGCGCCGTGTGCTTCAGCAGATCGGCAAAATTGCCGGCGTGGTAGCCATGGCGATAGTTCACGAAAGACCTTCTGACCCGATTTGAGATGATTCCCCGGGCACGGTATGTGCTTCAGGCGCGGGACACTACATTTGAGGATCGAAATGGCCAACCATGAGCTGCATTCTTCGCCCGAGACCTGCCACTGGGGCTATTTCGACAGCCAGCTCCCGCCGCAGCTGCGCATCAAGTCGGGCGACACCGCCACCATCCATTGCGTGTCGGGCGCCGCGGAGATCCTGCCCGGCGAGCCCTTCAACGTACTGCCCGAGCATCGCGAGATCCTCTCCAAACTGAAGCCGCATATCGGCCGGCACATCCTGACCGGTCCCGTCCATGTCGAGGGCGCCGAGCGCGGCGACGTGCTGGCGGTCGAGGTGCTCGACATCAAGTTCCGCACCAACTGGGGCTGGAACGTGCAGCGACCGCTGATGGGCACCCTGCCCGAGGACTTCCCCTTCTATCGCCTGACGCACATTCCGATCGATTCAAACCGCGGCGTCTGCACCATGCCCTGGGGCACCGAGATCGAGCTCAAGCCGTTCTTCGGCATCATGGGCGTCGCCCCGCCGCCGGAATGGGGCCAGTGCAGCTCGGTCGAGCCACGCGCCTTCGGCGGCAACATCGACAACAAGCATTTCCGGGTCGGCACCACGGTCTACTTCCCCGTCTTCGCCGATGGCGGCCTGTTCTCGACCGGCGACGGCCATGGCGTGCAGGGCGACGGCGAAGTCAATCTGACGGCGCTCGAGACCAGCCTGAGCGGCACCTTCAAGTTCACGCTGCACAAGGGCATGAAGCTCAACAACCCGCGCGCCGAGACGGCGACCCACTGGATCACCCACGGCTTCGACCAGGATCTCGACGATGCCGCCAAGGAAGCACTGCGCGACATGATCCGCCTGATCACCGCCAAGACGGGCCTGAAGCCCGAGGACGCCTACATGCTCTGCAGCCTGCAGGCCGACCTGCACGTGACGCAGACGGTGGACGGCAACAAGGGCATCCACTGCATGATCGAGAAGAAGATCATCGGCGGCTGACGCCGGGAACCGGTTACGGGCTGGCGGGATCATGACGCATATGCAGCTTCTCGACGAGGCGGTCGCCCGTCACAACGATGCCGAATGGTCCCGCCGCGCGCTGGAGCTGATCCGCAACGACCAGCGCCGCTCGGCCGACACGCATCTGCTGCGGCTCGACCTGCCGGTGCTCGAGGGGATCGACGTCTATCTCAAGGACGAGTCGACCCATCCCACCGGCAGCCTCAAGCACCGGTTGGCGCGCTCGCTGTTCCTGTACGGGATCTGCAACGGCCGGATCCGGCAGGACACGCCGATCGTCGAAGCCTCGTCGGGTTCGACGGCGATTTCGGAAGCCTACTTCGCCCGCCTGCTGGGCCTGCCCTTCCATGCCGTCATGTCGGCATCGACCTCGGCGGAGAAGATCGCGGAGATCGAGCGGCAGCACGGCAAGTGCCATCTCGTGGCGGACGGGCGAGGCATCTACGCCGCCGCGGAGACCCTGGCGACCGAGCTGCGGGGGGTCTACGTCGACCAGTTCACCTATGCCGAGCGGGCCACCGACTGGCGCGGCAACAACAACATCGCCGAGTCCATCTTCGAGCAGATGAGCCGCGAGCCCCATCCCGTTCCCACCTGGATCGTCATGAGCGCCGGCACCGGCGGCACCACGGCAACGCTCGGCCGCTACATCCGCTACATGCGTTACGCCACGAGGCTGTGCGTCGCCGATCCGGAATACTCGGCCTTCTTCCAAGCCTTCGCCACGGGCAACCTCCAGGCGACCTGCGACCGCGGCTCGCGGATCGAGGGGATTGGGCGTCCCCGAGTCGAGCCGTCATTTTTGCCCAACATGATCGATCGCATGATGCGCGTACCCGACGCCCAGTCGCTGGCCGGCATGCGGGTTCTGTCGCGGCTGCTCGGCCGCAAGGTCGGTGGCTCCACCGGCACCAATTTCGTGGCGCTCTGCATCCTCACCTCGCGCATGAAGGCCGAGGGCCGCACGGGGTCTCTGGTCTCGCTGATCTGTGACGCGGGCGAACGCTACGGCCACACCTACTACAACGACGAATGGATCGCCGCTCAGGGCCTCGACCTCGAGCCGTACGAGCGCGCTCTGGAAGCCTTCCTGAAGGACGGCGACGCAATCATCTGAAGCTACTGCGGGGCGCGGCGCGGCGCCTCCCGAACTGGCGGCGCCGTCGGCTTCGGCACGAGCGGCTCGTCGGTGATCGGGTAGCGCGGGACTTCGCTGAGCTCGGTCGAGCCGGGCATCGGCAGGATCGCCTGGTTCTTCCAGTTCGGGCCGGCCGTGGCACCGTTCCCTCCCGCGACGGGCGGGCCCGACTCTTGCATCGTGCTGAAGTCGGAATTGAAACGCTGGGGCTGGGCCTGGGCGGCGCTACCGAAAGCCGCGAGGACGAGCAGGACAGGCAGGGCCACTTTCATCGCACTCTCCGGGTTCTTACCGGATCAACTCGTAAGATGGCCCCGCCGTTGCGTAGCCTGCGCAGATTTACGCCTGCTGCACTCGCGGCGTGCTTGGGGCGGACGACGGCGGCGCCGGGAAGGCCAGCGCGATGGCGACGGCCGCCAGGCCCATGCCGAACGACGCGATGTAGAGATAGCCGTAGCCGTGGAACGTATCGAATATCCAGCCGCCCACCGCGGGGCCCAGCGCCATGCCGAGACTGGAGATCATGGCTGCGCCGCCGAACACCGTCCCCATGATACGCATGGGGAAGTACTCGCGAGCCAGCACGGCATAGAGGGGCATGACGCCGCCATAGGCCATGCCGAACAGGACCGCCACGGCATAGAATTCCCCCGCGTCGCGCGTGAAGTAATAGCTGCCGGCGCCCACCGCCTGGACCATCAACCCCACGACGACCACTCTCCGCGCGCCGAACCGGTCGCCCATAAGGCCGAACAGAATGCGGCCGCCGAGCCCCGCCAGCCCTTCGACGCTGTAGATCGTGACCGCCGTCATGGCCGGAAGGCCGCAGGCCAGCGCATAGCTGACCGTATGGAAAATCGGGCCGGAATGGGCGGCGCAGCAGCAGAAGAAGGTGAGCGAGAGAACGATGAATTGCGGCGAGCGTAGCGCCTGCCCGACCGTCATCGCCTCCCCGCCTTCCGCCGGGGTACCCGCAGAGGCGGCCATGTCCTCCGGCGGACGGCGGACCAGCAGGGCCGCCGGGACCAGCAGCACCCAGGCGCCAATGGCGATCGTCAGCATGGCGGTCCGCCAGTCGTGTGCGGAGATCAGCCACTGCGCGAAAGGCGAGATGGTCATGGGCGCCACGCCCATCCCGGCGGAGACCAGCGAGACGGCGAGACTGCGGTGCCTGTCGAACCAGCCGGTGACGGTGGCGATCATCGGCGCGAACACCGCGCCGGCAGCGACGCCCACCACGATTCCGTAGATCAGCTGGAACTCCAGCAGGCTGGTCGCCCGGCTGGCCAGCGCGAGACCCAGCCCCAGCAGGAGGGCGCCCGAGAGAACGACGATACGTGGACCGAACCGGTCGCTGAGCGCGCCCCAGCCGAAGGCAGCGACGCCCATGGTCAGGAAATCGAGCGTCATCGCGCTCGAAATGCCGGTGCGCGACCAGCCCGTCGCCTCGGACATGGGCTGCAGGAAGACCGCGAGCGAGAACAGTGCCCCGATTGCGACACATCCCATCAGCGCGCCCGCGCCAACGATTACCCAACCGTAGGACCGTTCCATCGCCACCCTCTCGGATCTCGCCTACAGTTAACCAAATGGTTAACATTGGCAAGTCCCCAGTTCAGGGGGCGGGCTCTACCGCAAGTTCGGTCCCACTCACCGACTTCACGCGGACCTTGGCGCCCTTGACCATGTCGGGACCGGTCACGCTCCAGCTTCCATCGCCGAGGATCACACGGCCCCGCCCGTTCAGGATCGGCTCGTCGAGCACGATGATGCGGCCGATCAGGGCGTCGCCGCGGGCGTTGAGCGTGGAGGTCGGCGGATTGTCGGCATGCTGCAGCCGTCGCAAGGTTCGGCGCAGCCCGACGGCCGCGACCACGGAGACCACCGCAAAGGTCAGGAGCTGCAATTCGATCGAGAGATCCGATACGACCAGAAGGAACAGTCCCGCCGCCCCCGCCCCGATGGCGAGGAAGAGGAAGACGACGCCGGGCAGCATCATCTCGAACACGAGCAACACGGCGGCGACCGCCCACCAGTACCAGAAGACGATCTTGAACATCGCCGCTCAGCCCGCGCTGGGAACGGAACCGCGCGTCCGGGTGGCCTCGACACCGCGAGCCTGTGCCTCCTTCGCGAGTTCGCCGATGCCGGCGATCGAGGCCATCACGCCTGCTGCTTCGACGGGCAGGAAGAACACCTTGGCGTTGGGACTGGACCCCATCTTCGCCAACGCCTCGACGTACTTGGTGCCCAGGAAGTAGTTGGTCGCCTGGACGCCGTTCCCCGCGATGGCTTCGGCCACGACCGACGTCGCCTTGGCTTCCGCCTCGGCCATCCGCTCGCGCGCCTCGGCATCGCGGAAGGCGGCCTCGCGGCGGCCCTCGGCGGTGAGGATCGCCGACTGCTTCTCGCCCTCCGCGCGCTGGATGCTGGATTCGCGAATGCCCTCGGCCTCGAGGATGGTCGCACGCTTCTCGCGCTCGGCCTTCATCTGGCGGCCCATCGCCACCACGATGTCCTCGGGCGGGGCGATGTCCTTGACCTCGATGCGCAGGACCTTGACCCCCCAGGGGCTGGTCGCCTGGTCGATGACCGCAAGCAGCGTGTTGTTGATGTCGTTGCGCTTCGACAATGCCTCGTCGAGCGCCATGTTGCCCATCACCGAGCGGATGTTGGTCAGGACCAGATTGGTGATGGCCAGTTGGAGATTCTGGACCTCGTAGGCGGCGCGGGCAGCATCGATCACCTGGTAGAAAGCCACGGCATCGACCTGCACGGTGGCATTGTCCTTGGTGATCACCTTCTGCGCCGGAATGTCGAAAACATTCTCCTGCATGTTCATCTTGCGGCCGATCGTGTCGATGAAGGGCACGATGAAATGCAGGCCGGGCGCCAGGGTGCGCGTGTAGCGACCGAACCGCTCGACCGTCCAGTTGGTGCCCTGGTTGACCGTCTTGACGCCGGCGAAGATCAGGACGAGCGCCACGAGGACGACGGCCAGCACGAAAATCAGAGCACCCGATATCATTCAGCGTCTCCTGCGGTTCCAGGAGACACTAGCCCATGGCCGGGCGGCGCACTATCGCGCCGCTAGTCGGCGGCGGCAGCGAACTCGGCTGCGGGGCTGCGGGAGTCCCTGGAGGCCGCCGCGCCCCGCTGGTCGGTCGCGAGCCAGCGGTCGAGGAAACCGTTGATCCATCGATCGAGCGGCGGATCGTAGAGCGCGTGCATGGACAGATGGACTCCGCGCTGCTGCGCGCCCGGCATCTTCAGCCGTTCGGCCGCGCTCAGCGTCCAGATGCCCTTCATCTCCAGCGTGACCTCCGGATGGAACTGGAAGCCGAAGGCGCTGGGGCCGCAGCGGAAACCCTGCACCGGATAGCGGTCGTTGGTGGCCAGCAGTTCGCAGCAGTCCGGAATCGTCATGCCTTCGCGATGCCACTGGTAGACCTTCATCGGCGCCCTGAACCACTCGCGACCCGCATCCGTGGGTTCGACATCGACATAGCCGATCTCGACCAGCCCTTCCGGGTGCGGTCCGACCCGGCCGCCCGCTGCCCGCGTCAGAAGCTGGGCGCCCAGGCAAAGGCCGAGAAAGGGCACGCCAGCGTCCACGACCTTGGGGATCCACTCGAGTTCGCACTTGATGCCTGCGAGAGTGCCGCAATCGTTGGCCGACATCGGGCCGCCGAAGACCACGACACCTGCATATTCCGACATGTCTTCGGGCAGATTGCAGCCCAGATTGGGGCAAAGTCTGTGGAGTTCGTAACCGCGCATTTCGAGCAGCGCGCCGACCCGTCCGGGACGCGAATGCTGCTGATGCACGACGATGGCGATCTTTTTGGGGCCCATTTCTCTACACTGGCCAGTCGGTACCGTCATGGATTTGCAAGATACGCGCCATGTATGGCAACGACAAGGCGGACGGATTCAAGGGGGACGAAATGGCGCGCCAACTCGATTTCTACTTCGATTGCTCGAGCCCGTGGACCTATCTCGCCTTCCACGCGATCCAGCCGCTGGCGCACGAAGCGGGTGCCGAGATCGTCTGGAAGCCGATCCTGGTGGGTGGCGTGTTCAACGCCGTGAACCAGACCGTCTACGAGAGCCGTGCGAAGCCCAACCCGCGGAAGCAGGCCTACATGCAGAAGGACATGCAGGATTGGGCCCGCCTCTACGGGCTCGCCATCAAGTTCCCGCCCGCGGTCTTCCCCGTGAACAGCGTGAAGTGCATGCGCGGCGCCTTCGTGGCGCTGGACGAGGGCAAGCTGGTCCCCTACGCCACTGCCGCTTTCCAAGCCTATTGGAGCGACGACCGCGACCTGTCCAAGGAAGATGTGCTCGCCGACATCGCCACCAGGGCCGGCATCGAGCGCCAGCGCTTCTTTGCCGGCATCGAGACCGAATCCTGCAAGGCGCAGCTACGCGCCAACACCGACGAGCTGATCGCCCGCGGTGGCTTCGGCAGCCCGACCATCTTCGTCGGGCACGACATGTTCTTCGGCAACGACCGAATGCCGCTCATCAAGGCCGCGCTTGAGGTCATGCCCGCCTGACGGCCGCTGCCTCGCCCGGAAAGTGGCCCGCCCCGGCCTGCGGCAGCGTCGGGATTTTCCGCCTCGCGCCACTGCTTACGGTGGCGGAGGCCTGGATCGACCTGGGTTGGCAAGTATCCGACCGGGCCCTCACCAAAGCTTTACATTGAGAATTGCGGGAAATAGGCGCATCTCGTCCCGCAATTGGTATTAGCGTTTGAAACGGGCGGCTAACTGTTGTACCCGCTGGCGGTTTCCGGCCAACGGCGTTGGGAGTTTGCGGATGTTCAAGAGGCTTACACAGGCGGCGGTACTTGCGGGGAGCGTCCTCGCGCTGGGCGCCTGTACGCTCGGCGGATCCAAGACAGCGGCTGCGCCCGTGAAGCCGCCGGCGGCTGACTATCAGGCCCCCGTGCCGCCGTCGCCTCCCGCGGGCCAGACCCGCGCCATCTGTTACAACGCAGCGGACCTCGAGATCGTGCGCGCACGCATGGTTCAGCAGGAACTCCAGGTCGTGACCCTGCAGTGCCAGGGCCCGGGCGGACGCCGCGCCTACGAGACGGTCTATGCCGACTTCGTCGGCAAGTTCCGCAACGAGTTCGCGACCAACGCCCGCTCGCTCTCCCAGATCGCCGGCCGCAAGCGCTTCAACACGGATGTGTTCGTGACCGAAGTCGCCAACCGCACGGCGCAACGGGCGCCGACCGACAAGGAATTCTGCAGCCGGGGCAAGCGCGCCTTCGACTGGGCAATGGACCCGAAGGTCACGGCCCTGTCGCAGGTACCGCCGCCGTACGACCTCGGCCCGGAAATGAACATCTACGCCTGCCCCGCCCAGTAAGCGGGCGCGGCTTTGAGAAAAGGGCGGTCCAGCGGACCGCCCTTTTATTTTGCCAACGCAGGCGGTCGATCAGATGTGCTGCGCGGTTCGCGCATTCGGGCTGCGACCGCCGCCCGTTGTGCCGGTGGTCGCGGCCTTGAGCACGGCAAGATAGCCGGGCTTGAGTTCCATCGACAGACGATGGCCACCATCCAGCAAGGCGCGATGCGCCTGCGGCAGGCGCCAGCACGGCACGAACATGAACAGGTGATGTTCGAGGTGGTAATTCACCCAGTAGGGTGCCACCAGAAGCCTCATCAGAGGGTTTGCGTAGGTGGTCCGCGTGTTGCGCAGCGGGTCGTCGTTGTCGGGGACCACGGCATGCTCGGCAATGTTCCGGATGCGGCTCACGAGCTGGTACCAGGTGGCGAGCGGCAAGAGCCACATCACGGGGTAAAGCCACCAATATCCGGAGGCCGAGAGCCCTGCGAGCAGGACGAGGTTCGCCATCAGCGGCCCCTTCTCGTTGCGCCACAGGTTTCCGAGCTGAACGCCGGCCGTCGCGTCGGCGGGACCCAGCGCCCGGCGGAGTTGCTCGCCCCGCCTGAGGAAGGCGGTCTGGCCCGAGAGATCGCGGACGATCTTGCGGCGCAGGCTCGTGCGGCTGGTGGGAAACGCCCGAGACAGGCCGAGATCGGGATCCTGAGCCTGTTGTGTGAAACGGTGGTGCTGCAGATGGTAGGGTCTGTAGAGCACAAGGCTCGTGAAGACCGGAAAAGCGCACAGCCAGCTCCCCACCTGCTCATTGAGCCGGCGATCGGCGAACAGCAGTCCGTGGGCGGCATCGTGCATCAGGATGGCGAGACCGAGCTGGCGTCCGCCGATCACCATGACACCCAGGAGGAAGGTAAAGAGGTTCGGCCACCAGGCGAACAGCGCCATGCTGCCTGCGATCAGACCCCAGGCATGCAGGACGAGCAGGCTGCCGACGAGGTTCGACTTGGCACCCAGCCTGCGTGTCTGCTCCAGGGTCAGGTAATCGCCGATTCGGCTCATGGTTCGACGCTGGTCGCGGCACGCGCGACTGTCAACGGTGGCCGAGGGCCGCTATATGTTGAACACATGCTACGCAAAACCATCCGCACCGACGTTCTCGACGTCGCCTACGAGGAGCACGGGCCGGCCGACGGCGCCCCCGTGATCCTGTTGCACGGCTTTCCCTACGACGTGCGCGCCTATGACGAGGTGGCGCCGGCGCTTGCGGCCGGCGGCAGCCGCGTGCTGGTACCGTACCTGCGGGGCTATGGCCCCACCCGCTTTCTGTCGCCCGAAACGCCGCGGTCGGGCGAACAGGCGGCGCTCGGTCACGACCTGCTGCAGCTGATGGACGCCCTCGGCATCCAGCGGGCCGCCCTCGCCGGCTACGACTGGGGCGGTCGCGCGGCCTGCATCGTGTCGGCGCTGTGGCCCGAGCGTGTGCGCTGCCTCGTGAGCTGTACCGGCTACAACCTCCAGAACATCGCGGCCTCGGTCGAGCCCGCCCCCGCGGCGGCCGAACACCGCCTCTGGTACCAGTATTATTTCAACACCGAGCGCGGACGCGCCGGGCTCACCAAGAACCGCCGCGACGTCTGCAAACTGTTGTGGAGCCTGTGGTCGCCGGAATGGAAGTTCGACGAAGCGACGTTCGAGACGACCGCGTCCTCGTTCGACAATCCCGATTTCGTCGACGTGGTGATCCAGTCCTACCGGCACCGCTACGGCTACGCGAAAGGTGATCCCGCCCTCGAGCCGCTGGAAGCCAGGCTGGCGATGCAGCCCGCGATCACGGTACCCACCATCAATCTCCACGGCGCCGCCGACGGCGTCGGGCCCGCGTCCGACCGCGACGGCCAATCCGACAAGTTCACCGGCGGTTACGAACGGCGCATGCTGCCGCGCATCGGCCACAACGTCCCGCAGGAGGCGCCGGCGGAGACCGTGGCTGCGCTGCGCGACCTCATGAAGGGAATTCCACAATGACCGCCATCGCCCTGATCGGGTCCACGGGCAATATCGGCAGCCGCGTCCTCGACGAGGCGCTTGCCCGCAAGCACAGCGTCACGGCCATCACCCGTGACGCCTCCAAGCTCAAGCCGCGCCCCGGCATGACCATCCGGCAAGGCAGCACGACCGACGTCGTCTCGATGTCGGCCATTCTCAAGGGGCACGATATCATCGTGGCCTCGGTGAAGTGGAACGAGGCCAGCGTCCACCACGTGCTGGAAGCGGTCCGCAAGAGCGGCGTCAAGCGCGTGCTGTTCGTTGTCGGCGCCGGCAGCCTGTTGAGGGCCGACGGCCGCACCCATCTCGATCACATGGCCGATCGCGGCATTCAGCCCCCGACCTCGAAGCCTGCGTCGCTGGCGCTGGAAGAGGTGCGCAAGGCCAAGGACCTAGACTGGACGGCGATCTCGCCGCCCGCTTCGATCCAACCCGGCGACCGCACCGGCAAATTCCGCTTGGGGAAGGACCACCTGCTCGAGGACAAGGAAGGCCAGAGTGCCATCAGCCGCGAGGACTTCGCGGTCGCCATCGTGAACGAGATCGAGAAGCCCAAGCACCTGCACAAGCGCTTCACGGCGGCTTATTGAGGTCAAAAGGGGCGTGCCACGTCGGGCGGAGAACCTCCGCCCGACGTGGCACGCTCCAATGAGACCTACTCCAGCGTTTCCAGCAGGCGCGCGCAGAGGTAGGTGCGCGGCTCCAGCGACGAATAGTAGATCTGTTCGGTAACGGCGTGGGCGCCCTTGCCGTCGGCGCCCAGCCCGTCGAGCGTCGGGATGCCCAGCGCCGCCGTGAAATTACCGTCGCTGCCGCCACCGGTCAGCGGCACGTCGTTCAGCTCCTTGCCGATCTCGCGATAGATTGCCTGCGCCTTCTGGAAGAGATCGGTGATGCCCGCATCCTTCTGGTAGGGCGGCCGGTTCATGCCGCCTTCGACCGAGAGCTCGACCTCCTTGCCGATCGGTTCGAGGTTCAGGAACCAATGCGTCATCTCCTCCGCCAGCTGCATGCTGGGCACACGCAGGTCGACGTCGATCGAGCATTCGGCCGGCGTCACGTTGACGCCCGAACCGCCGCGGATCAGGCCGACGTTGCAGGTGATGCCGCGGGCATAGTCGGTCTTCTCCTCGATGCGCACGATCTGACGCGCAATCTCGAGGATGGCGCTGCGGCCGTCCTCATGGCGCACGCCGGCATGGGCGGCACGGCCCTTGGCGGTCAGCGTGAAGCGGCCGACGCCCTTGCGTGAGGTCACGACCTTGTCGCCGTCGCGGCCCGGCTCCATGACCAGCGCGTATTTGTGACCCTTGGCGGCTTCCTCGATGCGGGCGCGCGAGGTCGGGCTGCCGACTTCTTCTTCCGGAATGAACAGGAAAGTGACGGGTAGCTTGGTGCGCTTGCCCTGACGGACAAGGTGCCTGAGGGCGTAATAGGCGATATAGCCGCCCGCCTTCATGTCGTAGATGCCGGGGCCGAAGACGCTGTCGCCTTCCTGGCGGATCTTCAGCTCCTTCTCCTTCATCCCGTGCGGATGGACCGTGTCGAGATGGGCAAGGACCAGAATGCCCTTGCCCTGCCCCGTGCTCCATTCCGCCGGGGTCCTGGCTTCGAGGATGTCCCCGAAGCCATCACGACCCGGCGTGCGGGACAGGTCGAGGCCGAGGTCGCGGCATTGGCCCTCGACCTTGTCGACCATGAGATTGACTGCCTTCGCGTCGTGACTCGGGCTCTCGATCTCGATCCACTCGACGATCCCTTCCAGGATCTCCTTGGGGTCAATCCTGGGCTCGTTCTTCATTTGCTCGGCAGCCATCGTCATCAGTCCTTTCGGCTCAGATCGGATCCCAGGTGAAGTACTCGGGCGAGCGCTTCAGGTCGGTGAAGTAGGGCTTCATCGACGGCACCGCGTGCTCGGCGATGTCCTCCAGGGTCCAGCCTTCGGAGTTATGCACGGACCGTACCGGACGGTTGGCGTTGAACAGCATGATCTCGTTCATGCGCACCCCGAAGATCTGCGAGGAGATGCCCTGCTCCTGGGCCGAATCCGACAGGAGGTACACCGCCATCGGCGCGATCTTGGCCGGGGTCATCTTCTTGGAGCGCTCCAGGCGCGCCTTCTGGGCCTCGGTGTCGGCGGGGATCGTGCCGATCATGCGGGTCCAGGCGAACGGCGAGATGCAGTTGGAGCGGACGTTGAACGCCGCCATGTCGAGCGCGATCGAGCGCGACAGGCCGATGATGCCCATCTTGGCGGCCGAATAGTTGGCCTGGCCGAAGTTGCCGACGAGGCCGGACGTCGAGGTGAAGTGCACGAAGGCGCCGGACTTCTGTTCCTTGAAGTAGTTGGCGGCCGCGCGGCTGGTGTTGAACGAGCCGTTCAGATGGACGTCGATGACCATCTTCCAGTCCATGTGGCT
>Ga0182739_1001224_pt1 | contig 27822 bp, 21 predicted proteins | sample eDN5th30CBELigBY_FD_128873 | JGI IMG/M metagenome (GOLD analysis project Ga0182739, IMG submission 128873) | Enriched backyard soil microbial communities from Emeryville, California, USA - eDNA 5th pass 30_C BE-Lig BY (version 2) (version 2) | ecosystem: Environmental > Terrestrial > Soil >... | reverse complement strand
GAATACATCGTGAAAGGCTTTACCATGAACGATGAACTGCTGAAGCAGGCCGCCGGTGGTAACTACTTTGACGAATTATCAGGCCCGTATACGGGACATAAGTGGGCAGAGAGTATGTATCTAGAAATTTATGGTTAAAAGTGGCACCAAAGTTTGAAATCGTGTGGTTTTTTGGTATAATTCGGTTTCGCCGTATATTTTTATAATACAAATACCTTTGCTAGCCCCATGAGTAAACGATCAACCAAGCAAACACAAGCAAATAACATTTTCCAACGAATTGAAGACAATTATATGGTACCCACCTATATGGTATCTAATTATCTCGGTGAAACAGGTTCCATTCAGAAAGACGGACCTACGAAAGCGGATTTAAAGAAATTAATCGAGCGGTATAGGGCAAATACGGCAGCATGTGAGGAGACGCCTAAGCAGGTGTGCACAAGAGTGGCTGACTGGTTACCAATAAAAAAGTATCTTTAACCAACTTTTATTATTGCTATGCTCATCGTTACCTGTGCCATCATCATCCAACACGGCAAGATACTGATCTGCCAGCGCAGCGACACCATGGACCTGCCGCTGAAATGGGAGTTTCCGGGTGGCAAGGTGGAGCCGGGCGAGGATGATGCGCGGACCATTGTACGCGAAATTAAGGAAGAGCTGCATTTGGACATCGAAGTGACCGAACGATGGGAACCGGTGGAGTACACCTACCCTACCTTCCCGATAAAGCTGGTTCCATTTGTAGCGCGTGTAGCCGGTGGCGAGCTGCGGCTCGAAGAACATGTGGATGCCAGGTGGGTAACGGTAGATGAGCTTGGCCAGTACGACTGGGCGCCGGCGGATATGCCGATTGTAGAAAAGGTGATTAATGATACACCCCATTGACCAATATACCTCTGACCTTTTTTGCGCAGAAATACATCGGTCAATGCTAACCTGAAGGACAGTAGTTTTGAGAATAGAAAATTTTGCTATATTTGTTAGCAAAAATCTAAACGTTATGGAAACTATTATTGCCGATGTCATTGCTATCATTGAGGAAGGTCGCCAAAAAGCCTACCGTGCGGTAAACACGTCGATGGTCGAGGCTTATTGGTTGACAGGCAAAAGAATCGTAGAGGAAGAACAGCATGGGCAAGAACGTGCGGCCTATGGCAAGGAGGTTGTAAAAATACTATCTAAGCGACTTACGGCGAGTTTTGGCCGTGGGTTTTCTGAAACCAATATCCGAAGTTTTCGTTTGTTTTACTTGACCTTTCCAAACCAGAATCAAATTCAGCAGACAGTGTCTGCTAAATTGAGTTGGTCCCATTTTCAGCTGATCATGAGGGTATCGGACTCCAACGCCAGAGCATATTACCTTAAAGAAGCAGCCGAGCAGAACTGGGGAGTACGTACGTTGGAGCGAAACATCAATACGCTCTATTATCACCGACTTATTTCTTCCCAGAAACAACAATCAGTAGAAAATGAAATGCTGGAAAAGACAGCGAGGTTGCAGCAGAATCCAAACGAATTTATCCGAAACCCCGCGGTACTCGAATTTCTGAATATACCGGCCAATTATGCCTATACTGAAAAACAACTCGAACAATCGCTGATCGATAACCTGCAACAGTTCCTATTGGAACTGGGAAAGGGCTTTGCTTTCGTAGCCCGCCAAAAACATATCCGTACGGAGGCGAGTGATTTTTTCATCGACTTAGTATTTTACAATTATATACTGAAATGCTTTGTAATCGTCGAGCTGAAAACGGATAAAATCACTCACCAGGATATTGGGCAATTGGACATGTATGTGCGTATGTTTGACGATCTGGAAAGAAAAGAAGGAGATAACCCCACCATTGGTTTGTTACTTTGTACGAATACGGATAGGACAATAGCGAAGTATTCTGTACTGAATGAGAGTAAGCAGCTCTTTGCTAGTAAATACCTCCCCTATCTGCCCACTGAAGAAGAACTAGCAGCAGAAGTCGAACGGGAGAAAAATGTACTGCGGGAGCAGGGCATGGTATATGGAACTGAACACGAATAATATGGACTTTTCGTGTAAAGTGTTTTGTTTCCTGAAACTGCTTATAAGTACAGAAAACTTGCAAAACATTAAAAGTCCATTTGATGATTTGTAATGAAAAAAGCACCCTAAACCTACTGTATACGAAAACTTTGTGTAGTTTTATTGTATATAACTGAAACAATGGCAACAGCATCGACCGGCAAATTGACTTTTGACAGCGGTTTTTCCGAAGCGAACGGACTGAAAATGTATTACGAAATTTACGGACAAGGAAAACCGCTTGTGCTCATTCACGGTGGCGGTTCAACAATTCAATCAAACTTTGGAAAAGTTATTCCGTTGTTCGCAAAAGACAGAAAAGTCATTGCCGTTGAACTACAGGCACACGGACGGACAAGCGACAGAAACGCTGACTCATCGTTTGAGCAGGATGCGGACGACATTGCAACACTGCTCAAAAACCTAAACATTGACAAAGCAGACTTTTTCGGTTTCAGCAATGGCGGAACAACCACTATGCAAATTGCAATCAGACACCCCGAAATAGCTGACAAAATTGTTTTGGGTTCTGCACTTGCCAAACGTAACGGAGTTCCCGAATGGTTTTGGGACTTTATGAAACAAGCGAAATTGGAAAATATGCCCGAACAACTAAAAACGGCATACAAACAAGTTGCACCCGACACAAACGGTTTACAGGTAATGCACGACAGGGATGCAAAACGAATGGTAAACTTCAAAGACATCCCAGACGAACAAATTAAATCCATTAAAGCACCGACTTTAATCATCATTGCCGACAAAGACGTAATTACACCAGAACACGCCATTGAATTGCACAGGCAAATTGCCAACGCTGAATTGGCAATAATTCCGGGCGGACACGGAGAATATATTGGGGAAATTACAACGATAACACCCGACACAAAAGAAAGTGAATTTGTTGTGCCGATGATTGAAAAGTTTTTGAACAAACCGAAAGAATAAGTAGGCTATTCTTCTAAAAATTCTTTAACAACAATACCATCCTTGTCCAAAAACTGTATTCTCGGCTTATTATTTTTATCGATGAAAATGTTTATTCTGTCTTTGCCAAATTCGTCTTTAATAAATAATCCCACTTGTTCATCGTCGTTTTTGCCAGCAAACAATCGCTGTACAGCCAGTGGCATTCCTTTGTTCATTGTTTTCAGCGCATCGGCGATCTGTTGGTCGTCTGTAATGCCTTGTTGCTTCAGTGAATCCATGATAGAAATCAACTCAGGAAGTGTTATTTCTTCCGTTCTATCCCAAAAGTTAATTCCATATCGCTGCTTGCCTCCCCCATCACGTAAATATTGCATCTGCATAACCTGATCGTTCTTATATTGGTCAAATGACAAAACCATTCCGGAACCATCTTGTGCATTACCATGATAAATCAGGCCGCCAACCTCATCTTCCTCCTCATTAAAAAAAATAATTCCCGGAGGTCTTTCCCTACTCGCCAATAAATCACCATTAAACATGCCTGGATGTTGCTTGTCGGCATTACTTATAACCATTTTTAGTTTTCCATCGGGCTCGACGATATTAATTCTTTCTACGGTTATTTCTTTCATTTTTTCCTCATAACCCGTTGGTTTTAGAGCCAAAATCACCAAATAGGCCACAACAAACGTTAAGGTTATAGCGTATGTTTTTAAAAAAATAGTTGAATTTTTCATCTGTCTAAATTTTTCTTCAATGGCGATGAAGCTGTCATGGCCATGACAGCTTCATAAGATTATCTTTAATTATTACGCTAAAATTAACACAATAGTGTCTTCCTGATTCACCAATTTCTTATACAACAATTCATACCAGAATTGGTATGGATACTATAGGTCGCCACGCCGGGTTTATCACCGCCCCGGTTACTGGATCTGACTTTAACCCGAAAAACGACATGCTGTCTCCTGTATTTCGTAGCTTTGTGCGAGTTATAGACTATGAATAGAATCATCCTTTTTTTCCTGCTCCTTTTCACTTTGCCCGTGTTTCTGGCCAATCAGCCGAAACACAGCGACTCGCTGGAGTACTTACTCGACCTCATCGATGAGAAAGCGGTATACATGGCGATTAAGGAACGCCATATCAACGAGCTTGAAACGACCCTACTGACATCATCCGGGGAGGACTCGCTCCGATACCAGGTGCAGAAGCGGCTTTACCAGGCGTATGCAACCTACAAATCCGACTCTGCCATTTTTTATGCAAACCAAAACCTGGAACTTGGAATGCGTCACAACGCCGCGGATTGGATAAAAGAGAGCAAGCTGACACTGGCCTCGCTCTACCTCACCGGCGGCATGTACATCGACTCTTACCAGTTGCTTAACGGCATAGCAAGTCACAGCTTACCGAATGACTTGCTGATTAAATACTACGATACATGGAAGCAGTTTTATAAATTCTATGCCTTCAACAATCCCAACCGGCAGCTTTATCTGGAAAGAAGCAACGCGTACCGCGATTCATTGCTGGCGCAGCTGGACCCCTTGACCAACCACTATAAAATCGTATATGCCGAAAAACTGCATGACCAGCAGCAATTTGATGAAGCCAGGCAATTATTGACCTCCATGCTTGAGCGTTCGACGGCGGAAGACCACGAGCGGGCGGTACTTGCCTATGCACTGGCCAATGTTTACCACCAGGAAGGGAACGTCGAAATGCAGCAAAAATACTATACCGTGTCGGCGATCTGCGATATTAAGAACGCCATCAAGGAGAATGCGTCAATGCAGGCGCTCGCCTCGCTGCTGTATAGCCTGAAACAGGTAGAGGCCGCCTACAAGTGCATCAAGTCTTCGATGGACGATGCCATGTTTGGCAATGCACGGCTCCGCACCTATGAGGTGGCCAAAATTTTCCCCATTATCGACTCGGCCTACCAGGAAGCCGAAGCCGAACGCAAAGCGGAGCTGACGAACTTTCTGACCAGTGTGTCCATCCTATCGCTGTTTCTTATCCTGGCTGTTATTTACGTTTACCTGCAGATGCGGCGGATAGGCCGGGTAAAGAAGCAACTCTCCGAAATGAACAGGGAATTGCAGCGACTGAATGGTGCCCTCCGCAAATCAAACGAAGACCTCGCGACGACAAATACACAGATACTGGACGTGAATACCAGACTGACGGAGGCGAACCAGATCAAGGAAACATACATCGGCCAGTTCCTCGACCTGTGTTCGGTATATATCAAAAAACTGGAGGGGTTTCAGCACTCGATTAAAAAAATGGTCATGGCACAGCGGATGGCCGAATTGACGAAAATCCTGAAATCGAGAACCATGATTGACCGCGAAATCAAAGAGCTCTACACAACGTTCGACCACATTTTCTTGCAGCTCTACCCCAATTTCGTGGAGGATTTCAATTCGCTCCTCCAGGAAGGCGAGCAACTGGCCGTAAAACCCCATGAGGTGCTGAGTACCGAACTCCGGATTTTTGCGTTGATCCGACTGGGTATTACAGACAGCTCCAAGATTGCCAATTTCCTGCATTATTCGACCAACACCATATACACTTACCGCACCAAAATACGCAACAAGGCCGCCGTACCGCGCCACGAATTCGATGATCTGGTGATGAAAATCGGTCGGATCAGTAAACTCGGATAGCTTGATTGTCTATATTTTTAAATTCAAAATTTACTGATTATCAGCATAATATAGGTTAATAATTCTATATTTAAGTGTGATGACCTTTGTTTCGACCATGAACCTCTCTACATTTGAATTGTCGCCGGAAGCACTGGTATAGGGCGGGAAAGCGACTGGTTTAAGATTAGATAACCTAAGTAAACGCGATTTTTTATGAGAATAAACAGGACGCTGGTTTCGTTGTATCCGACAGTTACCTTATTGTTATTATGGGTTTCGTTATACGGATACGGCCAACAAAAGGAAATTTCGGGATATGTGCGCGACGCGGACATGCACCCCATTGAAGGAGCGACTGTGACGCAAACAGGCTCCGGGGCCGGTACGAAGACCGACGCAACGGGCTTTTTTTCCCTCCGGGCGTCGCCCGGTGACGTGTTGACGGCCTCATTCGTCGGCTATGAACAACAGGCCATTACCGTAGGCGATGCGGCAACTTATGAAATCGTATTGGATTTTGCCGATCGTGCGCTGGACGAAGTGGTAGTGGTGGGCTACGGCACGGTAAGAAAACGTGATCTGACGGGCTCGCTGGCCTCGGTCGGCTCCGATGCCCTCCAAGACCGGCCAGTAGCCAATATCGGTGAGGCATTGCAGGGACAGGCTTCTGGTGTCCAGGTAGTCAACTCGGGTGCACCAGGCAGCAACGTATCCATCCAGATTCGCGGTCTCGGCTCGATCAACAACAGCGCGCCTTTACTGGTCATCGACGGGGTCCCGACCGACTTACCGTTGAATGCCCTGAATCCGCAGGACGTGGAAACCATCGACATCCTGAAAGATGCTTCCGCAACGGCGATATATGGGTCTCGCGGCGCAAACGGCGTGGTGCTGATCAGCACCAAGAAAGGAAAATCCGGAAAGGGAAGCATCCGTGCCTCGGCCAATTTCGCGACCCAACGGGCCACGAGCCTGCCGGAGATGCTCAACGCAACCCAATTCGCATCGCTGCACAATGAAATGATGGCGAATAATAACCAACCGCAACGGCCCGATTTTGCCGACCCGACCGCGCTCGGTGAGGGAACCGATTGGATAGACGCACTGCTCCGCGACGACCGGCTATCTAATTATTCCGTGGCCTACTCGGGCGGTGGCGAAAAAGGCACGTACTACGTATCGGGCAGCGTGCTCGACCAGGAAGGCATCATCCTCAATACGGCGTATAAGCGCTACGCGATGCAGTTCAACAATGAAACGAACCAAACTTCGTGGTTGAAACTGGGAAATAACCTTACCCTGAGCCACGACGTGAAGAAGAATGGCAACTTCCATGTGCTGAACACGCTGGCATCGTTGCCTTCGCAACCCATTTACAATGCGGACGGCTCGTTTTCGGGCCCGGGCGCGGAGCCGGCTTTCTACGGCGACCTGCGCAATCCCATCGGCACGGCTTTGCTCGAAAACAACACAACCAGCGGTTACAACCTGTTGGGCAATGTGTATGGTGAGGCCACTTTTCTGACGTACTTTACCTTTAAATCGCTGGTTGGCCTGGATTATAAAGCGTGGGACAATGTCGGCTTCTCGCCGAAGTATGATTGGAAACCGATTCCGGTGCCCAATTCCCAACGAAGTGAACAATTCAACAAAAGCCTGACCTATTTATGGGATAATACACTAACCTTCACGCGATCATTCGACGGGGGGCATTACCTGAACGCCATGGCGGGTTCGAGTGCGCAGAATAACACGTATAACTACATGTCAGGCAGCATCAAGGAGTTTTTGTCTGACCATAACAACCAACTGAACAACGGCCTGCTCGACCCCACCATCGGGGGTAGCCGCAACGAATGGTCGCTCCTATCGTTCTTTGCCCGGGTAAACTACAGCTACGCGAACAAGTACCTGCTAACGGCAACCGTACGGCGCGACGGCACCTCGCGCATCGCCGCAGACAACCGCTGGGGCACTTTTCCGTCGTTTTCGGCAGCCTGGCGCATTTCGGAAGAAGATTTTTTCAACGGCGGCGATGTGTGGAACGAGCTGAAACTCCGCGCAGGCTTTGGCGTAACCGGAAACCAGGCCGTGCTTGACCATTACGCGGCTGCAGCACGGCTCCGTACGGCGCAGTATGTATTCAATGGCGTGCCGGTGTCTACCCTATATCCCCTGGTGATGCCGAACCAGGATATCCGTTGGGAAACGGTGCAGCAAACCAACGTGGGCGTGGATGCTTCCCTGCTGGATAATCGCATAAACGTGACCCTCGATGCGTACATCAAGAAAACCTCTGATATGCTGGTGAGCATGGTCGTACCCATCACGACCGGCTATTCGGATATTTTTACACCGATGATCAACGCCGGCGAAGTGGACAACCGGGGGGTGGAACTGGCTGTGAACAGCCGCAACCTAACCGGGGCGCTGCAGTGGGAAACCGATTTCAATATTTCCTACAACAGGAATAAAATCGTGCGCCTGCATGGCGATGTGCCCATCTATTTCGGGTATCAGTCGCATACCGCAGGGCAGCCCGTATCGTCGTTCTATGGCTGGCAAACCAACGGGCTGTTCCAGACCTGGGACGAGGTGAATAACTACGCCTATCAGTACCAGGGTGCCGACCCGGCGAACAGCACAGCGCCTGGAGACATCAAGTTCAAGGATCTGAACAAAGACGGGGTGGTGAACGACTATGACCGGACGTACCTGGGCAACCCCACACCCGACTGGACATTTGCCATGGGCAACCGGTTGACTTACAAGAATATCGACCTTGCGATATTCCTGCAGGGTGTGGCCGGCAACCAGATCTACAATGCCAACCGCGTAACGCTGGAAGGGATGTATACCATCCGGAACCAGACGGCCCGTGTAACAGAGCGGTGGACCGGTGAGGGAACGAGCAACGAGATGCCCCGGGCCATCTACAGCGACCCCAATAAGAACACGCGCAATGCCGACCGGTTTATCGAAGACGGCTCCTACCTTCGCCTTAAGCAGGTGACCGTGGGGTACACCCTGCCGGCATCGGTCATCGAACGTGCCGGATTAGGCAGCCTGCGCCTGTATTTTTCGGGCCAGAACCTGCTGACGTGGACAAAGTACACCGGATTCGACCCTGAAGTAATCGGCGGTGTGGACAACAGCAATTATCCGATTACCAGAAACCTGAGTTTGGGCATAGACCTGAGGTTCTAATTATAAAGCTTTTCGAGATGAACAGATTATTTTATACTGCGATATTAATCCTCCCGCTTTTTTTCGGCTCGTGTTCGGACTTTCTGGACAAAGAACCCTTCGAAGATCCGAGCGCGGAGTCGGTGCAGGATGCGTCATCCGCCATCGCGATGGTCAATGCTGCCTACCAGCCGCTGCAACGGCCTAAACTGTACAACATGCGTATCTGGACGCTGGACATCATGGCGGGCAACAGCGTGGTGGGTGCCGGTGGCGGCGACGACGGGATAGAGACCATCCAGCTGGCCAACTTTACGACCGGCCCGGATAACTTTGCTGCCGTGGATCTATGGCGCGGGCCCAACCCGGGTATCCTTTACTGCAACACGGTGCTGGAAAACGTGCCGGCCATGGAAATCGATGAAAACCTGAAAAACCGGTTGATCGGTGAAGCGAAGTTCCTGCGGGCACATTATTATTTCATTCTGGTGCAGCTGTTTGGCGATGTGCCGATGAGCCTGGCCCCGGCCAAACCCGGCGACGACCTCAACCAACAGCGGATAGACCGGGAGACCATTTACAACGAGGTTATCATTCCGGACCTGGTTGAGGCGGTGGCCCTCCTCCCCCGCCGCGAGGATTATGGCGATGCCGACAAAGGGCGGGCTAGCCGGGGAGCTGCGGCAGGCCTACTAGCCAAAGTGCACCTTACCTTAGGCAACTATGAGGAAAGCCTTGCCATGAGCGAGCTGGTGACCGAACTGGGGTACACCCTCAATCCGGACTACAGCGATGCCTTCGGAGGTGAGCCCCAGCACAAGAACACGCCCGAATCGTTGTTTGAAGTGCAGTACTACGGCCTCACGAAAGCCGGGTTCTGGGATGACGAGAACCAGGCAAACTGGCTCAGCACATATATGGGCCCCCGGAATACCGGCTGGGTAGGCGGCGGCTACGGCTGGAACCAGCCCACCGAAGAATTCGTAAACGCCTATGAGGCGGGCGACCTCCGCAAAGATAAGACTGTGCTTTACGAAGGCGGGCCCGATTTTGACGGCATGGCGTACCGCTCGGAAATGTCATCCACGGGATATAACGTCAGGAAATTCCTGGTGCCGCTGTCGGTTTCGCCAGATTACAACACGAACGCGGCGAACATCGTGGTATTGCGGTATGCCGATGTGCTGCTTATGAAAGCCGAGGCACTGAATGAACTGGGACGGACCGAACTGGCCGTCGAGCCGCTCTACGAGGTCCGTAAGCGTGCCGGGCTCGATAACCGCGCGGAGCTTGAAGGCCTGTCTCGGGCCGGGATGCGCGAAAAGATCAGGCACGAACGGCGTATCGAGCTGGCGTTCGAGGGACATCGCTGGTTTGACCTGATCCGTTGGGATGAGGGTCAGTACGCGCTGGATTTCCTGCATGGCATTGGCAAGATCAACGCCTTGCCGAAGCACCTGTTATTGCCGATTCCGCAGGTTGAAATCGATGCAAACCCCAAATTGACACAAAATCCAGGTTATTAATCGCAATGATGATGAAGATAAAAAAATGGAACCGCATCATGGGCAGCATTATCCTGTTGGCCCTGCCATTCGCCGCATGCGAGGATGCGTTTGAAAAGGTAAGTCATCCCGATGGTCCGCTGGTGTTGAGCGCCAGTGAATCGGAAATGGTGCTGGACGTAGCGACGCCTGAGGGGGATGCCGTGGTATTTAACTGGACGCCGGGGTCTAACTTCGGCTCCCATGCGGCGATTCACTATGTATTTGAGCTGGCTCGGAAAGGCACCGCATTTGAAGACGCCGTTTCGGTTGCGCGGGATAAAGGAAATACGTCGGTAAACTATCGGAATGGCGCACTCAATACGTTGTTGATTGAATCGTTCGGCGTTGAGCCGGGCACCGAGGTGGAACTGGAGGCACGGGTAACGGCACAGGTCAAACAGGAGGGCATCGCAGAACAGGTGTCTGACATCATATCCGTAAAGGTACGGACCTTCAAGCCCCTCACGCCCACGTTATACCTGATTGGCAGTGCAACGCCCAACGGCTGGAGCGCAGGCGACGCTACCCCCATGACGGTCGAACAGGGCACCGCCGGTTCGTTTGTATGGCAAGGCCCGCTGACCGCCGGCGAATTTAAATTCATTACCACGCTGGGCGAATTTGCGCCATCCTACAATAAGGCGGAGGGCGACAATAAGCTTTATTACAGGGAATCATTCGACGACCCCTACGACGTGCCGTTTACGGTGACCGAACCGGGGGGATACCAGGTAAAAGTCAATCTCGTGACCATGTCTATCGAGCTGAAGCAGATGGCTGGTCCGGCATACAACGAACTCTGGTTCGTAGGCGGATTTACGGGGTGGTCTTTCAAACCCATGACCCGCAATCCGGTGAATCCATACCTCTTTCACTATAACGGCATGCTTACCTCGGGCAGTGGCTCCGATGAGTTCAAGATTGCAACGGTGCCCGGCTTTGACCCCAGCGTGGTGTTTCTGCGCCCTGAAACCAATAACCAGGGGGCCGGCACGGAGCTCCCGGTAGTCAGCTGGTCGGAAAGCCAGCGTGGCGACGACTTCAAATGGCGCATCGACGACGGTGCCTATAAAATTAAACTCGACATCCGCGAAAATATCATCGACATCGTTCCGTTCACACCGTTTACGGAAATGTACCTGGTTGGGGATGCCTCGGCAGCCGGGTGGGATATCGCGAACGCTATACCGATGGTCCAATCGGACACCTATGTGTTTACCTGGACGGGGACGCTCGCGGCCGGAGAGCTGAAATTCAGCTGCGATAAACAGACCGACTGGAATGGCGCATGGTTCATGGCTGCCCAAAACGGTATCGCGCCCAGCGGGGTGGTGGAACCACTGTTTTTCAATTATCCGGGATCTGGGCCGGATCACAAGTGGAAAATCGACACCCCGGGAACGTACACCATCACGTTGGATCAATTGAATGAAACCGTTGTCATTGCGCTGCAATAATTGAAGAAAAGGGGAAGCATGAGGAAAACAATCGGGGCACTGCTGCTGTGCAGTGCCCTCTTATGGAGCTGCAGCGACAAACCTGCGGACAGTAAGGGGCCGATTTCCTACGGCAAGACGTATTTTGAACCGGCCCTGCGCACCGACCGGGCGGTATACGAACCCGGCCAGCCGGTACGGTTTCACCTGGATGTGCCGCTCGACGGGCGCATTACCATCTGTTACACCCATTTGGGGCAGGTGCTGAAGGAGGAGCCGTTGACGGGAAGCTCCTGGAGCTGGTCGCCTCCTGCTACGGACTTCAGGGGCTACCTGATTTACCTGTACCGCACAGAAGATGCGGGCAAGTCGCCGGTTTACAGTGTAGCTGTGGACGTCTCGTCCGACTGGACAAAGTTTCCGCGGTATGGGTTTGTTTCGGGCTACGGCAACCTGTCGCCAACAGCCATAGGCCGACAGGTTGAGCAGTTCAACCGGTTTCACCTGAACGCGGTGCAGTTTTACGACTGGATGCATGATCACCACAAGCCGCTCGCGGGCACACCGGAAAACCCGGCAGAAAGCTGGCCGGACCTGATCGGCCGGACCAATCACCGCAGCACGGTGGCCGGATACATCGAGGCCATGCATGAGCATGGGATGAAAGCGATGTTCTACAACCTGGCGTTCGGCGCCCTGGCGAACGCCGCCGCCGATGGGGTGCACGAAGCGTGGTACCTGTATAAAGATCCGAACCGGCTGGAAAAAGACCGCCATGTGCTGGATGCGCCTTTCCGCAGCAGCATTTACCTCACCGACCCCGGCAATGCGGAATGGCAGGATTACCTCATCCAACGCCACCGCGATGTGTACCATGTGTTTGGCTTTGACGGGTTCCACATCGACCAGCTGGGCAACCGCGGTACGGTCTATGACGATAACGGCCAGCCGGTGAACCTGGAAGCCGCCTACGCATCGTTCATCCGGGCCATGGTGGAGTCGTTTCCCGACAAATACCATGTGATGAACGCCGTGACGCAATTCGGGCAGGAAAACAGCATTGCCCCGAGCGGCGTCGATGTGCTGTATACTGAAGTGTGGGAACCTTATACCTCCTTTGATGATCTGGTGACCATCCTGCACGACAACAGCCGTTTCAGTGGCTATCAAAAAAACAGCGTACTGGCTGCTTATATAAACTATGCCCGCTCGCAGCATGCCGGCTTCGTCAATGAGCCCGGTGTATTGCTGGCCAACGCGGTCATCTTTGCGCACGGTGGCGCTCACCTGGAAATCGGTGAACACTACCTGGCCAACGAGTACTTCCCCAACGACAACCTGCAGCTCAGCGGCACGACAAAAGACAAGCTCATTGGCTATTATGATTTCATGGTGGCCTACCAGAACCTGCTCCGCGACGGAGGCGACGCCGTGGATCCCGGTGTGGCCGCGGAAAGTGCGGGGCTGGCGGTAACCAACGGATCGGCCGTGCAAGGCCGCGTGGCTGCTTATGGGCGGCGCTTTGCGGACAAAGATGTAGTGCACCTGATCAATTTCAGTAACGCCAGCACCATGAAATGGAACGACAGCGACGGCACGCAGCGTGAACCTACCCCACTGACGGATATCGCCATTACGGTTCCCGTGCGGAAGCCCGTCAGCCAGGTCTGGATGGCCTCCCCCGATCGGGCCGCCGGCGTAGCTGAAATGCTTTCGACCCAACAGCACGGAAATCAACTTACTATCCGAATGCCCGGTCTGAAATACTGGAATATGGTCGTTATAACTTACGAATGATGATGAAACACCCAATAAACATACTGATTGCGTTGCTATGGACACTGGTATCAACCGGTGCATGGGCACAGGAGAACAAGGCTGCCGACAACTGCCTGGATTATACCGTAACGGGCAACACCGTAACGTTTGGCTGCGCATCGGGCGCCGGGCTGCAACTGCATTTCAGCAGCAGCTCCGTTGTGCGGATATGGTTTGACCCGTCGGGGAAATTCCAACGGAATAACCCGTCGTTTGCCGTCGTTAACGAGGTGCTGGAAGAAATCGGCGACCTCCACGTTAACGACGAACCTGCCAGTTTTGAAATTTACACGGGGCAGCTGCGGGTACGCCTCAACAAAAACCCCATGCAGCTGCTGATCTACGATAAATGGCAACGGTTGATATTCAGTGATTACAAGGAACAGGGCCACGTGGTGGATGGTACGCGGGTGATCGCGAATAAAGTGATGCGGAGTGACGAGCAATTCTATGGCCTCGGGGAGAAGTCGGGCCCACTGAACCGCCGGGGCCGGGCCTATACGATGTGGAACAGTGACCGGCCGTGCTACAGTACGCAGGAAGATCCGCTCTACAAAAGCATTCCCTTTTTTATGAGCAGCTACAATTACGGCATCTTCCTGGACAACACGTACAAAACGGAGTTTAAATTCGGCACGGAGTCGGATGAGCATTATTCGTTCGAGGCGCCCGACGGGGCATTTGTCTATTACTTCATCTACGGCAAGGACTACAAGGATATCCAGCAGCAATACATCGGGCTGACCGGTAAGCCCATCATGCCGCCCAAATGGGCCTTCGGGTTTGCACAAAGCCGTGGCCTCTACACCAATGAAGCGCAGGCCCTGGCCATTGCCGCGGAGTTCAGGGAGCGCCGGATTCCGATCGATATCATTTACCAGGATATCGGCTGGACCCAGTGGCTGCAGGATTTCGAATGGCGGCAAGGCAATTACACCGACCCGAAGGGTATGCTGAAAAAGCTGGGCGACGACGGTTTCAAGGTCATCCTTTCGCAAGACCCCGTTGTGTCGCAGGCCAATGAAAAGCAATGGAACGAGGCGAATGACAGCGGTTTTTTCGTAAAAGACAGTCGCACGGGACAAGCCTACGACATGCCCTGGCCGTGGGGCGGAAACTGCGGCGTCGTTGATTTCTCGAAGCCCGGCGTGGCCGATTGGTGGGGCGCGTTGCAACAGAAACCGCTGGATGATGGCGCAGATGGATTCTGGACCGATATGGGCGAACCGGCCTGGAGCAATGAAGAAGATACGGACCGCCTGTTCATGCAGCACCACATCGGCATGCATGATGAGATACATAATGTGTATGGCCATATCTGGGATAAGGTGGTCAAAGAGGAATTCGAAAAGCGGAATCCGAATAAGCGCGTTTTCCAGATGACGCGCGCGGCGTACGCAGGCTTGCAGCGCTATACGTTTGGCTGGTCGGGCGACAGCGGCAACGGGGCGGATGTGCTGGACGGCTGGGACCAGTTTGCCAACCAGGTGCAGGTGGGGATTTCCGCCGGACTTGGCGGCATCCCTTTCTGGACCACAGACATCACCGGTTATTGCGGCGATATCACGGATTACCCTGCCATGGCAGAGCTGTTCATCCGATGGATGCAGTTTGGTGTTTTCAATCCGCTGAGCCGCTCCCACCATGAGGGCGACAATGCCGTGGAACCCTGGCTTTTCGGCGAGGCGGCAGAGCGGCACGCCCGGTCGGCCATCGAACTCAAATACCAGCTGTTTCCCTACCTCTACACGTACGGGCGGACGGCCCACGATACCGGGCTTCCGATCCTTCGTGGGTTGTTTATGGAATATCCGCGCGATGAACAGGCCGCCAGTGCCGAAGATCAGTTTATGTTTGGCGAAGCGCTGTTGGTGGCTCCCGTACTCAAAAAGGGCGAACGGGTAAAGCGGGTGTACTTACCCGATGGCGAATGGATCGATTTCAATGACAAAAAAACGGTCTATCTCGGGGGCCAGCAGATCGCCTACCGGGCACCGCTCAGTACGATTCCGATGTTCGTGAAGAAGGGTTCCATTGTGCCGATGATGCCCGTGATGCAATATATCCATGAAGACCCTGCATACCCATTGCTCGTCCATATTTTTCCCAATTATGAAGATGAGCAGGCCAGTTTCACCCTCTATGAAGATGATGGCGAAAGCCTGGATTACCTGAAAGACGTGTACGCGAAGACCACCTTCAACTGCATGACGACAACCTCGGGCTGGGAAACAACGGTGGAATGCGACGATCAGGGGTATACGCCCCACGTCGGACGCGGACTGTTCCTGCATTTCCACCTCGACAGGCGACCCACAACGGTGACGATTGACGGAAAACCCCTGAAGGAGCTGACGGGTATGACCGCGGATGAACTGGTGGCGGCCACCGATTTACCGGACGGCTGGGCGTGGGATGAAGCGCAACAAACCTGTGTGGTGAAAACGAAAGACAACCGGAACAACTTAAACATACAACTTCAATAACAACCGCATCATGAATAACACCTGGTATCTTACCCTTCTGCTCCTGTGGGTGCTCCCGGCTTCAGGCCAGGAACTGGTCTCCCCTGCTGGCCACCTCAAAGCCTATTTTTCCTTATCGGACCAGGGCGAACCCACGTACCGGCTGGAATACAAAGGACAAGCCGTCATTAAACCGAGCAGGCTGGGGCTGGAACTGACCGGGAATACGCAAAAGGTCGAATTCAGCGGGGAAGGCGAACCGGGAGGTGGGCAGGACATCCACTCGCTGCATGACGGATTCCGCGTGGTTGACCATCAGCGGTCGGCATTTGGTGAAACGTGGCAACCGGTGTGGGGCGAAACCAAAACGATCCGCAACCAATACAACGAACTGGCGATTACCCTTGAACAAGCGGATACGGAGCGGCGGTTGGTGATACGTTTCCGGCTATTTGACGATGGGCTGGGCTTCCGTTACGAGTTTCCGGCACAACGAAATCTCACCTATCTCGTCATCAACGAAGAAAAGACGGAATTTGCGATGACGGGCGACCACACCGCCTTCTGGATTCCGGGCGATTATGACACCCAGGAATACGACTACACGGAATCGCGTCTCTCCGAAATCCGGGGGCTTATGAAACAAGCCATCACGCCCAATGCATCGCAAACGCCATTTTCGCCCACAGGCGTACAAACAGCGCTTTTGCTGAAAACCGATGCGGGATTATACATCAACATCCACGAAGCTGCCCTGGTGGATTACGCCTGCATGCACCTGAACCTTGACGACAAGGCATTCGTTTTCCAATCGTGGCTTACGCCCGATGCCAACGGTACGAAAGGCAATTTGCAGGCTCCGGCAACTTCGCCCTGGCGGACGGTCATCGTGAGCGACGACGCGCGCGACATACTGGCTTCCAACCTCACGCTGAACCTGAACGAACCGTCTAAGATCGCCGATCCGTCGTGGATTAAACCAACCAAATACGTAGGCGTCTGGTGGGAGATGATCACCGGCAAGCGCGAATGGTCGTACACCTATGATTTGCCCAGTGTGCACCTGGGTGTGACCGATTATTCGGAAGTGAAACCGCATGGAAAGCACGGGGCAACCACGGAGAACGTGAAGCGTTACATCGATTTTGCGGCGCAACATGGCTTTGACGGAGTGCTCGTTGAAGGCTGGAACATCGGCTGGGAAGACTGGTTTGGCAATGCAAAGGATGATGTCTTTGATTTTGTAACGCCCTACCCGGATTTTGACCTCGTTGGCATCCGGGAATACGCCAAGAGCAAGGGCGTGAAAATGATCATGCATCACGAGACCTCGGCATCGATCAGGAACTACGAACGCCATCTCGATACGGCCTATCGTTTCATGAAGGAACACGGGTATGATGCGGTGAAAAGCGGGTATGTGGGCAACATTATCCCCAGGGGCGAATACCACTACAGCCAGTGGATCAATAATCACTACCTGTATGCCGTAAAAAAAGCTGCCCAGTACCGGATTATGGTCAATGCCCACGAAGCGGTCAGGCCAACGGGACTGAGCCGTACCTGGCCCAACCTGATTGCCAGCGAGTCTGCCCGCGGCACGGAATATCAGGCATTCGGCGGCAGCAAGGCCAACCACGTTACCGTGTTGCCTTTTACCCGCCTGATCGGTGGGCCGATGGATTTCACGCCAGGGATTTTCGAAATGGATATCAAAAAGCTGAATCCGAACAACACGTCGCACGTAAACGCCACGCTGGCCAACCAGTTGGCACTTTACGTAACGATGTACAGCCCCCTGCAGATGGCGGCCGATCTGCCCGAAAACTACGAACGCTTTATGGATGCGTTTCAGTTTATCAAAGATGTGGCCGTGGACTGGGATGATAGCAAATACCTGGAAGCGGAGCCGGGCCAGTATGTCACCGTCGCCCGGAAGGCGAAGGGAAGCAACTCGTGGTTTGTGGGCAATGTGAGCGGCGAACAGGGCCATACCTCACGGTTCGATTTCAGCTTTCTGGATCCGGATAAAACCTATACGGCAACCCTTTACGCGGACGCGCCGGATGCACATTACAAAACCAATCCACAAGCGTATACCATCCGCAAATTCAATGTCGACCACGGGTCTACATTTGAGCAGCAGGCCGCGCCGGGCGGCGGATTTGCGATCAGCATCGTGGAGCAGATGCGATAAAAATGCATAACCAATTCGTCACTCAATGCAAATTAAGCGTTACTTCTGTATGCTGTTGGTGTTTTACCTACCCATTTTTTGAACGCTCTGACAAACGCACTTGGTTCAGCGTATCCCAAAATCACAGAAATCTCTTTTATAGAAGAGGAACTGTTTGTGATGTAATGCTTAGCTAATGATTTTCGGACTTCTTTCACGATCTGAAGATTAGAGATGAGTAAATCAAAAGCAATTGTAAATGACTTTCTCAACCATCTGCGAACGAGGGATTTAAAAAACCTCGTAAGTCTTTTCGCAAATGATGTCAAATGGGAAATACCGGGAAATACAAAGGAAATAAAATGGTTGGGTATCAGGAAAAGCAAGTCAGATGTGGAAGACTTTTTCACTATGCTCTGGAAAGCGACTGAACCTGTCGCTGCTGAAATTCATAAGATTTTATTTGACGGCAATGATGTGGTTATAAAAGGTGTATTTACCACCAAAATGTTGGAAACAGAAAGAGTTGTAACATCTGTTTTTTTTATTCACTTTGTGGTCATTGAAGGTAAAATTACTGAATATACTTTATTGGAAGATAGCTATGCGGTTTCTCAGTCGTTATTGAATAATTAATTTTTGTAGCTATTAAGAGAGGAAGCCGCCGATCTCCTCTTGGGTGGTGGCGACCAACGGCTCCTGCTCTTGCATCGGTTCGGTTGATTCCTCCCTTTCAGTTTCTTTCTTCACAACGCTTTTGAGCCGCTCGCTACTCAGCTAACGCGTTTGCCGAATCTCTGACAAAAGTAGCCGGGGCACCTACTGATTCCTTACGGGAAACCGTAAAACTCAACTTTTGAATAATGGACCTACTGTTCATTACATACGCGGCAATGATCGGCTGTTGGATATTGCTTTAAGGCTTCAACAACTGCAGCCAGAGGCGAATAAAATTCACCGAGGTAAATTCGTCTATCGGGTGGTGGCAGGTGTATACAATCCTCACGATGAACGAGTCTATCTGCGTGTGGGGCGGTATTCAAATAATACTTGCACCGGGTAGCGTTCATAAATGATGGAATAAGAAAGAAAGTGAGTGAAAAAGGAAGTGAATTAAATAACGCCGATATCTTTGCTATAGGCGATGAGCTGTTCGTTTTTGGAAAACCCCAGCACTTCTTTCATCAGGTTGAGACGTTTCTCGACACTACTTAATCCTGATGGCTTTATATGCTTCTGCTGCAAATAATAGGGAATGTCTTTTTGAAGCACGCCCTGAGATAACAGGGAGATAATGGTAATATCAAAAGGGGTAAACTCATGCGCGTTCTTCGCATCGACGCTTTGTTTCAGGTCCGGAGAAAGATAGGTTTTATGGCCGTAAACGGCTTGCAATGCTTCCTTGAGGTGTTGTGCATCTCGCCGGGCTTTGCGCACATACCCATCCACCGAGTGGGATTTGAAAAGCTCATTGACCACCGCGGTGCGACTTTCTGCTGAAAAGACGATGACCTTAAGATCGGGCTGTACTTGTTTGACTGCGTGTATCAATTCAGAACCATCTGCGAGCCGTTGCTCATAATGGTCTTTTTCGAAATACAGATCTGTGATAAGCAGATCATACGGATCGCCCATACGGATGGCATTGTTTACCCAGGTGAAGGCATCATCGCAATAATAGACATACTTGGTGCCGTGGATGCCAAGCTCTTCCAGCGTCTTCTGCACGGAAATGTTGGCGATTTCATGGTCTTCGGCTATCAATACTTTTCTGAACATGCATTATTAATTTAAACTAACGGGAAAGTCAACTGGATTTTCAACCCTTGCTCTCCGGCTTCAAAAGTAATATCGCCGTTCAGGTTTTTTATACGGTTTCCCGTATTGACCAGGCCGTTGCCTTTTTTGAAGTCAGCTGGCAGCCCCACGCCATTGTCTGCATAATGAATGGCAAACTGATCCGGGTGCCGTACGAACCGAATCGCGGTGTGTGTGGCCTGGCTATGCTTGCGCATATTGACCATAAGCTCCTGAAGGATGTGTTGTATCTCGTACCTGGCCTCCATAGGTACTGATTTCCATAGGTCGCGATTGTTGCCAGCGATGAGCACCTTGGTGGAATCGGTAGCGAAAGAGGTAAGTAAATCGGCCAGATGCCGGTGGAAATCGACTTGCGTATCGGTAATTTCTTCTGCCTCATACGATATGTTTCGCGACTTTTCATACATATCTTCCAACCGATCTAAAATGCCCTCACGATCGACGTCGCGTCTGTTCTCGACTTCTGCCATAACCCGATAAAGTCCGTTGGCTACGACATCGTGTACTTTTTTGGAGGTTTTGAGCTGGTTTGCTTTTATGCGGTTTTCTGCTTCGAGTTCCAATCGCTGCTTTCTTTTCCGATGCCAATAGAAACCGCCAACGGCAAACGTAATAGCCAATAAGCTAACGGCGGCTGACAGCGTGCGCTGCCTATTGACTTGAAGTGTTCTTTTTGCATTTTCTTGTTGCAGCGCTAAATTTTCGGCCTTGTTTTTTTCGACCTCATACCGGATAAGGGCGAACTGATTCCTGGCTGCTGCGCGCGCCGACTCAACGCTGTCGCTGAGCCGGGTATAAGTTTCGAAATAGCGTTGAACCGAATCGGGAGAGCCGAGCCTGACGAGCCTGTATAGCGCACGGATTTGATCATCTGCACTATGAATCTCTTTGGCCACCGCATACATCTTATGGGCGTAAAATAGCGCCGAATCTGGCTGCTTTGCGGCGTAATAATCTGCGAGGTGAGCATAGCTGGAGTTTTGGCCCCAAAGGTCTGATGCTTGCTGACGTATCTGCAACGCAGTTAAAAAGTCGGAAGCCCAGTTTTGGTCGGGATTTTTACGCCAGCGCGACAACGTTAGGTTTGTTAGTATCCGCGCGTACTCCCGTTTGTCTTTGGCCTCTTTCAAAATCTGCTCATAAATGGATATCGCTTTATCAAACTCCTTTTTATCGTGGTAAATCTTTGCTTTATTGTTGAGGTAAACAAGGTGGCTCGACGAATCGTTTGAATAGGTGATTGCAGCATCGTAAAAGGCTAACGCGCGGTCGAAATCTCCGAGTTTATAAGTTGCGATACCGAGGGCGTTATAGTTCGAGCTGAGATAAACGTGATGGCTTACATTTTCGGTGTTCAGGTAGTTGAGCGCATCGAGCGAGGTTTCCTGGCTGCCGAAATAATCGTTTTCTTTTTCCAGTGCGATAGCCATTCGGATTAAGGCGTAGGCTGCGCTCAAACTATCGTTTGCCTCAGTGAACAAATCGTTTGCTTTATCAAACGCAATAAATGCACTATCTATCTTTCCCTGTTCTAAATATTGGACAGCACGATCATAATAAGGATTGTCAACGGACGCCGTTTCTACCGCCTCTTTGTTTGAGCAGGCCAGAAAAATAACGAAGAAAATGCAGATACGTGAGGTTTTCAATTGGAAGTTGGATTTGCCACTAAACTACGGAAAAAATAGGGATGAGCAATAAATAAAAAAAAGGCAGCGTAAACTGCCTTTTTATGGTAAACACTACTCAGGATCAGGGTTTGGGTGGCTTGGGTGGAATGACGTGCCCGGTATCTCCACCAGTTCCTCCGTCATCCCCATCTCCATAAGTTTGTACAGTGGGGTGTCCATGGTTTGACGCGTTGTGCGAAGGGCATAGCATGCCCATTAGTATAGCCAAAAAAATCGGTAACATGTTGTTAAATTTTAAGTGTTTAATACGCGTAGGTCCTCGCAAATCCGCTCGCAAGGGTTGCTACAATTGCTTCAGAAGGCCTTCTGAGTTTGGGAAGCATGAGGCGCGACCGCGGGAATGATGAACTGCTTCCCAACCGCGCATGCAACACCGCGGCTTTGCCTCGTTTTTCGAAATCTGTTTTGTACATTTACTTCGATTATGAATCAATGCTTGAACTGATTTCTGAGGCAAACATATGGAGCACAAACACCTAATCATCAGTTAATTCCGATGTTTCTGGTTTTTCCAGCAGTATGCTGATGTTTCCGACAGATTTCCGTAAATCACAAATGGAAGAGCGATAAATCGGTTAGATTAGCTAATACGGTTTCCCGTAAATTTCGTCTGGAAAAGGATTTAATTTTGTAGTAATGTCTGATTTTGATCTATTTCAACAAGAAGTAATAAACGCTTATCACGAAAAAAAAGAGCTACACGCTCTTTCGGAGCTGGGGAATCCGTCGCCAACCCGGCTGATGAAGTACTGCCTTTCACTTCTATATCGGGGGAAATTGGACGAGGATAAGCAGACGTTGAACCGGATTTTTAATCCATTCAACAAACACCAGGATCTGGAGAGCGGAATTAAAAACTTTGGAGCAGACGGATTTAAGTCCTTACAGAATTTTATGATGGGCAGAACATCCAGGCCCCGTGAAGAAATAGTGAAGTTACTGGCTGTACTGATTGATTTCCAACCGCGCCCTTATGAAATATGGGTAAGAAAGAAAAGCGACGATAGTGAAGAAACGCCCGAACCCCCATGTGAGCCAGGGGATATAGACCTTTATACAGAAGAAAAAGAGACAGGAAATTCGGGGCAAAAAGAGGAAAATGAACCTGAAGAAGGGCTTCCCGGTACAAAGGCGGATGCACCCACTGAAAACGGATGGTCGAAAATAAAAAAGCCGGTATTTTATGGTCTAATTGCTTTTTCGGGAATGCTGGGTGCCTATCAGATTGCAGACAATTTTGACCGTGAATGTATGTATTGGGGAGGTGAACGATATGTTCCGATTGCGTGTGACGAAAAGGTTGAGTATACGGAGGTTATACCGATAGATAGAAAATTGGTTAGAAATTTCCGCAAAATCATGCAGCCCGACACGTTGACATTAAAATCAGCCGGAAAGGTCTGGTACGGCAAGCCAAGCGTGGATAGCGTAGAGTTCTACACGATGAAAGGGGTTTATCCGAGGGATAGGCAAAAAACACTGAAGCCGGCAACAGAGTATATCATCAAGAAGTATGTATTGGAAAAGCAGTAGAGAATTGATAATAATTACGCCGGATTTATTTTTCCTTGACGACTTTCCGGTGCGATAATCCCCATTTCAACAACTGTTCGGCGATCGGGACAAACGACTTTCCGTATTCCGTTATGGAATATTCTACTGTAACGGGCTTTGTGTCGTGGACAATGCGTTTGACAAGCTGATTCATTTCCAAATCCTTTAATTCTTTAGACAACATTTTGCCCGAAATGCCTGGTATTCCCCTCGCCATTTCCATAAAGTAATTTTTTTCGTTAACCTTTATCGTCAGGTAAAGTAAAATCATCAGTTTCCATTTTCCACCCCAAATTTCAATACTATCCCTTAACGCCAACATGGCCTGGTTGCATTGCTCGGGCAATACGTTTTCTCTCGCTTTTATCCTCATTTTTTTCTAATAGTTACCTATTGGTAATTAGTTACCTCTAGTAAACTCATTACAAAGTTACATCAACAAATCAGAACTTTACAAGCAAAATAAACATATCATGACAATAACAATTTTCGGAGCGACAGGACGGATGCAGCATTTACTGGTACAACAAGCCCTTGACGGCGGATTTAAGGTCATCGGCTATGCACGGACACCTTCTAAAATGAAGATTCAACATCCTAATTTAGTTCTTAAAGAAGGAACAATGCTAGACAAAGCAGCGATTGAAGATGCCATTCAAGGAAGCGATGCCGTGATAGAAACAGTAGGCTGTGTAAGTGAGGGAACAAAACTCATCATTCAAACGATGAAGAAATTCAATGTTAACCGGCTTATCGTGGTTTCAACGACCAACGCGAAAGATAGCAACGATTTACCTGATAAAAAATTTTCGCGTTTACTGGCTGTTACAAGATTCGCACTAAAGGTCTTAGGGCTATTCAATCGACAATATGGAAACGCTGTTACGGAGCTTCGTAACATAGCGGCGCTTGTGCGAAAATCTGATCTTGACTGGACTTTGGTAAGAGTAGCAGGCTTAACCAACAAACCCAAATCGGTTGAAGTTAAATCGGGATATTTAGGACAGGGAATTATCGGTTTCCAAACCTCCCGGGCAGATATGGCAACCTTTATTTTAAACCAGGTAACGGATAAAACATACATACGACAAGCACCGGCTATTAGTAGTTAGGCATGATCGTGATTAGTAAGCTTACCGTGCGGTAAAAATAGAACGGTAATGCTATCAGCAACAACGTGAAGTGGATTGAGAAAACACCACTACACCCCAACGACGAACGTGAAAAACGTCTTAACGGTAACAGTTAAGGATTTGGTCGTACCTCTCCTTGGTTTGACATTCAGCGTATAGTCAAACTTCTTCTTCATGATATAAGGTTTCAGATCCACTGCACCGTCTGTTGCAGGAAGAGACAGCGACGTTTTGTATACATCCGGATTGTCGGCGATTTCCGCGATAACCTTGTCTTCAAGACCGTCCGCTCCGACCGACACCCGGATAGTTTCCAGGTTCTGGAGGTTGTTGTCCTCATCTGCATCCGCCACTTCGATGGTAATGCCGGTGAGATTAATCTCCCTGACATTATTGGCACTGACCAACGGAGCATTTTCACGGATTATCGCGTCCAGATCCATCGCTACTTCATGGGTCACTTCGAAGCCGTTGCCAGCAATCGGTACGGCCGGCATCGTAACGGTAATAGCTTCTGCCTCATAGTCGAAATCTGCTTTCAGAGTTTCTTTGATTTTTTTGCAGGAAGTTAGAAAGCCTGTGGCGAAAATCAAAATGAATACTAAAACTGATTGAGTCGTTTTCATGTACTTATGTTTATATTTTGTCAAAACCTGTTGGTGCAGCTTCCATTTCTTATAGCGCGGAGCGATTTCATCAGCACGCTTATTGTGTTTTGCCCAAAACGGATGCCAAAAAGATATTTACCGTACAGATTATTCCAATATCGACGAATGGCAAGCCATCGGGGCTTTTTCGGGTGTTCCGAAAATGACTACAACAACCGTAGATTTGGCTACAACTGTTTCGTGGATTTGCCTGAACTTTGTTTTAATTTAAAAATTCGGACATGAACACAAAAACCAAAATTGCCGTAATAACAGGCGGAAGCCGTGGACTTGGAAAGAACATGGCGCTCGCTATTGCAAAAAAAGGAATAGACGTAGTGGTAACGTACAACAGCAGCAAAGAAAAGGCTGATGAGGTGGTTAGCGAAATCGAGTCGCTGGGACAGCGTGCATTTGCCTTCCAGCTAGACACGCGGAACGTGGGCACGTTCGACGCCTTTATCGCCGGCGTAACCGACTACCTGAATGAAAAAACAGGCAGCCCCAATGTCGATTTCCTGATAAACAATGCGGGAACGGCCCTCTACGCTCCCATTACGGAGGTGACCGAAAACCAAGTGGATGAAATCTTTAACATACACTATAAAGGGGTGTTTTTCCTGACGCAGAAAGCCTTGCCGTTTATCAACGATGGCGGTGCCATCATTAACGTTTCATCGGGATTGACCCGCATGACTTTGCCCGGCTCATCCGTATATGCCGCGGCAAAAACGGCGGTGGAAACCTTTACGCGCTACTTGGCAAAGGAATTGGGTGGACGGAAAATCCGTGCCAACGTAGTAGCCCCGGGGGCCATCGAAACGGACTTCGGCGGCGGCAGGACACGCGACAACAAAGACATCAATGCCATGATAGCGGGAAATACCGCGCTGGGCAGGGCGGGCCTGCCCGATGACATTGGCGGCGTAGTGGCCTTTCTGTGTACCGAAGATGCTTATTGGATAAATGCGCAGCGCCTTGAGGTGTCTGGCGGGCAATCACTGTAATTGCTTAACTTAGCATCATGAAGCCGCTAAGAATCAATTCCATCAGCGAATTCCATCAGCTGCACCGGCTGGCTCCTCCCGAGCATCCGCTCATCAGCGTGGTGGACTATGCCCAGGTGGCAAAGGCCAAGAGAAACAATCCGATGCCGCCATTGGTCGCGGACTACTATTCGATTTCGGCAAAACGTGGATTGGACGGCAAAATGCGCTATGGGCAGCAGGAATATGACTTCGATGAGGGCGTGATGTATTTTCTGGCACCTAAGCAGGTCTTGCACGCGTCGCCGGCTCCGGACGAAAAGGCCCGCCCTTCGGGTTGGATCCTCCTCATCCACCCCGACTTTCTGTGGGGGACTCCACTGGCCAAAAACATGAAACATTACGGCTTTTTCGGCTATTCGGTGAGCGAAGCGCTGTTCCTCTCGGAAAAGGAAGAAGCGACCATCAACGGTATAATCGCCAACATCAAGCAGGAGTATCACGCCAATATCGATAAGTTCAGCCAGCGCATCATCATTTCACAGGTGGAAACCTTGTTGAATTATTCCGAACGCTTCTACGAGCGGCAGTTCATTACCCGGAAAATAACCAACCACCAAATCCTGGACCGGCTGGAAGGGTTGCTGGATGATTACTACGGCCAAAGCGAACTGATGCAAAGCGGCCCGCCAACGGTACAGTTCGTAGCGGACCAACTGCATGTTTCGCCCAATTATTTAAGCGGCCTGTTGAAGGTGTTGACGGGACAAACCACCCAACAGCACATTCAGAGCAGGTTGATCGAAAAGGCGAAGGAAAAACTCTCGACGACCAATCTGTCCGTCAGTGAAATTGCCTACGAATTGGGTTTTGAGCACTCGCAATCGTTCAGCAAGTTGTTTAAGGCCAAAACCAATCAATCGCCTTTGGCGTTCCGGCAGTCGTTCAACTGAGAAAGAACCATGGTTCCGGAGGATGCAAACACGGCAGAAATGGTTAGCTTTGCGCCGCCATGCAGCAAACTTCTTCATCGATATATCGTTTGCCTTTCCTGCTGCTCTGCCTGAGTTCGCTGCTGTTTTCTGCCAGCTTCAACATGTTGATACCTGAACTGCCGGAATACCTCAGCAGTTTGGGCGGCGGAGAATATAAAGGCCTCATCATTGCGCTGTTTACGCTCACGGCAGGCATCTCAAGGCCGTTCAGCGGCAAGCTGACCGACACGGTGGGCCGCGTGCCGGTGATGGCGGTGGGTTCTATCGTATGCTTTGTGTGCGGGTTTCTCTATCCGGTGCTATCCAGCGTATCGGGTTTCCTGTTGCTACGCCTTATCCACGGGTTCTCCACCGGCTTCAAACCCACGGCAACGGCGGCCTATGTAGCCGACATCATTCCGCGGGAGCGGTGGGGCGAGGCGGCGGGATTGCATGGTTTGGCGTTTAGCCTGGGCATGGCCATAGGGCCGGCGGTGGGAAGCGCCATCAGCCAGGCGTATTCAATCAACGCGCTTTTTTACTGTTCTTCGGTTTTTGCGCTGCTATCTATCGCCATTTTGATGAATATGAAAGAGACGCTCCCCGCAACGCAGCGGCAACGGCTACGGTTGCGGTTGTTCCGTATATCGCGCACGGATATCATTGACCCGCGGGTAATTCCTGCGGCATTGGTTACCCTGCTCTCTTATGTGGCCTATGGCGCCATACTTACGTT
>Ga0182739_1001223_pt1 | contig 27835 bp, 26 predicted proteins | sample eDN5th30CBELigBY_FD_128873 | JGI IMG/M metagenome (GOLD analysis project Ga0182739, IMG submission 128873) | Enriched backyard soil microbial communities from Emeryville, California, USA - eDNA 5th pass 30_C BE-Lig BY (version 2) (version 2) | ecosystem: Environmental > Terrestrial > Soil >... | reverse complement strand
TTGGCGTCGAGGTCGATCTCGGTGAACGCAAAAGCGAGTGCCTTTGCCATCAGCACCATGCGCGTGCGCTGCGCGAAGGGGCAGGTATTGGAACTGATGAGCTCTATTGGCTGCGCAACGGGCGATCGCTGCTCCGCAGCCGGAAGGGTCATGGTCTCGTTCATGGAAAACCTCATCACGCTCCGACGAGAGCGGGCAATTCTGCGAGAGTCCTGATCACGCGGTCGGGCGCGCCGGGCAGGCGTTCCGGAATTTGGTCGTAACGATTGCACCAGACGACGCGCATGCCGAAGGCCGATGCGGCATAGGCGTCCCATGCGTTCGACGATTGGAACGCGATCTCGGCCGCCGGCACGCCGAGACGGTCCACGGCAAGCTGGTAGACGCTCGGATGCGGCTTGAAGACCCCGACTTCTTCCACCGACAGCACGGCATCGAGGAGATCGCCGATCCGCGCATTGTTCACGGCCGCACTCAGCATCCCCGGCGCGCCGTTCGAAAGAATGGCGGTCTTTATCCCCGCGCGCCGCAAGGCCGCCAGCGTATCGGGGACCTCGGGAAACACATCGAGCTGGAGATAGGCCGCCATCAGCCGCTCGCGCAGCACGGCGTCGCGGATGCCCATCGTCTCGAGCGTGTAGTCGAGGGCATCGCCCGTGACCTGCCAGAAGTCCGCGTGCCGGCCCTGCAGCCCGCGCAGCCACGTATATTGCAGCTGCTTGTCGCGCCACAGGGCCGCGAGCGGCGCAAAGCGCTCGCCCAGCGCATCCCGGCATTTGGCCGCTGCCGACGCATAGTCGAACAGCGTCCCGTAGGCGTCGAAGACGCAGGCGCGGATGCCGGGCAGCGTGGCCGACATGGCAATTCAGGCCGCTTCCGCCGGCGACTGCCGCGCAAAGCCGCCGTAAAGATCGAGCAGCCGGCCACGCCATTGCGCAACCGGATCATCGGCGGCCAGCAGTTCGACCGGGCTGATGCAGCGCGCCCATTGCAGGCAGCCGAACACGATATAGTCGGCATAGCGCGGCGCTTCGCCACCCAGCCAGGGCTGCGCGCCGAGCGTCGTGCGGACGGGTTGCAACGTGTTGCGCAAGGCGGCGAGACTGCCGGCGGCGTCGGCAGCAAAATCTTCCAGCTTCATGCCGAAGCGCTTTTCGCGGCTTTCGCGGAAGTAGCCTTTGTCCTTCTCGTCAATGCGCGCATAGATGTCCATCAGGACGACGCGCAGGATGGCCCCGAGTAGCACCGTATCGGCCCAGCTGTTGACGAAGCGCGTGACGTCGCGAGCCGCGTCGGCGCCGAACAGCGAGGGCCGGTCCGGATAGGTATCTTCCAGGTAGTTGGCGATGGCCCAGGAGTCCCGCACGGTGCGTTCACCGTCGACGAAGACGGGAACGGTGCCCTGGCCGGAGAAGGCGATGACCTCCTTCTCCGTGAAGCGCCAGGGGACGGTCTCGAAGTCGAGACCCTTGTGCCGAAGCGCCATTTTGGTGCGCCAGCAATAGGGGCTGAACCGGCGCGCCGGATCAGCACCCGCGAGGTCATACAGCGTGCGCACCACGGCTCTGTCCTTACGACTTGGCGGCGTCGGCGGCGGACGCCGCAATCGACTGCGCGGTCTGGCCGAACAGGATGCGGCGCTCTTCTTCCGTGCGCGGCGCGCCGGCATTCGGGTTGACGTCCTTGACGATCGCATAGGCGCGCTTGGTCGCGGGCTTTTCGGCGATACGCTCGAGCCAACGCTTGAGGTGCGGGAAGTCTTCGATGTTCTGGCCCTGACGCTGCCACGGCACCACCCACGGATAGGACGCCATATCCGCGATCGAATATTCGCCGGCGAGGTAGTCGCGATCGGCGAGGCGCGTGTTCATCACGCCGTAGAGCCGGTTCACCTCGTTGCGGTAGCGGTCCATCGCGTACTGGATCTTGTCCTGCGCATAGCTGCTGAAGTGGTTGTTCTGGCCGGACATCGGGCCGAGGCCGCCCATCTGCCAGAACAGCCATTGCAGCGCGTCGTAACGCGCAGGGCCTTCGGCCGCGAGGAACTTGCCGGTCTTCTCGGCGAGGTAGACCAGCATCGCGCCGGATTCGAAGACGGCGAGCGGCGCGCCGCCGCCCTTCGGCTTGTGATCGACCAGCGCGGGAATGCGGTTGTTCGGCGAGACTTTCAGAAATTCGGGCTTGAACTGCTCGCCCTTGCCGATGTTCACCGGGATGACCTTGTATTCGAGCCCGGTCTCTTCGAGAAACATCGTGACCTTATGGCCGTTCGGCGTGGTCCAGTAGTAGAGGTCGATCATGAAGACGTCTCCTTGTTGTTGCGGGCCCGTAACGACGGGGCGAAGGTTCTAGTCGAGCAGGGCGAGCGCGGGACGCGCCACCGATTCCAGAAGATCACGGTCCGGCTTGGCACGGGCGAGCACGCGGATGCCCAGCAGCACGCCGAGCAGCAGCCGGGCGAGATCGCGTGCGTCGCGCGTCGCAGAAAGGTCGCCGGCGGCCTGTGCCGCGACGATCGCGCGATGGAAAAAATCTTCGATCTCGCCGAGACGGTCCGCGATGATCGCGCCGAGTTCGCTGTCGTGCGGCGCGACTTCGAGCGCCGAATTGATCAGGAAGCAGCCGCGCCGTTCGCGGTCGGCCAGCGAGCGTTCGATGATCTCGTGGATGAATGCGCGAACCGCCTGCCGCGGCGGCAGCGTGGCCTCCAGGCGGCGGATGCGTTCGCGCGTCGACTGGTCGAGGTAATGTTCGAGCGCCTTGACGAACAGCGCGCGCTTGCCGCCGAAGGCGTTGTAGAGGCTGGTGCCGCAGATGCCCATCGAGGCGGACAGTTCGCGCACCGACGTCGCCTCGTAGCCGCGATGCCAGAAGCACTGGATCGCAGCGTCGAGCGCCTTTGCGTCATCGAATTCGCGCGGCCGGCCCATGTCGGGTTGAACACCTGTTGGCCTTCTTCGCGACTATTCTGCAGCGGGTGATACAAAATGTCCAGCCCGGACGGAGGCAGGTTGTGCCTCGCGGCGAAACCGGGACGCTGCCCTGCCGCAAAGGCGTTGCAGCGGGCGCGGGCGCCCTCCATGTTCGCGACAGACAGCGAGCGAACAAGCCGAAACGGAGAATCTGGATGGGACTGCTGGTAGACGGCGAATGGAAGGACCAATGGTACGACACCCGCAAGACGGGCGGCCGGTTCGAGCGCCCGCAGAGCCGCTTTCGAAACTGGGTGACCGCTGACGGCGCGGCAGGCCCCTCCGGCGAAGGCGGTTTCCGCGCGGAGCCGGGACGCTATCACCTCTACATCTCACATGCCTGCCCATGGGCGCACCGCACGGTCATCTTCCGCAAGCTCAAAAAGCTCGAAGACGCGATCTCGCTGTCGGTCGTCGCGCATTTCATGGGCAGCGAGGGCTGGACCTTCGATTCTGCCGGCGGCTCGACCGGCGACGGGATCAACAACACGCAGCGGCTCTATGAAGTCTATCTGCGCGCCGACCCGCGTTACAGCGGCCGCGTCAGCGTGCCGGTGCTGTGGGACAAAGAGCGCGGCACCATCGTCAACAACGAGTCGTCCGAAATCATCCGGATGCTCAATTCCGCTTTCGACGCCTTCACACCGGTCAAGACCGACTACTATCCGGCGGCGCTGCGGGAGGAGATCGATCGCGTCAATGACATGGTCTATGTCGCGGTCAATAACGGCGTCTACCGCACCGGCTTCGCCACCTCGCAGGAAGCCTATGAGGAAGCCTTCGGCCGGCTGTTCGATACGCTCGAGAAGCTGGAGGAGCGGCTTTCCGCTCAGCGCTATCTTGTCGGCGGACAGATCACGGAAGCCGACTGGCGGCTGTTCACCACGCTGGTGCGGTTCGACGCCGTCTATGTCGGCCACTTCAAGTGCAACTGGCGGCGCATCGCCGACTATCCGAACCTGTCGAACTATCTGCGCGAACTCTACCAGACGCCCGGCATCGCCGAGACCGTGAACATGGAGCACATCAAGCGGCACTATTACGGCAGCCACCTCAAGATCAATCCGACCGGCATCGTTCCGCTGGGCCCCGAACTCGACTTCAACACACCGCACGACCGGGGGCGGTTCGGATAGCGCACGTCGTTCTGGCGGTACAAGCCTTCGCGCTGTAGAGGCGCCGACAATGATCGGCGATTGCCTCGACGATTGCTTCGGCGCGGGCGATCGGATCAAATGCGAGCAGCGAAGCGGCTGTTCGTCCACAAGGGCCGCGGCTGGGCCACACATGCGTGGGCTCCTTGAATCCCACCCGTGGCTCCTTTCCGATGACAACGGCTTCCGACAATCTGCGCGGCATCGTGCTCATGGTTCTCGCCGCGGGCGTGCTGCTGCTCAACGACGCGGCGTCGAAGCTGCTGGCCGAGCGCTATGCGCTGAGCCAGGTGATCTCTCTGCGGCATATCGCGGCGCTGCTGCCGATCCTGCTTTACGTCCAGTTCCGCGCACCGGCGGGCTGGGGCGAACTGACCATCATCGACCGCAAGGGACAGCTCATCCGCGGCCTGTGCTTCATCGGCTCGGTCTGGCTGATGATCTGGAGCGTCAGCCTGCTGCCGCTGCCGACGGTGACCGCGATCGCCTTTGCGAGTCCCCTGTTCATCGCCGCGCTCGCGGTGCCGATACTGGGCGAGACGGTGGGGTGGCGACGCTGGGCGGCAACGCTGGTCGGATTCCTCGGCGTGCTGGTGATCGTGCGGCCCGGCAGCTCGGCCTTCGAATGGGCGCTGCTGGTGCCGGTGGCGGCTGCCTTCGTCAATGGCCTGCGTGACGTGCTCACGCGGCGCATCGCGCGTACCGACACTTCGCTCTCGATCCTGTTCTGGGCGTCGGTGATCGTAGTCGTGACGACGCTGCCGCTCGCGCTGACCGGTACCTGGAAAGCCGTGAACGGGCCGGACGCCGCGCTGTTCCTGTTGGCGGGCCTGCTCAACACCGGCGCGCATTTCCTGATCGTCGAGGCGCTGCGGGTCGGCCAGGCCGCGGTGATCTCGCCCTACCGCTATTCGGCGCTGCTGTGGTCCGTCATCATCGGCTACCTGATCTGGGGCGATCTGCCGACGCTGTGGACGCTCGCCGGCGCCGTCATCCTTGTGGCCAGCGGCGTCTACATGATCCGGCACAGGGGGTGATTTTTACCACTCGGGACTAGTCGCGGCTCCGAACACCGCCTCGGCGATGCGCTGGCGGGTGCTGCCGGTGACGCCGGCCGGGAGATCGGCGCACGGGAAGAATCCGGTTTCGACGATCTCGGCATTCGGGTCCGGCGGACGCTCCTGGCGGAAGTCCCGGATCACGAACAGCGCGACATGGTCGCGCGCGGCGAGTTTCCGGTTGAAATAGACCGCGTGCAGCGCGGGCTCTCCCGCCAGTTCGATATTGCCTTCCTCGTGCAGTTCGCGCCGCAGCGCATCAATGAGCGTTTCGCCGACCTCCACGCCGCCGCCCGGCAGATGCCAGCCGGGGACATAGGAATGGCGGACCAGGAACACCCTGTTTTCGGGCGTGAGCACAAGGCCGCGGACCCCGAGCGTCATGCCGCGGGCAAAGCGCCAGTAGATGGCGGCGAACCGCATGAACGGCCGCGCGACCGCCCGCCGGACGCCTTCCAGGATGCTGCCTGTCTTGTCGTCGGCCAAGCCCTGCCCTCCCTGCAATGGCCGGCCCGGTGGCGCGGTGGCGCCCTGCCCGCCGCAGCGGCAGCCGGGCGGAAGATGGCCCGCGGCACCTGCATAGCAGACCTGTCAGCTTGGCGATTGTGAATTGGCCGGGGCGGATTATGTTGCATTGCAACAGAGCGGGGCTGCTCCTCCCTCGCCTCGCTCTCGCCGACGGCGCCCCCTCCCCCCGGGGGCGCCGTCTTATTTTTGCGGACCACGCGCCGCCCGATACCGACACCCCCTTGGTTGTGGCAAAAAGCGGCTGGCGCGGGACCGTCAGCAATGGCATCTGGCCGGGATGTTCATGCTCGCGCATCTTTCCGACCCGCATCTGGCCCCGCTGATGCGCCCGCGGCTGCGGGAACTGGCCGGCAAGCGCGTCATCGGCGTCGCCAACTGGCGCTGGCGGCGTCGGCTCGAGCACCAGATGCACGTGCTCGACGCCCTGCTCGAGGATCTCGCCGCCCAGCACCCGGATCACACCGCCGTCACCGGCGACCTCGTCAATGTCGCGGCGGCTGGCGAATTCGGGCCCGCGCGCAGCTTCCTCACCCGCATCGGCTCGCCCGAGGCCGTGACCTTCGTCCCCGGCAACCACGACGCCTATGTGCGCGCGACCGTGCCCTATGCCGCCCGCCACTGGGGCGAGTTCATGACGGGCGACCCGCCGGCGGGAACGGCGCCGCACTTTCCGTTCCTGCGGCGGCGCGGACCGGTGGCGCTGATCGGCCTGTCCACCGGGGTTCCCACCGGGCCGTTCATGGCCTGGGGCCGGCTCGGCGCGGAACAGATCGCGCGGCTCGATACGCTGCTGGAGAATCTGGCCGGCGAGCAGGTCTTTCGGGTGGTGCTGCTGCATCACCCGCCGATCGGGCATGCCGGCGACCGTTTCAAGCGGCTGGTGGATCGCGGAGCCTTTGCCGAGGTGCTGCGCCGGCGCGGCGCCGACCTCGTGCTGCACGGGCACGATCATTCCCGCTCGCTCGGCTTCCTCGATGGCCCGTCAGGCCGGATCCCGGTGGCGGGCGTCCCCTCGGCATCGGCGCTCGGCCGGCAGCACGATCCGGCCGGCTACTCGCTGTTCCGCATCGAAAAGGTCGGCGACGGCTGGCGTTGCGAGATGGTCGCACGCGGCCTTGCCAGTCCCGGCGCCACCGCGCTCACGGAACAGGAGCGGCGCTGGCTGACGCCGGCCTGAAGCATCGCTCCGAAAAGTGGATGCCGGTTTTCGGAAAAAGCGATGCTCAAACAAGCTTCAGATGATCGGCTCGACGAACCAGGCCAGCGTGAACAAAGCGGCGGCGCCGACCGCAACGCCGAGCGCGAACAATCCGGCGGCCCGCCAAAAAGAGCGGTGGCGCGGCGCGGGCGCGGCCGGCACTTCCGGAGAAGTGTCCGCGACCAGCGCGCGTTCACGCTCGACCAGCCGGCGCGCGACATAACGCGTCACCGCCTCGGCGATCGGCTTCACCTCGGTCGACTCGGCGAGAATCCGCCGCCCGTAGCGGGTGTCCTGCAGGAAGCGATAGAGCCGCTTGTCGCGGCCCATGCTCACATGTGCCAGCACGTCGATCCAAAGCCGCGGCGCGGCGCCCGGAACGACGCCGCGATCGAACAGGTCGACATCCTTCGGCACGGCGGCGAACACCGGCTCCAGCGCCTCGTTGAGAATTTCCAGCCGGGCAAGTTCGGCATCGCGGAGATCGACAACCACGCCGGTCCGTTCGGCGGCTTCCACCCGCGCCTCGCGGACAGCATCCTTGAGCGCAAGGTCCTTGAGCACATGGGAAGCAGCGTCGCGCGGCGAGCCGCCAGCCGTGGGTTCGGGCTTGTTCATAGTTAACAGCCTACCACTTCGGAGACCGTCCACCAAGGCAACCCTTGGTGTGCACATACGTTGAGCACAGCACGGTTATCGATCCCGCTCTCCATTTGTTGATCGAGTTTAGTCCGTGATCTGGACAGCATTCTTGATGAGGGTTGACAGTCAACGGGCGATCCAAGACCGTGACAAAAAATCGCGTGCCCTTATCGACGATTGAAACTCTCTCGCTTTATCGGGCCTTGCGCTCGCTGGCATGAGAAGCGGTCGCTGCGGACACGCTGCCGAATGAAGGCTTCAACAAGGAAGCCCATCGCCAACGGAGGAAACGATGTATACCCGCAGGGCCGTATCGGCTGCTCTTGCCGTTCTGGCGCTTGGCGCCGCCTCGACTTCGCTCGCACACGCTCAACAGCCGCTGAAGATCCGGATGGGCTATGTGCAGCTTCCGGGTCATCTCGGCCCGATCCTGTTTCAGGACAATCCGAACCTGCGCGCCGTGATGAAGCATTACGGCAAGAGCTACACCGTCGACCCGATCCGGTTCCGCGGAACGACGCCGCAGATCCAGGCGTTCGCGGCCGGCGAGATCGACATCGGCACGCAATCGCCGACGTCGTTCGCGCTCGCGATTCAGAATGCGAGACTCCCGGTCAAGGTCGTCGCCGACACCTTCTACGACAACGGCAAGACCCACTGGACCTCGCCCTTCATGGTGCTCAAGGACAGCGGCATCAAGAAGATCGAGGACATCAAGGGCAAGCGCGTCGCGTCCAACGCGATCGGTTCGGCGTCCGATACGGCCATGCGCCGGATGCTGAACAAGCACGGTCTGAACGACAAGGACTTCAACACGATCGAAACCGCATTCGGGAACATGCCGGCGATGCTGTTCCAGAAGAAGGTCGACATGATCGTGGTGCTGCCGCAGTTCATGCGCCTCATCGACAAGTCGAAGGTCGACACCCTGTTCAACATCCGCGAATCGGTGGGCGCGCAGCAGACCATCATGTGGATCGCGCGGCAGGACGTGCTCACCAAGAACCGCGCCGCCATGGTCGACTTCTGGGAAGACTACATTCGCGCGCTGCGCTGGGTGCTCGACCCGAAGAACCACGACAAGGCGATCGAAGCGGTGATGCAGTTCACCAAGCAGTCGAAGGAGAGCGTCGACTACGCTTTCACCGAGGGCGACTACTATCGCAGCCCCGATGCGCGGCCGGACGTGCCGGGAATCAAGCGCGGCATCGATCAGGCGGTGGAAGCCGGCGTGCTGAAGGCGCCGCTGAAAGACCTCGACTCCTACATCGACCTGTCGCTGATCGAGGAAGCCAAGAAGCGCATCGACGGCGACAAGGCCAGTTCGCTGCGCTGACGCGAACTGGCTAACTCCAACGGAGGCCGCGCATGGCAACGGACGGTACGATCCGGATCGAGAACGTGACTCATCACTACCGGCCGCCGAAAGGGCGGCCGGTGCACGCTCTCGATTCGGTTTCGCTCGAGGTGAAAAATCAGGAGTTCGTTGCGCTGCTCGGCCCTTCCGGCTGCGGCAAGAGCACGCTGCTCTATCTGATCGGCGGCTTCATGCCGATCGAGTCCGGCACCATCCGGGTCGGCGGCAAGCCGGTGACCGAGCCGGGGCCCGATCGCGGCGTCGTGTTCCAGCACTTCGCGCTGTTTCCCTGGAAGACCGTGCTCGGCAACGTGCTTTACGGACTTGAGCATCTGCGGGTCCCGAAGGACGAGGCGCGCGAGCGCGCCCAGCGCTTCATCGATATGGTTCACCTCACCGGGTTCGAGGACTCCTATCCCAGCCAGCTCTCCGGCGGCATGAAGCAGCGCGCGGCGATCGCCCGCACGCTCGCCGTCGATCCCGACATCCTGCTGATGGACGAGCCGTTCGGCGCGCTCGACGCGCAGACCCGCGGCATCATGCAGGAAGAGCTCCTGTCGATCTGGCAGGGCACGCGCAAGACCGTGGTGTTCGTTACTCACGATGTGCGCGAGGCGGTCTATCTCGCCGAACGCGTGGTGATGATGACGGCGCGGCCGGGCCGCATCATGGAATCGGTTGACACCCGTTTCGACGAGGGCGGCCCGGGGGTGATGGACCGTCCGGATTTCGTGGAGAAGTCGAGCTACATCTGGAACCGGATCAAGGGCGAGGCGATGGCCGCGGTCACCGCAAAGGCAAGCTGAGTCATCCGGTCTCCGCATGAGACCGAAGACAGGATAGGTCATGCAAGGCTCGTCGATCCTTTCCACCTTTTACCGCTACTCGCCGCTCCTGCTGCTGGCGCTGATGTGGGAGGCGGCGGTGCGCACCGGCGTCATCTCGGAGCTGATCCTGCCGCCGTTCAGCGAAACGCTGACGGGCTGGTGGGCGCTCGCGAGCGATGGCGCTTTGTTCACGCAGGCAGCATCGTCGCTCAAGCGCGCCGTCTCCGGCCTCGCACTCGCCATCGTGTTCGGCACCACCGCCGGCATCCTGATGGCCTGGAACGTCAAGATCCGCACGTTCCTCAACCCGCTGATCCAGATGTTCTACCCGATGCCGAAATCGGCGCTCATCCCGGTGATGATCCTCTGGTTCGGCCTCGGCGACATGTCGAAGGTGGTCCTGATCTTCCTCGGCTGCCTGCTGCCGATCGTGGTGTCGTCATTCAATGGCGCACGCGGCGTGGAGGACGTGCTGATCTGGTCGGCGCGCAGCCTCGGCGCCTCGCGCCGGCAGGTGCTGTGGCAGATCATCGTGCCGGCCGCGATGCCGGAGATCCTGACCGGCATCCGCACCGCGCTCGCGATCTCTTTCGTGCTGCTGGTCTCGTCGGAGTTCGTGATCGCGCGCGACGGCATCGGCTTCATGATCTCCGGCTTCGGCGATGAAGGCGTCTATGACCGCATGTTCGCCTGCATCATGACGGTGGTGGCGATGGGCTTCTTCGCTGACCGCCTGTTCCAACTCTTCATGCGCAGGGTGCTGATATGGCGCGAATGACCTCAGACACCGCCGAGCCGCGCATCACATTCGCGGCGCCCGAACCGGTCTCGCTGCGGGCCCTGTTCTGGAAGATCGCGCCGGCGACCTCCATCGTCGCGCTGTTCGTGCTGTGGGAAGTGATGGCGCGCAGCGGCGTCTTCACGCCCTATCTGCTGCCGCCGTTCAGCGTGGTGGCGCAGCGCGTGGTTGCGGATGTGCTGAGCGGCGACTTCTTCATCAACGCCGCCTACACGCTCTACCGCGCGCTGGCCGGATTCAGCATCGCCGCCGTGCTGGCGATCGTGATCGGCATTTCGATGACGCAGTTCAAGCTGATCCGCTGGTTCTTCGATCCGCTGCTGTCGGTCGGCTTTCCGATGCCGAAGGTCGCCTTCCTGCCGGTGTTCATGCTCTGGCTCGGCGCCTATGACGCCTCCAAGATCACGCTGATCGCCTTCGCCTCGTTCTTCGCGATCGCGGTCAACACCGTCGCGGGCACGCAGAGCGTGGACCGCTTCCTGCTCTGGTCGGCGCGCAGCCTCGGCTGCAGCCAGCGCAAGCTGTTGTGGTCGGTGATCCTTCCGGCCGCGATGCCGCAGATCCTGACCGGGCTGCAGATCGCCATGCCGCTCGCGCTGATCGTCACCATCGTCACCGAAATGCTGATGGGCGGCATCGGCCTCGGTGGCGAGATGATCCGGGCGCAGCGCTTCGCCGATTCGATCGGGGTGTTCTCGGGCATCATCCAGATCGGCTTCACCGGCGCGGTGGTGATCTTCGGCCTGCGCTGGGCGCGCCGCCACCTCCTGAGTTGGCACGAAGAAGCCAAGCATTGAGCCGCGGCTGACGGGCGGCGGCTGATCGCTTCAGCCTCTCGGCGGTCATTCCGGGGCCGGCCGAAGGCCGGAGCCCGGAATCCATAACCCCTGCTGCGGCGTATGGATTCCGGGTTCGCGAGCAAAAGCTCGCGCCCCGGAATGACGACGCCGAAGTGGTGGGCAGCCGCACGACGCAACAACTGACGTTTTTCGGCTCACGCTCCGCCCGCTCGAAAGCCCGGCGGAAGCCTTTTTCCATGCGCTCCGGGTGTGGATTTCCGGGGGAAACGGCCAGCATTGCCATTCCCGGCGGCCGATGGTTAATCGCGCCTTAACCTCGCCGGCCATAAGAATGCCTCCATGCGGCGAGCCTCTCCGACCCGAAAGCTCCCGATGCGTAACGCCGATCCGTCGCCGGTCATGCCTATGTCCCGTCCTGTCGATTCCCGTTCGCCTTTCGTGCGGCTGACCGAACTGCTCGGCGAAACACCGCCGGGCAAGCCGCCGATCAGCCTTGCGGTCGGCGAACCGCAGCATCCGATCCCCCCGTTTGTGGGACCGGTGCTGATGCAGAACCTGGCGCTGTTCGGCAAGTATCCGCCCAACAAGGGAACGAACGCCTGTTGCGAGGCCGCCGCCGGCTGGCTCAACCGGCGCTATAGCCTGCCGCGGCCGGTCGATCCGGTGCGCGAGGTGCTGATCCTGTCGGGAACCCGCGAAGGGCTGTTCCTCGCCGCCATCGCCGCGAAGCGCTTCGTGAAGCCGCGGGCGGGCAAGCCGGCGGTGCTGATCCCGAATCCGTTCTATGCCGTCTACGCCGCCGGGGCGATCGCCGCCGACTGCGAGCCGGTCTATCTCCCGACCACCGCCGAGACCGGCTTCCTGCCCGACCTCGATGCGCTCAGCGACGAACTGCTGTCGCGCACGGTCGCCATGTTCATCGCCTCGCCGTCCAACCCGCAGGGCGCGGTGGCGAGCGCCGACTATCTCGCGCGGGTGGTGGCGCTGGCGCGCCGCTTCGGCTTCCTCGTGCTGTCGGACGAATGCTATTCGGAGATCTATTCCTACGATCCGCCCGGCGGCATGCTGCAGGCGGCGGGAAGCGATTTCTCCAACGTCGTCGTGTTCCACTCGCTGTCCAAGCGCTCGAGCCTGCCCGGCCTGCGTGTCGGATTCGCGGCCGGCGATCCCGATTTCCTGAAACTCTATCTCGACCTGCGCGCGGTCGCCGCGCCGCAGATCCCGATCCCCGCGCAGGAAGTCGCGGTCGCGGCCTATAACGACGAGACGCATGTCGAGGAGAGCCGCCGGCTCTATACGGCGAAGTTCGACCTCGCCGACCAGATCATCGGCGGCCGCTTCAACTATCGCCGGCCGGCCGGCGGATTCTTCCTGTGGCTCGACGTTTCGCAAGTGTGCAGCGACGAGGAAGCGACGCTGCGGCTGTGGCGCGACGCCGGCGTGCGGGTGGTGCCCGGCAGCTATGTCGCGCGCACCGGCAGCGACGGGCGGAACCCCGGCGAAGGCTATATCCGCGTCGCCATGGTCCATGACTACGAGACGACTTCAGAAGCACTGCACCGCCTGATGGCGGTGCTCGATCCGGCAGGTCGGTAACGCATGGCGGAGATGTGGCGCAGCTTCGATGCTTCCGGGCTGATCTCGGACGAGATGCGCGACGCCGCACGGCGCCGTCTGCGCGTGCTCGGCGGCCTCGGGCTGGTTGCACTCACCGTGGCGTTCGGCATCGCGCTCGCCACCTGGTCGGCGCAGGACCCGAGCCTGACGCACGCAACCAACGCGCCGGTCCGCAACCTGCTCGGCTATCCCGGCGCGGTTGTCTCCGACCTTTTGATGCAGCTTTTCGGGCTGGGCTCGATCGCGCTCCTGCTGCCGGTGGCGGTCTGGGGCTGGCGGCTGATGGGCCAGCGGCCGGTCGACCGCGAAAAGCTGCGGCTGTTACTGTGGGTCGGCGGCTTTCTGGCTTGTACGGCCTTTGTCGCCTGCCTGCCCGCCTCGGCCAACTGGCCGCTGCCGACCGGCCTCGGCGGGACGCTCGGCGACGCGCTGCTGCGGGTTCCCGGCTTCCTGCTGGGCTGGCCGCTTGCAGGTTTCAATCTGGTTTTCGTCGCGTTGCTTGCCGGCGCGGGCGCGCTGGTGATGCTGGCGGGAGCGGCAGGAGCCTCGGTCGGGTTCTCCTGGCCGTCGCGGCGCCGCGAAGAACCCGCTGAGGTCGAGGACGACACGGACGGCGGTGACGGCGAGAGCGAACGCGGCTGGGTGCTCGGCTGGCTGGGTCATGCCTTCCTGGCAGGCCGCGCCCGCGTCATGCGCGCCGCGCGCTGGGCGATCGCGAGGTACCGCGCACGCGGCGACGAGTCCTATGGCGCGCATTATGCGCCGGGCGAGCGCATCGAGCCGCGCTGGCGCGACGCGCCGCCGGTGGAACTGTCACCGCGCGAAGCCCCGCCCACCGACCGCTTTGCGGAAGAGGAAGACGAGCCGGACGAGCCCGAGACTCCGGAACCCGCCGCACCGGCGCGGACGCCGGCCCGCAAGGCGAAGCCGCCGGCGCGTGCAAGCAAGCGCGGCAGCGCCGACGAATACGAACTGCCGCCGCTCAACCTGCTGGCGGCCGGCAAGCCGATGGAGCGCGCGGCGCTCAATTCCGAGCAGTTGCAGGAAAACGCCACCGCCCTCGAACGCGTGCTGGAGGATTTCGGCGTGCGCGGCGAGATCATCAATGCGCGGCCGGGGCCGGTGGTCACGCTCTACGAACTCGAGCCCGCGCCGGGCATCAAGTCCTCGCGGGTGATCGGTCTCGCCGACGACATCGCGCGCTCGATGAGCGCGATCTCGGCGCGCGTCGCCGTCGTCTCCGGGCGTAACGCCATCGGCATCGAACTGCCGAACCCCAAGCGCGAGAAGGTCGGGTTCCGCGAATTGCTCACCGCGACCGACTACACCGACGGGCCTCACAAGCTCGCGATCTGCCTCGGCAAGACCATCGGCGGCGAACCGGTGATCGTCGATCTCGCGCGCATGCCGCATCTGTTGATCGCGGGCACCACCGGTTCCGGCAAGTCGGTCGCGATCAACACCATGATCCTGAGCCTCTTGTACCGGCTGACGCCGGACCAGTGCCGGCTGATCATGATCGACCCCAAGATGCTGGAACTCTCCGTCTATGACGGCATCCCGCATCTTTTGACGCCCGTCGTCACCGATCCGAAGAAGGCGGTCACCGCGCTCAAGTGGGCGGTGCGCGAGATGGAAGACCGCTACCGCAAGATGTCGAAGCTCGGCGTGCGCAACATCGACGGCTACAACGCGCGCGTCGCCGAGGCGAAGAGCAAAGGCGAAGCGCTCTCGCGCACTGTCCACACCGGCTACGACAAGGAATCCGGCGAGGCGATCTACGAAGAGGAAGCGCTCGACCTCGAACCGCTGCCGCTCGTCGTCGTCATCGTCGACGAAATGGCCGACCTGATGATGGTCGCCGGCAAGGACATCGAAGGCGCGATCCAGCGGCTGGCGCAGATGGCGCGCGCCGCCGGCATCCACGTGATCCTTGCGACGCAGCGGCCGTCGGTCGACGTCATCACCGGCACCATCAAGGCGAACTTCCCAACCCGCATCTCATTCCAGGTCACGTCCAAGATCGACAGCCGCACCATTCTCGGCGAGCAGGGCGCGGAGCAACTGCTGGGCCAGGGCGACATGCTCTACATGGCCGGCGGCGGACGGATCAGCCGCGTGCACGGTCCCTTCGTCTCCGACGAAGAGGTCGAGAAGGTGGTGCGCCACCTCAAGACGCAGGGGCAGCCGCAATACCTCGAAGCGGTCACCGCCAGCGACAGCGAGGACGAGGACAGCCCGGTCTTCGACGGCACCGCCATGGGCGGGGACGCCGGCCCGGATCTTTTCGCGCAAGCCGTGCAGATCGTGCTGCGGGACCGCAAGGCATCCACGAGCTATATCCAGCGCCGGTTGCAGATTGGCTATAATCGCGCCGCCTCCCTGATGGAGCGGATGGAGAAAGAGGGTATTGTCGGGCAGGCGAATCACGCCGGAAAGCGGGAAATCCTGGCCGAAGCCGAGGGTGAATGAGCCCGGGGCAGGGCCGGAAAAGCCGCGAAATCGCCATACCCACCGGGTAATCGGATTAGCCTTGGAGCCAAACCGCCGCGCCGATGGCGGGGGGACGAGCGGAGAGGATGAGGATGCTCAATAGCCAGTCGGCCGTGGCCGTCGCCCTTGTCGCGTCGTGCGCCCTTGTGGCGTCGTCCACTGTCTGGATGTCGATGGCTGAGGCACGCCCGCTGGACTCGGGCGGAGTGATACAGGTTTCACAGAGCCTGCCGCGTCCGGCGGCTCCTGTTTCGCGCACCGCGCCCAACGCCAAGCCGGGACCGCTCAGCGCCCAGCAGCGCGAGATGGTCGAGAAGATCAACGGCTATCTGACCGGCGTGCACACGCTGATCGGTGATTTCGTCCAGGTCGGCGCCGATGGCCGGCGGACCGAGGGCAAGTTCTACCTCCAGAAACCGGGCCGCATGCGGTTCGAATACAATGACCCGAGCCCGCTGGAACTGGTCTCTGACGGCCGCTCGGTGGCCATCCGCGACCGCCGGCTCGCGACGCAGGACCTGCTGCTGCTGTCGCAGACGCCGCTGCGCTTCCTGCTCGCCGACCGCATCGACCTTCTCAAGGAAGGCAACATCGTCAACGTCTACAAGGACGACGTGTTCGTCACCGTCGTGCTCGACGAGAAGCAGGCCATCGGGGGCACCCACCGGTTGATGCTGATGTTCAGCACCAAGGATGCCCAGCTCCGGCAATGGACGGTGACCGATCCGCAAGGCACCGACACCACCGTCGCGCTCTACAACCTCGATGCCAGCAGCAAGCCCGATCCGAGCCTGTTCCGGATCAATTACGAAGTGTTCCGGAACTGATCCGCTGGAGCGCGGGGTCGCTCGAGCATCGGACATTTCCGCTTCGGACATTTCCGCTTCGCAAATTGCCGCTTTGACTGGCGCCCGGGCTCGACCCGGGCGTTTTTTATGATCACAATGCCGGCCTTCGCGCGCTCATGAACGTCTCGTTCGGGCCGCGCCGTCTCCCTAACGCCAACAAACCAAAGAAGCGGACATTGCCATGCCAGCCAGCAAGCTGAAGCTCTACTTCTCGCCGGGCGCCTGCTCGCTCGCGTCCCACATGGCGCTCGAGGAGGCCGGAGCCGACTATGAGCCGGTGCGGGTGAACTTCGCATCCAGCGAACAGCGCTCGCCGGATTATCTGCGCCTCAACCCCAAGGGCCGCGTGCCGGTTCTGGTCGACGGCGAGTTCGTGATCACCGAGAATCCGGCGATCCTGCGCTACATCGCGCGCACGCACCCGGACGCCAAGCTGTGGCCGGAGGACCCGGTAGCCGAGGCGCGCTGCATGGAGTGGCTGGCCTGGATCTGTTCCGGCGTGCATGTGACCTATGCCCATGTCCGGCGGCCCGAGCGTTACGCTGCGAGCGAGGCGGGGAAGGAAGACGTGGTCGCCAAGGGCAAGCAGAGCGCGCGCGAAGTCTGGGAAGCCGTCGAGAAGAAGCTCGAGGGTGCGTCCGGCCCCTGGGCCGCAGGCAAGGATTTCTCCGTCGCCGATCCCTATCTGCTGGTGTTCTGGACCTGGGGCCGCGGTCCGACCCTCGGCTATGACATGGCCAAGGATTTTCCGCGCTGGACCGAACACGCGCGCCGGATGGCCGAGCGCCCGGCCGTGCGGAAGATTTTTGAGCGCGAGGGGCAGCAGCTTCCGGCGTGATTGCCGTCGGGGTCCCTCTGCCCCCTTATCTGGCTTGTCTGGCTTCTCCTGCCGCGGACCCGCGGCGGGGTGAGGATTCAGAGAGTCTGGCCGGAAATGAATCGCGACCTGTCAACCACGTGTCCCGGGCGCAGCGCAGTGCGAAGCGGTGCGCTGCAGAACCGGGACCCCGGTAAAGTTCAGGAAACCGGGACCCCGCGTCTGCGGTACATCACTTCGTGCTGCACCGCGCGCGGGGAAAGGGAGAGACAAGGGATTGAATCGGTACGGCTCATTTCCGGCCAGGCTCAGAGGAGCCCGCCTTTGCCGCCTCCCTCGAACGTGTGGATAGCTGCGCCGTCGCCCGCCTGGAGGCCGCCGCGCGGATGCGCTATCGGTGACGGCCGTGCTGTAATGCACGCGCCACGTAAAGCCGGTGATACCTCTCCGCCATGCAGTTGAAGATTACGACCTGGAATATCAATTCGGTGCGGCTGCGCATCGACCTCGTCGCCAAGTTCCTCAAGCAGGAGCAACCGGACGTCCTCTGCCTGCAGGAGACCAAGTGTCCGGACGATGCGTTCCCGCTCAAGCAGTTCCGCGAGCTTGGTTACGGCCACGCCGCGCTGAGCGGGCAGAAGGGCTATCACGGCGTCGCCATTCTCTCGCGGCTTCCGTTCGAGTCGCACGCGGTCGAGGGCTTTTGCGGCAAGACCGACTGCCGGCATATCGCAGCCACGCTCGGCGAGCGCGCGGGCCTGCGCGATCCGGTCACGCTGCATAATTTCTACGTGCCGGCCGGTGGCGACATCCCCGATGTCGAGCTCAACCCGAAATTCGAACACAAGCTCAGCTTTCTCGACGAGATGCGCGCGCATCCGAAGCTGACGCCAAAGGCGGCCGAGCGCGCGATCCTGGTCGGCGATCTCAATGTCGCACCACGCGAGCATGACGTGTGGAGCCACAAGCAGATGCTCAAGATCGTGTCCCACACGCCGATCGAATGCGACAAGCTCGACGCCGTCTGCGCGGCCGGCGGCTGGGTCGATTCGATGCGGACGCACACGCCCGAACCCGCCAAGCTCTATACTTGGTGGAGCTACCGCGCCGCGGACTGGGCCGCCGCCAATCGCGGCCGCAGGCTCGACCATATCTGGGTGAGCCCCGAACTCGGCGACCGGGTATCGGACATCGCGATCCTGAAAGAGGCGCGCGGCTGGGAGCGCCCCTCCGACCATGTGCCGGTGACGGCTACCGTCGAAGTGCCGCTGTAGCGCAAATCATTCCTTCGGCGGATCGTCCGGCGTCTCGTCGGCTTTCGGCCCGTCGTCCGCTGCGAGTTCGATCGGCGGATCGCCCCGGTCGAACGCATAACGCACGCCGGAAAGCTCGCGCATCGTCTGCTCGGTGCGCTGGATGAGTTCGCGGCGCAACCGGTCTGCCACGTCCGGATAGCCTTGCAGCATCCGGAGGAACAGCGCGCGGGTGATCCGCATCACCGAGGACGGTTCGCTTGCGGTGACGGTCGCGGGACGCTTGTTTTCGGTCAGCAGCGAGAGTTCGCCGAGCAGTGCGCCCCGTCGCAGAAGCGTCGGCTCGCCTTCGTTTTCGGCGGCCGTCAGGCTTCCTTCCTCGACCACATAGCCGCAGTCGGCCGCGTCGCCCTGCCTGAACAGGACTTCGCCGCCCTGAAGCGTGCGGCTCTCCGCGCCGATGGCGATGACGCGCAACGCCTCGCGGCCAAGCGTCCGGAAGCTTGGCACGGATTCGAGGAGGGCGATGTCGTCTTCGATCGTCATCGCTGCCGCAGCCCCTTTATCGGCGTGCGTGCGGGGCGCGTCATGGAATCAGTTTGTACCCGCCGGCATCGGTGACGAGTATCGCCGGTTTCGCGGCATCCTGCTCGACCTTCTGACGCAGCCGGTAGATGTGGGTCTCCAGCGTATGGGTCGTGACGCCTGAATTGTAGCCCCACACTTCCTGCAGCAGCACTTCGCGCGACACCGACTGTTGGCCCGCGCGGTAGAGGTAGCGCAGGATCGCGGTCTCCTTCTCGGTCAGCCGCACCTTGCCGCCCTTGTCGTTGAGCAGGAGCTTGGCGGCGGGCCGGAAGCTGTATGGCCCGATGGTGAAGACCGCATCCTCGCTCGCCTCGTGCTGGCGCAGTTGCGAGCGGATGCGGGCGAGCAGCACCGCGAAGCGGAACGGCTTGGTGACGTAGTCGTTGGCGCCCGATTCCAGGCCGAGCACGGTGTCGCTCTCGCTGTCCTGTCCGGTGAGCATGATCACCGGCGCTTTGAACCCTTCGCTGCGCAGGATGCGCACCGCCTCGCGCCCGTCGAGATCCGGCAAGCCGACATCCATGATGATGAGATCGATCCGCTCCCGCTTCGCCGCTTCCAGCGCAAGCGTCGCCGTTTCGACGCCCTCGGCCTCGAACTCCTGGTGCAGCGCCAGTTGCTCCGTGAGCATGCCACGAAGTTCGGGGTCATCGTCGACGATCAGGATGCGGCGCGAGGTTGCCATGCGCTAATGCTTTCCACGCTTGATTCGGCGAGTCTAGGCGAAACTGGCCGCGAAAGGGAGCAAACGCGGTTTTGGGTCGCACCTGGATAGGGATAACCTTAACCGCCCGGCCGGCCATACCGCCGCAAGCCGCGGCCTGATGGGAACCGCATGCCACCAACGCGCAGATGCCCGCCCGGGGTTCTACGGACCAAGAAGGCCGGTCCGCTTTCCGGCATCAAGGTGCGGCGGCGGCCCGGCACAACCTCGCTTGGTCTCGTGATCGTCGGCGGGAGGGCGGTGCCGGCGGCGCTCGGGCGCGGCGGCATCCGCGCCGACAAGCGGGAGGGCGACGGCGCAACCCCACGGGGAACATTCCGCCCGCTGCGCCTCTGGTGGCGGGCGGATCGCATGCAGCGGCCGCGGACGCTCCTGCCCCTGCGCCGGATCGGCCCGCGGGACGCCTGGTGCGAGGATCCGGCCGACCGCCGCTACAACCGGCCGTTCGAGCTTCGTCAGGGCGAGGCCGGCGACCGTCTGCAGCGGGACGACCGGCTCTACGATCTGATCATCGAGATCGACCACAATGCGCGGCCGCGGATCGCCGGCCGCGGCAGCGCGGTCTTCATCCATGTCGCACGGCCGGGATTTGGCCCCACCGCCGGATGCGTCGCGCTGCGGCCGGCGGACCTGCGCCGCCTGCTGGAAAAGCTCTCGGCGAAAACCCGTATTGAAATTCGTTGATCAGGTTGCCAGCGGCGGGCGTCCGCCGAAAATGGCGCTGCCGACCCGGACGTGGGTGGCGCCGAACTGGACCGCGGTCGCAAAATCCGCGCTCATCCCCATCGACAGCACTTTGAGCCCGTTGCGGCCTCCGATCTTCGCGAGCAGCGCGAAATGCGGCGCGGGCGGCTCGTCGAACGGCGGGATGCACATCAGGCCCTCGATCGCGAGCCCGTATTCGTCCCGGCAGCGGCGCAGGAAATCATCCGTCTGCTCGGGCAGAATGCCGGCCTTCTGCACCTCCGCCCCCGTATTAACCTCGACCAGGAGGCGCGGCGCGCGGCCGGCGCGGTCGATCTCCCTGGCGAGCGCCGCGCACAGGCTCGGCCGGTCGACCGTATGGATGACATCGAACAGGGCGACCGCCTCGCGCGCCTTGTTCGACTGCAACGGACCGACCAGGTGGAGTTCCACCTCCGGGAACTGCTCCCTGAGCGCGGGCCACTTGGCCTTGGCCTCCTGCACCCGGTTCTCGCCGAACACCCGCTGCCCGCTCTCGAGCGTGGGCAGGATCGCCTCGGGCCCGAAGGTCTTGGAGATCGCGACCAGCGTCACCGACGCAGGATCGCGGCGGGCCTCGCGGCATGCCGCCACGATCTCGGCGCGGACGGCGGCAAGCCGGCCGGCGACGCCTTCCGGCGCTGGGTTATCAATAGGCATCGGGCGCAATGGTCCTCGTCATCGCGCTCAGGGATTGCAGACCGCCGCGGAAGTCAAGTGCGCCCCCGCGCGCGTCCGGAACGAAGCCGCTATTTGCCGACCATCCCCAGCCGCTTGAACAGGTCGGTGTCGGTCGCGTCGTTCTCCTGCACGAATCTCTTGAATTCGTCGGCGCGGGCGAAAGAATTGGTCCAGCTGTTTCGCGACAGCAGTTCCTTCCACTCGTCCGTCTGCACGAGCTTCGCGAAGATGTCCTCCCAGTACTTCACCTGTGCGGGCGTCAGGCCCGGCGGGCCGACAATGCCGCGCCAGTTGGAGTTGACGACATCGAAGCCCTGCTCGCGCCAGGTCGGCGAGCCCTTGAGCGCACCTTCGGTGATCGGATCGGGAGACGAGACGCCGATGATGCGGATCCCGCCGGTCTTCAATTGCGCGACCGAGCCGGCGGCCGAACCCGCGACCGCATTGATGTGGCCGCCGCGAACGGCGGTGGCAGCCTCGCCGGTCGAGTTGAATACGACTGTCTTCAAAGTCTTCGGATCGAGGCCGTTGGCGATCATGAACTTCACCAGCGTGAAGTAATGACCCGCTCCGAGGGCAGTGAGTCCGAACGACACCGAGGACGGGTCCTTCTTGAGCTTCTCTGCGAGATCCTTCGCCGACTTGATGTCGGAGTCCTCGCGCACATAGACCGCGGTGTACTCGGCATAGAGGTTACAGATCAGCGTGAGGTCCCTGTAGGTCAGCGGATGCTTGCCGGTGAGCGCATTCGTATAGAGCGGGCTCATCCCGGTCGTGATGAAGTGCGGATTGGCCTTGTGCTGACTCACATAGAAATAGCCGATGGCGCTGGCGGCGCCCGGCTTGTTGACGACGGTCATGCTGGTCGCGATAAGGCCGTTCTTCTGCATGATCTGATGCATCTGGCGCGTCGCGACGTCGATGCCGCCGCCCGGCGCCAGCGGCACCACGAACTCGACATTGCGCGTGGGCTTCCACGCCTGCGCATGGGCGTCGGAAACAATTCCGGCGAATGCAACGGCCATCGCTGCCACAGTCGCCGCCGTCACGCGCGATAGGTTCGGCCTCATGCGCTTCTCCCGTTAGCAGGCGCGCCACTGTTCGGAATGCGGTCGCGCGTGGATGTTGCACTGCGTTCGTGGTCTGCAGGCGGATTGCCGCGATGTTCGATGCTGCGTCGGTTCCGGTCAATCAGACTCAGAGGAAAAACAGAGACGCCCGGGCATGGCTGCAATGCGTGGGTCCTGCGCAATAGCATGTGCGGAAATCATGCTGCACAATGGTGGCCTGTCGAGGCGCCAGGGCATCACTCCAAAGAGCGCCTATCGCATCTCTGAAGTAAGCGATGCGTTCACCAGAACGATAAAGCGGGCGGGGAAAACAGTTTGCGACGTGATCTGGTCATCGCATTGGCGACCGCGGTGCTTGCGATCGCCTATCTCGTCGCGACGTGGAACCTGCAGACAGTGCCGATCGGCGACCCCTTGGGTCCGCGCGCCTATCCGGCGATGATCGGCGTCGGCCTGCTGATCGCGGCAGCGATGATCTTCCTGGAGACGCGGCGCGCGGTCAGCGATCCGGCGGATGATTCCGAAGCGCCTGCTTTGCTTCCATCGCCAAAAGTGATGGTCGCGATTGCCGGCACGCTCGTCTTCATCCTGCTGTTCGAGCCGCTCGGCTTCCTGCTGGCGAGCAGCCTCTATCTCTTGGCCATGACCACGGCGTTCCATCCGGGGCGGCATCGGGTCAACGCGGCCGTCTCGGTCGGCTTCACGCTCGCGGCCTATCTCCTCTTTCAGCACCTGCTCGGCGTCTCGCTGCCGGGCGGACTGCTTTCCTTCTGAAGCACCGCCATGGACACGCTCGGGCACATCTTCGCGGGCTTCGGGGTTGCGCTGCAGCCTGCGAACCTGATGTACACGTTCATCGGCGTGTTCCTCGGCACGATCGTCGGCGTTCTGCCCGGTATCGGCCCGACCTCCGCGATCGCGCTGCTGATCCCGATCACCTACGGCATGGACCCTGTCTCGGCGCTGATCATGCTGGCCGGGATCTTCTACGGCACCAAATACGGCGGCTCGACCACCGCGATCCTGATCCGCACGCCGGGCGAAGCGGCGTCCGTCATGACCGCGATCGACGGTTACGAGATGGCGCGCAAGGGCCGCGCCGGCGCGGCGCTGGCCGTCTCCGCCATCGGTTCGTTCATTGCCGGCACGATCGGGGTCATCGGCCTGACGCTGCTCGCGCTGCCGCTGGCCTCGATGGCGCTGCTGTTCGGCCCCGCCGAATATGCAATGCTGATGATCCTCGCGATGACGCTCGTTGCGGCGCTCAGCGGCAGGTCGCCCGGCAAGGGACTACTGGCCGCGCTGCTTGGCCTGATGCTGGCGACCGTCGGCATAGACATGCAGAGCGGCACCGCGCGCTTCACCTTCGGCGTGCCCGAATTCGTCGACGGCATCGGCTTCGTCATCATCATCGTCGGCGTGTTCGCGGTGGCGGAAGTCCTGCGCGGCCTTGAGGGAATCGTGCGCGGCGATGCACCGGAGGTCATCAAGATCTCCGGAAAGCTCTGGCTCACGCGCGAAGAATGGCAGCGCTCGGTCGGTCCGATCTGGCGCGGCGGGATCATCGGCTTCATCATCGGCGTGCTGCCGGGCGCGGGCGGCACGATCTCGGCGATCGTCTCCTATGTGACGGAAAAGAAGCTCTCCAAACATCCCGAGCAGTTCGGCAAAGGCGCGATCGAGGGCGTCGCCGGCCCGGAGGCCGCCAATAATTCCGATACTGCCGGTGCAATGGTGCCGCTACTCACGCTCGGCGTACCGGGCGGCGGTTCAACCGCCGTACTGCTAGGCGCCTTCATCATCTACGGCGTGCAGCCGGGACCGATGCTGTTCCAGGAGCGCCCGGACCTCGTCTGGGGCCTGATCGACAGCATGTATATCGGCAACCTCGTGCTGCTCATCCTCAATCTGCCGCTGATCGGGCTGTTCGTGCGGCTGCTCTACATCCCGTCGGGCATCCTGTTTCCGCTGATCGCGCTGATCTCGGTGATCGGCGTCTATGGCGCGACGTCGAGCGTGGTCGATCTCTACATGCTGCTGGCATTCGGGGTGATCGGCTATCTGTTCGAGAAACTCGACATTCCGCTGGCTCCGCTGGTGCTGTCGGTCGTGCTGGGCGGGTTGCTGGAACAGTCGTTCCGGCGGGCGCTGACGATCTCCAGCGGCTCGCTCGACATCTTCTGGAGCAGTCCGCTCTGCATAACACTGGTCGTCCTGTCGGTGCTGTCGCTCGCTGCCCCCTTGCTTGCCCCGCGGATGGCGCGCTACTTCCGGGCCGAGAACGAGTAGGCCGGCATTCGGCGGCGAGGCGCCGAGCGAGGGAGGAACACATGGCAGCAGAGAAGAAGACAGCATTCGTATCAGGCTCCGGCCGCAACATCGGCCGGTCGATTGCGGTCGCACTGGCGGCGCAGGGCATCAACGTCGTGGTCAATGGCGGGCGCAACCGCGCCGCCTGCGAGGAGACGGCCGAACTGTGCCGGCAGCAGGGGGTGCAGGCTTTGGTCGCCATGGGCGATGTCGGCCGGTCGGAGGAGGTCAAGACCATCGCCGAGGCGGCGCTGGCCCAGTTCGGCACCGTCGACATCGTCGTCAACAATGCCGCGATTCGTCCGACCAAGCCGTTCCTCGAGATCGAGGAAGCGGCGTGGAAGCATGTGATCGAGACCAATCTCTATTCGGCGTTCTACGCCAACCGCGCCTTCCTGCCGGGGATGGTGGCGAAGAAATGGGGCCGGATCGTCAATTTCTCCGGCATGAACGCGATCCACGGCTATGGCGGCGGCGGTTCGGCAATCTCAGCCTCCAAGCACGGCCTCTGGGGCATGACGAAGGCCCTTGCGAAGGAATTCGGTCCCGCCGGCGTGACGGTGAACATCGTCTCGCCGGGGCCGATCCGGAAGGCCGACGGCAGCGCCGGCGGCCACCACGGCGGTTCAGAGGAACTCAGCCGGATTCCGGTCGGACGCGTGGGCGAGCCCGAGGACATCGGCGCGCTGGTCGTATTCCTGTGCTCCGACGGCGGCGGCTTCATCACCGGGCAGATGATCGCGAGCAACGGCGGCCTGCAAACCTGATCAGGCGTCCGGGAAGTCGTTGACCCCACGAAGCGTTTCGTGTCCTAGTCGCCGCCGTCTTTAGACGGCTGCGACAGCGACAAGAAATGACCACTGAACGCTACAACGCGCGCGACGCCGAGGCCCGCTGGCAAAAGGTCTGGGCCGAACGCGGCATCTTTGCTTCGAAGAACGACGACCCGCGCCCGCATTACTACGTGCTCGAGATGTTCCCGTACCCGTCGGGGCGCATCCATATGGGGCACGTGCGCAACTACACGATGGGCGACGTGGTGGCGCGCTACAAGCGCGCGCGCGGCTTCAACGTGCTGCATCCGATGGGCTGGGACGCCTTCGGCATGCCGGCCGAGAACGCCGCCATGGAGCGCAAGGTCCACCCCAAGGCCTGGACCTACGACAACATCGCGGCGATGAAGGCGCAGCTCAAGTCGATGGGCCTCTCGCTCGACTGGGACCGCGAACTCGCAACCTGCGACCCGAGCTACTACAAGCACCAGCAGCGCATGTTCCTCGACTTCCTCAAAGGAGGCCTGGTCGAGCGCGAGCGGCGCAAGGTGAACTGGGACCCGGTCGACCAGACCGTGCTCGCCAACGAGCAGGTGATCGACGGCCGCGGCTGGCGCTCGGGCGCGCCGGTCGAACTGCGCGACATGCAGCAATGGGTCTTCAAGATCACGAAATACGCGCAGGAACTGCTGGACGCGCTCGATACGCTCGACCGCTGGCCGGAAAAAGTGCGCCTCATGCAGCGCAACTGGATCGGCCGCTCGGAGGGCCTGCTGCTGCGCTTCGCGCTCGATCCGGCGACCGCGCCGAACGGCGAGCGCGAACTCGAAATCTTCACGACGCGGCCGGACACGCTGTTCGGCGCGCGGTTCATGGCGGTCGCGCCCGACCATCCGCTGGCACAGGCGGCGGCCGCGAAGAATCCCGCGCTCGCCGAATTCATCGCCGAGTGCAAGCGCCACGGCACCGCGCAGGAGGTCATCGAGACCGCCGAGAAGATGGGCTTCGACACCGGGATCAGGGCGGTGCATCCGTTCGATCCGGACTGGAAGCTGCCGGTCTATGTCGCCAACTTCATTTTGATGGAATACGGCACCGGCGCCATCTTCGGCTGCCCGGCGCACGACCAGCGCGACCTCGATTTCGTCAATAAATACGACCTCGGCAATACGCCGGTGGTCTGCCCGGAAGGTCAGGACCCGGCGAGTTTCGTCATCACCGACGAGGCCTATGTCGGCGAGGGCCGGCTGATCAATTCGCGCTTCCTCGACGGCATGACCGTCGACGAAGCGAAGGAAGAGGTCGCGAAGCGACTGGAGCGCGAGACGCGCGGCAACGCGCCGGTCGGCAAGCGGCAGGTCAACTTCCGCCTGCGCGACTGGGGCATTTCGCGCCAGCGCTACTGGGGCTGCCCGATCCCGATCATCCACTGCGAGTCCTGCGGCGTTGTGCCGGTCCCGAACGACCAGCTTCCGGTGGTTCTGCCGGAGGATGTCGCGTTCGACCGCCCCGGCAATCCGCTCGACCGGCACCCGACCTGGAAGCACGTCGCCTGCCCGCAATGCGGCAAGCCGGCGACGCGCGAGACCGACACCATGGACACCTTCGTGGATTCGTCCTGGTACTTCGTGCGCTTCACCGATCCGTGGCGGACCGACGCGCCGACCGACCGCAAGATCGCCGACGCCTGGCTGCCGGTCGACCAGTATATCGGCGGCATCGAGCACGCGATCCTGCATCTGCTCTATTCGCGCTTCTTCACCCGCGCGATGAAGGCGACCGGCCATGTCGGTCTTGAGGAGCCGTTCGCCGGGCTGTTTACGCAAGGGATGGTGGTCCACGAGACCTACCGCCGCACCGACGGCACCTTTGCCGCACCGGCGGAGATCACCATCGAGGCGGTGGGCGAGGAACGCCGCGCGCGGCTGAACACGACCGGCGAGCCGATCGAGATCGGCGCTATCGAGAAGATGTCGAAGTCGAAGCGCAATACGGTCGACCCCGACGACATCATCGGCGCTTACGGTGCCGACACCGCGCGCTGGTTCATGCTGTCCGACTCGCCGCCCGAGCGCGACGTGATCTGGACCGAAGAAGGGGTGCAGGGCGCCTGGCGCTTCACGCAGCGCCTGTGGCGGCTGGTCGGCGAACTCAAGGCGCTCGCCGCACCGCAGGACGCACCCCGTCCGGCCGAGTTTTCCGCCGCCGCGATGGCGGTGCGCAAGGCCGCGCACAAGGCGCTCGCCAGTGTCTCCGACGACGTGGAGAAACTGCGCTTCAACCGCTGCGTGGCGCATATCTACGAATTCACCAACGCGCTGCAGGCCGCCATTCCGGCGCGCGGCAATACCGGGGTCGATGCCGATCTGTCCTGGGCTCTCCGCGAATCGGCCGAAATCCTGGTGCAGCTTTTCCAGCCGATGATGCCGCATCTTGCGGAGGAGTGCTGGCGGGCGCTCGGACATGATACGCTGGCGGCCGAGGCGCCGTGGCCGGCGGTCGAGCAGGCGCTGCTGGTCGAGGACACGATCGTTCTGCCGGTGCAGGTCAACGGAAAGAAGCGTGCCGACGTGACGGTGCCACGCGATGCGGGTAGCATGGAC
>Ga0182739_1001222_pt1 | contig 27880 bp, 27 predicted proteins | sample eDN5th30CBELigBY_FD_128873 | JGI IMG/M metagenome (GOLD analysis project Ga0182739, IMG submission 128873) | Enriched backyard soil microbial communities from Emeryville, California, USA - eDNA 5th pass 30_C BE-Lig BY (version 2) (version 2) | ecosystem: Environmental > Terrestrial > Soil >... | reverse complement strand
GTATGACGACGAACACATCGAGCATCGACCACTGGCCAATGAACTCGATGAGTTCGTAGAGCCTGGTCCGCTGGCGTTGAACCGTGCGTCCTGCCCATCGTCGACGCAACATCAGAACAGCCAAGGCCAGTAGTTTCGTGAGCGGGACAACCACACTGGCCACAAAGACGATGACAGCAAGGTCCCAGGATCCCAGACGCCACAGTTCGAGCACGCCGCCAAGTATCGTGTGACCGCTGTGGCCCGTAGGCGTACGGACCTGCATGACCGGCAGCACATTGGCCGGTATGTAGACGATGGCAGCGGCAATCCCGAAGGCCCACACCCTGGCCGCGGTATCGGGCTTGCGAAAATGGATGGTGGCGCTGCATCGGCTGCAGGCGCAAGGCTCCGATCCGTCCTCGATGATCTGCACCAGGCCACAGGCCGGACATGCGGCAAGGCGCCCTTCGCTCGCCAGCTCAGCCGTCGACGTATCGACCAAGCCACGATCCTCGGCGTAGCGCCATAGCCGGTGCGCGGAGACTCGACTGAGGGCCGTCAGCATGACGCTGAGCAGCGCCAGGGCCCAGATGCCAGGCCCCAGCACCACAGTGGCCAGGCCGGAGAACTTGACCATGGCCACCAGAATCGCCAGCACCAGCACCGGCACCATGCTCCAGGACAGGACCTGGTGATAAAGGCGCATGCCATAGGGGAAGTCAGCAGGCAGGCGTTCTTGCCGGATGCACGTGAGGCTCCATAACAGGAACAGCAACTGCGTGAGGGGCAACCAAAATGCAAAGAGCCCCGTCATGATGGCCAACACTTCGTGGCCCTGGATCCAGGTGAGATAGAGCGCCCCTGGCAAAGACGCACGAACGCTCAATCCCTGAATATGCAGGGTCGCAATGGGAAAATAGTTGGCAATCGCGAAGACGATCAGTGCGCCGACGGTAAGCGCTATCCAGCCTTCAATGGGCACGCCGCTTTGGCGGTAAAGCACGTAGCCGCAACGTGTACACGTTGCGACTGCGCCTCCCTCCACGGGGATACGTTCGTGAAGGGTGGCGCAGTGCTCGCAGGCTATCAGCGGGCCGCCCGACATCAGCGCCTAGTCAACGAGCTCGGGTTCCGGGTGAGAAGGCGAGGCATGGTTCGACTTGCCGCCCTTGTCGGGCTTCTCGGACAAGATCAGCTTGACCTTGCCCTCGTCGTCCAGGTCGACTTCGACGTGCCCGCCGTCCACGAGACGCCCGAACAGGAGCTCGTCCGCCAGGGCCCGCCGTATGGTGTCCTGGATGAGCCGCTGCATGGGCCGCGCGCCCATGGCCGGATCGAAGCCCTCTTTGGCAAGGTGCTCGCGCAGCGCCGTGGAAAATACCACGTCGACCCGTTTTTCGTGCAACTGATCCTCGAGCTGCATGAGGAACTTGTCGACGACGCGCAGGATGACATCGCGCGACAGCGGCGTGAAGCCGATGATGGCATCCAGACGGTTGCGGAACTCGGGCGTGAACAATCGCTTGATGTCGGCCATTTCGTCGCCGGTACGAGCCGGCGTGGCGAAGCCGATGGTGTTGCGATTAAGCGCTTCGGCTCCCGCATTGGTCGTAAGGACGATGATGACGTTGCGGAAGTCGGCCTTGCGGCCGTTGTTGTCCGTCAATGTGCCATGGTCCATGACCTGCAGCAGGATGTTGTAGACGTCCGGATGGGCCTTCTCGATTTCGTCGAGCAGCAGGACGCAATGTGGCTGCTTGCTGATGGCTTCGGTAAGGAGGCCGCCCTGATCGAATCCGACGTAGCCGGGCGGCGCACCGATAAGGCGCGACACCGTGTGGCGTTCCATGTATTCCGACATGTCGAAACGCAGGAGCTCGATACCCAGTACGAACGCCAGTTGCCGTGCGACTTCGGTCTTGCCCACGCCGGTCGGGCCGGAGAACAGGAAGGAACCGATGGGCTTGTCGGGACGGCCCAAACCTGAGCGGGCCATTTTTATGGCTGCAGCCAAGGCTTCGATGGCCGGATCCTGACCGAAGACCACGGTCTTGAGGTCGCGCTCGAGCGTAGCGAGCTTGTTGCGATCGTCGTTCGAGACGCTTTGCGGCGGAATGCGCGCGATCTTGGCAACGGTGGCCTGCACTTCGGCCTTGCCAATGACTTTCTTCTGGCGCGACCGCGGAAGCAGCCGCTGCGCCGCACCCGCTTCGTCGATGACATCGATGGCCTTGTCGGGCAGGAAGCGATCATTGATATGGCGTGCGGCCAATTCGGCCGCTGCCGTGATGGCTGCCGCCGAATAACGGACGCCGTGGTGGGCCTCGAAATGACCCTTCAGGCCACGCAATATCTGGATGGTCTGCTGTACCGTCGGTTCGGCCACATCGATCTTCTGGAATCGACGCGACAGGGCGTGGTCTTTTTCGAAGATGCCGCGGTACTCGTTATAGGTCGTGGCCCCCAGGCATTTGAGCTGGCCGGACGACAGCGCAGGCTTGAGCAGGTTGGAGGCATCGAGCGTGCCGCCCGATGCGGAACCGGCGCCAATCAGCGTATGGATTTCGTCGATGAACAGGATGGCGTTGGTGTTTTCCTTGAGGGACTTGAGCACCCCCTTCAGGCGTTGTTCGAAATCGCCGCGATACTTGGTGCCGGCCAGCAAGGCGCCCATGTCCAGCGCATAGACCTGCGCATCGGCCAGAATTTCGGGGACATCACGCCGGGTGATGCGCCATGCGAGCCCTTCAGCAATGGCCGTCTTGCCCACACCTGCCTCGCCCACCAGCAAGGGATTGTTCTTGCGCCGCCGGCACAAGACTTGTATGACCCGCTCGACCTCGAGTTCGCGGCCGATGAGCGGATCGATACGGCCCTGGCGCGCTTCGGCGTTCAGGTGCGTTGCGTAGAGTTCGAGCGGCGACTTTTGCTGATCGGACTTGGGCTCTTCCGGTGCTTGAGACTTGACGGGCTCGACCGCGGGCTCGTCCGTGGTCTTGGTGATGCCATGCGACAGATAGTTGACCACGTCCAGGCGAGTGACGCCCTGCTGCTGGAGGAAGTAGACCGCGTGAGAGTCTTTTTCGCCGTACATGGCGACGAGCACATTGGCGCCCGTGACCGTATTCTTGTTGGAATTGCCCGACGAGACATGCATGATGGCGCGCTGTATGACGCGCTGAAAGCCCAGCGTGGGCTGTGTGTCGACCTCGTCCTCGCCGGGAAAGACCGGCGTGTTCTCGCTAATGAACTTACGCAGCTCTTTACGAAGGGAGTCGATATTGGCCGAGCACGCGCGCAACACTTCGGCCGCTGCCGCGTTATCCAGGAGGGAGAGCAGCAGATGCTCTACAGTAATAAATTCGTGTCGCGCCGTGCGGGCCTCGACAAAGGCCATGTGCAAGCTGACTTCAAGTTCTTCGGAGATCACGCTTCCTCCATTACATATCGGAGCGGACAAACAAATCGATAAATCCTATTCTATGACTAAATCGACCTTGCGTATCAACATTAATAAAAGAGTCAAACCACTGTGACTTGATAGCATCACAGCAACGCATATGCCTACTATACCTGTACTTTTTCCGGCTTGCGCAAGCGCATGAAAAAATGCGGAAAATGGCGTGGTTGCTAGGCTTCAGGCGCCGGTTCCATGATGCACTGTAGCGGATGCTGGCGCGCCTGGGCCATTTGGCGAACCATCTCGACGCGCGTCGCTGCGATGTCGCGCGGGTAGACGCCGCACACTCCGCGGCCTTCGTGATGAACCTTCAGCATGATACGGGCAGCCTCGTCCTCGTTCTTGCCGAAAATGCGCTGCAGGACCACCACCACAAATTCCATCGGGGTGTAGTCGTCGTTAAGTAAAACTACCTGATACATCGGGGGAGGCGCAAGCTTTGACGCTTGACGATCAAGAACCGTATCACGCTGGTTTTCGATTTGAGGAGCCATGACAAATACTAGTGGTTTCCATAGTTGACTATGTTAGGGTAAATTGCGCATCATCGTAAATATTCTGAGTGCGCGGGGGGTACTGCTGCATGCCAGAATCCGTAGGCTAAAGGTAACCCTTGTAGTCAAGTTTCAACCTAACACTATAGTCGAGAGGCAGTCCGCATGTCTGATTCAACCGCAACCTCCACGCCCGGGGACACACAAAAGCTGACTGGAACCGTCAAGTGGTTCAACGATGCAAAAGGTTTCGGATTCATCACCCCCGACAATGGGGGCGAAGACCTTTTCGCGCACTTTTCATCCATTCAAATGAACGGCTTCAAAACCCTCAAAGAAGGCCAGAAAGTCGCGTTTGAAATCGCACAAGGACCAAAGGGGAAGCAGGCACTGAACATAACAGCCGCCTGAAACGGAGCAAAGACGCCGGCCACAACAAGAATGCATAAATTCTACAGATTCACAGGGCTTTCGAGCCCTGTTTTTTTTCCGATCCTGTTGCTCATCGCCATGTTGCTCGTGCCCATCACACTGCGGGCGCAGTCCATGCTCCTTCCCATGGCCGATCTGAAAGTCGGACCGCATGCCGTCAGGGCAGAGATAGCAGCGACACAGGAAAGCCGGTCGTACGGACTGATGAACCGGGCATCGCTTCGTCCGGATCATGGGATGCTGTTCGTGTTCGATGAGATCGGGCAACCGTGCTTCTGGATGAAAAATACGCCGCTGCCGCTGTCCATCGCTTTCATCGATGCGGCGGGGACAATCGTGAATATCGCCGACATGCAGCCCAACAGCCTTGCCTCACACTGTCCGGCCGCCCCTATATTGTATGCACTGGAAATGCAGCAGGGCTGGTTCCGCCATCATCAGGTGAAGGCGGGCACCCGCCTTCAGAACCTGCCGTTACCGCAACGCTGAGTTGGCGACGCCGAGGCTTACACGCGTTCCAGAATGACAGCGATGCCCTGGCCAACGCCGATACACATCGTGCACAGCGCATAGCGTCCGCCCGTGCGGTGCAACTGATTGACGGCCGTCAACGCCAGGCGTGCACCACTGGCGCCCAAGGGGTGCCCCAATGCGATCGCGCCGCCATTCGGATTGACGCGGGGGTCGTCATCCTGCAATCCCAACATGCGCGTCACGGCCAAGCCTTGGGCGGCGAACGCTTCGTTCAGTTCGATGACGTCCATCTGATCGATGGTCATGCCAGCCAGCGCCAACACTTTCTTGGACGCCGGCGCGGGGCCGATGCCCATGATGCGCGGCTCGACTCCGGCACTGGCCATGGCCACAACACGTGCGCGTGGCGTCAGGCCGTGCGTGCGCGCCGCGGCTTCCGAGGCAACCAACAAGGCGCATGCGCCATCGTTGACGCCGGACGCATTGCCCGCGGTCACCGTGCCGTCCGGACGAACGACAGGCTTCAGCTTGGCCAGGGTTTCCAGCGTCGTGGCGCGAGGATGTTCGTCGGTATCGACGACGACGGGATCACCCTTGCGCTGGGGAATCTGCACGGGGGTGATCTCTTCTGCCAGGATACCTGCCTTTTGCGCCGCGGCGGCCTTCGTCTGGCTGGCAAGCGCGAACAAGTCCTGATCTTCGCGGCTGACCTTGAACTGCTCGGCCACGTTTTCAGCCGTTTCCGGCATGGAATCGACACCGTATTGCGCCTTGAGCAGCTTGTTGACGAAGCGCCAGCCTATGGTTGTATCGTAGATTGATGCGCTGCGCGAAAATGCCGATTCGGCCTTGCCCATGACAAAGGGTGCACGGCTCATGCTTTCCACGCCGCCCGCCAGGATGAACTGGGCGTCGCCGCTGCGAATGGCCCGTGCCGCAGAGCCCACGGCGTCCAGGCCGGATCCGCACAGACGATTGATCGTCGCCCCCGGCACATCGGTGGGCAGCCCCGCCAGCAGCGTCGCCATGCGCGCGACGTTGCGATTGTCTTCGCCGGCCTGGTTGGCGCATCCGAACAGTGTATCGTCCAACTGGGCCCAGTCGACACCGGGGTTGCGCTGCATCAATGCCCGGAACGGGATGGCAGCGAGGTCGTCGGTACGGACGGGTGCCAGCGCGCCGCCATAGCGGCCGAAAGGAGTGCGAATAGCGTCGCAAATGAAGGCTTGAGTTGTCATGTTTGAACCTGGGGATAGTGTGAAAAGTTAGGGTTTTATGTTAGCGCATCCCTATTTGGCGTTCAGAATTGAGGCAGCATTCCGTCCATTGCGTGGTCACTCTTTCTGTCAAGGGGTGGACGGCAACGCGACGGCGAGGTGGCAAAAACGACGAACCCCCGGGAGCACCGGGGGTTCGTCGGCAGGCCGGATCAGCTCTTTGGGCTGATAGGCTTATTCAAGCCAAATTATCGGCTGGCGCTGACTGGCTACGGAAGCCAGTTTATTGGCGTCAAAGGCCTGAGTGGTTTTTTAGGCCAGGTTCTCGGCGGCAAATTGCCAATTCACCAAATTCCAGAAGTTTTCCAGGTACTTGGGCCGCGCATTGCGGTAGTCGATGTAATAGGCGTGCTCCCAGACATCACAGGTCAGGAGCGGTACATCGGACGTAGTGAGCGGCGTGGCGGCGTTGCTGGTATTCACGATATCCAGCGAGCCGTCTGGCTTCTTGACCAACCAGGTCCAGCCGGAACCGAAGTTGCCCGCCGCAGACTTGTTGAATGCTTCCTTGAAGGCGCCTACATCGCCCCACTTTGCCTGGATACCTGCCAGCAAATCGCCTGTGGGTTCGCCGCCGCCGTTCGGCGAGAGGCAATTCCAGTAGAAAGTGTGGTTCCACACCTGCGCAGCATTGTTGAAGACGCCGCCCGATGACTTCTTGATGATTTCTTCAAGGCTGGCGGATTCGAACTCGGTGCCGGCGATCTGGTTGTTGAGGTTGGTGACATACGCCTGGTGGTGCTTGCCATAGTGATACTCGAGCGTTTCCTTCGAGATATGGGGCGCCAGGGCGTCGAGGGCATAGGGTAGCGGGGGGAGCGTAAAAGCCATGTTCATGTTCCTTCAAAAAAAAACCTGTCAAGGTGCTATTCAAAAGCACATTCAGCGTAATCAGCGTCAAACGTGGGAATTCAAAGCAAAGCATGCACGCGCAGGATTCCTGCCTGCAGGCGGCCGTGGCCAAGCTCGATATCAAGCCGCTCGCCAACGCTTAAGTCTAACGCATTTTTCACGATGCCCCCATCCTCGTCCCTGACGATGGCATAGCCTCTTTCGAGGATATTGCGGGGGCTAAGCGCCTCGAGTGTCTGCGTTGCGGCCGCCTTGCGTTGACCGTCGCGCTCGAGTTGCCGCTGAGCCGCGCCGGCGAGCCGCTGCATGTGCCGGTCCAGCTCATCGCGCAAACCCGCGAGTCGCGGCTCCGCATGCGCGAGCCGTGCCCGCAGCAGCGCAAGCCTTGCCGCCCGCTGCTCCTGAGGCCGCAGAACCGCCTGGGTCAAGCGGCTTCTGAGTGAGGACAGGCGATCGTTCTGTTGCTGCAGGCGCTGCTGTGGCGAAACGAGGCCCGCGACCGCCCTGTCCAGCCGCAAGGACGCCCGCTCGAGCAGCCTGTACTGTTGCTTGGAAAGCGCCGCAAAGACGGATTGCACCTGATCCAGGCAACTGGACCGGCTACGACAGCATAATTCGGCGGCGGCCGTGGGCGTCGGCGCACGCAAATCGGCGACGAAGTCAGCGATGGTGAAGTCGGTCTCGTGACCCACCCCGCTGATGACCGGAACGGGGCTGTCGGCAATCGTCCGTGCCAGCCGCTCGTCGTTGAAACTCCACAAATCCTCGAAGCTGCCGCCGCCGCGTACCAACAACAGGACATCGACCTCAGCGCGCTGCGCCGCCTCCTGAAGCGCCAGCGTCAACTTTCCTGCCGCATCCATGCCCTGGACAGGCGCCGGATAAATGATGACGCCGACATGCGGGGCGCGCCTTGCGAGAGCGGTCAGTACATCGCGCAGTGCTGCAGCCGCAAGCGACGTGACTACGCCCACCGTGCGCGGCAAGGCGGGAATCGGCCGCTTGCGGGCCGCATCGAAGAGTCCTTCCCCAGCCAGCCGGTCTTTCAGCAGCAAGAATGCTTCGTGCAGATCCCCGCGTCCCGCCCGCCTCAGAGATTCGACCTGCACCTGATAGTCGCCCCGCGGCTCGTACAGCGTGACGGTGACGCGAAACTCGAATCGTTCCCCGGGCTTCGGCACGAAACCGACCGCGGCCGCGCGGCCGCGGAACATGACGGCCCGCACCGTGGCGCCCTCGTCCTTGATCGAGAAATACCAATGACCCGATGCCGCCTGGGTGAAGTTGGAAATTTCGCCGCGCACCCAAATCCGTGAGAAATGGCTTTGCAGGAGTTCGCCTACTCGGCTATTCAGCTGAGTCACTGTCCAGACCGCTGTATCGCCTGTTTTAGTCATGTTTTCGTCCATTTCAGCGGGCCTCCAGACCAACTCTTTCCACAGAGAAAATCTTTTTGTCAAATCGGTGAAATATCAATCCAATTTTCCTCACTCGTAAAAGAATGGTTTAAATTTCACTCATAACCTATTGATGTCAAACGATCTTCATAAAAAATCCAAAATGAGCTCAAATTGGCCAAGGAACCTCCAGCACTGGCAAATAGCGCCATTCCGGGACGTTGTGCACAGAATTATCCACAGATTCTGTGGATACCCGCCGGAAAGCTAATACCCACGCCAATTTCCCTATATTTTTGAAGGCTGATTTGGGTTTCAAGGCCTCGTTTGCTGCAATCGCAAGGTACAAGCCACTCACCGAATGGCTGGTAGCCAAAAGGTGGATTCAGAAAGAGTTTGCAACGAGCGGGACATCCTGGCGTGCTTACCCGCAGCCTGACCCCTCCCCCGTCGCCATCGATCCGCCACGCCTTCACCGATTGTAGAATAGCCTCTTGCCCGGACCTTTATCGGGAGGAGACGACGGTGCTGGAAATCATCTACGCGGCGGGCTGGCCTATCTGGCTGCTGGTGGCCACCTCTGTATTGGGCCTTGCCCTGGTCATCGAACGAGCCCTGTCGCTCAGGACGCGGCATGTGTTTCCTGCACGCCTGCCGGGGCAGGTTCTGGAACTCCTGCGTCAAAGAAACGACAACACCGAGGCGCTCTTGCGCCTGGCGGGCTCGTCTCCCCTCGGCCGCATCCTGGCGGAAGTGTTGGTGAACCGTGACGAAACCAATGCATATCGCCTGGCGGCCATCGAAGATGTCGGCAAAGACGTTGCGCACCGCCTGAACCGATACCTGCCTGCCTTGGCCACCATTGCGGTCGTCGCGCCCCTCATGGGCCTGTTTGGCACAGTGGTGGGGATGATCGAGATTTTCGCCTCGTACACTCCGGCCGGAGGAGATCCATCCCAGCTCGCGCGCGGCATTTCCATTGCCCTGTACAACACAGGCTTCGGCATCATCATTGCGATTCCAGCGCTGATCTTTCACCGCTACTTCCGCTCGCGCGTGGATCACCTGCTCCATCAGATGGAGCGGGAAGCCAGCGCACTGAATCGCATGATAGAACGCGGGGCGCCTCAATGAATTTCAACCGGCGATCCCTGGACGACGACCCGGAAGTCAACTTGATTCCGCTTATCGACGTCCTGCTCGTCATACTCATCTTTCTGGCGGCGACCACGTCGTTCACGCGGTACCAGCAGATGGAATTGACCCTGCCACAGGCGAGTGCCGAAGCCCTCGACCCCAAGGCCATCACGATCGCCATCACGCAGGACGGCGTCTTTGCCGTCAACGGGCAACTCCTGTCGGTAACGACTGTGGAAGATATTGCCGCCGCCCTCGGCACAGCCGCCGCGGGGAACAACGAAGCCGTCCTGGTCATCAATGCGGATGCCAAGGCGACACACGAAGCGGTGGTCCGGGCCATGGAGGCCGCGCGCCTGGCCGGCATAGGGCGCGTCAATTTCGCGACGCAAAGTCCCCCGTGAACGCATTCTCCGACCTGATGCCTCGCATCCATACCGCCTGGCAGCGCAAAGGGGTGACCAGCACCTTGCTGTGGCCGCTGTCCTGGATAGTGCGCGCTGCCATTGCGAGGAAACGGCTCCGCTACCGGCAGCAGCCACAACTGACGTATCACACCGATATTCCGGTCGTGGTGGTCGGCAATATTTATGTGGGCGGAACGGGCAAGACGCCCATCGTCATCGCACTGGTGCAAGCACTGCAAGCGATGGGGTGGCATCCCGGCGTCATCAGCCGGGGATATGGCGTGGATGTCGGGAAAAAGCCCCGCGCAGGCCGCGGTGAGCTTCTTGCGCGCCACTTTGGCGATGAACCGTCCTTGATCGCGCGGGCTACGCAAGCGCCGGTCGCCGTGCACCCCTCGCGGGTCGCCGCGCTGAAAAAGCTGCGCAGCGACTATCCCGAGGTCGACATCATCGTGGCCGACGACGGATTACAGCACCTTGCGCTGGGCAGGGATATGGAAATTGTGGTGCAAGATGCGCGCGGCATCGGCAACGGTCGCGTCCTGCCCGCGGGACCCTTGCGCGAGCCGCCCAGCCGGCTCGCTTACGTCGACGTCATCATCACGAACCTGGAAGCGAGCCAGCCCGAGCCACCGGCGCTACGCAGCCCCGCAAGGCAATTGTCCATGCGCCTCGAGCCTGATCACGTCGTTCACCTTGTCAGCGGAAAGGCCATGCCCTGGCACGAGTGGCTGTCGGCCCACCAAGGCGTATCGGTCAGCGCCGTCGCAGCCATAGGCCGGCCTGAACGGTTCTTTGCGATGCTGCGCGCCGGTGGCCTCGACCTGGCGCACGCCCTGTCCCTTCCGGATCACCACGCTTACGCGGATTCGCCCTTCGCGAACTTGACGACCGATTGCATCCTCATCACCGCGAAGGATGCCGTCAAGTGCGAACGCTTCAAGGACGAGCGCCTGTGGGTCGTCAAGGCCGCGCCGCGCTTTTCCGATCCCGACTGGATGGCCGACGCAGAGGCCATGCTGCGCACCGTTGCACTGAAGAAGGCAGCCATGGCTGCGGGCAGCGACAGGCATTAAACTCTGGTTTTCTCTCTCACGACCTTCTGGAGCCGCGCATGGAATCACGCCTGCTTGAAATACTGGTCTGCCCCCTGTGCAAGGGTCCGTTACGTCACGACCGTGAACGGCAGGAACTTGTTTGCAAAGCGGACAAACTGGCTTACCCGATACGCGACGGCATCCCCGTCATGCTGGAAAACGAAGCGCGCAACATCACGCAGGAACCGACGGAAGCCTCCCCGGGTCCGGCTCCTGCCCAATGAGTTTCATCGCCGTCATCCCCGCGCGCGCCGCCTCGACCCGACTTCCTGATAAGCCACTGGTCGACATCGCGGGCGCTCCCATGGTGGTTCGTACCGCACAGCAAGCCGCTCGCTCAGACGCAAGCCGCATCATCGTCGCCACGGACGATGACCGCGTGCTGGCGGCTGTCCGCCAGCATGGCTTCGATGCCCTGCTGACACGCCGCGATCATGCCACCGGCACCGATCGGCTTGCCGAAGTCGTCCATCAGCTCGGCCTGGCGCCGGACGCCATCGTCGTCAACGTTCAGGGGGACGAACCGCTCATCGACCCCCAGGAAATCAACGAGGTCGCCCTCCTTCTTGCCCGGACACCCGATGCAGCCATCGCGACGTGTGCGTCGCCCATCGCCGATGAGGCCGCACTGTTCAATCCCAACGCGGTGAAGGTGGTATGCAACCATCAAATGCGGGCGCTGTATTTTTCCCGTGCGCCCATCCCGTGGGCGCGCGATGCACTGGCCGACGGGCGCAAGTGCCTGGCGCCAGGCCTGCCCGCGCTGCACCATATCGGCCTGTACGCGTATCGCTGCGATTTTCTGACCCGCTATTCGACGCTTCCCGTCGGACCCCTCGAAACTTTCGAAGCGCTTGAACAGTTGCGAGCGCTCGAAAATGGCTGCTCGATTGTCGTCCGGATCGCGACAGCCCATCCGGCAGCCGGCGTAGACACCCCTGAAGACTTGGCGCGCATACGCGAAATGTTCACAAATCGGTTATAAATCGACTTTAAAATCGTACATTCCGCGCCACCGCCATGCACACATTGCTGCATTGCGGCATAATCGGAAAAATTCCAAAAACGACACTCCAGGAGTAACTCATGCGACTGATTCTGCTCGGTCCCCCCGGCGCGGGTAAAGGCACTCAAGCAGCTTTTATCACCGAAAAATTCGGCATTCCGCAAATCTCGACCGGCGATATGCTGCGCGCGGCGGTCAAAGCGCAAACCCCGCTCGGCATCGAAGCCAAGAAAATCATGGACACAGGCGGCCTGGTATCTGACGATATCATCATCGGTCTGGTGCAAGATCGCTTGCAGCAACCCGATTGCCAGCGAGGCTATCTGTTCGATGGTTTTCCCCGTACCATCCCGCAGGCCGATGCCCTCAAAAACGCGCAAATCCCGTTGGATTTCGTCGTCGAGATCGTTGTGCCGGAAGAAAATATCATCGAACGCATGAGCGGGCGTCGCGTCCATACGGCCAGTGGCCGCAGCTACCACACCAAGTTCAACCCGCCCAAGGTGGCCGACGTCGACGACATCACCGGCGAACCGCTGGTACAGCGCGATGACGACCGCGAAGAAACCGTCAGGCATCGCCTCGCCGTCTATCGTGAACAGACGCGCCCGCTCGTCGACTACTACTCGGACTGGGCCAAATCCGGCAACGGCGCCGCACCCGCCTACCGCCAATTGTCGGGCTTGGGCAGCGTCGAAGAAATCAAAGATCGGATCTTCACGGCGCTCGACGCCTGAGGTGCTTCTGCGACGGGCCTCGTGCCCGTTTTCTACTATTCAGAGACGGAAATGGAAATACAAAACAAGGTCTTCATCGTGACCGGTGGAGCGTCGGGACTGGGCGCAGGCACGGCCCGCATGCTGGTTGCGGAAGGCGCGAAGGTCGTATTGGCCGACGTACAGGACGAAGCGGGCGAACGCCTTGCCGCCGAACTTGGGCAAACCTACGTCCACTGCGATGTGACGCAAGAGGCCGACGGCCAGGCAGCGGTCGATGCAGCCCGCAAGGCGGGAGCCTTGTTCGGATTGGTGAACTGCGCCGGCGTCGCTCCGGCGTCGCGCACTGTCGGCAAGAACGGACCCCATCCGCTCGAGCTGTTCCAGAAAGTCGTCATGATCAATCTGGTCGGCACCTTCAACATGTCGCGCCTGGCCGCAGCCGCCATGAGCGAGAACCAGCCCGAACCAACCGGCGAGCGTGGCGTGCTGATCAACACCGCTTCGGTCGCCGCTTACGATGGCCAGATAGGCCAGGCGGCCTATGCCGCGTCCAAGGCGGGTGTCGTCGGCATGACCTTGCCCGTCGCCCGCGACCTGTCCAAAGTCGGCATACGCTGCGTAACGATCGCCCCCGGCATCTTCGGCACGCCCATGATCTTCGGCATGCCACAGGAAGTCCAGGACTCCCTGGCCGCCAGCATACCCTTCCCCGCGCGCCTGGGTCGGCCGGAAGACTACGCCAAACTGGTCCACAGCATCATCACCAACGACATGCTGAATGGCGAGACCATCAGGCTGGACGGCGCGATCCGCATGGGCCCGAAATAGGGTCCATCCATGAGCCTGCTCAGGTCGGCCGCCACGGTCAGCAGTTTCACGCTCGTTTCGCGCATTACCGGCCTGATACGGGACATACTGATTGCTGCTTCCTTCGGCGCCGGACCGTTGACCGACGCGTTCTGGGTTGCTTTCCGCATCCCTAACCTGCTTCGCCGACTGTTCGCCGAAGGCGCGTTTTCGCAGGCCTTCGTTCCCATCCTGGGTCAGGCGCGCAGTACGCGATCGGAAGAGGCGGTGCGCCAACTGCTCGATCGTGTCGCCCTGCTGCTGACCTGGGCGCTGATCCTCGTGACCGTGGCCGGCATCATCGCAGCCCCCTGGGTCGTCACGGCCATGGCGAGCGGCATGCGCACGGCTGCCCGGCAAACCGAATTCCACGCCGCCGTCTGGATGACCCGCCTGATGTTTCCCTACATCGTGTGCATGTCTCTGGTCGCCTTCGCATCCGGCGTACTCAATACCTGGAGCCGATTCGCCGTGCCGGCGTTCACGCCGGTATTGCTCAACCTGTCAATGATCGGAGCCAGCCTTTTCCTGGTGGCCTTCTTCGATACGCCTATTTACGCCTTGGCCGCCGGCGTCATGATCGGCGGCATTGCACAATTGATGGTCCAGTGGGTGGCGCTCGCCAGGTTGGGCCTGTTGCCGCGCTACTCCCTGAAACTCAGGGCCGCCTGGCAGGATGCGACGGTGCAACGCATCTTGCGGCAGATGTTGCCGGCCATATTGGGCGTCTCGGTCGCGCAGATATCTTTGCTGATCAATACCAATATCGCGACGTGGCTGCGTCCGGGCAGCGTCACTTGGCTATCCTTCGCCGACCGCCTGATGGAGTTTCCTACCGCGCTGCTGGGCGTCGCCCTTGGCACGGTGCTGTTGCCCAGCCTGTCATCCGCGCACGCACGACAGGACCACGCCGGTTACAGCGCCTTGCTGGACTGGGGCCTGCGACTCGTCCTGCTGTTGGGGTTACCCGCCGCATTGGGCCTAGCCTTGTTGTCGGACGGGCTGGTGGCGACCCTGTTCAACTATGGCGCCTTCAGCGGCGACGACGTGATGCAGACGCGCCTGGCGGTCATGGCCTATTCGGCGGGCCTTATCGGGCTGCTGGCGATCAAGATCCTGGCGCCGGGCTTCTATGCCAAGCAGGACATCCGTACGCCAGTGAAGATTGCCATCTTCGTCCTGGTCCTGACGCAAGTGTTCAACGCGATCCTCGTGCCGCAATTCGCCCATGCCGGCCTTGCGCTCTCCATCGGCTTGGGCGCGGGCGTCAACGCTCTGTGCCTGGTTGTCCTGCTGCAACGTCGCAAGCTGTACGAACCGGGCCCCGGATGGACGCGCTTCGGCCTGCGGCTGATTCCCGCCCTGGCTGCCATGGCGGTGATCCTGTGGTACGCGGACCAACGGCTGGATTGGGTAGCGCTGGGCGCCACGCCGGGGCTACGGGTCCTATGGCTGATCGGCGTCCTGCTGGCCAGTGCCGGTGCGTATTTTGCCGTCCTGGCCGCCTGCGGATTCCGGTTCGCTGACTTTACACGCAGACGCAAGTAATATAGAATAGCTGTCTTTGCCGAATAAACCCGTAACAGATACAGGGAACGCAACATGGCCAATTCAGCCCAAGCCCGCAAACGTGCTCGCCAATCGGTTGAGCGCAACAAACACAATTCCAGCCTTCGCTCCATGCTGCGCACGTCGATCAAGCGCGTTCGCCAAGCCATCGAAGCAGGCGACAAAGCAGCCGCTACTGAAGTCTTTCAGAAAACAACGAGCATCATCGATCGCGTCGCCGACAAGAACATCATTCACAAAAACAAGGCAGCCCGTCATAAAAGCCGCCTTGCAGCCGCTGTCAAAGCGCTAGCCTGAAGACTGCAAGGGTTTAGACTTCGGCAAAGCCATATCTGGGTCCTTGACCCAGCCAGAAAAAGGGACGCTCAGGCGTCCCTTTTTTCGTTGGCCCCCGCCCTGCGGTATAGTGCGAATTACAAAAACCATAGCTACCGTTCTTAGAGACATTCATGACAACAACAAGACCCACCCTGCTACAACTGCTCCCATTCCCTTTCCCTGAAGCCCAATCCCGCCTCGTGCAGCACTACGATGTCATCGAGCTGTGGAATGCGCCCGACGCCGATGCCGCCATCGCAGCCAAACGGGATGACATCACCGTCTTGGTGACGAGCGCCATGACGCCCACGCGTGCCGATATCATCGACAAGCTGCCTAACCTGAAGGCCATATGCAGCCTCGGCGTCGGTTACGACGCCATCGACGTCAAACACGCTCAGCAAAAGGGCATACAGGTCAGCAACACCCCGGACGTTCTCAATGACTGCGTCGCCGATCTTGCGTTCGGATTGCTGATCGCCACGGCGCGGCGGCTGGGCCAGGCGGAGCGCTACGTGCGTAGCAACCAATGGGGAACAGAGGTCAAATTCCCCCTGGGTATCAAAGTCAGCCATAAAAAGATGGGCATCGTCGGTCTCGGGCGCATCGGCATGGCCATCGCGCGGCGCGCCGAAGGCTTCGACATGGAGGTCCGCTACCACAATCGGAACCCGCGCGATGATGTGGACTTTACCTACGAACCCTCCTTGACGGAACTCGCATCCTGGGCCGATTTTCTGGTCATCGCCACGGTGGGCGGGCCTTCAACTCAAAAGCTCATCGGCAGCGACGTGCTGAAGGCACTGGGGCCGCGCGGTGTCCTCGTCAATATTGCCCGCGGCTCCGTGATCGACGAAGCAGCGCTCGTCAACGCACTAGTCAATGGAGAGTTGGGCGGCGCCGGACTGGATGTCTATGAGTCTGAGCCCAATGTGCCGGACGCCCTGAAGAGCCTCGATAATGTCGTCATCGTGCCGCACATTGCGAGCGCCACGACCGAGACGCGTATGGACATGGTGGATCTGGTCCTGCAAAACGCCGAAGCATACGCTCGTACTGGCAAGGTCATCACACCGATCCCCGCGCTATAAACCCCTTCCAATAAATACCGACCCCATAAAAGACAACCGCCCATTCATGGGCGGGGCGGGGTCTCTATTTCCTGTCGAGTCGTCGTCAGGTTATTGTCGGTGGCGAAATCACAGACAAACTTCCATGCCAGCGGCGCCAGCTCGCGCAGTCGCTCATCGACCACTACGCACCGCACTCCATCCAGGACGACCGGCACGACATAAGGAGAGTAGGTAAGCGGGCCGCCTCGGGATCCCGCGGGCCGGAACTGCGACATCACACCGGCAAGGCGCTCGGCCCAGTCACTGGGGCGAAAACGGTGACCATCGGCTGTAATGCCATGAATAACTAGTTGCTGCACAAGATGTGTCATAGACTTCCGCGGACAAACCGTACCCATTTCAGGCGTACCAATATTTCCCTGCGCCGCGAATTGTATCTGATCGCCAGCCGATCGGCGGAAGCCCATCCGCGCGGTTGCGGCCGTCCGCACTAAGCCGCCCGGTGACAGGTCGGACCGAGACTTTGCTGACGGCTATCTTGCAGGGTAAGATGGCTCTTTTACACAAGGCTTGCTATGTCTGACGCCCTACCGAAAACAGGACCTCTTCGGCACTTTCTGCAATTTCGCGACTTAACCAAAGCGGAAATCCAGTACGTACTGGACCGAGCCCGGCTTATCAAGAATAAATTCAAACGGTACGAGCCGCACCACACCCTGCATGACCGCAACCTGGCCATGGTGTTTGAAAAGGCCAGCACGCGCACGCGCGTTTCCTTCGAAGCGGGGATGTACCAATTGGGCGGTTCAGTCATACATCTTACCACTGGCGACTCTCAGCTCGGCCGTTCCGAGCCCATCGAGGACACCGCACGCGTCATATCGCGTATGGTCGACCTCGTCATGATCCGCACCTTCGAGCAGACGCGCATAGAACGCTTTGCAGCGCACTCGCGCGTGCCCGTCATCAATGGCCTGACCAACGAATTCCACCCCTGCCAGATCCTGGCGGACATCTTTACGTTTATCGAGCACCTGGGGCCCATACAAGGCAAAACCGTTGCCTGGATAGGGGACGCCAACAATATGGCCTACACATGGCTGCAGGCCGCCGAAATGCTGGGTTTCAAGCTGCACGTATCCGGCCCTGCCGGCTACCAGCTCGATCCCGAACGTATAGGTCAGCTTTCCGACGACATACTGCAAGAGTTCCCCGACCCCATGGAAGCCTGCCGAGGCGCGCATCTGGTCACGACGGACGTCTGGACCAGCATGGGCTATGAAGCCGAGAACGAAGAGCGACGCAAGGCATTCGCAGACTGGTGTGTCGATGCCGACATGATGGCCGTTGCCGATCCGGCCGCAATCTTCATGCACTGCCTGCCGGCCCATCGGGGTGAGGAAGTCACCGGCGAAGTCATCGACGGCCACCAAAGCGTGGTGTGGGATGAAGCCGAGAACCGTCTTCATGTACAAAAGGCCCTGATGGAATTCCTGCTGCTGGGCCAGTTGGGATAAGCCCGGTCGCGAAAGTACACGGGCACAGGAATGCAAACGGGCGCCACAAAGGCGCCCGTGTTGTGTCAACGACCCGCTGACTACTTCTCGGTATCGCCCTTCAGCTGCGGCAGGGCCGACGCCCCGGCCGGCGCAAGCAGCCCGGACTTCACGTACGTGAACAGCTTCTCGCGCGTATCCACGATATCCAGGTTGCGCATGGTCAATTGACCGATACGGTCGCGCGGCGAGAACGTGGATTCGCCCTTCTCCATTGTCAGGCGTTCGGGCTTGTAGGTCAGGTTTGCCGACCGCGTATCGAGGATGGAATAGTCGTTGCCGCGCCGCAATTCGATGGCGACCTCGCCCGAGACGGCCCGCGCCACCCAGCGCTGCGCCGTTTCGCGCAACATGATGGACTGCGGATCGAACCAGCGTCCCTGATACAGCAGGCGGCCCAGTTTAAGGCCGTTCATGCGGTATTGTTCGATCGTATCCTCGTTATGGATGCCGGTGACCAGGCGCTCGTACGCGATATACAGCAATGCCAGTCCGGGCGCCTCGTAGATGCCGCGGCTCTTGGCTTCGATGATGCGGTTCTCGATCTGATCGCTCATGCCCAGGCCGTGCCGCCCGCCAATGCGGTTAGCTTCCAGCAGCAGTTCGACACTGTCCTTGAACTCCACGCCATTCAACGCTACCGGATGCCCTTCCTCGAACCGCACCGTGACTTCCTCGGCCTTGACCTGTACATCGTCGCGCCAGAAAGCCACACCCATGATCGGCTTGACGATCTTGATGCCCGAATTCAAGTGTTCCAGATCCTTGGCCTCGTGGGTGGCGCCCAGCATGTTGGAGTCGGTCGAATAGGCTTTCTCGGCAGACATCTTGTAGTCGAAGCCGGCCTGGCGCATATATTCGGACATCTCGGCACGGCCGCCGAGTTCGTCGATGAACGCCTGATCCAGCCATGGCTTGTAGATCTTCAAGTCCGGATTCGTCAACAATCCATAGCGATAGAAGCGCTCGATGTCGTTGCCCTTGAACGTGCTGCCGTCGCCCCAGATATTGACGTCGTCCTCTTTCATGGCGGCCACGAGCATCGTGCCGGTGACCGCGCGGCCGATGGGCGTCGTGTTGAAGTAGGTGACGCCCGCCGTCGAGATGTGGAAGGCGCCGCACTGCAGCGCGGCGATGCCTTCAGCTACCAGTTGCGGTCGGCAGTCGATGAGGCGCGCTTCCTTCGCGCCATATTCCTTGGCATGCCGCGGGATGGCATCGTAGTCCGACTCATCAGGCTGGCCCAAGTTCGCCGTGTAGGCATAGGGAATGGCGCCCTTGTTGCGCATCCACAGCAACGCAGCGCTGGTGTCCAGCCCGCCAGAAAAAGCAATGCCGACCTTCTGGCCGACGGGTACATCTTCGAGTATGGTTGTCATTGTTGGACTTGGCCTTCGGAATGTTTCGACTAACCAGGCATTATATCCTTGGCGCCTGTCCAAGCCGTCCGAACGAAAAAAGAGACGCTTGCGCCCCTGAGGTTATTAACAATTTGCTAAAATCATTTTTTCGGGGAAGTAGCTCAGCTGGGAGAGCGCTGCGTTCGCAATGCAGAGGTCGGGAGTTCGATCCTCCTCTTCTCCACCAGAATACCCGCCCGACTGTTTTCAGTCGGGCTTTTTTTGCACATCCCGTACTGCTTAGGTGAATGGCACGGCTTGTCCGAACTTCAAACCGAACGCACGACCTCGGCGCCCTCTTCCGCCAGAACGCGAAGTGCCGCGTCGCACTCTCCGGGGGTAAGCGGGTGGACGACCAGCGACCAGCGCCCTGCTTCGGACCCTGTTCGCACGTGCTGGATCACCAAGTCATGATCAGGACGTGCGGTGATCAGTCCTCCCAGCAGCATGCCGGCAATGATGCCAAAAAACGCGAACGCCCCTGCACTGAGGCCCGGAGACGAAACAACCGCTTCGGTACCCGAACGGTAAAACCACAGCCAGACGCAGAAGCCCACGACCAAGCCGACGAGGCCAAGGATGATGTGGACTTTGAACGCGGTGCGCACAATGCCGATTCCCTCCGGCTCCAGTTTCCGGCCGAAACCGTGCTCGCCCGGGCGCACGGTCCTTACCTGGTCCGGCAGCAGCTGGACGCGCGAGCGCAGCGCTGCCACGACGGCATTCATCCGCTCCTCCGTGTCGAAGCATGCGGCTATCTTGGTGGTCGCATTCTCGCCAAATAAACGTTGCCAGACCATGCCCTTCCTTTGTGCATCAAGACACCGGTCAGGAGGCAATTCTCGTTCCCTGCGGCGATGATGAGCCGAGATGCGCCTGAACAAGCCTTTTGCGCCGCCTTCGTCGGAATGACCGGGATACGAATCGTTTCACGTACAATTCCCTCGGCAAAGGGCCTTCTCGCTGCGCTTCCTACATGATGCCCGTCCAACACCACATCACAATATTTCGGTATTGCACATGCCCGCTCCCGGCCCGCGTAACGCACCACCTCTGCGCAGCGCACGTCCCTGTGAAGGCTGCTCGCCGCCGGTGCATTGCTGGCCACACGCCCTGGCGCTGGCGGCGCTCCTGCTGGTACTGCAGTCGGCAAATGTCGGCATACACGACGTATTGCGTTTCACCCGCCGGGGGCTGGAGCACGGCGAATGGTGGCGCCTGCTGACCGCGCACTTCGTTCACCTGGGCTGGGCACATGCTGCGTTGGATGCGCTCGGCGTGGTGCTGTGCTGCGCTTTGGCGCCACACCTCTTTAACGCCCATATCTGGCTCAAGACTGCAGGCCTGGCCTTCGGCATCGGTACGCTCTTGTGGTGTTGTTCCCCGGAAGTTCCGAACTACGTAGGCCTGTCAGGCGTGCTGTATGGCCTCTTTGTGCTGGGACTGTTGCCCCCGGCGTGGCGCGGCGACGGGATCGCCGCCGGGGCCCTGGCAGTTAGTGCCGGCTGGATGATCTGGCAATGGGCCGCGGGTCCCTCCGCCCTCGAAGAAGGCTTGATAGGCGGGCGCGTTATCGCCATAGCCCACGTTTATGGTTTTGGTTTGGGCGTTGCAGGCGTTGCACTCACTTGGCGACTGCAGCCACTGAAACATTTGGACAAAACCTAATAGTGGATGTTACGCTTTGGCGGCATTGCATCAGTCCGCCATGGCGCACTTGCATCGCGTGCCACATCGCGGAAATTTCACGGCAGCGGCTGACGCCCCCGCCCAGAATCCGGAGATCCTCGATGACTTTCGCCATATCCAGGGCTTTAGCCGCGGCTTTCCTTGTCTCGCCGCTGTGCATGGCTGCGTCAATCGATCCCGCAAAACAGACGCCCGCCTATATTCAACTGCAACGCGATGTCCTCATCAATGCCGACCTGTGGACTGAGAAGCCCCAGATTCTCGCTGCGAATTATGGTTTCGAAGGGATCATCGGAGTTCCTGGCCTGACGGGCGCCGCTGACCTGCCGCACGCCGTGGCTGCGGGCGCCGGTACCAATCTGGATTGGGCGACGCTTGATCCCGTGCCGCCATTGCGCAATCTGACCAGCGCAGCGGGAAGCGCCGGCGCCGCGCTAGCTGGATTCGGCGCTACGCCACGGTTCGCCGACGCCATGCCCATCGAAGTCAGCTGGCCGCTATTGCCCAGCTCGGTATCGCCGGACAACATCGCCATTACGCTGAACACGGGCGAAATCGTCAAACCGGTCGCGGCGGCCTTGAATCCCAATTATGACTACAACGAACGTCACGTCATTGTTGTATTTGGCGAGTTCGGCAATCGCCTCGCACCGGACGTCGTAGGCGCCATCTACCCCGCGACAGTATCTTTTGTGGACGGCGCATCGCCATTGATGGCCGTTGGCCCGAATGGGCCAGTATCCCTCTCGGGGCTGTCGGCAGTCAGCAGCAACCCCTATGTCGCGGGACCGTCGCTCGTCGGTGCCAAACTGAGTCGATTCTCGCCTGCCGGCGACTTTCCGCCGGCTGCACTGAACGGCGCTTTTCCGAATGACGCGTACTCACTTTATGGCGATTCTGCACCATACCGACTTCGACTTTTCACCTCCGGCGGGTTCTCCCCGGACGGCGTCAGCGGCTTTCTTCCGACGGACTTCGATCTGTTTTTTCGTCTGCACGCGCAGGATGCCAGAGGCAACCGCATCATTCTCGACAAGACAGGAAAAACCTATGACTTGGGCCCCGGCACAATCGAAATCATAGGCCTGGCCGAGGTAGGCCCGCCGGCAGAGGGCGCCGCGAACCGCGCCTACTACACGGAGGACCACGATAATTATTTCGACGTCATGATCAAGGGGGACGCGGCTGCCGTCGCCCTCCTGCAATCGGTCGAAATTCCGACCGCTCGCGTGGGGGGCTATAGCGATATCTATAACCCCGGCGGCCCCGGCCGTACACCGTCGCCGCACACCACGTATACCAAGCCCGCGCTACCACAGCTATTCCCGATTACGCATAGCCTCGATCAGCCGCGCACGATCCATTACGCCAGCCAGTCACTTGCTCAGTACGATCTGGACGGCGACCTGCCGGTGGTTTTCCGTCTGGTCAAGACCAACGTGCCCGACACACTGACCAGCGACTCCCGACTGGCTAATGACTTGATCGACAAGGAGGACTACACGCTCGAGCATGTGGCGTTTGCCAATGAAACGGACAGGCCGGGCGTCAGCGCGGTCATCGGTTATCGGTCCGATAACGGCGATCGCATCTACACGCTGGATCGCGAGGAGCAGGCAAGGCTTGACGGCCATGCGGGCTGGCACAACGAAGGCAGGGCCTTTGGCGCCTTCGATCAAGCGTGGCCGGGACTCGCGCCCGTGTATCGCTTCTACGATTCCAAGACCGGACGTCACGTATTCACGCCTGATCGCGATGCGGGCAGCAAACTGGGCGGCGCCGAGGACCAAGGCATAGGCTGGTACGCCGCCTTGTTCGTGACACCGCCTCCTCCTGCCGAGCCATCGGGTGGCGGCGCTGCAAACCTGCTGTGGCTCGCCGCGCTTGGACTTTTGGGGTTGTGCCGACGCATCATCCAGGCGAAAGACAACGAGCGCGCGAACACGTCCGTTTAGCCAGCGGAATATCCGAAAAGCGTAGTTGCCTGCCCGTCGCGACAGCGCTACGATGGACCATGAAACGGGCAATCGCCCCGTAGGCAAGGACGAATGCCTGTTCTCTCGCAAGGAGACAACCATGGCAGACGAATTAACTCAAAGCGACTGCGCCAATCCTAGCGTCCAGCCTATCCCCCCCTCAGCAACACAATCCCCACTCAACCATCGAAGACGCCGCCTTGTACAGGCAGCAGGCGTTGCGGGCCTGGCGTCCATAGCCGGGCCGGCTTTCATTCATAAGGCGTATGCAGCCAAAAACACGCTCAGAATCCTCCAGTGGAATCACTTCGTTCCGGCCTATGACGTCTGGTTCGACAAGACGTATGTCAAGGAATGGGGCGAAAAGCATGATACCGATGTGGTGGTCGACCACGTCGGTATTCCGGCGCTGGCCACACGCGCCGCCGCGGAAGTGTCGGCTCAGCAAGGCCACGACTTGTTCATGTTCCTTTCGCCGCCGCCGGTCTATGAAGACCAAGTCATCGACCATCGGGAAATTTATGAAGAATGCGAACACAAGCACGGCAAGCCCGTCGATCTGGCGCTGCACAGTTCGTTCAACCCCAAAACCAAGAAGTACTACGCGTTCTCGGACAGCTTCGTGCCCGATCCGGTCAACTACCGCAAGGATCTGTGGGATGACATCGGCATGGCGGCTCCCGACACATGGGACGACGTGCTGACAGCGGGCACCAAGATCAATGAGAAACACAAGATCCCCGTTGGCATCGGGCTGTCCGCTGAACTGGATACGGCCATGGCCATGCGCACCGTCCTCTTCGCCTTTGGCGGCTCCGTGCAGGACGAGAAAGGGGTTGTCGTGCTGGAGTCCAAGCAGACGCTGGATGCAATCAAGTTCATGAAGGCCCTCTACGAAAAGACGATGACCCCTCAAGTCATGGCCTGGGATGCCTCATCGAACAATCGCGCCATGCTGGCCGGATCCATCTCGCTTTGCCTCAACGCCATTTCCGTCACGCGAGAAGGTGAAAACAAGAACATTCCTGTCACGCCGAAGATCCAGCTCACGCAGGCGCTGCAAGGTCCGACACGCCGTATCGGCATGGAGCACGTGATGGACTGCTACGTCATCTGGAAGTTTGCGAAGAACATCGAGGGCGCGAAACAGTTCCTGGTAGATTACATCGACCATTTCCGGGATGGCTTCGTGAACAGCCAGTTCTATAACTTCCCGTGCTTTCCGGGCACCGTGCCCGATCTCGAAAAGCTGATCGGCAACGATCCTCGTGCCCAGCCCGCGGACAAGTACACCGTCCTTGGGAAATTGATGACCCAGGCAACGAACGTCGGCTACCCCGGTTACGCCAATGCAGCGACTGACGAGATTTTCAATACCTGGGTGCTGAACACCATGTTTGCCAAGGCAGCGGCCGGCAATGCGTCGCCTGAAGATGCCATGAAGGAAGCCAACGCAACGTGCAAGCGCATCTTCGAGAAATGGCGGTCCAAGGGCATGATCTGAACCCCGTCCATTTGCTGCTTACTTTGCTTGCAGGAACCAAGAGATGGCCACCGTAGAAACCAGGGCCTTGACCAAACACTTCGACCGCGGAAACAACGCTGTCGACGGCATCGACCTGGCGGTGCACGAGTCGGAGTTCATGGTTTTGCTCGGGCCTTCGGGGTCGGGCAAGACCACGCTGCTGCGCCTGATAGCCGGGCTCGAACAGCCCACCTCTGGCGACATCTTGCTGAATGACACCGTCGTCACCGGCCTGCCGCCTCGAGCCCGCAACATGGCGATGGTGTTTCAAAGCTACGCCCTTTACCCGCACCTGAATGTCTTCCGAAACATTGCATTCCCTCTGCACGCACAGGGAATGCGCGGTCCCGCCATCCAGAAGAAAGTGGATTGGGCGGCGAAGATGTTCGGCATATCGGCGCTACTGCAACGCAAGCCGCGTCAGCTTTCCGGCGGCGAACGTCAACGAGTGGCGCTCGCGCGGGCAGTCGTGCGCGAGCCGGTTGTATTCCTGCTGGATGAGCCGCTGTCCAACCTGGATGCGAAACTGCGGATTTCGGCGCGCGAGGAGTTGCAGCAGTTTCAGCGGCGCCTCGCGACCACCACCATCTACGTCACGCACGACCAGATCGAGGCCTTGGCCCTCGGAGACCGTATCGTCATCCTGGATCATGGCACCATTCACCAGATCGGCACGCCGCAAGATGTATACGAGCGCCCCGCCGACACCTTTGTCGCGACATTTATCGGTGCGCCCCCGATGAACCTGATGAAGCGTGATGGCCAAACAATCGTCGGCTTTCGACCGGAACACTTTCTTCCGCTCGAAGCGCACCGCGATACGGCCGACCTGCACCGCCTTCCCTTTCATGTCCAGCGTGTCGAGAACCTGGGCTCTGATCGCCTGGCATATGGCGAACTGGCCACTCCCGTGCAGACGGGCAAGGTCATCGCCCGCATTCCAAATACCATCGAGACCGTCCTGACTAGCGACACCACGCACGAGTTCGCCATCAAGAGGCGGAACCTGCACACTTTCGATGCCGCCAACGGGCTGCGAGTGCACGCCTGAACAGGGAGATTCCAGGGAAACCTCATGAGCGCCATCGATACCCGGGTCACGACCCCTCTCGCCCGTAGCCACCGTGCACACCTCGCCGACAATGACGGTGCGCTGGGTAGCTGGCTGCTTGCGCCGGCGGTCGTTTATATCGTTCTGCTGGTGGCCTTCCCGTTCTTGCTGTCGATGTATTACAGCGTGTCGGACGCCACCGTCGGCAACACGGCCGTGCGCTTCGTCGGCCTGCAGAATTTCGAACGCATCATGCAAAGCAATACGTTCTGGAGATCGATGGCCAATACGTTCGTCTTTACACTGATGTCCCAGCTGTTGGTGGTGGTGCTGGCCAAGACCCTCGCGATGGCGCTTTACAAGGATTTTCGCGGCAAGTGGATCGTGCGGCTGCTGATCCTGTTGCCCTGGGTCGCGCCGATCTCGCTGGGCACCATCGGCTGGCTGTGGATCTTCGACCCCGTCTACAGCATCATCAACTGGACGCTGCGTGCATCGTCCCTGTTGCCCGCCAATACCTGGCCCATCTGGCTGGGTCAACCGAACCTCGCCATGGTCTCCATCGTCCTCGTGGACGTATGGCGTCTGCTGCCGCTCGCGACCGTCATCATCCTGGCAGGGCTGTCGAGCATACCGCAAGACATTCATGACGCGGCAGAAATGGACGGCGCCGGCTTCTGGCGGCATCTGTTCCAGATCAACATCCCGCTCGTCATGCCCATCATGCTTATCGCCCTGCTCTTCGGCATTGTCTTCACCTTCACCGACATGATCATCGTCTACGTGCTGACACGCGGCGGCCCTTTCGACACGACACAGGTGCTGGCCAGCCTGGCGTTCTTTACCGGCGTCCCGGGCGGCGACCTGGCCGAAGGCGCGGCCATCTCCCTCTTCCTCTTTCCGCTCCTGGTCGCCGTAGTGATCCTGCTGCTGACCATCGCGCGACGTACGGAGATCACCTGACATGAACGCAACGGCATTCACGTGGAAACGGCGCGCGGCCAAGGTTGGCCATACCGTGCTGATCGCCGCATTCGTGATCTTCACGGCATTCCCCTTCTACTGGATGTTCATCACCACCTTCAAGAGCACGCTCGACCTGGTGGACACCCAAAACAATCCCTATGTCTTCAACCAGCCGCCTACGCTGGAGAACCTGGATGCGCTGTTTTTCGGGACACAGTACGGCGTGTGGGTATGGAATACGGCCCTGGTCGGCATACTGGTGGTGATCATCACGCTGCTGCTTGCCGTACCCGCCGGGTACAGTCTTGCACGGCTTTCGGGGCGATGGGGACGCCAGCTGGCGGTGGCCATTTTTCTGACCTATCTGATCCCTCCCACCATTCTCTTTATCCCATTCTCACGCATTGTGGGCGAATTGGGCCTGCAGGACACGCTCTGGTCTTTGGTGCTGGTCTATCCGAGCTTCACCGTTCCCTTCTGTACGTGGCTCATGATGGGATTCTTCAAAGCTGTCCCGCCGGATATCGAGGAAGCCGCCATGATGGACGGCCTGAGCCGGTTTGGTGCCTTCGTCAAAGTCGTCGTACCCCTGTCATCGGCGGGCATCCTGACCATCGTCATCTTTACCCTCACGCTCGTCATGCAGGAATTCATCTATGCGCTGACCTTCATCACCAGTTCATCCCAATACACGGTCAGCGTCGGGGTTCCTACATTCCTCGTGCGGGGTGATGTCTATTTCTGGGGATCACTGATGGGCGCCTGCCTGATCGTCAGCATACCCATCGCCATCTTGTACAACTTCTTCCTTGACCGCTTTGTCGCAGGCTTTACCGTCGGCGCCATCAAATAAGCACACCTCATCCGTATCGGAGGTTTGTCATGGCTACCAAGACCACTGCGGAGACATACCAAGGCAACGACCGCTTGCTTTTCGGCTTGATCATGGGCGTGATTGCCTTCTGGCTCTTCGCAACCATCTCGAATTTCCTGCTCAATGCGGTCGCCGGAACCTTGATCGTATCGCTTCAATTGGTGCAGTTCGGCGGCAACATGACGGCTCAGTCGGCCGGCATACTCACCTTGGGGTATGCAATCGCCATCATCCTCTTCATCCGTGTCGGAGAAAAGCTGTTGCGCGCTTTCGGTGCGCGCAAGCCCATGATCTGGGGCTGCC
>Ga0182739_1001221_pt1 | contig 27887 bp, 27 predicted proteins | sample eDN5th30CBELigBY_FD_128873 | JGI IMG/M metagenome (GOLD analysis project Ga0182739, IMG submission 128873) | Enriched backyard soil microbial communities from Emeryville, California, USA - eDNA 5th pass 30_C BE-Lig BY (version 2) (version 2) | ecosystem: Environmental > Terrestrial > Soil >... | reverse complement strand
CGGGTCGCCGCGCGCGGTCCCGGTCCGGTCAGCTGGCGGCGTTCGGCGCCGTCGTGATGCTGGTCTCGGCCGCGCTCGCGGTACTCGGCGGTGCCGTCTCCCCGGTGCTCGAGAGCGGGTCCCGTACCCTCGTGCAGCAGTCGGGAGCCGCGGCCGCGACGCTCCGGATCATCGCGCCCCTGGCATCCGATGCGGTCTCGCAGGATGCCGCCGTCCGCGAGCTCACCGCCACCGCCCTGCGCGATGTCGCCGCGGACGTGGTGCGCAGCGTGTCCGCCTCGACATCGGTCACCGTCGACGGCGCCGAGGCGCGCGTGCTGCTCCTCGTCGATCCGGGCGTCACCGAGGCCGCCGATCTCGTCGCGGGCGCCTGGCCCTCGGGCGCCGCCGAGACGGCGGTGACGGATGCGGCGGCCGCCCGCCTCGGCATCGCACCCGGCGCGGTGCTCACCCTGCCCGACGGACGCGAGCTCACCGTCACCGGAGTCTGGCACCCGCGGGACGCGGCAGCGGCGCGCTGGTTCGACGATCCATCGATCGGCTCCGGTGCCGCGGGCGACGCGGCGGGCCCGCTGCTCGTCGACGCCTCGGTGCTCACCGACCGTTCCGATGCCACGATGCTGCGCGATGTGATGGCGCACTGGTCGATCATCCCGGCCGCCGACGGGCTCGGCCCGGCGGGCCTTCCGGCGCTCGCCGACGCGATCGCCCGGCTCGACACCGAGCTGCGGCGTTCCGGCGGCGGCAGCGCCTCGCTGACGGGAGACCTCGCGGCGACCGTCGCACGGGCCACCGAGGTGTCGGCGGTCGCCGCCGGGGTGCTCGGACTGCCTCTCGTGCTCGTCGCCCTGGCCGGGGCCATCGTGCTCGGCCTGATCGCCCGCGCGATCGCCGCCGGACGCGGGCCGGAGTTCGTGCTGCTGCGCGCGCGAGGGGCCTCCGCCCGCGCGCTGACGGGAGCCGCCGCCCGCGAATCCCTGGCCGTCGCGGCCCTCGGCGCCGCGGCCGGGGGCGGCGCGGCCGTCGGCGTGCTGCGCCTCGGACTTCCCCTGCTCGGCATCCGGGCCGAGGAGGGCGTCCTGGTGCCGGTGCTCGTCGCCGCGGGGGTCGCCGTCGCCGCGGCGGTCCTGGCCACCATCGTCACCGTCGTCGAACTGCGTGCCCCCGTGACCGGCCGGGCCGAATCCGGCCGGGCCGCGGTGCTCGCCGCGCTCGGACCGCTGCTGCTCGTCCTGGTCTCCGCGGGCCTGGCGCTGGCGCAGTTCCTCAGCCTCGGGTCGCCGGTGGTCGTCCGCGCCGACGGCATCGTGCGCACCGACCCCCTCGCCCTGACGGCGCCGGTGCTCGTGCTGCTGGCCGGGGCGCTCGTCGCGCCGGTGATCGCGGGGCCGGTGGTCGCGGTCGCCGAGCGATTCGCGCGGGGTTCGCGCGGCATCCTGCCGGTTCTGCCGCTACGACAGCTCTCGCGACGCGCCCGCGCGGTGGCCGCCGCGGTTCTCGTGATGGCCCTGGCGGCGGGTGCCGTGGTGCTCGCGGGGGTGTTCCACGTGCGGGGCGACGAGGCCCGGGTCGCCGCCGAGCGCACGGCGACCGGCGCCGACCTGCGCCTCGAGCTGCCGGTGCGCACGACGATCGATCCCGGCCGTCCGGGCGCCGGCGCCACCCTGCTCGACGGCGTGCCGGAGGTCGCGGACGCCTTCCCCGTGCTCAGCGGCGTCGCGAGCATCGGCGCGGATGCGGTGCCCCTGCTCGCCGGTGACGTCGCGGCGTTCGCGGCGCTTCCGGGTGTCGCGCCCGAGCTGAGCGCCGCCGCATCCGGCCTGTCGGCCGGCCGGCCGGGGGCTCCTCTGCCCGCGGGCACCACGAGCCTGAGCGTCCGCGTCGAGCTGACTCCCGGCGTCGGGATCCCTGACGGTCTCGAGCTGGGGGTGGGCGCGTGGCTCGCCGACGAGCACGGCGGCGCACTCCGCGTCGAGCTCGGCATCGCGCCCGTCGCCCCGGGTGTCGTGGAGCTGACCGGCGACATCCCCCCGGCCGCGGAGATGCTCGCCATCGAGTTCCGTCCGCCGGCGTTGCCGCCGAGCACGGTCATCGACCTGGCGCTCGACGAGGTGGCGACCGGCAGCGGCGATCACATCGCGTTCGACGGTGCCACGACGACCCTCACCTCGGAATCCGCCGACGTGCAGCGGCTGCTTCCCCAGTTGCGCACCGAGCAGCCGTTACCGGTCGTGATCAGCACGACGCTCGCCGACCGGCTCGGGGTCGCCGCGGGGTCCGACTTCACCATGCGCCTCAACGGGGTCTCGGCGCCGCTACCCCTGCGCGTGCTGGCCGTCGTGCCGCGGCTGCCGGGAATGGCGCAGGGGCCCGGCATCCTGCTCGACCTGCAGGCGCTCGAGGCGCGTGCGGTCGCGCTCGACGGGTCGGTGCCGGCGGCGAACCAGCTCTGGGTGACCGCCTCCGATCCGGATGCGGCGGCGCCGCAGATCCGCGCCGTCCTGACCCAGCGCGCCCGCATCGTGACCCCGCGCACCTCCTCGCCCGCCCCGCTGCTGGAGCCGGCGCTGGTGCTCATCGAGACCGGGGTCGGCGTGACCGTGCTGCTGGCGATCCTCGGCTTCGTCGCCGTCGCCTCCTCGATCGGGCAGCGCCGGCGCGCCGAGCTCGCCCCGCTGCGCTCGCTCGGGCTCTCGGTCGCCCGCATCCGCGGCGCACGGATCATCGAACTCGCGGCGACGGCGGTCATCGCCGTGCTGCTCGGCGGTCTGGCCGGCTTGCTGACCGCGGCGCTCGTCGTCCCGGGACTCGTGGGGGTGCTCACGTGACCCACCGCGCCGGTCCCCTCGGGATCGCCCTCCGGTCGGCGACGACCTCGCCGCTGCTGACCCTGTTCGCGATGCTCATCGTGGCGCTCACCGCCTTCGCGGGGGCCGCGTCGCCCGGTCTGCTGCAGCGCGTGCAGAGCGACAGCCTGCACTACGCGCTCGACAAGACGGATGCGGCGGTGCGCGACTTCTCCGCCTCCGAACGCGGGACCCCGATCCCCGGCCCCGGCCGCAACCCGGATCTCGACCTGCCGGCCGACATGGTCTCGAGCTGGGGCAGCGTCGCCCAGGTGCTCGCCGACGCCCGGGCGAAGATGAAGCCCGAGCTGCGCCGCGTGCTCGGCCCCGCCCGGGTCGTGACCGACTTCGATCCCGCCGAGGCGACCCCGGCCGAGGCGGGCCTCGGAACCCCGCGCAGCATGCTCACCGTGCGCTACGACCCGAAGCTCTCCGATCTCGTCACCTGGGTGCAGGGCGATGCCCCCGAGTCCGACCTCGAAGGCCCCACCCAGTTCGGGCTCGCGGCCCCCGTCGCCGAGGCGATGGGCTGGACGATCGGCGAGGTGCGCACCCTGCAGCGACCGGGCGGGGCGCTGCAGCCGGTCGTGCTCACCGGCATCTGGGAACCGGTCGACGCCGCCGACTCGGACTGGGCCCACACCCCGAACGCCCTGAGGCCGGGCTTGCTCGAGCAGGGTCTCGCCCCGCCGCTGCACCTCGGGGTCGGGTACGCCGCACCCGACGACCTGCAGAACCCGCTCGGATCGTCCGAGTTCACCTCGACGAGCGCGTGGTACCCGCTCGATGTCCGCGCCGTCGACGCCGCCGATGCCCGCGACCTGATCGCCGCGATGCGCCTGTTCGCGGCACTCGGGGTCGAGCCCGACGTCACCGCCGAGAGCTACTTCGTCACCGGGCTGTCGTTCAGCAGCACGGCTCCCGTGACGATGACACAAGCCCTGGTGCGCATCGAGGCGATGTCGGCGCTGGTGGGGCTGATCGCATCCGGACCGCTCGCGGTGTCGATCGTGGTGCTGGCTCTCACCGCGCGCATGCTCGCGCTGCGCCGGCGTGCCTCGCTGCAGCTGGCCGAGGCGCGGGGGGCCTCGCTGCCGCTGCGGGCCGGCGTGCTGGCGGCCGAGGGGCTCGCGATCGGAGCGATCGGCGCCGCCGCGGGCGGTGTCGCCGGGGCTCTCCTCGGCGGCGGATCGGGTCTGGCGGTCGCGGTCGTCCCGGTGCTGGCGGCGCTGACGCCCTTCGCCGTGCTGCCGGTGACCGGGCTGCTGATCGCGCGGCGTCGCTCCCGGGCCGACCTCGGAACCGCCGGCGGGACGGCGGCACGGTGGCGTCTCGTCGTCGAAGCCGTCGTCGTGCTGATGGCCGGCGCGGCCACGGTGCTGGTGATCACCGGCAGCCGATCCTCGGCCGGCGAGGGTCCCGACCCGCTGATCACCGCGTTGCCCCTGCTGCTCGCCGCCGTCGGCTGCGTCGTCACGCTGCGCCTGGTGCCTCTGCTGCTCGGACTCGTCGAGCGAGGGGTGCCGGCGCGGCGGGGGCTGATCGCGCTGGTCGGTCCCGCCCGCGCGCGCCGCGATCCGGCGATCCGGGTCGCGCCGGTGCTGGCGGTGGTCGTGGGGGTCGCGATCGCGGTGTTCTCGGTGGCGTTCTCGGCGACCGTCGATTCCGGCATCCGGGTGGCGGCCCGCAGCGGGGTCGGCGCCGATCTGCGCGTCACCGGCCCCTACATCACCGAGGAGCAGCTCGACGCCCTCGCATCCCTTGACGGGGTCGCGGCGACCGCACCCGTCTACGCCGACGAACAGCGAAGCGGACAGCTGCCGACCTCCGACCTGACCGTCATGGTCTACGTCATCGACGTCGCCGAGCTGCGGGCGGTGCAGACCGACCCCGAGACGGCCATCCCGCTGCCCGACGCACTGACCGGCGGCGCAGACCCGGTGCCGGTCATCGCCTCGGACGAGCTCGCCGAACGGGTCGGAGACGAGACCCTCATCGTGGAGGGCGATCCGGTCCAGATCGTCGGCACCGCCCCCTCGCTCACCCCGCTCGGCAGCACCCGCAACTGGATCGCCGTCGACCGCTCGCGGGCGGCCGATCTGCTGCGCACGACGTTCTCGCCGGCGGTGGTGCTGGTGCGGCTCGATCCGGCGGCGGATGCGGTGGCCGTCGCCGCTGCCGCCCGCGACATCGTCGGCGCGGGTTCGACCGCCGCCACCCCCGCGTCGGTGTCCGCCGAGCGTCTGGAGGACCCGGCCCTCGTCGGGCTGCAGTCGGCCCTGCTCGCGGCGATCGGGGTCGTCGCCGCGCTGCTGGCGCTGGCCGTCGGCATGACGCTCGTGCTCGGCGCCCCGGCCCGCGGCCGCCTGTTGTCTCTGCTGGCGGCGGTCGGGTTCCGGCGCAGCCGCGAGCTGGCGCTTGTCATCTGGGAGGTCGCCCCGGCGGTGGCCGTCGCGTTGCCGATCGGCGTGCTGGCCGGGTTCGCCCTGCCGCTGATCGTGGTGCCCGAACTCGATCTCACCGGTTTCGTCGGCGGCACCGCGCAGCCCGCGGTGCGGTTCGGCGGCTGGGCGCCGGCGTATGTGGTGGCCGCGTTCCTGCTGGTGACGGTGCTCGCGGTGCTCATCGCGGCCCTCGTCGCCCGCAGCGTGACCTCGGCCCGCACCCTCCGTAGCATCGACGAAGAAGGATGACCATGGCAGACACCGCACTCGAGGGCCCCGACATCCTGTGCTCGGAGCTGGTGCGCATCTTCATCGCGCAGGGCATCGAGGTCCAGGCGCTGCAGGGGCTCGAGCTGCGGGTCGAACGCGGCGAGATGGTCGCGCTGGTGGGGGCCTCCGGGTCGGGCAAGTCGACGCTGCTGACGATCCTCGCCGGACTCGACACCCCGACCGCCGGCCGGGCGCACGTCGCCGGCCACGATCTCGTCGCGATGCGCGGAGCCGAACGGCTGGAGTACCAGCGCCGCAGCGTCGGATTCGTCTGGCAGCAGTCGGCGCGCAACCTGCTGCCGTATCTGAGCGCTGCCGAGAACATCGGGATGGCGCACGCCGTCGCCGGGGTCGTCCCGCGTCGCGAGCGGCGCGCCGTCACCGACGAGCTGCTGGAACTGCTGACGGTGGGGGAGGTGGCGGACCGCCGGCCGGATCAGCTGTCGGGTGGCCAGAAGCAGCGGGTCGCGATCGCCGTGTCGCTGGCGAACGGACCACGGGTGCTGCTGGCCGACGAGCCGACCGGAGAGCTCGATGAGGCGACCAGCGCGGACGTCCTCGCCGCGATGGAGACCGTCAATCGCGAGAAGGGCGTGACGACGCTCATCGTCACGCACGATCCCGCGGTGTCGGAGCATGTGAACCGCACGGTCCGCATCCGTGACGGTCGGACCTCGACCGAGACCCTGCGCAGTACCAACATCGACGCCGAGGGCCGCTCGGTGCGGGTCGCCGAGGAGTTCGCGGTGCTCGACAAGGCGGGCCGCATGCAGTTCCCCGCCGAGTTCACCACGGCGCTCGGTCTGCGCGACCGGGTCCGGCTTTCGCTCGAGCCCGACCGGGTCGAGGTGCGGCCGGGCGATCGCCCGGTGCCGCCGCCCGATCCGGGCCGGGGCCGGCATCGCGCCGCGGACGGTGGTGCCGAGTGAGCGCGCTGTTGAAGGCCGTCGGGGTGACGCGGGTGTTCCCGAGCCCGGCGGGCGATGTCGTTGCCGTGAAGGGTGTCGACTTGGAGGTCGCTCCGGGCGAACTGGTCGTCATCCGCGGGCGCTCGGGGTCGGGCAAGACGACGCTGCTCACGATGCTCGGCGGACTCGACCGGCCGACGTCGGGACGGGTCGAGCTCGACGGCGTCGACCTGGCGTCGCTCGGGGCGGGGGTCGCCGACGTGCTCGGGGTGCGCATCGCCTCGGTGTTCCAGTCGTTCGGGCTCATCGCGGTGCTGTCGGCGGCCGAGAACGTCGAGGTGCCGTTGCGCATCCGCAGGGTGCCTCCGGCGGAGCGCCGGCAGCGGGTCGCGGCGGCGCTGGCCGCCGTCGGGCTCGAGGGTCACGCCGAGCAGCGTCCCGCGGAGCTGTCGGGCGGGCAGCAGCAACGCGTGGGGCTGGCGCGGGCGCTGGTGGGCGACCCCGGCATCCTGCTGGCCGACGAGCCGACGGGTCAGCTCGACAGCGAGACGGGCGCGACGATCATGAAGCTCATCGCCGGCTTCGTGCATCAGCGGGGCATGGCGGCGGTCGTGGCGACTCACGATCCGGCGATGATGAAGATGGCCGACCGGGTGATCGACCTGCATGACGGCCGGCTGAGCTGACCGATCGCGCGAGGGCTACACCGGAGTCGTTGCGGTGAGCTGCTCTTCGGCCCAGCGCTGCTGTTCGAGGGCGACGGGGTCGGGCCTGCTGTTGTCGTACTTCCAGGCGTCGAGGTCGTCGCCGAACAGCTTCTTGGCCTTGCCGGGCTTGTGAGCCCAGCGCACGAGGCGTTCGCGGTATTCGTAGAGGGTCTGGTCGGCCTGGAAGCTGTAGTTGACCGAGTTGGTGCGCATCGATTCGAGCTGGTGTTCCGCCCAGTCGGCGGCGAGCCCGGCGCCGGCGAGCGGGAGCAGTCGTACCTGGATGTCGGCGGAGCTCGCCAGCGCCTCGGAGTGCTCTTTCGCCGCGGGCGACAGGCTGTGCCAGGTGGCCGCTGACTTGCCGGCGGTGACGAGGGCGCCGACCGCTGCCGAGCGGGCCTCGCGGTCGCGCTGGGTGACGATGCGCCGCGTGGCGCCTCGGCCGACGAGGGCGGCGATGACTCCGGCGACCACGATCGCCACGAACGGGATGATCGCCGTCGTCAGCGCCGCCTGACCGTCGTCGGTGCGGGTCCATTCGAGAAGGTCGTTCCACCAGTCCATGCGGGCACCATACGTCTGCTCTCGCGCGAACCCGGTCAGGCCATGCCGGTGCGCGGCGATCCCTCAGTACCGCAGCGCGTCGACCGCGTCATCCGGCGCGCCGAACTCGCCGATCACATCGAACCGCTCGGCGCGGCCGATCAGGCGCTTGCTGCGGTAGTGCGGCCCGGTCTCATCGGTCACCCGCTCGACATAGCCGAGCACGTAGCCGTCGGTTCGGGCAACGCGCCACAGAGCGCCGCGGCGGGGGACGATCTCGAGCCCGCGCGGTGCCGCGCGGAGCAACGGAAGGGGTGCGGGTCGTTCGAGCAGGTCCATGATTCGAACATACGTTCGACCACTGACACCGTCACGGCAGCGTGACGGGACCGGTGCGCAGTGCCAGGTCCGCATCCACCACCGTCTTGGTCTGGCGGGCCGTCTGGGCCAGCACGATCCCGGTGAGCACGATGGCCGCCCCGATGACCTGCACGGGGTCCAGCTGCTCGCCGAGCCACAGCCACGCAACCGCGAACGCGAACAGCACCTCGCTCGAGGCCACGATGCCGGCGGCCGTCGCCGGCAGGTGTTTCAGGGCATAGAACGAGAGCAGGAACGGGGCGAACGATCCCACGAGCACGGTCACCACGAGCGGCGCCCAGAGGGGCGCGGCGAACCCCGCGCCGAGCTCGAGCGGGGCGGTGAACGTCGTCGGCCGCAACTCCCACCAGCCGCTGAAGAACGCCCAGAAGATGCTGGCGAAGGTCATCGTCCAGAACGCGACGGTCAGCGGCGAGGTGGCCCCGACCTGACGTTCGCCGACGAGGAAGTAGAACGCCAGCGTCACCGCCGCGATGAGCGCCAGCACGACGCCGAGCGGGTCGAGCCGACTCGACCAGATCTGTGCCACCAAGGCCAGCCCCGCCAGCACCAGGGCGATGGCGACCCAGATGCGCGCCTTCAACTTCTCGCGGAACACGAAGAAGGCGAACAGCGCGACCATGAGAACGGCCATGTACTCCAGCAACAGTGCGATGCCGACCGGCAGCCGCTGGATCGCTGCCGCGTAACTGGCCTGCAGCAGCGCGACACCTCCCACGCCGAGCACCGCCATGATCGCGAGCTGCCGGGGCCGCAGCCGGAACGCCGCCCGGTCGGTGAGCAGCAGGATCGCCCCGGCGAGAACCGCCGTGCCGACGGTGCGGAACTGGGTGAGCTGCAGCGGCGAGATGCCCGCCTCGACGAGCAGCTTGACGAGTGAGCCGTTCGCGCCGAACAGCAGCGCCGCGAGGAGCGCGTAGAGGTAGCCCACCTAGCGACGCTCGGTGCCGTCGACGGCGAGCGGCTCGATCGCCGCGAGCTCGTCGGCGCTCAGCTCCGGGGCGTCCAGGGCCTTCAGGCTGTCCTCCAGTTGCGCGACGCTCGACGCGCCGATCAGCGCGCTCGTGACCTGCGGATGGCGCAGCACCCAGGTGAGCGCGAGTTGGGCGAGGGACTGGCCGCGCCCCTTCGCGATCTCGTCGAGACCCTTCGCGCGTTCGAGGTAGGTGGCGTCGATGTTGTCCGAGCTGATCCAGCGGCCCTCGGCCGCGCGTGACCCCTCGGGGATTCCGCCCAGGTACCGGTCGGTCAGCATGCCTTGCGCCAGCGGCGAGAACACGATGCTGCCGATCTGCAGCTCGTCGAGGACCTCGAGCAGGCCGTTCTCCATGCGACGGTCGAACATGTTGTAGCGGGGCTGGTGGATGAGCAGCGGCACGCCCTCGGCGGCGAGAGCCGCGTGCGCCGCCCGGGTCTGGTCGGGGTCGTAGTTCGAGATGCCGGCGTAGAGCGCCTTGCCGGAACGCACGGCGTGCGCGAGGGCGCCCATGGTCTCCTCGATCGGGGTGTCGGGATCGGGGCGGTGCGAATAGAAGATGTCGACGTAGGGCAGCCCCATGCGCGTCAGGGACTGGTCGAGCGACGCGAGCAGGTACTTGCGCGAGCCCCATTCGCCGTAGGGGCCGTCCCACATGTCGAATCCGGCTTTGCTGGAGATGATCAACTCGTCGCGGTACGGCAGGAAGTCCTCGCGCAGGATGCGCCCGAAGTTGCTCTCGGCCGCGCCTCCGGGAGGGCCGTAGTTGTTGGCGAGGTCGAAGTGCGTCACCCCGAGGTCGAATGCCCGGCGCAGGATCGCGCGCTGGGTCTCGAGCGGCCGGTCGTTGCCGAAGTTGTTCCAGAGGCCGAGCGAGATCTTGGGCAGTTTCAGGCCCGACCGGCCCGTTCGCACGTAGGGCATCGAGTCGTATCGGCCGGGCGCGGCGACGTAGGGCGGTGGCGTGAGCATGGGCTCAGCCTAGGGAACTTATCGGGGGCGTCGCCGGTTGTAGGAGGTGTCCCTTCCTCCACAAGAAAGTAGGGTTCCCCCATGCGCACATTCGTCGTCGCCGGCGGTTGCTTCTGGTGTCTCGACGCGGTCTACCGCACGCTCAAGGGCGTGCAGGATGTCGTGTCCGGCTACACCGGCGGAACCACCGCGAATCCCTCGTACGAGGCCGTCTGCACCGGCACCACCGGGCACGCCGAGGCCGTCAAGGTCGTCTTCGACGAGACCGTGATCCCCGAGAGCGTCATCCTCGATGTGTTCTTCACGCTGCACGACCCGCGGCAGCTCAACCGGCAGGGCAACGACATCGGCACGCAGTACCGCTCGGCGATGTTCTTCGACGGCGACGAGCAGCAGATGCTCTTCGAGGCAGCGCGCGAGCGGGCCGCCGAGTACTGGGACGGCGGCATCGTCACCACGATCGAGCCACTGGGCGAGTGGTACGACGCCGAGGACTACCACCAGGACTTCTTCGCCAAGAACCCGAACCAGGGCTACTGCCTGGCGGTCGCGCTGCCGAAGGTGAACAAGATCCGCAAGTCCTACGCGGAGTACGTGCTCGCGTCGTAGCGTCCGGCTTGCGTACGGAAGCTAATGCCATTAGGTTTATGGCTATGATCGATAGCCAAACCGCTTCCGTGTCGTACCTCGCCCGCCCCGAGGGTCGCCTCGGCTACACCCTGACCGGGGACGGTCCCCTCATCGTGGCCATCACCGGAATGGGAGACCTGCGCGACACCTGGCGCGAGCTGACGGGCCCGCTCGCCGACGCGGGCTTCCGCGTCGCCGTGCTCGACCTGCGCGGGCATGGTGACTCCGACACGACGTTCACCAGTCACGGCGACCCGGCCACCGCATCCGACATCATCGCCCTCGTCGACGAACTCGGCGGGCCCGCGCTGGTCATCGGCAACTCGATGGCCGGGTCCGCCGCCGTCATCGCGGCGGCAGAACGCCCGGATGCCGTGGCCGGCCTCGTCCTGGTCAGCCCGTTCCTGCGCGGCGGCCCCGCCGGCCCGGGAACGCGCCTGCTCTACCGGGCGCTCTTCGCCCGGCCATGGGGCGCCGCCATGTGGGCGCTCTACTACCGGACGGCGCTGAACGCGGGCGCCCGCGCTCCGTGGCTGCGCGAACACGCGGATGCGATCCGCGCCTCCCTGCGCGAGCCCGGACGCCTGCGCGCACTGCTCGACCTCGCGCTGGCGCTCGACCACGACGTGGTCACCCCGCTGGCGGCGTCCGTCGCGGCGCCCGCGCTCATCGTCGTCGGCGCGGGTGACCCCGACTACCGCGACCCCGCTGCCGAGCTGGCCTGGATGGGGGAGCAGCTGCGCGCCGAGACGCTCCTCGTCGACGATGCTGGGCACTACGCGCAGCATCAGCGTCCCGACGTCGTCGTCCCGGCGGTGCTGCGGTTCGCCGAGACCCTTCGTGCCGGGTCGGGCTGGCGTGCCTAGGGCGGGGCTCAACTCCACAGCCGTCGTCGAGCTCGCGGTCGCCCTCGTCGACGATGAGGGGCTCGATGCCCTCACGCTCGCCGCGGTCGCCGGGCGGGCAGGGGTTGCCGTCCCCAGCCTGTACAAGCACATCGGGTCGCTCGCCGCGTTGCGCACGGCCGTCGCCCTGGCCGGGGTGCGCGAGCTGGTGCGGGTGAGCTCGGTCGCGACCGTCGGGGTGGCCGGAGACGAAGCCCTGCGCGCTGTGGGGTACGCGATCCGGGATTTCGCGCGGACGCATCCGGGGCTGTATGCCGCGACGCAGATCGCGCCGGCCGGCGATGCCGACCTGCTCGCGGCGGCAGGCGAGGCGGTCGAGGTGATGGGGGCGGTGCTGCGCGGATTCGACGTGCCCCCCGAGCGGACGGTCGATGCGATCCGGGCGGCGCGGTCCGCGATCCACGGGTTCGTGACCCTGGAGGCGGGGGGCGGCTTCGGCATGCCCGACGACGTCGATCGCAGCTTCGATGCGCTCCTGGACATGTTGGTGCACGGGATCCGGGCGCTCGGCTGAGCATCTCCGGAGGATCCGTCGACAGCCGCAGCCGTTCGGCGTAGCGTCGAAGAGCATCGAAAGGAGCTCGACGATGAGTGAGAACACCACCACCGAACAGCGCTGGGTGGCCTTCGGGCCGGCGGGAGCGGTCGGATCGATCCACCGCACCACCGACGGATTCGAGGTGCGGCTGATGAACGATCCGACGCCGCGCGGCACCTACCCGACCCTGGACGTCGCCAAGAGCGCCCTGCACGCCAGCATGCTGCCGGGATCCGACTGGCCGGAGTTCCGGGAGCACTGAGGTCCGGGAGCGTCCGACCGCTCCCTCACAGCACGCGATCGCCGCCCGCCTCCACGAATGAGGCCGGGCGGCGTTTCGCGTCTGCGCTTCCGGTCGAGCATGGGCTATCGGATGCCGGGGCCGGCTTCCCGGCACGAGCGCCGCTCCCCGGCATCCGATCCACCGATCCCTCGAAGGAGCCCTCCATGCCCGACCTCATCACCGTCACCGGCCTCGTCGCCACGACGCCCAAGAACATCGTCACCAGCACGGGTCTGGCGATCACCACGTTCCGCCTCGCCTCCAACCAGCGCAAGTTCGACAAGGCCGAGGGCAAGTGGGTGACGGCCGAGACCAACTGGTTCACCGTGGCGACCTTCCGTCAGCTCGCTGCGAACGTCCTGATGTCGCTGCAGAAAGGGCAGCGCATCGTCGTCACGGGCAAGCTGCGCGTTCGCGAATGGAGCTCCGACGACAAGAACGGCATCTCGGTCGAGATCGCGGCCGATGCGATCGGTCACGATCTGGCCTGGGGAACCGCCGCGTTCACCCGGTCGGCGATGGCTGCCATCGCCGAGGCAGAGGGCGAGGCGCCGGAGGGCGAGCCCGCGGAGGTTCCGTCTGCGGACGCCGGCGAGGAACCGTTCACCCTGGCGGCCGAGCCCGGCGACGAGATCGCGGCCGCCACGCTCGCCGAGACGCACGCGAGCGAGACCGGCGAGCCCGTCGCGCCGTTCTAGACTCGAGCCCATGCGGGCACTCTCGACTCTGGCCGTCGGCAGCATCATCGCCGCCGTCGCGTTCGGACTGACCGCGTGCACGCCGGAGGCGCCGATGCCGGTGCCGTCCGAGACCGCCGACCCGAGCGCGTCGGCAACGCCCGAGCCGACGGTCGCTCCCGAGCCCGAGCTCGATCCGCAGGGGACGGCCGTGGACAACCTGGCCTACTTCGACAAGGTCAACCGGGCGCTGATCACACAGGGCGGCTCGCTCGACGGCCGATCCTTCATCGACAACCTCGTCCAGGCCGGGTTCTCGAAGCCGACGATGGAGGTCACCCCCGACCGCACATCGATCAACGCCCAGGCCGACCAGATCCAGTTCTCGGTGCGTATCAACGGCACCTGCCTGATCGGTCAGTACGGCAACGGCAAGTACAACGGGGTCGCCGCCGACCTGCTCTCCGACGGAAAGTGCCTCGTCGGCACCACCCGCCCCATCGACTGGTGACGCGCGGCCTCAGCCGCGCAGCGCCGCCTCGAGCACCGCATTCGCGTCGCGCCACTCGGTCGGGTCAGCGTCGTTCCACAGCTCGGTGAGTTCGCTGTCGGGTCCCGTCGCCGTCCCGAGGGCCGCGACGGCCAGAGCCACCAGGTCCCCGGGAGGGGCGCCCACCCGCGCGACGAACGCCGCCACGCTCGTGGTGTAGGCATCCGATTGCGTCGCACGGCCGAGGCCGTGCGCGACGACCTCCGCCGCGGCGACCGCCGTCTCGGCGACATCGGCATCGAGGGGGCCGTCGAGTGCGTCGTTCAGTGCCCGGCGGACGGGCTGCCAGTCCGCTGCCTCATCGAGTTCCCAGCCCCAGTCCGCCGCGCCGTCGTTGCCGAACGGCTCCCCGCTCCATGTGCCCATCCGCCGATCGTAGACTGGAGGGTATGGCCGAATACATCTACTCCATGGTGCGTGCGCGCAAGACGGTCGGCGAGAAGCTGATCCTCGACGACGTCACCATGGCATTCCTGCCGGGCGCGAAGATCGGCATGGTCGGCCCCAACGGCGCGGGCAAGTCGACGATCCTGAAGATCATGGCCGGCCTCGACCAGCCCTCTAACGGCGAGGCCCAGCTGACCCCGGGATTCACCGTCGGCATCCTCATGCAAGAGCCGGAGCTCGACGAGAGCAAGACCGTCCTCGAGAACGTGCAAGAGGGGGTCGGTCCGATCATGGGCAAGATCGCCCGGTTCAACGAGATCTCGCTCGCGATGGCCGAGCCCGACGCCGACTTCGACACCCTGCTGGCCGAGATGGGGCAGCTGCAGGAGCAGATCGACGCCGCCGACGCCTGGGATCTCGATTCGCAACTCGAGCAGGCGATGGACGCCCTGCGCACCCCGCCGGGCGACGCGAGCGTCAAGAACCTGTCCGGCGGTGAGAAGCGCCGCGTCGCGCTCACCAAGCTGCTGCTGAGCAAGCCCGATCTGCTGCTGCTCGACGAGCCCACCAACCACCTGGACGCCGAGAGCGTGCTGTGGCTCGAGCAGCACCTGAAGAGCTACCCCGGCGCCGTCATCGCCATCACCCACGACCGGTACTTCCTCGACAACGTCGCGGAGTGGATCGCCGAGGTCGATCGCGGCCGGCTGATCGGGTACGAGGGCAACTACTCGACCTATCTCGAGAAGAAGGCCGAGCGGCTCGACATCCAGGGCAAGAAGGACGCCAAGCTCGCCAAGCGCCTGAAGGACGAGCTCGAGTGGGTCCGCAGCAGCGCCAAGGGCCGGCAGACCAAATCGAAGGCACGTCTCGCCCGCTACGAGGAGATGGCGGCCGAGGCCGACCGCACGCGCAAGCTCGACTTCGACGAGATCCAGATCCCGCCGGGGCCGCGCCTGGGCAACGTCGTCATCGAGGCGAAGAACCTGCAGAAGGGGTTCGACGGGCGTGAGCTCATCGATGGCCTGAGCTTCACGCTTCCCCCGAACGGAATCGTCGGGGTGATCGGCCCGAACGGCGTCGGAAAGACGACCCTGTTCAAGACGATCGTCGGGCTCGAGCCGCTCGACGGCGGCGAGCTGAAGGTCGGCGAGACGGTGAAGATCAGCTACGTCGACCAGACCCGCTCGAACATCGACCCGAGCAAGAACCTGTGGGAGGTGGTGTCCGACGGGCTCGACATCATCACCATCGGCAAGACCGAGATCCCGTCGCGGGCGTACGTGTCGAAGTTCGGGTTCAAGGGTCCCGATCAGCAGAAGAGGGCCGGCGTGCTCTCCGGTGGTGAGCGCAACCGGCTGAACCTCGCGCTCACCCTGAAAGAGGGGGGCAACCTGCTGCTGCTCGACGAGCCGACCAACGACCTCGACATCGAGACGCTGTCGAGCCTCGAGAACGCGCTGCTGGAGTTCCCCGGCTGCGCCGTCGTCATCACCCACGACCGGTGGTTCCTCGACCGGATCGCGACGCACATTCTGGCCTACGAGGGCACGGAGGACGACCCGGCCAACTGGTACTGGTTCGAGGGCAACTTCGAGGCCTACGAGCAGAACAAGATCGAGCGCCTCGGGCCGGATGCCGCGAAGCCGCACGCCTCGGTGCATCGCAAGCTGACCCGCAGCTGACGGTGGTCGAGTAGCGTCCCTGACGCGTATCGAGACCGGAGAACCCATGAGACTGCACGTCGGCATCCCGCTGCGCTGGTCGGATTTCGACGCCTACGCGCACGTCAACAACGCCGAGATGCTGCGCCTGCTGGAGGAGGCGCGCATCCAGGCGTTCTGGCGTCCCGATGAACCGGGGGCGGATGCGGTGGAGACCGCCGTGCTCGACGCCCGTCCCGGCGCCGAGGTCATCAGCCTCATCGCCCGGCAGGAGATCGAGTACCTGGCCCCGATCCCGTACATGCGCACGCCGCTCGACATCGAGCTGTGGATCGGGCGCATCGGCGGGGCGAGCCTGGAGGTCTGTTACGAGATCTTCAGTCCGGTCGGGGTCGAGCCGCGGGTGCTGTTCACGCGGGCGGCCACGACGATCGTGATGGTGACGGCGGCGACCGGGCGCCCGCACCGCATCGGAGACGAGCTGCGCGAACTCTGGGCGCCCTACGTCGAGAGCCCGGTCGTCTTCTCCAAGCGCGCCTGACCCTTCCGTTCCGCAGGAGTTTCCTGTTCTGCAGGACTCCCGCGCCCCTGTCTGCTCGATTGCAGGAGGCCTACTCCTGCACAACAGCCCCGCCCACTATGAAGTGCGGGTTGCAATAGTGTGCGACACACAGTAACGTGTGGCGCATGGACGAACGCACCGACGAGATCGAGGCCGGACACCTCCAGGAACTCCGCCGCGGCACCGTGGTGCTGGCCTGCCTGCTGATCCTGCGCACGCCCGACTACGGCTACGCACTGCTGGAACGCCTAGCGGCGGCGGGCATCGCCACCGACGGCAACACCCTGTACCCGCTGCTGCGCCGGCTCGAGAAGCAAGAGCTCGTGACCAGCGAGTGGAACACCGACGAAGCGCGCCCGCGCAAGTTCTACCGCACGAGCCCGGCCGGCGAGCAGCTCGCCGCCCGGCTGCTGCGCGACTGGAACGACCTGACGCGCTCGCTGCATGACATCGACGAAGGAGACCACCGATGACCGCCACCCTGACCGACCGCTACATCTGGGCCGTGCAGCGCTCGCTGCCCGAGGCCCAGCGCGACGACATCGACCGCGAGCTGCGCGGCACGATCGCCGACACCATCGACGCCAAGCTCGAGAGCGGGCTCGGCAGTGCCGAGGCCGAGCGCGCGACCATCGCCGAGCTCGGCGACCCGTACCGCCTCGCCGCCGGCTACGCCGACCGGCCCCTGGTGCTCATCGGGCCCGACCTGTTCCCGTCGTACATCCGGCTGCTGAAGTTGCTCTACGCGATCGTGCTGCCGTGCGCCGCGGGCGGAGTGACGCTGGCGCTGCTGCTGTCGCGGCCCGAATCTGTCGGCGCCGTCATGGGTCCGCTCTGGGCGACGATCCTCGGCGTGACGGTGCACCTCGGGTTCTGGGTGACGCTGCTCTTCGCCCTCATCGAGCGCGGACCGAAGAAGGACCGCGCCTCGATCGGGGAGTGGAGCCCGGAGAACCTCCCCGACGTCCCCCAGCGCGGCGACGTCAAGCTGAGCGATGCGATCGGCTCTGTCGTCTTCCTGGTGACCATGTTCGGCCTGGTGCTCTGGCAGCAGTTCTGGCCGGTGGTGACCGCCGACGACGGCACGCCGCTGCCGCTGCTGAACGAGGGCCTCTGGAGCCTGTGGCTGCCCGTGCTGTTCGGCATCGCTCTCGTCGAGATCGCCTTCGCGGTGCTCGTGTGGAGGTTCGGACGCTGGACGGTTCCGCTCGCCGTGGTCAACGCGGTCCTCGCCATCGCGGCCGCGGCCGTCCTGGTGTGGCTGTTCGTCACCGATCAGGTGGTGAACCCGGCCTGGGCGCAGCAGCTCGGCCTGTCCGGCCTGGTCGCACCGGGCGGCGTGCTGGCGGTGATCGGGGCCTTCGCCGCCACCGGAATCGCGCTCTGGGACATCATCGACGGCGTGATCAAGACGGTGCGGGCCCGCCGTCCCTGAACGCCTCGAAGGCCGGCCGCACGGTCACCGTGTCGTAGATGATCCGGATGCTGCGGATCAGCCCGTCGTCGTCGACCTCCGCGACATCCACGACATCGAAGGGCGCGCGGGTGCCGTTCGGCAGGACCCAGTCGAAATGGAACAGGAACGACAGCAGTGCCGCCCCGTCGACCGAGGTGCCGCGCATCGTGCCGAGCAGGGTCAGATCCGATGACCCGGTGTCGGCGAAGAGCGCCGGGTAGAACTCGGTCGCGGGCAGGGTGCCGTAGAGCGGGGAGTGCACGACGGCGCCCTCCGCGAAGAGGGCGAGCATGGCATCCAGATCGGCCGTCTCGACGGCGTCCAGGTACGCGGCGACGATCGGGTGCGGGGGAGGGGTGGCGGTCATAGAGACAATGATGGGGCGGATCGGCGCCGCGCGCCGCCCGCCCCACCATCGTCAGGGGATCACTTCTTCTTCGGAGCGGCCTTTCCGAAGGCGGGCGAAGCGATGTAGCCGCGCCAGCCGCCGTGTTCGGTGATCTCCGGGTGCTTCTTCGCGGTCTCCTCATCGAAGAGGATGCCGGGCACGACGCGGCCGTCGGCCAGCTCGACCGGGCCGCGGTAGAGCCCGGGCGGCTCGCCTTCGATGACCTTCAGCAGCACGTTCATCGGGACCGCGTACAGCTCGCCGGGGATCGACGCGCCGCCCGATTCGACCTTGTACATGCCGGGGTGGACGTCGCCGATGGTGTGCACGCGGTACTTCGCGGCGGTGCTGACCTCTTCGAGGAACTCGGCGCCGGCGAGGTTGTCGTGCAGACCGAGACCCCGCATGAGGGTTCCGTTGACGAACAGCACGCCGTCGTCGAGCGGCCGGTCGCCGTCCTTGCGGCTGCCGTACGCGAACGCGACCATGATGGCGCCGAGGAACAGGTAGCCGAGCGTCACGCCGAACGAGGCGTTGATGCCGACCGCGGTCGCGTTGATGATGCCGAAGAACGACAGCACCGCGGCGATGCCGGAGGTGATCGCCGCCGCCCAGAACCGGTGATCGATGATGAATACCGTGATCGCACCGAGCAGCACGCCCGCGAGCACTGCTCCCGAGCCGAACAGGTGCAGGCCGTCGTAGATCACGCCCCCGGCGCTGAGGTTGTCGAATCCGACCTCCGCAGCGTTGGTTCCGGCGGCGCCCAGCGCATTGTCGATCAACCCGGTCGCCCATTGCGCGAGGCTCGGCAGCATGGCGATGATGATCGCCGGCGCGTACCGCAGAGCACTCACGTTGAACGCCTGCGCACCGATCACCAGACCGATGTAGAGCAGGATCGGCACCAGGGCCTGCATCGGGAAGATCCCGAGCAGGATGCCGACGGTTCCGCTGAAGCACAGCACCGCGACCACGATCCCGGTCACCAACGAGTACCCGATGCGGCCTCCCGCCTGCTTCCAGCCCGGGTGGCCGATGTAGACCGCCGGCGGGAAGGGCGAGCCGAGGAACGATCCGACGATCGCACCGAGGCCGTCCGCCGTCAGCACGGCGCGGGGTGAGTACCGGTCACCTGCGGCTGCCGCGGACTCCACGTTGCTCATCGCCTCGGTGAAGTTGTAGATGCCGAGAGGGATGGCGGTGGCCAGCAGCGGCGCGATGCCCTGGAGGCCGGTGATGACCTCGGCACCCGGGATCGGGATGTGGAGACCGACGTTGGCGACCGCATCCGAGACCGCGCTCGGCTGGAGGATGTTCGACCAGCCCAGCGCCACCGCGATCCAGGCGACCGCGGTGGAGATCACCACGGCGAGCAGTCCGACGGGGGCGCCGAACGGCATGCGCTTGCCGGCGAGCCATCCTACGAGCACGAAAGCCAGCGCGATGAACGCGATCCAGGGCGCCTGCCACATCTGCGCTGCAGGGCTCATCGAGATGAAGGTGATCGAGATACCGGCGAGGGCACCGAGCAGAGCTGCACGCGGGGTGATCTTGCGCAGCCAGGGCCCGAAGACCGCACCGAGCAGCACGATGACGCCGATGATGAACGCCCAGGCGAGGCCCGCGCGCCACGCGGCGAGCGGGTCGCCCGTCTGGATGAGCACCGGCAGCATGACGACGAACACCACGATGAACATGTGCGGGACGGACGGTCCGTACGGCAGCGCGGTCACATCGGTTCGGCGCTCGCGCCGTGCCAGTCGGCGGGCGAGTACCGCGTACCAGATGTTGCCGAGCGGCAAGGCGATGCCGAGCGCCGGAAGGATGCGCGCGAACACCACGTCGTCGGGCAGCTGCACGACGAACAGGACCAATCCGGTCAGCACGATGACGTTGAGCAGGACGTTGGTGCCGAGCCCGAACAGGCCGTTCCAGTCGCCCTTGACCCACCATCGGACCTTGAAGGTCTCCGGGGCAGTTGTTGTGGACATGGGGGTGTCTGTCTCCGTTTCTTCCTTGAAGGGATTCAGCCGAGCGAGCCGAGCAGCTCGTCCGAGGTGGCGACCCAGCCGACGATTCCGCCTTGGGCCGTGAACATGTCGAGGGCCGACTTCTTGAACTCGGGGAAGTACGAGCCCGTGCAGTCGGACAGGATGAGGCACTCGTACCCGCGGTCGTTGGCCTCGCGGACCGTCGACTGCACGCAGACCTCGGTGGTGACGCCGGTGACGATGAGGTGGGTGATGCCCGCCGCGTTCAGCACGGTGTCGAGATCGGTGGCGTAGAACGAGCCCTTGCCGGGCTTGTCGATGACGGTCTCGCCGGGCAGTGGCGCCAGTTCGGGGATGATCTCGTGACCGGCCGAGCCGCGCACCAGGATGCGGCCCATCGGCCCGTCGTCGCCGATGCGCAGCGTCGGCTTGCCGCGGTTCGCCTTCGACGGGAACAGGTCTCCGAGGTCGCTGCGATGCCCCTCCCTGGTGTGGATGACGGTCCAGCCGTTGGCGCGCCAGGCATCCAGCACCGCCTTGGTCGGCTCGATCGTGGTCCGCAGCGTCGAGACGTCGTTGCCGAGAGTCTCGCCGAATCCGCCGGGCTCCATGAAGTCGCGCTGGAAGTCGATGCACACCAGCGCGGTGTGGGCGGGGTCGAACGTGAACTCGTACGGTTCGGCGGGGACGGTGATGGTCATGCGTGCTCCTTCTCGTCGCGGATGATGTGGGTCCCGCCTCGTCCGGCGAGCGCGTCACGGAGGCCGGGGAGCGAGGTGATGACGGCGGAGCTCCCGCCGGATTCGACGAACGAGATCGCCGAGTCCACCTTCGGTCCCATCGACCCGGGCGGGAACTGGCCGTCGGCGAGGTGGCGTCGCATCTCCTCGGTTCCGACGCGGCTCAGCGCCCGCTGGGCGGGGGTGTTGAAGTCGACGTAGACCTGATCGACACCGGTGACGAGCACGAGGGTCTCGAGGTCGATCTCGGACGCCAGCAGGGCCGACGCGCGGTCCTTGTCGATGACCGCATCGACCGGATGCCAGCTCGCCTCGTCGCGCACGACCGGGATCCCGCCGCCTCCGGCCGCGATCACCACGGAACCGCTGCCCACCAGGGTGCGGATCGGACCGGCCTCGATGATGGTGCGCGGCACCGGGCTCGGCACCACGCGGCGGAAGACCCCGGGTTCGACCTCGGTGACGCTCCAGCCCTCCTCGGCGACGCGCAGGCGCGCGACGGCGGCACCGATCTGGCCGCCGATCGGCTTGGTGGGGTTCTGGAACGCGGGGTCCTCGAGCGCGACCTCGGCATGGGTGAGCACGGCCACGGCGCGCGCGTCGAGGCCGGCCCGCTCGAGGGCGGTGTCGATGGCGACGGCGAGCATGTGCCCGATTCCGCCCTGCGAGTCGGCGACCGCGAGCCAGAGCGGCAGATCGGGCAGACCCTCGACGGTCGCGTCCGGTGCGACCAGTTCGCCGCGGCGCAGGATGAACCCGACCTGGGGTCCGTTGCCGTGGGTGACGACGACGGTCCAGCCGTCGGTCACGAGTTCGGCGACGGTCTCGGCGAACGTCGCCGCACGCTCGAGTTGACGCTCGACCGAGCCCGGCTCGCCGTCCAGCACGAGGGCATTGCCGCCGATGGCGATCAGCACGGCGCTCATGCCACACCCCGCAGCTCGGCGACCCGGCGCACGGCCTGGGCGAACACCCCGGAGGGCGCGCGGACGATGCCGGCGCCGATCTGGCCGACCCCGGCTTCCTTGTGGGCGATGCCGGTGTTGATCATCGGCAGCTCTCCGGTCTCGATGACCGCGAGCAGGTCGATGCCCGACGGGGTGCCGGCGAAGTTCAGCGGCGGCAGCGGGAAGGCCGGGTGCGGAGCCAGGGTGATGCGCCGCATCGAGCGGGTCGCCTCGAGGGCGTCGTCCGGGGTCCCGCCGACGAATCGCGTGATCGCGGGGGAGGCCGCCATGGCGAAGCCGCCGAGCCCGAGGGTCTCGGTGATGGCCGAGTCGCCGAGGTCGGGGTTGGCATCCTCGGGTCCGTAACCGGGGAAGAACAGCCCGTCGGCGGGTCCCACCGGGGTGGTGAACCACTCGGTGCCGGTGGCGGCGACCCGCAGTCCGAACTCGACGCCGTTGCGCGCCATCGTGGTGACCAGGGTCGAGTTCTCGACCCCGACCGCGGCGTCCATCGCCAGCTTGGCGCCCGCCATCGAGATGTTGAGGGCGAAGTGGTCGTTGCCGGCCAGGAACTCCAGGGTCGAGGCGATCTGCGCGGCCTCGGCCTGCGCGGCGATGAAGGGTGCGAGGCGGCGGGTCAGCAGCGACGTCGAGGCGAGGTTGCGGTTGTGGCCTTCGTCGCCCATGGCCAGCGCCTGGCTGATGAGCGAGGTGGTGTCGATCGGGCCCGCGGCCTCGATCGCGGCGCCGACGGTGGGCCCGAGCACGTCCCGCATCCAGGCCAGCCGGGTCAGCACCTCGGAGTCGTACGCCCCGAACCGCAGTACCTTGCCGAGACCCTCGTTGAGCGAGGAGTAGGCGCGGCGGCCGCTGTCGCCGGTCGACTCCTCGGCGACGAACACCGGCATCGACGGCGCCAGCACGCCCGCCATCGGCCCGACCGCGTCGTGATGGTGGCACGGGTCGAGGGTGATCGCGCCCGACTCCAGCAGGGCGAGGGCGGCATCGGGGTCGTCGGCCCAGCCCTCGAACAGGGTGGCCCCGATGAGCGCTCCGCGCATCGGTCCGCACATCCGGGCGAACTCGATCGGCGGGCCGGCGTGCAGCAGCGTGCGTCCCTCCGCGATGCCCGGCACCACCTCACGCGCGGGCCGGATGCCGGTGATCAGCGGCCGGGACGCGTGCACCCGCTCGATGGCGGCCTTGTTCGCCGCCACGGTGACCTCGTCGTCGAGCGTGAGTCCGAGGCGGGCGGTCTCGGGGTCGCCGAAGCCGGGCGGTCGCCAGTCGAGCTGCAGCACGTCGGCGGGAGGAACCGCCTCGACGATGAGGGGCAGCCCCGCGTTGAGGATGCGCAGTCCGCCGTCGATCATGCCCGGGCTCCCGTGGTGTGCAGTGTCGCGGCCAATCGTGCGGCCGCGGCGTTGGTGGGGGTGAGCACGACGCCCGCCCCTTCGAGCAGACCGCGCTGGCGGTCGAGACCCTGCGGGTCGGCGGGGGTTCCGCACACCGAGCCGATGACGAGGAGCTCGCGCCCGTCGGCGGCCGCTGCGGCCCGGGCGGCGCCGATCGCCTCGACGACGGGGGTCGCCGGGTCCGGGGAGGCGCCGTAGCCGATGACGAGATCGAGCAGCAGGATGCCGACGCCGGCATCGGAGCCGGCGGCCGCGATCCGGGTCGCGCGCGCCTCGGGGTCGATCATCGGGTGGGGCTTGCCCGCCGTGTACTCGTCGTCGCCGAGGTCGAGCACCTCGGCGTCGGTCACCCCGCCGCGCTTCAGCAGCAGCTTGGCCTCCGAGGCGAGGGTCCCGCCGGTGTAGAGGCCCAGCACGCGACCGGGCGGGGCCGTCGTGGGGAGGCCGCTCGCCGCATCCACCTGGAGCGGATGGCCGGCCGCCGCGGCCGCCGCGATCGCGCCGCCCTCGAGGGTTCCGCGGACGGTGACCTCGCCGTCGGTGTCCTCGGCGCCGAGGAAGCAGGCGATCGTCGGGGTGCCCTTCTGCGCGATGGCGGCGAGCCGGGCGAGCAGCCGGTCGGCGACCGGTCCCGCCGGGGGCTTGGACACGATCGCGATGACCCCGGTGTCGGCGTCGTCCTCGAGCAGGTCGAGCGCGAGGTCGGTCATGAGGCCGTCGACCTCGGCAGAGAGGTCCCGGCCACCGACGCCGATGAGCTGCGAGATGCCGGCGCCGGCGAGGTCGAGTAGCCGTGAGACCTCCTGGGCTCCGGTGCCGCTCGCCGCCACGATGCCGACGGTGCCGCGGCGCACGACGTTCGCGAATCCGAGCGGGACCCCGTCGATGATCGCGGTTCCGCAGTCGGGGCCCATGTGCAGCAGCCGCCGCTCGCGCGCGAGGCCCTTCACGCGGATCTCGTCCTCGACGGGGACGTTGTCCGAGAAGCAGAAGACGTGCAGGCCGTCGCGCAGCGCGCGCTCGGCCACGACCGCGGCGTAGGTACCGGGGATCGAGATCGCCGCCATCGTGGCCGGGCGATCGGAGTCCTCGGCGGCCATCGCCTGGATGCCCTCGCCGATGGTGGCGGCGGGGCGGTCCTCGTTGCGACGCGCCGACTCGACGCTCGTGAGGGCGGCCTCGGCGGCGTCGAGCGCCTCGGCGACGATCTCGTCGGTGTCGCCGCGCACCACGATCACCAGATCGTCGGGGGCTGCGGTCAGGCCGGTCGGCAGCATGGCCGACTCGTCGAGGATCGCGATGTTCGCCGGGGTCGCCATGACGGCCCCGACCCGGTCGACGCCGTCGCGCGCCTCGGTGGACGAGGCGATCGCCATGAGGGCCACCGAGTCGCGGTACAGCCGGGGGAAGACGCGGGAGTTCAGGGAGGTCATGCGGACTTTCTGATCGCGGGGGTGATGCGCGCGCCGGCGACGATGCCGGCCAGCAGGTCGGTTCCGGAACTGGCGCCGAAGGTCGCGGCGGCACGAATCGCGGCGGGTGCGCTCCGCGCCGACCGCAGGCCGGCGACGAGGGCGTGCACCCGGTCGGCGAACCGGCCGGTGGCGGCGGCTTCCAGGTAGTGCGTGGATGCGGCGGTCGTCCGCCCGAGGAGCGGCAGCACCCGCGCCCCCAGCTCTGCCGCCGCCTCGGAGAGTCCGGCCGCCCGGAGTCCCGCGAGCACGCCGGCCACGACGTCGTCGCCGGCCGGCGTGCTGCCGGGTCCCGCCCCGATGAGCCGGAGCAGGGTGTCCGCGACGTCGGCGCCGTCACGCGCCGCGCGCGCGAGCGCGGACGCCTCGGCGCGCTGCCGGGACGGGTCGAAGGCGCCGATGGCGCCCGGTGCGGTCGTCGCCCGCTCGAGAAGGTCGAGCGCGGCGGAGTCGATGTCGATCGCGGTGACCCGCAGGTCGGCGGGCTCGACGACGGCCGGCCGCCAGCCGTGGATCGCGGCCCCGCGGGCCGGGTCGCGGCGGGCCAGGTCGCGTCGCAGCCGTGCGAACTCGGGAGGGCGGACCTGCATGCCGCCGGGAACCAGTCCGAAGGCGTCCGAGGTGATGACGAGCTGCCGGCGTCCGGCGCCGAGCACGAGGGCGGAGTGTCCAAGATGGACGACGCTCGGATTCCCCGCCATCCGCCATGGTGCCGGGTCGGCCGCGTCCACACGCACCCACGCCGGGCTGTCGATAACCGGTGGCGGGGTCATACTGGGATCGTAGGGAGCGCGGACACGGCTCGGGTAAGTCCGCATCGGACGGCATTCCCGCGCCCCCGATGTCCGAATCGGCCAATGGAGGGCGATATGACGGCGGTCACGGTGCGGGAGATCCTCACGCTGCCCGTCCTCGCCGGCAGCACCGTGCTGGCCGGTCAGGACGGCCTCGCACGTCCCGTCTCGGGCGTGAACGTCATGGAGGTGCCGGACATCGAGTCGTTCGTCCGGGCGGGCGAACTGATGCTCACCACCGCCTACCCGCTGCGCGATCACCCCGAAGACCTCGGGGACCTCGTGCGTACCCTCTCCCGCCGCGGACTCGCGGCGCTCGCCGTCAAGTCGGGTCGCTACCTCGACGAGGTGCCGCCGGCGATGATCGAGGTCGCCGACGAGCTCGGCTTCCCGCTCATCGCGCTCACCGGCACCACCTCGTTCAACGACGTCATCGGGGCGGTGCTCGCTGTCGTGCTGAGCGAGTACGGTCCCGACCCGGCCGGTGCCGAGGCGATCCGCGAACGACTCACCGGCGTTGCGCTGTCCGGAGGCGGACTCGACGAGATCGCCCGTGCCCTCGCCGGAGCCCTCGACCGCCAGGTGCGCATCATCGACGACGCCGGGGTTCCGCTCGTGCATGGCGGGCATGAGTCGCCCGAGCCGACCGAGGACGCGCCCTGGGAGTTCCCGATCACCGTCGGCGGCACGGAGCGCGGGCGCCTCCTCGTGCACGGACGCGACGAGCCGACCCTCGGACAGCGCCGCCTCATCCGGCAGGCCTGCTTCGCGGCCGGCATGCACATCGCCCAGGCCGTCGCGGGGCTCGAACTGGACAGGCGGATGCGGGTGCTGCATCTGGAGGAACTGGTGAGCGGCCGGTCCTCGGACGCCGACATGCTGCGCCAGCGCTCCCGCCTGTTCGGGTTCGCGCCGGACGCCGCGCGCACCGTGATCATCGCCCGGTGCGCAGCCGAGCCCGGAGAGGGGCGCCTCGACGAGGGCCTGCCGCCGGGATCGATCGTGTGGTCGCGGGGCTCCGAGTCCGTCGCCCTGGTGCCCGCCGACGCCGACGCGAACCAGGCGGCGACCGCATGGCGCGCGGCGCTGCAGCAGTCGGGCGGCGGCGCCACGGTCGTCGCGGTCGGAACGCGCAGCGACGATCTCGATGGGCTCGCGCGGTCGCACGCCGCCGCCCGCGAGTCGCTGACGATCGCCGAGGCCACCGGGCAGTCGGTGGTGCGGTACGAGTTGCTTGCCGTCGAACGCGCCATCCTGGCGCTGCCTCGCGAGCAGCTGGCCGAACTGGTGGAGCAGGAACTGGGCGTGCTGATCCGGGCGGATGCCGCATCCGACGGTCAGCTCTGCGCGACGCTCGAGATGCACCTGGGCACCGGCAACGCGGCCGAGGCGTCCCGGCGGATGTTCATCCACTACAACACGATGAAGCACCGCCTGGGGCGCATCGAGGAGCTGCTCGGCCCGGTGCTCGAGGACCCGCGCAAGCGCCTGTCGCTGGCGTTCGCGCTGCACGCCCGGAAGTTCCTCTGACTCAGGCGGGAACCCGGATCATGCCCTCCTGCGCGACGCTGGCGAGCAGGCGTCCCGACCGGTCGTAGACCCGGCCGAACGACAGGCCGCGACCGCCGATCGAGTTCGGCGACTCCTGGGCGTAGAGCAGCCACTCGTCGGCGCGTCCGTCGCGGTGCCACCACATGGCGTGGTCGAGGCTGGCCACCTTGAGTCCCGGGGTCACCCACGAGACGCCGTGGCGGCGCAGCACCGGCTCGAGGATCGTGTGGTCGCTCGCGTAGGCGATCGCGGCGCGGTGCAGCCCGGGATCGTCGGGCAGGGTGCCGACGGCGCGCATCCACACCGCCTGGTGCGGGACGGGCTCGCCGTCGACCCGCAGGTAGATCGGCGAGCCGACGTGCCGGATGTCGAAGGCGCGCTCGGTGGCCCAGAACCGGGCCACCGGGTGGTCGATGCCGGCCAGGATGTCCGCCGTGCTCGGCAGGGTCTCCGGATCGGGCAGGTCGGTGGGCATGTCCGCCTGGTGCTCGAGCCCGGCGTCGATGTCCTGGAACGAGGCGATCATCGACAGGATCGGCACGCCGTCCTGGTACGCCTGCGTGCGCCGGGTCGAGAACGACCGGCCGTCGTGGATGCGGTCGACCGAGAACGTGATCGGCTTGGCGACGTCGCCCGGACGCAGGAAATACCCGTGCATCGAATGCACGAACCGGTCGGATGCGATGGTGCGATTGGCCGCCACCAGCGACTGCGCGAGAACCTGGCCCCCGTACACCCGCCCGCCCGGCATCCACTGGCTGGGCCCGGTGAAGATGTCCTCGCTGGTGCGGGCTCCGGTGTCGGCGAGGTCGAGGGCGGCCATCAGTCCCGACAGCGGATCGCTCATGGCCTGTAGTTTATGAGGCGATGAGCCGCTCCTTCTCGCT
>Ga0182739_1001220_pt1 | contig 27938 bp, 22 predicted proteins | sample eDN5th30CBELigBY_FD_128873 | JGI IMG/M metagenome (GOLD analysis project Ga0182739, IMG submission 128873) | Enriched backyard soil microbial communities from Emeryville, California, USA - eDNA 5th pass 30_C BE-Lig BY (version 2) (version 2) | ecosystem: Environmental > Terrestrial > Soil >... | reverse complement strand
GATTCGCCTGCTTCGGCTTCCTTGTCAGAACGCAAATCGTCAGAACGCAAATCGCTCGATCTCGCCTGACAAAGCACCTTTCCGGACAGACTCTGAATGCCGCGAGGCAAGTCCGCCACAAGATTTACAAAAATGCTTTAGAAAGCAGTCCAGTCCAGAATCACTTTGCCGGACTGGCCCGAATTCATCACTTCAAAGCCTTTCTGAAAGTCCGCAGCAGCAAAGCGGTGCGTGATGACATTCGTGATGTCCAGTCCTCCTTGCAGCATCACGGTCATTTTGTACCAGGTTTCGTACATCTCCCGACCATAAATTCCCTTGATGGTCAGCATATTGAAGATCACCGTGTTCCAGTCGATTGGAATGGGCTCGGCCGGAATGCCCAGCATGGCAACTTTCCCTCCGTGGCACATATTCGCCAGCATCTCTTGAAATGCCGTGGCATTGCCGGACATTTCCAAGCCGACATCGAAACCTTCTTTCATCCCCAGTTCTTTCTGGACATCAGGCAAGGTCTCCTGGCGCACGTCGACCACGCGGGTGGCTCCCAGGGATCGGGCCAGTTCCAACCGCCACGGATTGACGTCTGTCACCACGATATAGCGGGCACCGGCATATTTGGCGATGGCAGCAGCCATGCAACCGATCGGTCCCGCCCCGGTGATCAGCACATCTTCCCCCAGCAGATCGAATGACAGGGCGGTATGCACGGCATTGCCGAAAGGATCAAAGATCGATGCAATCTCTCGATCGATCTCCGGGGCATGGTGCCAGACGTTGGTTTGTGGGATCGCGATCAATTCAGCGAAGGCGCCGGGACGGTTCACACCAATTCCCTGCGTGGCGGCGCACAAATGACGCCGGCCAGCCAGACAGTTACGACAATGCCCGCAGACCACATGTCCTTCACCGCTGACAATTTCACCGGGATAAAAATCGTACACATTCGGCCCGACAGCCACGATTTCGCCTACGAATTCATGACCGACAACCATCGGCACGGGAATCGTCTTGCGAGCCCAGGCATCCCAGTTGTAAATGTGCAGATCTGTTCCACAAATGCCCGTTTTTTCGACTCGAATCAAGACATCGTTCATGCCCACTTCGGGTTCCGGAACATCTTCCAGCCACAACCCCACGTCAGCATGCCGTTTGACAAGTGCCTTCATAATTTCACTGCTCCTGGACCAGTTTGGTCGATCATGTGCCCGCGTCGAAAAGGGTTTCACCTGATGAAAGACGGAATGCCGCGAGGCAAGTTCACGACAAAATTTACAAAAACTCTCTACTAAAGCACATTCACCCCGCAGTGTCCGGGTGCTACCTCGCGAGATTCAGCTTTTCATCAATCAAAAGACCTTTCCAGCAATCATAAAGACCTTTCCTGTGGGCCCAGGCGAGAGCAACTTGCTCCCACCGAGGAACCGTGTGGGTCAGACCCGCACGCACCATTCGGTGGAATCAAGGAGTCCGGACTCAATTGGGTTCCCGACGTCTTTCTGAATCTGCCGATTTGGGGACAATCTGCAGGCGTTGGCACTGGCTCTGACAGTGAGAATTGTCATGGTCACTTTGCTCGAATTCTCAGGCATCCATTTGTCAGTTTGCAACAGCTTCGGTATGGTGGCTCATTCAGACAGGAAGTTCCCGGCACGGCCGGTTTGTTCCGACCATCATCAAAGTCATTCACGCCGCATAAAGTCTTCCTGTCCTGAGAGAGTTTTCGAGTCACAAATAAAACCTCCTGGACAAGGGAAATCTCCTTTCCGCGAGCAAGTTCGCAATAGTTTCATTAGGGCTTCTTAGTCATTTGCAGTACGGAAATTCAGGAGCAGTCAAAGATGGCGGAACGTGTCATTATTATCGGATCTGGCCCCGCTGGTTGGGCGGCCGCCATTTATGCTGCCCGGGCCAGTCTCGAGCCGCTGGTGATTGAAGGGGAAATGACCCAGGAAAACTGGGATCTGGGACGTCCTCCGCTAGGACAACTCGCCATCACAACGGAAGTGGAAAACTATCCCGGTTTTCCTCGCGGTGATCTGGGGAGCTATCTGCAGCATGCTTTATCGAAGGATCGTCTTGGCATGATGGCTCCGCATAAAAAAGAGGGGGTCAGCGGACCGGAGCTCATGGAATTGATGCGGCAGCAGGCAATCAATTTCGGCACACGAACGCTGATGGAAGACGTGGTTGAAGTTGATTTTTCACGGCGTCCATTCCAACTGAAAACCAGCAGTGAAAAAAGTTTCGAAGCACAGTCCGTCATCATTGCTACCGGAGCCCGGGCTAATTACCTGGGGCTGGAATCCGAAAAACGATTCAAGAACATGGGAGTTTCCGCCTGTGCCGTGTGCGATGGGGCCCTGCCCCGTTTTAGCGGTCAACCATTGGTCGTGGTGGGGGGGGGAGACAGCGCCATGGAAGAGTCCGATTACCTGACGAAGTTTGGATCGAAGGTCTACATCGTGCATCGCCGCGAAGCCTTCCGCGCCAGTAAAATCATGGCGGAACGGGCTCTGAATAATCCCAAGATCGACGTGAAATGGAACTCCACGATCGATGAAGTGCTGGGGGATGACGAAAAAGGAGTGACTGCGGTACGGATTCGCAGTACCACAGATCCGTCACAGACAGAAGAACTTGAGGCGACCGGCTATTTCGCGGCCATCGGCCATACCCCTAATACGGAATTCCTGAAAGGACAGGTCAAGATGAACCAGAAAGGTTACATCACCTGGACTGTGCCTTTTCGGACCAACACCAGCGTAGAAGGAGTTTTCGCAGCGGGGGACGTCGCGGATGATTACTATCGGCAAGCGATCACCGCCGCCGGTTCCGGATGTCAGGCGGCGCTGGATTGTGAACGCTGGCTTTCCTTACAAAATCTGCATTGATCACTGATATTGAAAACATGCAGGATGCGGAAACCCCAGAGAATGATGAAAAGTCGTCCGTCTGGCCCGAGCTGCCAAAGCCTCGGGAGATTCCAATTCACCTCGCCGCAGAGCACTCATGGCCGCCACCCTGGCAGAGAAGCGGGCAATTCGACGGTGCGGCCGCCATCATACGATCAGGGTGCGTGAGCGCAAGACATCCTCCTTTGTTGGACTTTGCATTCAGGCCGCCGCGAATTTTTTATGTTGATTATGTTGAAAGTGAAACCACTTCGTCGTGACCGTCGCCATGTGTTACGCCGGATCGTTTTCCAAATACGAATCTGGCTTCGCAACCGGGTGCGCTGGCTGGGCGGATTCGAGCCGGCCACACTGATTTTGCTACTGATTCTGGCGCTGGCAGGCTGGGTGTTTATTGAGTTGGCAGATTCCGTTGTGGATGGGGAGACCCATCGTTTTGATCCATGGTTGCTGCGAATCTTGAGAAAATCCAATGACGCTTCCACGCCGATTGGGCCGTCGTGGCTGCATGCCATGGCCCGGGATGTGACGGCCCTGGGAGGGTACTTCTGCCTCATTCTGTTTACATTGATGACCGTTGGATATTTGTGGCTGGACAGAAAACATCATTTGTCCCTGTTTCTGCTCGGTTCGGCAGTCAGCGGATACATTGCCAGCACAATTCTCAAGTTTTTTTTTCAGCGGCCGCGTCCGGATGTTGTTCCGCATCTGGATTATGTGATTTCCAGCAGTTTTCCCAGCGGTCACAGCATGAATTCGGCGATCATCTATTTGACGCTGGGGACGATTATTGCCACTTCAGTGGCACGAAAACGGCTTAAGGCGTATGTCATGAGCGTGGCGTTGTTCATGACCATCCTGATTGGAATCAGCCGGGTCTATCTGGGAGTTCATTATCCCACAGATGTTCTTGCGGGATGGATGGCAGGTCTGGTCTGGGCCATTCTCTGCTTCTTTGTGGCACGCAGACTGCAACGCCGTGGCACCGTGGAGAAACCAATTCGCCCCCCAGATGAACCATCGGACTCCAGCGAACTGTTGCCCCAACCGGCCGCCCAGTCCCCTGATCCACATGCCAGCTAGTGCGTTTTTGTAAATCTTGTAGCAGACTTGCCCCGCGGCATTCAGTCTTTCATCAAGTGAAACCTGTTCGACGCGGGCACATGATAGACCAAACTGGTCTAGTGCCCTGCCAGGCATTGGAAGTTGTTCCGGATGAACACATCCAGAGAGGGGAATGATGCTGGCCAAGCCGTTTCCTCCCGAATTGTATCATCTGCAGGAGCCTCCTCGAACTTGTTCGTATTTGCCCGATCAGGTGGCTTCGCTGGAATATCGCAGCTATCGCGGACTCTCGCCGGCGCAACTTGAAGAACTGCTTTCACGAGGCTGGCGTCGGTTTGGGATTGATGTATTTCGTCCTGCGTGTGCCGATTGCGCGCAGTGTGTCCCTCTCCGAGTCGTGGTGGCGGATTTTCAACCGGATAAAAGCCAGCGGCGAACGCTCAAGAAAAATTCCGAGATCTCAGTCACATTGCATCCAGCCGGTCTCTCTACAGAACGGATCACACTTTACAACCAGTGGCAGGTGGCGATGACGGAGCAAAAAGGCTGGCCCCTGCAACAGTTCAATCCGGCGGAGTATGCCCGGAGTTTTCTGCTGGGAACGTTTCCCAGTCTGCATGAGTTGCAATATCGGAAAGGGTCTGAACTGCTGGGAGTGAGTCTGATCGATTTATTACCTCGTTCCCTGTCCAGCATCTATTTCTACCATGCCCCGCACTGGCGGGATCTGAGCCCGGGAACATTTTCGTTGTTGTGTGAAATTGAACTGGCCAGAGAACGAAATCTGGATTTTGTTTATGTCGGGTACTGGATCGCCGGATGTTCCTCGATGGCCTACAAGAATCGTTTTCGTCCTCACGAGGTCTTACTTTCACGTCCCGAAGATGAGGAATCACCTCGTTGGTTGAAGCCGGAGAAGGAAACCTATAACGTCCCGACATCTGATCATATCGGTTCACCTAATTCCCGTGGAGACGATCATGGACCTGCTGACGACAATTGAAGGCTCGCTGCTCGAGAACTTTTTTCCGCAAGGCTGGGATCTGGCAAAAATTGATGCCTGTATCAACGACGATCCCACAAAGCTGACCGAGCGGGAAAAATGGTGGAACAAAAAATTTACTCCTGTTTCCTGCTCCGCACTGAGTGATTTTGACACACTGATGGGTCATGAAATCGCCATGACGATTCGCCGGGCTCGGGAAGCTGGTCACAAGCTGGCCATGATTCTGCCGGTGGGGCCAATGGGCATGTATCGCTGGGCGGTCTATTTCTTGAATGAATGGCAGATCAATTGCGACCATGTCTATGGCTTCAATATGGACGAATGGAGCGACTCCAAAGGGAATACGTTGCCCGGAGACGCTCCAGGAGGATTTCAAAATGCCATGCAACAAGCCTTCTATGGCCCGCTGGGGAAGTTGACCGTGCCGAAAAAGCAGCGGAACTTCGCCACCAAAAACAATCTGCCGACCTATGCCGATAAGATTGCCGAACTGAAAGCGGATGGCGCCAAGCTGGCAGTGGTCTTTGGGATTGGGCGTGTTTGCCACATCGCCTTCTGGGAACCTCAATTTGCCGCGGACTATGCGAGTGAGAAAGAGTGGAAAGCCCAGACCCATCGGATTGGTGCCAAGCTTCATCCGCTCACCATCGAACAGAATGCGATCACCAGTTTCAAAAGCCGAACGACAAAAGTTCCCGCCTATGCCAATACCATTGGTCCCGGCCTGTTCCTGAAGGCGGACCATATTATCGGCGGCTGCGATGGTACTTTTGGCCGAGGGATGCTCTGGCAAGGGATGAGTTTGTGGATGTCGTTGCATCACGAACCGACCCCTTGGATTCCCTCCACATATATGTGCACCTTGCCGGGGCGGTTGTTCTTCCTGAACGACCTGGCTGGTCCGCTTGTGGCCGAATGCAATTAGCAGCTTGTTGAAAAACATGAAATCTCGGCCAGACAGAAATGTCCGGCCCACTTTTTTCAATGATCCAGAAGTTTCCGGTGGCACAGACATTTCTGTCTGTGCCTTTTTCAACAGGCAATTAGACCAGTTTGGTCTATCATGTGCCCGCGTCGAGAGAGTTTCACTTGATGAAAGACTGAATACCGCGAGGCAAGTTCGCCACAAGATTTACAAAAACGCTCTAGTGCCCTGTCAGGGCTTGGATCTAGGGTACGTGATCGCGAAACGTCCTCCGTTGTCGGACTTTGCGTTAAGGCCGACCCGAATTTTTTAAATTGACAAAGCACTAGAGTAGACAAAGCACTCGGTCCTCTGGCACACGTCAGATGTTACAGAAATGTGACATTTTCACCATTTTTGGCTGGGAAGCCGCTTTCTCGCAACGGGACTGTCGCAGGCGGGCGATCGGTTCTCTAGACTGCGGAAACGGAGTGAAATCGGGTGTGTCGGAACTCTCGGTTTCAGGAGTCGGATGCGAATGAAACGGTATTTCGATCGCTGACTTCTGAGGCCCCTGTGAGGAACAGCGCACCAGAAAAACTCCCCCTGGAAAACGTGCACTGTCTTTTCATAATCGGATGGTCTGACCCGTGAATCCGCATGATGAGCTGACGAAACTGACCTCCCTGTTTTCGCCGCCCGGTGCTCTCGTCGCGCGTGCGGAACATATTCCCGCAGCCGCCACACCAGAACCCTATAAGCAGTTGCTCGTCCACGATCACCATATGACGGTGACCATGGAAAAGTACCATCAATCCTCCGTCGATGTGCATGTCCTGAAGACTGCACGTTCTGGCGAAATCTATTGCCGCAAGATCATTCTGACGCGTGCCGATACCGGTCAACCGGTGCAGTTTGGAATTGTGCGCTTTAATTTCGACTATGTCACCCCGGCAGTTCGCGATGAAATCGTCGCCGGACAGATTCCGCTGGGACGGGTCCTGATCAACCATAACGTGCTGAGACAAATCGATCTGGGAGCAATCCTGGAAATTTCGGCCGGTCCGGAGTTGGCGCAATTGCTCCAGATGCCGGAGCAGGGCATCACCTATGGCAGAATGGCAACCATTTTCTGCAATCGTGCTCCGGCTGTGGACCTGCTGGAAATCTCCATTCCGTTGTAAAAAGACTCGGGCGAGAGCAAGTGGCTCTGGCCTGGGCCCGCGGGAAAGGTATTTCGATTGATGAAAAGAGGAATGCCGCGAGGCAGCACCCGGACGATATGGCGTGAATGCGCTCTATGACTTCATCAACGCGGCAGCGATCATGTTGGAGAGTTTCGTCAGCGGGGAAATACGATCATTCAGCGGCAGGGTTCCCAGTAAGACCACTCCAATTTCCCGGCTCCGATCCATCCAGAAAAGGGTTCCTGTCGCTCCCCAATGGCCCACGGTGTCTGCAGGGAGAAAATCACTGAAGCAGAAGCGGTGATCTTTCCAGTTCCATCGCCAGCCCAGTCCCCAGCCTCGCGTCCGGCGTTCTGCATCGGGAATGGAAGGGTAGTCGTCCAGCCGGTTGCCGACAGCATCTCTCAAGGTGGCTTGTGAGAGAAGTCCCAGTCCCTTCCCGGTCGCTCCTCCTTGTAACATCATGCGCAAGAATCGACTCAGGTCACTGGCGGTCGAAAAAATGCCTCCCCAGGGGGCTCCCAGTTCTCTCCAGTAATGGCTGTTCCAGTTCCAATTGGTTGCGGATTGCATCGTTTCAGGCAGAGAGAGCACCGCCACTCGCTGATGAATCGTTGGGTCTGCTGGCAGCCCCAACCAGGAGTCCAGCATCTTTAACGGTGTAAAAAGTTCTTCCTGCAAGAACTCCTGACAAGATTTCCCGCTGACCACTTCAATAATGGCTCCCAGTAACAGATAACCCATGCTTTGATATTGTGCTTTTCGCCCGGGAGGAAAGTTCAATTCGACCTGGCTGGTTTTCTCGACAAACTGGCTTAACGGGGCAGACGCTTTTCTCAGTTGCTCATTATCCGGAAGCATATCCGGCAGACCGGACGTGTGCGTGAGCAGGTGTTTGATTGTCATGGAGCGTTTGGCAGCATCCCGAAACTCCGGCAGAAACTCATGGACCGGTTGATTCAACCCCAGTTCTCCCCGTTCCGTCAGCAGCAAGATGGCAGCCGCCACGATCGGCTTGGTTAACGAAGCCACCAGAAACAGGGTGTCGTCGTCAATCGGGGTTTGCGATCCGGGATTTCGAGTTCCAAAATGATGTGGACCTGTTGTCCAGCCTCGATGTTGAACCTGCAGTGAAATCGCTGGAATCTGCTGAGAGTGGCAAAGTTCTGCAGCATACGCCAGCACTCGATTCCAACGTGATTCACAAAGCCCCACTTGTGCGGGAGTTCCTTGCTGCAGTTCGATTTCGCTCACCACTCCTCCAAAATGTCTCACGCTCTGACTTGTGAAATCTCTCGTCCCCGCGATGATGATGTGATGAGAGCGTATGCACTCCGCACTGTCCGGGTCCTGGCACTGTCCGGGTCCTGGCACTGTCCGGGGCCTGGCACTGTCCGGGGCCTACTGCGACGAGATTTACAAAAACGCCCTCGTGCTTCGTCTATTCTAAAATTTGAGGTAGGTCTTCACGCAAAGTCCGACAACGGAGGATGTTTCACGATCACGTACCCGAAATCCAAGCCCTGGCAGGGCTCTAGAGCGTTTTTGTAAATCTAGAGCGCATTAATGCCGCAGTGTCCGGGGGCTGCCTCGCGGCATTCAGTCTTTCATCAATCAAAACACTTTTCCCGCGGGCACAGGCCAGAGCAACTTGCTCTCGTCGCGGACTTGCCTCGCGGCATTCAGTCTTTCATCAGGTGAAACCCTTCCGACGCGGGCACATGATAGACCAAACTGGTCTAGGGTAGGGTGAACGCAAGAATCCGGCAATTGGCAGGAGAGAAAATGCTGCAGACGGCACTTTATGATTGGCATGTGACCCATGGTGGGCGGATGGTCGACTTTGCGGGCTGGCACATGCCGATTCAATATTCTTCGATTGTAGAGGAGCATCAGGCTGTCCGTGAGCGGGCCGGCCTGTTCGATATCTCGCACATGGGGCGAATTTGGTTTGAAGGACCGGATGCGGAGAAATTCCTGGATCATCTGCTGACAAATCATGTGGCGAAAATGCAGGATGGCCAGGTCCGGTATTCCATGATCTGCCGCGAAGATGGCGGGATTCTGGACGATGTGCTGATTTACCGGTTTCCAGACAAGTATCTACTGGTGGTCAACGGCTCCAATCGTGAAAAAATTGTGAAGTGGATTCAGCAGCATCAAGGCTCTTTCACCGTTGCCTGGAAAGATGTGACCCAGGAGACCTGCATGGTGGCGATTCAGGGACCACACGCCACCGCTCTGCTGCAACAGTTCGTGGATTGCGACCTCGACACCATCAAATATTACCAGGCACGTGAGGCGACCGCATTTGGCATTCCCGCGGTCATCAGCCGAACAGGATATACGGGCGAAGATGGATTCGAATTGACCATCGACAATTCCGTTGCGGATTCTGTCTGGCAACAACTGATCGATGCAGGGAAATCCATTGGGCTGGTCCCCTGCGGCCTGGGTTGTCGTGATACGTTGCGACTGGAAGCGGGGATGCCGCTTTACGGACATGAAATGGACGAAAACGTCAATCCGATTGTGGCGGGCCTGTCTTTTGGAGTGAAGCTGGACAAGCCGGAGTTTATTGGCAAACAGGCTTTGGTGGAACAGGCATCCCGGTCTGACCTGCCGCATCGTGTTGGTCTGCAACTGGACGGCAAACGCATTGCCCGACAGGGAGCGGAATTATACCAGGGAGAGGAAAAACTCGGATCTGTTACTTCGGGAACGTTCTCTCCCACGCAGCAAGCCTCTTTGGCCATGGGGTATGTCACCGCCAGTGCTGCCGTCCCCGGAACCATCATCGATGTTGATATTCGCGGAAAACGTGAACCTGCCCGCGTTGTCGCACTCCCCTTCTATAAGCGGAAAACTTAGAGTGCATCCAACCCCAGATATGAGGTTGCGGTATTGGGTGCCGCGAACAAAACCTCTTGGACAAAGGAGAGCTTCTTTCCGCGAGCAAGTTCGCAATACATTTTTGTGAGGGTTTCTTAATATTTTATCAATCAAAACACGTCCAGCGCGAGCCTGGACGAGCGCAGGTCTCTCCGGAGAATCAGCGGGTTTCCATCTTTATCCATTTCGATTTTTGTATGAAGTAGAAGTCTCATGGCTCGACTTGGTGTCAACATCGATCACGTTGCGACAATCCGGCAGGCACGTCGGACTATTGAACCCGATCCGGTCTGGGCAGCTGCACTGGCGGAACTGGGGGGGGCGGATGGAATTACCGTACACCTCCGCGAAGATCGCCGGCACATTCAGGATCGGGATCTGCGCGTGTTGAAAGAAACAGTGCAGGTCAAATTGAACCTCGAGATGGCCGCCGAAGAAACCATTACGGACATCGCCCTGCAGATCATGCCGCAACAATGCACACTCGTTCCGGAGAAGCGGGAAGAGGTGACAACAGAAGGGGGGCTGGATGTCGTCCGGCATCATGATCGTGTCAAACGCTGCGTTGATCGCCTGTTGCAGGCAGGGATCGAAGTCAGCCTGTTCATCGATCCTGATCACAACCAGATTGCAGCCTCTCAAAAACTGGGGGTACAAGCGGTAGAACTGCATACCGGCCGCTATGCGGACGCTCCTCGCGACGATCTGCGCCAACAGGAATTGCAGCTGCTCCAGGCAGCAGGACAGACAGCCCGGCAGCATGGCCTGCTGCTGCACATGGGACATGGACTGACTTACCGAAACGTCATTCCCGTGGCAGAGATTGAAGGGGTTGAAGAACTGAATATCGGGCACAGTATCATCGCCCGGGCCGTGATGGTGGGGTTCGAACGTGCCGTTCGAGAAATGAAAACCCTGATCAGTACTAGTGCTTCGTCTATGCTAAAATTTGGGGTCGGCCTGAACGCAAAGTCCGACGACGGAGGACGTTTCGCGATCATGTACCCCAAATCCAAGCCCTGACAGGGCACTGGGTGAGTCGGGGAGCAGGGGAGGACTGGTCATGGACACAAATCACAAAACGCAGGGGTTCTGAAGTGGCGGAAAAAGCTTGGGGCGGTCGATTCAATGCACCCACGGACAGCCAGGTAGAATTATTCACGGAGTCGATCTCCTTCGACTCACGACTGGCAGCAGTCGATGTCGAAGGTTCACAGGCACATGCACGCATGCTGGCGCATGTCGGCCTCATCAGCGACGCGGAATGCGACGAAATCTGTACCGCCCTCACTGAAATTCTGGGTGAGATTCGTCGTGGAGAAATGGAATACCGGTCCTCGCTGGAGGACATCCATATGCATATCGAATCCGCATTGATCCAGCGGCTGGGCGATACTGGCCGCAAGCTGCATACCGGACGTTCTCGGAACGATCAGGTCTCCACAGACCTCAAACTCTATCTGCGACAGGCGATTGATGAACTGGACATTCTGCTGCAGCAACTGCAGGTGGCATTTATTTCTCGCGGCGACCGGGATCTGGACACCGTCCTTCCTGGATATACTCATCTACAACGGGCACAGCCGGTCAATGCGGTTCACTACTGGCTGGCCTATTGCGAGAAATTTCAACGCGATCGCGACCGATTGCGAGACTGCCGAGCCCGGTTGAATTTTTCTCCATTGGGGGCGGCTGCACTGGCCGGTTCGACATTGCCCATCGATCGTGACTTCACTGCCCAGGCTTTGAAATTTACCGCTCCCGCCGCCAACAGTCTGGACATTTCCAGCGACCGCGATTATCTGGCAGAATTCACATCGGCCCTGGCCCTGATTGCGGTCCATCTGAGCGGCTGGGCGGAAGAATGGATTTTATGGTGCACGACAGAGTTCGGATTTCTCAAGCTTCCGGATGAATATACCACCGGTTCCTCCATCATGCCGCAGAAGAAGAACCCGGACGTTCTGGAATTGATTCGCGGTAAATCAGCCCGGGTGATTGCTTCGGCCCAGCAGTTATTTGTGCTGCTAAAGGGCCTGCCCCTGGCCTATAATCGCGACCTGCAGGAAGACAAACTGGCGGCCTTTGTCGCCTTGGATACGATCAGCAGTTGCCTGCAGATTGCGCCGGCGATTGTGGCCCACGCCGAGTTGAACCGGGAACGAATTGCCAGCCGGATCGATGAAGGATTTCTGGACGCCACCGCACTCATGGAATACCTGATCAAACAGGGAACCCCCATGCGCACCGGCCACGAGATCGTAGGCCGACTGGTGGCGCTGTGCGAACGACGGGGGTGCCGATTGGCCGATTTGTCTCTGGTCGAACTGCAACAGGTCGCCCCGCTGGTGGAAAAGGAGATTTTTCAGGTCCTGGGGGCCGAGAATGCCGCCGCCGCCCTTGTCAGTTATGGAAGCGGAGGCGCAGCCCGGGTGCGGGAGCAACTCACAATCTGGAAATCCCGTTTCCCCAACGAACACTGAATTGTTCTGCATCGTTCTGCAAAGTTCCAGCGTCCGGAGAGAACTTGAATCGTTTGCAGTTGAGAGATGACCATATGAGATGCCGCAATTGGAGCATGATCTGGCGGAACCACGACTACGGCTTTTCTCGGAATTGCTTCGAGCAGCCAGCAAGCTTTGACATCGGGATGTTCCGTAAAAAGGCCAAACGAGCCCTTTTCGGAAAGAAGACCTCCAGCTACGAAGGGATTTTGTTTGCAGCACTCATGCTGCTTCTATGGGGAGGAAGTCAAATTCTTTTCGCTGCGGAACCGATCCTTTCTGAAGCCCAGTTTCGAGAACACATTTACCGGATGAATGTTCAGCCGCATTGGCTGCCAGATGAGACTGCTTTCTGGTATCACGTTCGCACCGGTGCCGATACGCTTGAATATGTCCTTGTGAACGCGGAAACGGAAACACGCAAGAGTGGGGAGACCCTGCAATCGCTCGGTATTTCAAAAGCCACGGAAACCCGGACTTCGACACTACCTCGCACAACTGATCGAAAAACGGGGCACACCGGCGTTCCCTGTCGTGTCACGTTTCAGAACGTGCTGAAGTCTCCGGTCAGCCTCTACTGGATCAACCCAAGTGGAGAGCGGATCTTCTACCGGACCGTGGCCTCCAATGACTCCCTGGTTCAAAATACGTTTGAAGGTCATGTCTGGTTGTTGATCGAGGACGGGAAAAAGCGATTAGGCATCGTTAAGATCGATCCCTTCATGAATCGCATCCTGATCGATGGCGCTCCGGAACCGCTTCCGGAAGACAATGAGGCTCAGCCACGTCCCGCCCCGCCATCCGGAATCGCGCCCGATGGAACTTGGCAGGCACAGGCCGATGAAGCACAAATCGTTTTGACGAATTTGATGACAAATGAAAAAGTCGATCTGCCAGCTGCCCTGCAGGCAGGAGCCCGCTATTTTGGTGAGATCCGTTGGAATCGCCAGTCAGACGCTTTCGTGATCTCCGCTACGGTTCCCGTCCAGAGACGACAAGTTTCGATTGTGGAAACCTCTCCACAAGATCAGGTTGAGCCGAAGACCATCCAATTTGACTATGTCAAACCCGGCGATCCATTGCCACAACCCGCTCCGGTACTGTTTCACCTTGTGGACGGTCAATTCCAGCAGCAGGAGATCGAAAACACGCTGTTCCCCAATCAGTTCACCTCTGGGAATACGCAGGATTATCGCTGGTCTGAAGACGGCCGTGAATTTTACTTCGACTACAATCAGCGAGGCCACCAGTGCTACCGGATTCTCGCGGTCAATGCGAACACCGGAGCCGTCCGCAGCATCGTGGAAGAAACCAGCCCGACATTCATCGACTATCAACTCAAATCATGGCGGCACTGGGGACAGGCTGACAAAACGTTATTGTGGTTGAGCGAACGTGATGGCTGGTGTCATCTTTGGCGCTATGATGTTTCCGGTTCCACACCTCCGCGGCAACTGACCTCTGGAAACTGGGTCGTGCGCAAAGTCCTGGCCATCGATGATCCGGCTGGAACGATCTGGTTCACCGCCAGCGGGCTGCGTCCGGAAGAAGATCCTTACCATATTCATCTCTGCCGGGTGCAAGATGACGGGACAGGCTTCCAGCAACTCACCACCGGGGATGGAGATCACGACATCCAGTTCTCTCCCGGACGAAAATACTTCCTCGATACCTGGTCACGGATTGATTGTCCGCCAGTAACGGAACTCCGCCGGACCGACAATGGACGCCTGATTTGTGAAGTGGAACGGGCTGATATTTCCAGTTGGCTGGCGATGGGTGGAAATTTGCCGGAACGCTTTGTCGCCAAAGGACGAGATGGAAAAACAGACATCTATGGAGTCATTTTTAAACCGTCAAATTTCAATCCGGAGAAGAAATATCCCGTCGTCGAAAACGTCTATGCCGGTCCGCATGCAGCCTTTGCACCACGGAAATTTGGCGAACTGAAGAAAAGACAGGATCTCGCGGAACAGGGATTCATTGTCGTGCAGGCAGATGGCATGGGCACAAACTTTCGTGGCAAGGCGTTTCACGATGTCTGCTGGAAGAACCTGAAGGATGCCGGGTTTCCGGATCGCATTGCCTGGATCAAGGCAGCAGCCAGCACGCGTCCCTGGATGGATCTGTCTCGTGTGGGAATCTATGGCGGCAGTGCTGGAGGACAATCCGCCATGCGGGCGCTGCTGGACCATGCCGATTTTTATCATGTGGCCGTTGCAGACTGCGGCTGTCACGACAACCGCATGGATAAGATCTGGTGGAATGAACAATGGATGGGATGGCCGGTGGACGAAGGCTACAGGCAGAGTTCGAATGTTGAAGATGCGGACCGCCTGCAGGGACAACTTCTCCTGATTGTGGGTGAACTGGATCACAATGTTGATCCTGCCAGTACCTATCAGGTGGTGGCAGCGCTGCAGCGAGCAAGAAAATCGTTCTCCTTCATGCCCATCATGAACACCGGCCACGGAGCTGCGGAAACCAAATTTGGCTCACGTCTGCGACAGGAATTCCTGATTGAGCACCTGCGTCCCTGAACCTTCCAGTCTCTCCCTGTCTTGTACAACCGGTCTCGGCATACGCCAAAAGTTTGATTGTAACGTTCGTAACGGCAAAAACGATTTGAATGGATTCCCCTCCTTGTCCGGTCGATAGCCGAGTTGAGCGATCCGTACTGATCCAGCAATCGAGGGGGGAAATATGGAACGTGTGCAGCACATGCCGGTTGTGGATCAAGGGCTTTTCATCGAGACTTCCGTGAGCATGGAGACCTGCTTACACTCCGTACGGGACAGAGTGCTTCGGCGGCATTTGCTGATCGCAGCGGCAGACCTGGTGGATTTGACATTACGGAATGCTCGTCCGCCACAACGTCCCGCGGAATGGCCCAAATCTCCTAACTCCTGACTCCTCCTTCATGCCCCCGTCCGTTTCCCCGATGCGAGTTCTCGTCACTGCCGGTCCCACCCGGGAATATCTGGATGATGTGCGCTATCTGTCCAATGCCAGCAGCGGCCGTATGGGATATGCCATCGCTCAGGCAGGCATTGATCTGGGCTGGGAGGTTGTGCTGATCAGCGGTCCCGTCGAGATTCCCCCTCCAAGTGGTTGCCGGAACATTTCCGTCGTGACGACGGCCGAGATGCGTGAGGCAGCGCTCCAGGAGTTTCCACGTTGCCAGGGGGTCATCGCTGCTGCTGCGGTCTGCGACTATCAGCCTCGCGAACGAATCGCGGGAAAACTCACCAAAACCGGCGGACCGATTACGCTGGAAATGATTGAAACAGATGATGTCCTGGCGGAACTGGGGCGTGGAAAAATCCATCAATGGGTGGTCGGATTCGCATTAGAAGCCAGGAATCCGCGAGAAAATGCACTGCAGAAACTCCGTCGTAAAAACTGTGACTGGATTGTGCTGAACGCGCCATCTGCCATCGGGGCCGATTCCAACGAAGTCGAACTCATCGACCGGCAGGGGGAAATCGTTCAGCACTGGTCCGGCAGCAAGCACCTGGTGGCAAAAAACCTGGTACAATGGCTGCAACAGGCCACGCAGCCGGATGATCCAGATCCAGTTTCTTGAACAAGTTTTCCGAACAATTCATGAATGCGCGCGATGTGGCACCGTGTCTCTGCTGTGGATGAGCTTCCCGTTTCCGGGGGCAAAGAGTTTGTGATTGATGGCCGGATTGTGGCGATCTTTCGCTCCGGCACAGAGATCTTCGCCATGGATGGAATCTGCCCTCATGCCGGGGGACCGCTGGCGGAAGGAACGATGCAGAATGGGATCGTGACTTGTCCGTGGCATGGCTGGCAATTTCAAATTTCGACCGGTCAGCATTGTTTGAACTCCCGGATTCGCCAATCATGCTTTCCGGTCAAGGTTGAAGACGCTGCGGTTTTTGTGGAGCTGCCATGACCACACGGGATGCCTCGTCAATGAGCACTCTGCCTCCAGCAGGCAAAGCAAATCGGTTCGATCGATTGTTGAATGTCCTGGCCACCGGTCTGGGAACGGGATATTTTCCCAAAGCTCCGGGAACCGTGGGAAGCTTGTTCGGACCGCTATTGATCTGGGGCCTGGGGACTGATGGAACGCGACCGTGGCTTGCTGCGATGGGGGGCGCAATCGCATTGATGATCGGTATTCCCATCTGCAATGCCGGCATCCGTGTCCTGCATGCCCCAGATCCCGGGCAAGTGGTGTTTGATGAGATCGCAGCCTTCTTCTGGGTCTTTCTCTTTGTCCCAATTAATCCTGCCACCGCAGTGACAGGCTTTCTGCTGTTCCGGCTCTTTGACATTCTCAAGCCCTGGCCGATTCGCCACCTGGAAGCTCTGCCCGGCGGACTGGGAATCATGGCGGATGATGCCCTGGCCGGTCTGCTGGCAGGGGGGCTGCTTGCGCTGGCCTGGTCCGTTCTGGGTCCCATCATGGGATGAGCGTGCGGAGACGGCGGCAAGCCTTGTTACCGGGCATGACCAATGTTCACGAACACTTTGAGTGCATCTTTATTTTCCACCAATTCGTGCATCAGGCTTTGCGGACGATCAAAACCGTCGATCGGAGTTGTCAGAATTTTGGAAGTCACCTGAGGATACATCACTTCCGCCAGCGCCAGATCCGCCAGTCCCTGTGTAAAGTGGAGCCGGTTTCCATTGACTGAACCCACCAGGAGCTTGTTCCCCAGAACCCATTCCAGGTTCACCTTGTCCGAGGGGAAGTTGGAAAGAGTTTTTTGACCACCCGTGACGCTGGTCCAGACCAGAGCTCCGTTCAGGTTCAGGAATTCCATGGCCGAGAAAGCGACCTGAGAGGAACCGGTGGCATCCACAATCAGATCTGGACGTCCCACCTTTTCCACCAGTTTGGCAGTTGGAGTCTCCTGCGTGCTGATGTACTGGGCACCATATCCCTGCACGATCTCTTCTTTCAGCCCGGGATGAAGAGTCCGAGCCAGGGTATAGACTTCAATTCCGCGCAATCGCAACATCATGGTGGTCAGCAGTCCGATCTGCCCCGCCCCCATGACGAATGCCAGTTTCGGTTCCCAGACCTGCAGACGTTTTTGAGCCAGATAGGCTTGTTCAATCGCTTTCGCACAGACGCTGGCCGGTTCGGACAGAACTCCCAGGTGCACCAGTCCGACAGGCACCTTCACCATAAATTCAGCATCATCGACAAACCGTTGTGTCATAAAGCCGTGCAGCAGATTGATCCCGCGTTCGAAATAGGTTTCGTAACTGGTGATATCGTTCCGGCCAATTTTGTCGTAAATCGTTGGTCCCGGCCGGCGCACAGTACAGGTGCAGTAATCTCCGGGTTGCAGGTGCTTCACCGCCGAGCCGACTTCAAGAACTTTTCCAAAAACTTCGTGCCCCAATACCAGATAATCGTCTCCCTCGGGAGCCCGTCCGTAAAGTGCCTCGTTGATTTCCGCATCCGTGGCGTCCAGGCCCACTTGAATGGTCTCCACCAGAACCCCCCGGTCTTCCGGAATGGACTTCAAAGAGGGCTCCGCAATTTCCGCGAGATGAACGCTGTTCGGGCGACCCGGATGAACGGCAAGTGCTTTCATAGGTAGATGTGTATCTATGCTTCAGACAATTTGATGTTTTGCACTGCAGATGGCCCTGGTTCTCTCGGAACAAAGGATTCTGTGCAATGTGAATGATTTTGATCGTGCTTGGAACCAGCCGGATTGTGAATTGCGGAAATGCCCTTTCACGCTCGAATGAACGAATTCAAATTCAAAGTCCGCATGGACGCATCAGCATGGCAGGCGAAGATCTGTTCTGTCAATCGCATCCTCCGCCATTGCGGGGCTTTTGCAGTTCTGATTCCGGCATTGGAAGAGTGAGTGCCTGTCAAGGCTTGAATTTCGCGAACGTGATCATGAAACGTCCTCCGTTGTCAGACTTTGCGTTCAGGCCAACTCTAAATTTTAGAATAGACGAAGCTCTGGACCAGTTTGGTCTCTCCTGTGCCCGCGACGAAAAGGGTTCACTTGATGAAAGGCTGAAAGCCGCGAGGCAAATCCGCCACAAGATTTACGAAAACGCTCTAAATCGCGTTTTCGAATTCGATTCGTGCCCGGGTCTCTGCCAGAACTTTTTCGGCTGCGTTTTTACCGAACAACCAGAACAGCGCGGGATGAACGAAAAAATCCAGCAGGGTCGAGCTGATCAATCCCCCCAGAATCACAGTGGCCACCGGATAGAGGATTTCTTTTCCAGGTTCACCGGCAGCCATGGCTAACGGAACCAGGCCGATTCCAGATGTCAGTGCGGTCATCAGCACGGGAGCCAGTCGTTCCAGGCCGGCTCGAATGATCATTTGAGGAGTGAATTCTTCTCCCTCATGCTGGACGAGATGCAGGTAGTGATTCAGCAGTAGAATTCCATTTCGCGAAGCAATTCCGCCCAATGAAATAAAACCGACCATCGCAGCAATCGTCAGCGTTTGACCAGTGAGCACCAGGGCGGCCACAGATCCGATAAATGCCATCGGCAAGGCAGCCATCACTTGCAGCGACAAGTTGACGGAACGAAACAGCGTATACAGCACCAGGAAAACGCCGATCAATGTCAGCAGAAACAGCACGCCAATCATGCGACTGGCAGACTGTTCACTTTCAAACTGGCCTCCATATTCGACGAAATATCCGGATGGCAACGTCTTCACGATCGGGGCCACGGCCTGTTTGATTTCCGCCACCACATCCACCACGCCGCGGCTGGCCACGTTGCATTGCAGGATGATGCGTCGTCGTACGTTCTCCCGGTGGATTGTGTTTGGCCCCCCTGATTCATAAATATTTGCCACCACCGAAAGAGGAATCTGTCCCCCATCCCGGAGTTCAATCGCCAGCCGCCGCAAGGCATCCAGGTTTTCCCGATATTCATCCCCCATCCGTACCAGCAGGTCGAAGGTTCTTTGCCCTTGCAGTACTTCTGAAACCACATCTCCATTCATGGCGGTCTCGATGAAATCGTTGACCTCTGCCGGAGTCAGCCCATACAGCAGCAGTTTGTCGCGATCCAGTTCCAATCGAAGCTGGGGAATCATGACCTGCTGTTCCACCTGCAAATCGCGGATGCCCGGAATCGATTTCATGGCGGCTTCCATCTCTTCCGCCTTGCGGCGCAATGTGTCCAGATCGTCGCCGTAAATCTTCATGCCAATCTGCGCTTTCACACCGGACAGCATATGTGAAATCAGATGTGCGATGGGTTGTTCCACGGAGGTGACAATCCCAGGGATGTCGGCCATGGCTTCACGGATTTCGTCCAGTTGTGCCTCGCGCGAGTGATGGGAATGTGGATCGAGCTCCAGGACATATTCGCTGGTATTGACGCCTTCCGCGTGTTCATCCAGTTCCGCCCGGCCCGTCCGCCGGACAAAACGCATCACATCGTCAATTTCGGTGAGCCGTTGTTCCACGGTCTGATTGATTTGCGTGGACGTGGACAAAGATGTTCCCGGAGGCAGAAGAACATTCAGTTGAACGGAGCCTTCATTGAACGGCGGGAGAAAATTTCGCTCCAGGTTCGTGGCAAAAACGGCTGCAATGCCCACTCCACCTAATGTGCAGGTCAAGTTCAGCCAGGGATGTTTCAGGCTGAACCGGATGATCCGTTCACCAATGGCCTTCAACCCGCGGAGGAGAAATCCATCATGCTCTGCCTGTTGATGTGACACTTTGCCCAGCAGCCAGTAGCTGAGAATGGGGGTGACGGTTAAAGAGATCAGCATTGAAGAGAGGATTGAAACGATATAGGCCATGCCCAGCGGGGCGAACAATCGTCCTTCCATGCCTTGTAACGCAAACAAGGGAAGAAAGACCAGAATCACAATCATGGTACTGAAAACGATAGAATTTCGGACTTCCATGCTGGCTTCGTAGACCACGGCCAGCACAGGCCGAGGCTGTTCCAGTTGCCGGTTTTCCTTCAAGCGGCGAAAGATGTTTTCCACATCCACAATGGCATCATCCACCAGTTCTCCAATGGCCACGGCCAGGCCGCCCAGGGTCATAGTGTTAATGGTCAGGCCAAAAAATTTGAACACGAGTGCCGTCATGGCCAGAGACAGGGGAATGGCGGTCAGCGTGATCAGTGTCGTGCGGACATTCATCAGAAACAGAAACAGAATGATCGTCACCAGCAGCCCCCCATCCCGTAAGGCGGCCACCACGTTTTCCACAGCACGGTCAATAAATGATTCCTGAGCATAAACCGGAACAATCCGCATGCCGGCAGGGATGGTCGATTTCAATTCCTCCAGCGCGCCCAGAATCTCCTGTGTAACGGCGCGGGTATCCGCACCGGGTTGTTTGTTGATCGTCAGGACGACGGCCGGGCCACCGGACATACGGCCGGACGCGTCCCGAAGAAACGCCGAACTGTCACCCCGTTTCAGTTGAGGGGCTTCAATCACCCGAGCAATTTGTTGAAGTGCAACCGGTCTCCCCGCTCGAATGGTGACGACCACTTTCTGAAGATCTTCCAGCGACTGGATGCGTCCCAGTGCCCGGACCAGCAGCTCATTGGGGCCCTGCTGATCGAGATATCCTCCGGTTCCATTGTCATTGCTGTTCACGACGGCCTGTTTGACTTGTGCCAGTGAAACTCCATATCGCGACATGGCATCCGGATCGACCAGAACCTGAAACTGCTTGCGTCCGCCCCCCATGACATAAACCTGCGAGACTCCGGAAATGGACAGAATCCGCTGGCGAATCACCCAGTCCGCCAGTGTCCGCATTTCCATGTCAGTCGTACTGGAATCTCCCTGTTCACGATACATGGCGAGCATGAGAATCTGCCCCATCACCGAGGAGATGGGGGAGAGTTGTGGTTTCGCCTGGACCGGCAGCCGATCCGAAACCGCCTGAATACGCTCGCTGACAATCTGCCGATCCGTATAGATATTGGTGTTCCAGTCAAACTCCACATAAATCACGGAAATCCCCACTCCCGAAGAGCTGCGGACCACCTCCACGCCGTTTGCCCCGTTCAATGCTGTCTCCAGCGGAAACGTGATCAGCGATTCCACTTCTTCCGGCGCCAGTCCCGGTGCCTCCGTCATCACGACCACCCGCGGACGGTTGAGGTCCGGGAAGACATCGATGGGCATCCGCAACGCCTGCCAGGTTCCGGCACCCATCAGAAAAATCGCAAAAGCGATCACGACCAGACGCTGATGCAACGAGAATCGAATGATGGCGTTCAGCATGAAAATCGACTCACTATGGGGGGGGCACGATGGGGTGTGATGGAAAAAGCAGAGGAATCACGTCCACCAGACAGCACGCGGGCTTTCAACAATCGAAATGCAGACTGCCGAAACGATCGACGCGATGAGCGTTATCAATGGTTGTGTCCTGCATGAGGATCGATGCCCCCTCCGGATTGATTTTTCAGTGCAATCAGCATCTGATGAGCAGAGCGCCAGGCCATTACGGTTCCCGGTTTCAACAGACCATCTTTCGCAATGACAACGTATCGTTGATCGCGATGTTTCACATGAACCGGAACCCGCTCAAAGTTCCCAGCCTTTCGAATGAAGACGTAGGACTCCACCCCTTCACGCGCCACAGCATCCACCGGGACAACCAACTCATCCGGCCATTCTTCAACGGGAACCTGAAGCTGAAGGCGATGCCCGATACGGTACTTCCAGGAAATGAATCGCTGGTTTTCCGAATTGACATCATCGCGAATGATTTCGTTCGGCAGATCGACAAAAAATGACAACGTACGCGATTGCGGATCGACGGAGTTGGCCACGTAGCTCAGCTTCAAATCATGAATTTCACGCCGATCCTGACCATCATCGAAGATCGCGGTCATCGGCCAGCCATTCTGGGCTGCTCGACCAATGGCAGACGCATCCTGTTCGAAAGCCTTTCCTTCAATATATAGCCGATGATAATCCGCCAGCGTGCACAATGTTTCACCCGCAAAGACAGACTGCCCTTTATGAGCAAATAGTTTTTCGATCACCAGCGGAGTCTGCGACGGATTGACAGCGGCCGGGGGGGAGAGACTCGTTTGATCCGCCTGGAGGCCCGTCAAAGAAACTCGGGGTGGATCGGCGGTCAGGTGCAATTCTTCCTCTTCATCGGCACCATGTTCGTCTGGAGACGGAGCCATAATCTGCAATTCGCGGAGAAGATGCCGAGTCTCTTCAATTTCATGAACCTGCCGCTCGGAGAGCCCATGCAGTTTTAACGCTTCACGTTTGGCGGCCAGTTGGGCGAGCAACTTATCCCGGGCGTATTGACGTTCCAATAATGTTTTGCCGGCAATCGCGCCGCTTTCGGCAATCGCTTCCAGTCGTTTGATCTCCCGAACTTCGACATCCAGTTCTCCGAGCATCTGCAGAAATTCAGACTGCGTCACCACCAGGTCTTCATGCGTCAGGCGAATCTGAAAGAGCAGTGAGTTCGGAGCAATCGCCTCTCCCGTGACAGCATGAACATGCTGAATGACTCCCGTCAGCGGGGTTGAGACCTGGATTGTGGTCCGGCCTGGCCGTTCTGCAATAACCGCCGGTACGGAAATGATGCGCTGATACGTGGAGAGTTCGACCGGTCGAACGGTCCGGGCATTTAACCCGAGATTCTGCCGTGCCTGCATCGAAAGTGTCAGCGAATTGAGTCCTTCCGCTCCATGGCCATGGCCATGATCATGGTCCTCATGCTCCGTCTCTGTTGGTTTCAAGCCAGCGGTCGGCGGCAATTTCACCAGTTTGAAAACCACGGGTGACCATTGCTGAAATGTCGCGACCGCAGCCACCGTGATGGCGATGACCACGAAAGCGATCAGCCCCGGTAACAGCCGTCCATGGAAAAATTGCCGGGGATGCGAAGTCTTCATGAGGTCACCCGATTCGATTAAGAAGCCCTAATAAAACAGACAGTGAACTTGTTCGCAGAAAGCCAACCTGCCTTCCGCACAGAAAATGATGGGGGCGGGACTCCTGCCGATTTATCAAAGGCAAAGGCCCAGGGCGCGGATCGCAGACGAAACGACGAAGCGCATGCTACGGGACATTCGTGTCAGCGGAGAGAGCAGAACGACTCAGCGTTTCACCGAGAAGCGTTTCACCGAGAGATGAACAGCAAAACGATAAACCGGACAACGTGGAGTCTCGATGCGTTCTCGCCCAGACAGGGCATCAGAGCACATTTCCCCAGCGCTGTCCGCGTTCCGCTACGCGGCATTCAGCGTTTCATCTATCAAAATACCTTTCCCGCGGGCACAGGCGAGAGCAACTTGCTCTAAACTAACCATCGCTGGAGCACAGCGCAGCGGAGAGCAGCAGAAAGAGAGTCCTCGGGCACATCGGACAGCGAGGACAGAGTCCATGGCTGAAGTTTTAACTCGATGCCGCCTGCAAGGATGATTGCCGTGGGCAATTGCCACTGCGAAAGTGTGGATGGGGCGGCGACAGGCGCCCCGCTGCGAATGTACTGACACCCCACTTCATGACACGGCTCACCTTGTTGGGAATCGTGTGGAATGGAACCGCAATGGGACGCGTGATCCACATTCTCTACGGTACGAGTTGTCTGCGCGTGACTTTTGCAGAGTTTTGATTCAATCTGCTGGTGAGGGGAGCAATGTGGCGAAGAATCCTCTGAATGCGACGTACACCGTTCCATTTGTCCGACATCACAACCCATGGATTCACTGGTTGTGAATTCACTGGTTGTGAAATCATTGACAACGGAACAGGAATGGGCGTGCACATGGTGAGCGCAGCAGCCACCCAGAACGTGGGCTGCAAACGCTAGAATCGTCAGCAGGTGAGTAAAGACTGAATTCACAGAATCCTGATTCTGTGCTGGGAATCGAAACTCGCAGGGGAACAACTCCCGTCCCCGACAGGGAAGAAAAGCCAATGAAATTGCCGTCGTCACAGCATTTCAGGTCACTTCAAACCCGCTAAAACAAAGCGGTCACACCGCTTACTGCCTATTTTAGAGCCGCGAACAAAATCTCTTGAGCAAGGGAAATCCCCTGCCCACGAACAAGTTCGCTGCATGTTTTGTGAAGGCTTCTTCCCGCTTATTCCGGCTTTTTCGAAATCAGTTTCGACAGACGCGATTTGGTGCGGGCGGCTGCATTGCGATGAATCAGGTGCTTGGCGGCAGCCTGATCCAGTTTCTTTGTGACTTCACGAAATGCCTGCTCCGCAGCAGCGGCATCTGTCCCCGCAGCCGCCGCACGACATTTCTTAATCGACGTGCGCAGTGCCGATCGCTGTGAACGGTTTAACAGTCGATTTTTTGCGTTTTGACGAAGTGCTTTTTTGGCTGTGGGTGTATTCGGCATGGATCTCTAAGTATTCTATGGGAGCTTCAAACCTGAACCGCCAGATTACGGAACTTGCAGGTTGCGGAACTTGCTGTCAACAGGCCGACTCGCCTGCGGTCATCACCTGGAAATAATCACTTGAAAACCTGACTGCACGGAATGATCAAACGACGATTCCACGGCAGACATGTTTTCCCGGGGGAATTCAATCGCTACAAAACGAAGCGAACATCATAATGATATCCGGACAGGGGTTCCAGCGAGAAATCGGGAATTTCACGATCGCATTTCAGAAGCCCAGTCATAGAGCGTTTTTGTGGAGATGAGGAAGAACAATGGGCTCCAACTCGAGCACGGGGGTGGAGGCATCAAACCCTGCCGCACCGAAAGAACCTTGCCCCACTCCTCTGGTTTGGCACCAGATTGCTCAGGATTTTCATGCTTCCGCCAATTCCCGGCTCATCGAAACCGACCGTGCGGTCTTGAAAGTCACCGAATTTGGCACAGGCCGCCCGATCGTCTTTCTTCCCGGAATGTGTGGCTCGGCCCGCTTGTTTTGCCTGACAGCCTGGTTGCTGAAAGAAGAATTTCAATCCATTCTTATCGAAACTCCCTGTTTTCACCGGATTCCCAGTTCTCGACAACTTGTCAGGGAGACCGTCGAAGCACTTTCGCTGGTGATTGAGCATTTGAGTCCGGGGGGAGCTGATCTCTATGCTTCCGCGTTCAGCAGCCAGATTGCTTTGCAGATGATGGTCTCGCATCCACGGGCAATTCGAAGCGCCTTTCTGCAAGGAGCCTGGGCCACTCGAACGCTAACCCGCATGGAACGTGCGGTCTTGCAAATCGCCCGTTGGTGCCCGTTCAAATTAAAGCACATGCCCTGGTGGCAGACGGCGCAAATTGAGAATCACCGCCGTTGGTTCCCTCCATTTGATGAAACGCGGTTTGGTTTTCTGCTTCAGGAGGCGGGAGAATCGCGAACTTGTGATTTCGCCCGCCAGTGGCTGGCCGCTGCCCGGACCGACCTCCGGCCAATTCTTTCAGAGATTCAACAACCGGTCTGCATTCTCCACTGCGAAGGAGAAGGACAACTCATTGCGGCTGCTGAAGCGGAACTCGAAGCACAGCTTCCACATGTCAGTCGGGTTGAGATGTCTCATTCCGGACATTTCCCCTATCTCACGCATCCGCACCGTCTGGTCAAGCTGTTGAAACCGTTTCTAACGGAAAATTTCCATCGATCTGGACCGTGACTTGCATGGTGTCCATCCCGTTGAAGTTGCGGACAACTCTTCGAGCCGCGAACAAAGCCTCTCGGACAAGGAAAATCTTCTTTCCGCAAGCAAGTTCGCTGCACCCTTTGTTTAGAGCGTTTTTGTAAATCTTGTGGCGAACTTGCCTCGCGGCATTCAGCCTTTCATCAAGTGAAACCTTTTCGACGCGGGCACATGATAGACCAAACTGGTCTAGGGGTTCTTAGTTTCTGGCGGGAGAGATGTGATGTGGAAATCGTGGACGACATGGGGAATTGGTTGTTGCTGTGCGGTGTTGGTTGTTCAAAGCGCAATCGGCGCGGATGATCAGCCGCCGGTGAAAAACGCGCGGGCCAAGCCGCAGACTTATCAATTTCCAATTGTTCCGGACAAACCTTTTGCGGAAGTCATGAACTCCGATGTCAGTGAAAAACCGAAGTATCAAAACGCCATGGCGGAGCTGATGAATCAGCGTTATGACCTGGCCGACAAACCCAGCCCGGTCAAGATGTCCGCAGGCCGAAAATCTGTGCAATGGGGTGTGCGTGTGCGCACTTATGAAGGGGGCGACTGGGACGCACTCTCTCAGATGACTCCCGAACAGATCAAAGAGCAGAATCTGTTTCCGGGCGGGTTTCGTCCTTTGCCCCATGCCAAAAATGTGACGGGAGGGATGGTCTTTCCCGCAGAACAGATTCAGGCCATACACGATCTGGAAGCACGCGACCTGCAGCGGTTTGATATCGACTTTGATCTCCCCAAACATCTGACGCCGGAATTTCCGCCGCCCCTGTTTCTCACCACGCATCCGGAACTGGGAGATGTCTCACAGGGGAAGGTCCTCTCCATCAAGAACTATTACGAATTGCTCGAAGGAAAAATCACCCCGGTACAAATGGAAGGGATGCGATTGCTGCTCACTCCCTTCCCGCAACAGCAGTTCAATCAGACAAGCGATCGCAAAGTGAAAGAACCGCAATTAGGGGTGAGTTGCCTGGATTGCCATACAAATGGACACACCAATGCAGCCTTTCATCAGAATCCCGATACGCGCCCGCAGGATGAACGCTTACGGCTGGATACGGTGAGCCTGCGAGGACTGTTCAACCAGCAGATTCACGGATCAAAACGGTCTCTGCGATCCGTTGAGGATTTTACGGAATTCGAACAGCGGACCGCCTATTTCGATGGGGATCATGTTATTGCAGCCAAGAAAGGGTTGAATCTTCCTGACCGCGCTTCGCAGGTCGCGATGATGGCTCAGATGCAGAACATGATCGATTTCCCGCCCGCACCCAAGCTGGATGTACTGGGCCGTCTGATTCCGGAAAAGGCGACTCCGGAAGAACTGCATGGAGAACAACTGTTTTACGGAAAAGCGAAATGTTCCATCTGCCATCCCGGTCCCAGCTTTCTGGACAACCAGATGCATGATCTGCATCTGGAACGGTTCTATACCCCGGAAGTCATTCTGGATCAGCACAATATTGCGGACGGACCGATCAAGTCCTTCACCCTGCGGGGGATCAAAGACTCTCCACCCTATTTGCATGATGGTCGGTTGATGACGCTGGATGATACGGTGGAGTTCTTCAATCTTGTTTTATCACTAAAGCTGACCCCGCAGGAGAAGCTCGATCTGACCGCATTTTTACGCTGCCTGTAGTAGACCAGTTTAGTCGATCATATGCCCGCGTCGAACAGGTTTTACGTGATGAAAGACTGAATGCCGCGAGGCAAGTCCACGACAAGAGTTACAAAAACGCTCTAGTGCTTTGTCAATTTAAAAAATTCGGGTAGGGCTTAACACAAAGTCCGACAACGGAGGACGCTTCGCGATCACGTACCCGAAATCCAAGCCCTGACAGGGCACTAGCGG
>Ga0182739_1001219_pt1 | contig 27959 bp, 29 predicted proteins | sample eDN5th30CBELigBY_FD_128873 | JGI IMG/M metagenome (GOLD analysis project Ga0182739, IMG submission 128873) | Enriched backyard soil microbial communities from Emeryville, California, USA - eDNA 5th pass 30_C BE-Lig BY (version 2) (version 2) | ecosystem: Environmental > Terrestrial > Soil >... | reverse complement strand
TTCCCCGAAATCGAATACGACAAAATCGACGCCGTACGTGGGATGAACATCAGCATCACTACTACAGCCAAGAACGACGAAGAAGCCAAGGCATTGCTCACCGCCTTCAGCTTCCCGTTTCGCAATTAAGGGGCGATGACGTGGCCAAACTTTCACTCATCAATCGCGATATCAAACGCGCCAAGCTGGCAGAAAAATTCGCACCGAAGCGTGCTGCACTGAAGGCAATCATCGCCGACCAATCCAAGTCGGACGAAGAACGCTACCAGGCTCGCCTCGACCTGCAACAACTGCCGCGTAATGCCAACCCGACGCGTCAGCGCAATCGTTGCGTTGTCACCGGTCGTTCGCGCGGCGTTTATAGCAAGTTCGGTTTGACTCGTCACAAGCTGCGCGAAATGGCGCTGCGTGGCGAAGTGCCGGGCATGACCAAAGCCAGCTGGTAGGAGAAATACACATGAGCATGAGCGATCCCATCGCCGACATGTTGACCCGCGTGCGCAATGCGCAACAAGTCAACAAGACCTCGGTTAGCATGCCCTCCTCGAAGCTGAAGGCAGCCATTGCTGCCGTGCTGAAGGACGAAGGCTATATCGACAGTTTCCAGATCACCGGTGACACGGCCAAGCCTGTCCTCGAGATCACCCTCAAATACTACGCTGGCCGTCCGGTCATCGAGCGTATCGACCGCGTGTCCCGTCCCGGGCTGCGTATCTACAAGGGCAGCAAGACCATTCCTCAGGTGATGAACGGTCTGGGCGTGGCCATAGTGTCGACTCCGCGCGGTGTCATGACCGATCGCAAGGCTCGCGCCACTGGCGTGGGCGGCGAAGTGCTGTGCTACGTGGCATAAGGAGAATCACATGTCACGTATTGCTAAGTACCCCGTACCCGTACCCCAAGGCGTAGAAGCCACGATCAGCGCAGGCCAGATTGCCGTCAAAGGCCCCCTGGGTGCGTTGACACAAGACCTGACCGGTGACGTCGTCATCCGTCAGGAAGATGGTCAGCTGACCTTTGCTGCCGCTAACGAGTCCCGCCAGGCCAACGCCATGTCGGGCACCGTGCGCGCATTGGTTGCCAATATGGTAACCGGCGTCAGCAAGGGCTTCGAGCGCAGGCTCAACCTGGTCGGCGTGGGTTTCCGCGCTCAGGTTCAGGGCAACGCGCTGAAGCTGCAACTTGGTTTTTCCCACGACATCGTGCACGAGATGCCCGCTGGTATCAAGGTCGAGTGCCCCACCCAGACCGAGATCGTTATCAAGGGCGCCAACAAGCAGGTCGTTGGCCAGGTGGCTGCGGAAATCCGTGCCTATCGCGAACCCGAACCCTACAAGGGCAAGGGCGTGCGTTATGCCGATGAACGCGTCATCATCAAAGAAACCAAGAAGAAATAAGCGCGCAGGCAAGGACGAATTATGGACAAGAAAATCTCCCGTTTGCGTCGTGCAGTGGCGACCCGTCGGAAAATCAGCGAGCTGCGTGTTCATCGCCTCGCGATCTACCGCTCGAACCTGCACATCTATGCAAACATCATTTCGCCGGAAGGCGACCGTGTGCTCGTCAGCGCTTCCACGCTCGAGCCCGAGGTGCGCAAGGAACTGGCTGGCCAAAAAGCCAACGGTGGCAACACCGCCGCAGCTGGCCTGGTTGGCAAGCGCGTCGCCGAAAAGGCAAAGGCTGCCGGCATCGAGCTGGTTGCGTTTGACCGTTCGGGCTTCCGTTATCATGGCCGCGTGAAAGCGTTGGCCGACGCCGCGCGTGAAGCCGGCTTGAAATTCTAAGCAGGGAATTGTCAAATGGCTAAAGCACAAGGCAAACACGCCGCCGAGCAAGAGCGCGACGACGGCTTGCGTGAAAAAATGATCGCGGTCAATCGCGTCAGTAAAGTGGTCAAGGGTGGTCGTACCATGAGCTTTGCTGCGTTGACCGTCGTAGGCGATGGCGATGGCCGCATCGGCATGGGCAAAGGAAAGGCCCGTGAAGTTCCGGTCGCTGTACAGAAAGCCATGGAACAGGCCCGTCGCGGCTTGCTCAAGGTTGCACTGAAAAACGGCACGCTGCATCACACCGTTGTGGGCAAGCATGGCGCCTCCACCGTTCTCATCTCGCCAGCAGCTGAAGGTACCGGTGTCATCGCCGGCGGCCCGATGCGCGCTATCTTCGAGGTGATGGGCGTACGTAACGTGGTCGCCAAGAGCCTCGGCTCCAGCAACCCGTACAACCTGGTCCGCGCAACGCTGAATGGCTTGCGTGCTTGCTCGACTCCTTCCGAAATTGCTGCCAAGCGCGGCAAGACGGTTGAAGAAATTCTGGGGTAAGTCATGGCACAGAAGCAAATTAAAGTAACGCTCGTGCGCTCTGTCATCGGCACCAAGCAATCCCACCGCGATACAGTCCGCGGTCTGGGTTTGGGCCGCATCAACAGCAGCCGCGTATTGGTCGATACGCCCGAGGTGCGTGGGATGATCCGTAAAGTGGATTATCTCGTCACCGTCTCGGAAGCCTGAAAGGAATCGGGATGTCAGAAACTCAACTTAATACGCTAAAACCGGCCGAAGGCAGCAAGCATGCGCGCCGCCGTGTCGGTCGCGGTATCGGATCGGGCCTGGGTAAAACCGGTGGCCGTGGTCACAAAGGCCAAAAGTCCCGTACCGGCGGTTTCCATAAAGTCGGCTTCGAAGGCGGTCAAATGCCTTTGCAGCGCCGGTTGCCGAAGCGTGGCTTCACCGCCATGAACCAGCATCTGTCCGCTGAAGTCCGCCTGTCCGACCTCGAACGCCTGCCCGTCGACGAAATCGACGTCCAGGTGCTGAAGCAGGCTGGCGTGGTTGGCCAGGCCGTACGCTACGCCAAGGTCATCAAGTCCGGCGAACTGTCCCGCAAGGTCGTCCTCAAGGGACTGACCGCGACGGCTGGCGCTCGCGCAGCCATCGAAGCCGCTGGCGGCTCGCTGGCTTAAGGGGCAACGGTGGCTAAAGCGCAGGCTCAGAGCAAGTCGGGTTCCCGATACGGCGATCTCAAGCGCCGTCTCGTGTTCCTGGTGCTGGCCCTGGTCGTCTATCGGTTGGGAACGCACATACCCGTGCCGGGCATCAACCCCGACGCGCTGTCCGACCTGTTCCAACAAAACCAGAGCGGCATCCTGGGTTTGTTCAACATGTTCTCGGGCGGTGCGCTGGAACGGTTCTCAGTGTTCGCACTGGGCATCATGCCTTACATTTCGGCGTCCATCATCATGCAGTTGATGGCCGTCGTTGTGCCGACGCTCGAAGCGATCAAGAAAGAAGGCGAATCCGGTCGCCGCAAGATCACCCAGTACACGCGCTACGGCACGGTGTTCCTGGCACTGATCCAGGCGGTGGGCATTTCGGTCGCCCTCGAATCGCAGCCGGGCCTGGTCATCGACCCGGGCATGATGTTCCGCTTCACGACGATCGTCACGCTGGTAACCGGCACCATGTTCATCATGTGGCTGGGCGAGCAAATTACCGAGCGCGGTTTGGGCAATGGTATATCCATATTGATCTTTGCCGGTATCGTCGCGGGTTTGCCCAGCGCCCTGGCAGGATTGCTGGATCTGGTGCGTACTGACGCGATGTCGGTGCTGTCGGCCCTGTTCATTCTGGTCCTGGTGGTTGCCGTCACGTACTTCGTCGTGTTCGTCGAACGCGGCCAGCGCCGCATAACGGTCAATTACGCCAAGCGCCAGGTCGGCAACAAGATCTACGGCGGACAAAGCTCGCATTTGCCGCTCAAGCTGAACATGTCCGGGGTCATCCCGCCCATTTTCGCTTCGTCGATCATCCTGCTGCCCGCAACGGTAACAAGCTGGTTCTCCAGCAACCCCAACATGCGGTGGCTGGGCGATCTGGCAGCCGTGTTGTCGCCGGGCCAGCCTTTGTATATTACGTTGTACTCCGCAGCGATCATTTTCTTCTGCTTCTTCTATACGGCACTGGTTTTCAACAGCCGCGAAACGGCAGACAACCTGAAGAAGAGCGGTGCATTCGTTCCGGGAATCCGTCCAGGCGAGCAAACGTCGCGTTATGTCGACAAGATCCTGATGCGGCTGACCCTGGCAGGTGCGATCTACATAACCCTGGTATGTCTTCTGCCAGAGCTCATGCAGGCGCGCTGGAATGTTCCGTTCTATTTTGGTGGTACCTCTTTGCTAATTATCGTGGTGGTGACCATGGATTTCATGGCGCAGGCGCAGGCCTACATGATGTCGCACCAATACGACTCGCTGCTCAAGAAGGCGAACTTCAAGGGTGCGGGCTTGCCAATGCGGTAAAAAGAGAATGTCAAAAGACGACGTCATACAAATGCAAGGAGAGGTTCTCGAGAACCTGCCCAACGCAACTTTTCGCGTCAAGCTGGAAAATGGCCATGTAGTGCTGGGCCACATCTCGGGCAAGATGCGTATGCATTACATCCGGATTCTGCCGGGTGACAAGGTCACAGTGGAGCTCACGCCCTATGATCTGTCGCGAGCCAGAATTGTTTTCCGCTCTAAATAAGCGGCCGGTTACAGGAAACTAGGGAGTCAACCATGAAGGTAATGGCATCGGTAAAGCGGATCTGCCGCAACTGCAAGATCATTAAACGTCACGGCGTGGTGCGTGTCATCTGCACTGACCCACGTCACAAGCAGCGTCAAGGCTAATGGCCAAGTCGCAACGGATTTAACAAGGAACAGTCATGGCCCGTATTGCTGGCATCAACATTCCGCCGCATCAACACACCGAAATCGGACTTACCGCGATTTTTGGTATTGGTCGCACCCGTGCTCGCAAGATTTGCGAAGCAGCGGGCATCGATCTCTCCAAGAAAGTGAAAGATCTGACTGACGCCGAGCTCGAGCGTATCCGCGAACACGTTGGCGTGTTCTCGGTCGAAGGTGATTTGCGTCGCGAAGTACAACTGTCGATCAAGCGTCTGATCGACCTGGGAACGTATCGGGGCATGCGCCACAAGCGTGGCCTGCCCGTGCGCGGTCAACGCACCCGCACCAACGCCCGCACCCGCAAGGGGCCGCGTCGCGCTGCTGCTTCCCTGAAGAAATAAGCGAGGAATAGAAGATGGCGAAAGCATCTAACAGCGGCGCTTCACGCGTACGCAAGAAAGTCAAGAAGAGTGTGTCGGACGGCATTGCGCACGTCCACGCGTCCTTCAACAACACGATCATCACCATTACCGATCGTCAGGGCAATGCATTGTCCTGGGCAACATCGGGTGGTGCCGGTTTCAAGGGCTCACGCAAGTCCACCCCGTTCGCTGCACAGGTTGCAGCCGAGTCGGCAGGCCGCGTGGCGTTGGAATACGGCATCAAAACTCTCGAAGTCCGCATCAAGGGCCCCGGTCCTGGCCGCGAGTCGTCCGTTCGTGCGCTGAATGCCCTGGGAATCAAGATTTCCAGCATCTCAGACATCACGCCGGTACCTCATAACGGCTGCCGTCCGCCCAAGCGCCGTCGCATCTAAGGGGAAGCATCTTGGCACGTTATATTGGACCTAAATGCAAGCTCTCGCGTCGCGAGGGTACGGATTTGTTCTTGAAGAGCGCACGTCGCTCGCTGGATTCGAAGTGCAAGCTCGAGTCCAAGCCTGGTCAGCACGGCCGCACCTCGGGCGCCCGTACGTCCGACTACGGTTTGCAGTTGCGCGAAAAGCAGAAACTCAAGCGCATGTACGGCGTTCTGGAAAAGCAGTTCCGCAAGTATTTCGTTGAAGCTGAGCGTCGCCGTGGCAACACGGGCGAGACCCTGATTCAACTGCTGGAATCGCGCCTGGACAACGTCGTGTACCGCATGGGCTTTGGCTCCACCCGCGCAGAAGCGCGCCAGCTGGTGAACCACCGCGCCATCGAACTGAACGGACACACCGCCGACATCGCTTCCATGCTGGTCAAGGCCGGCGACGTGATCTCGATCCGCGAAAAGGCCAAGGCTCAGCTGCGTATCCGTGAATCGCTGGAACTGGCTTCGGGTCAAGGCTTGCCCCAGTGGGTCGAAGTCGATACGAACAAGCTCACCGGTACGTTCAAGCAGGCCCCGGACCGCGCTGATGTCGCACGCGACGTCAACGAATCCATGGTCGTCGAACTGTACTCGCGCTAATCGCTGTCCACCGCATCATCCTGACATCGCAAGCCCACCGACTCAGCACGCCGCTGGAACGTGGGCTTTGCGGTGTTTCCTGCGCATCGCAATGCTAGTCCGTCCATCAGCCTTATCGGTGTAACGAGCCGAGGGTATTGAAAAGGAACAAACATGTCGTCACAAGGTTTTCTGAAACCCCGTTCTATCGAAGTCGAGCCCGTCGGCAAGAATCACGCCAAAGTCGTGATGGAGCCTTTCGAGCGCGGCTACGGCCACACGCTGGGCAACGCCCTGCGCCGCATCCTGCTGTCGTCCATGACCGGCTATGCCCCCACCGAAGTCCAGATGACGGGCGTGGTCCACGAGTACTCCACAATTGCCGGCGTGCGCGAAGACGTCGTCGACATCCTGTTGAACCTGAAGGGCGTGGTCTTCAAGCTGCACAACCGCGAAGAAGTCACGCTGGTGTTGCGCAAGCAGGGCCAAGGCGTGGTGCTGGCCAGCGACATCGAATTGCCGCACGACGTCGAAATCGTCAACCCCGACCACGTGATTGCCACGCTGACCGATGCCGGCAAGCTTGAAATGCAGATCAAGGTGGAACAGGGCCGCGGTTATGTCCCCGGCAACGTGCGCGCCTTGTCCGACGACCGGACGCACACCATCGGCCGCATCCTGCTCGACGCGTCGTACAGCCCGGTGCGCCGCGTCAGCTACTCGGTGGAAAGCGCTCGTGTCGAGCAGCGTACCGACCTGGACAAGCTGGTGCTGGACATCGAAACCAACGGTGTGGTGTCGCCCGAGGAAGCCGTCCGGCAATCGGCCCGCATCCTCATGGACCAGATCTCGGTCTTCGCCGCCCTGGAAGGTGCTGGCGATTCGTACGAAGTGCCGTCGCGCGGTACGCCGCAGATCGACCCCGTGCTGTTGCGCCCGGTCGACGACCTGGAACTGACCGTCCGTTCGGCCAACTGCCTGAAGGCCGAAAACATCTACTACATCGGCGATCTGATCCAGCGCACCGAAAACGAATTGCTCAAGACGCCTAACCTGGGCCGCAAGTCGTTGAATGAAATCAAGGAAGTCCTGGCAGCACGTGGCCTGACATTGGGCATGAAGCTCGAGAACTGGCCGCCCCTGGGTCTGGAACGTCCTTAAAACGATGTGTCATCCGGCAAGCCTTCAGGGCTGCCGGATCCATGCTTTACCCGGACCGTATCAAGGTCCGGGCTGCAACACAGGACCCCGCACGAATGTGTTAAAGTCCTGCCCTCTCCCGGCCCGCAGCCTCGCTGATAGAAGAGCCGGATAACCAGCGGAAAACACCGCTCATCAAGATTCAAAGGAAGTCATCATGCGTCACCGTAGTGGTCTGCGTAAATTAAATCGCACCAGTAGTCACCGCCTTGCCATGTTCCGCAACATGGCAGTTTCCCTGCTTACACACGAAGCCATCAAGACCACCTTGCCCAAGGCCAAGGAACTGCGTCGCGTCGTCGAGCCCCTGATCACGCTGGGCAAGAACCCCACGCTGGCCAACAAGCGCCTGGCTTTCGCCCGCTTGCGCGATCGCGATGCCGTGGTCAAGCTGTTCGGCGAAATCGGCCCCCGCTATGCTGCCCGCAACGGCGGTTATACGCGCGTGCTGAAGATGGGCTTCCGTCAAGGCGACAACGCACCCATGGCATTCATGGAACTGGTCGATCGCCCGGAAGTTGAAGTCGCCGACGAAGAATAAGCGTCGCAGCCGACAGAAGGCGCCGCCTTCATGAATGGCACCCCAAAGGTTGGACCGATGTCCGATTTTTGGGGTGTTGTTCGTTGGGGCCGGATTTTTTTTCTAGGTAGAATAGGGTCTTACGTCGATCTGTGGGACCCTGCCAGTGAACATCTCTTCGCGGCCCGATAGCGGGGCCGACGCCACGATCCTTTCCGGCGACGAGCACGACCTCGTCGTCATGCTCAGCACCGCTCCGGATCTCCTTCTGGCCAAGCGCATTGCGCACATGCTGGTCGAAGAGCACTACGCCGCCTGCGTGAATTTAGGCGCGCCCGTACTGTCCATGTACATGTGGGAAGGGAAGCTGGAAGGAACGGAAGAGGTTCCCATCACGATCAAGACCACGAAGGAAAGGGTGCCAGCGCTCGTTTCGCGCTTGCTGGAACTCCACCCTTACGATGTGCCAGAAGTGCTCGTGTTGCCCGTTATAGGCGGTTCCAGCCGCTATTTGCAGTGGGTGCGGGATCAGTCGGCAGGCACGATGAATGAATAAGGACGATTTCATGCAGTACTTGGCGCCGGTTGACGCCGGCTCGCCCGCGGGTCCATCTGGCCGCAAGGGCGTCATGCGCAGGGCCTTGGCGTGTTTGCTGGCTTTCCTTGCCGTCATGCTGTCCGCCCTGGCTGCGGGGCCAGTCTTTGCGCAGGACGACTTCCTGCCGCCGGAAGAAGCGTTCGTCTTTTCTGCGGCGACAACCACACCTGATGCGGTCGATATCCATTTCAAGATCGCGCCGAAGTACTACATGTACCGCGAGCGATTCGCCTTCGCCGCCACCCCGGATGCGACGCCTTCGTGGCTCGGCACGCCGGTCTTCCCCGACGGCATCGTCACCTACGACCCCACCTTCGAAAAGGATCTCGAGGTTTATTACGACCAGGTCACAGTTCGGCTCCCGCTGCTGGCGGGCGCGCCTCAGCCGCTGACCCTGGCTGTGACCGGGCAAGGCTGCGCGGATGCCGGGTTGTGCTATCCGCCCATGACGCAAGAAATCGTGCTGACACCCACAGAGGGGGGCTACAAGGCCAGCGGCAAGGCCGTGAAGGCGAGCGTCCCGGGTCCTCAGGCACAGGCGCCGATGTCGACGGCCAAGGCAGGGGGGGCATTGAATCTGACCGCCGGGACGGGCTCGTCCGGCGCCGTCTCCGGCGACATCGGATTCCGCCAGGCACTCGATTTGGGCGATACGGGTTTTGCTTCGTACCTGGCCGATGCCGGCTGGCTTGAAATCATGCTGTTGTGCCTGGCGCTGGGGCTTCTGCTGTCTTTTACGCCCTGCGTCTTGCCCATGGTCCCCATCCTGCTGGCGATCGTGGCGGGCGATGCGGGCCAGGCCCGCAAGGTGCCGCGCGGCCGCGGCTTGAGCCTGGCCGCCGTCTTCGTGCTCGGCATGTCGCTCGTGTACACGGCCCTTGGCATTGCTGCAGCCCTGATCGGCGCCAGCCTGGCCATATGGCTCCAGACTCCGTGGGTGCTGGCATTATTTGCCGTGATGTTGGCTTTGCTAGCGCTGGCCATGTTCGACGTCTTTACAGTGCAGACCCCCGTCGGAATGCAATCAGCACTGAACCAGAGGTTGTCGCGCCTGCCGGGCGGCCACTACGGGGGCGTATTCCTGATGGGCATGCTGTCGGCCCTCATTGTGGGTCCCTGCGTGGCGGCGCCGCTGGCGGGTGTGCTGCTTTTCATTTCGCAGACAGGCGATCTGGTCTTGGGTGCCGCTGCTTTGTTTGCCCTGGCCTGGGGTGAAGGACTGCTTTTATTGCTGGTGGGCGGGACATCCGGGCGCCTGATGCCGAAGGCGGGACCGTGGATGGAGAATATCAAGCGCTTGTTCGGCGTCCTGCTTTTTGCGACCGCATGGTGGATGGTGCAGCCGATCGTTGCCGACTGGATCGCCATGCTGGGCTGGGCGGTACTCGCCGCGTGGGCCGCAACGTTGCTGGGGGCCTTCGAGGCCATCCCTCCGGAGGCGGGTGTCGGACGTTATCTGAACAAGGCGCTGGGACTGCTGATGGCCTTGTGGGCGGGCGTGCTGGTCGTGAGCCTGGCGGCTGGCGGACGTGATTTGTTCGCGCCGCTGACGGTGTTTACGCCGACGACGGCCAATTCGGTGGCCGGGGCGGGCGCTGCAGGTAATGGCGCGGTGGCGGGCACCGCGGATCGGGCTGCGATCAAGGAGCAGTTCACGCGCGTCCAGTCAGTGGCGGAACTGGACCACCTTCTGGCGAACACGGACCGGCCGGTGATGCTGGATTTCTACGCGGATTGGTGTGTTTCGTGCATACAGATGGAGAAGTTCACGTTTACGGATCCGACCGTCGCGCAGCAGATGTCGCAGATGGTGCTGGTGCAGGCAGATGTGACGCGCAACACGGCGGATGACCGCGCGTTGCTGAAGCGCTTCCGGCTGTTCGGGCCGCCGGGGATTATTTTCTTTGACGGGCGGGGCCAAGAGCTGGATGACGCGCGCGTGGTGGGATTCAAGGCGGCGGGCGATTTCAGCGCCGTACTGGCGGGAGTGCTCGCGGCGCGACCTTGATGTTCTTCGTGGCAGTGTCCTGCTGACGTCATTGATGTCCCTGGTATCGTGGGTGCCAGTGATGTCGTTGGTGCGGTGCTGATGGCGTTTGCGGTGCTGGCGGCGTTCGCGATGCCGGGCCGGTGTGGTCCCCTTCGCCCTGGCTAGAGCACGGCGATCCCGGCTGCGCCGGGATTCCCCACGCAGGCGCCCCGGAGCGGGCGACCGCGAACTCGCGGCATTGGCTGTCCACTGGACAGCCAAAGGCACGCCGCTCAAACAGCGCGGTCTTGTACCCCGCTCCGGGGCGCCTGCGTGGCGCCGTGCAAAATCGCCAGTTCGAAGCGGACCACGCCGACCCGGAACGGACGCCGGTGGCATGCCGCGGTAGCCGTGTACCCCGATCCGAAGCGCGTGCGTGGCGCCGTGCAAAATCGCCACTTCGAAGCCGACCATGCCGGCCCGGAACGAATGCGGGTGGCATGTTGCGGTGATCGTGGCGGGCAGGGGGCCTATCGGCCGGGCGTTTTCGAGCACGGCGGCCAGTCGACCCGAATCGGAGACAAAAGGGCGCGCCTGTCTGAGCACGAGGACAGCCCTAAGGCTGGCCATGGGCGAGTTCGCGCCCGCTCCGATTCGGGGCGACTGGACGCGGAGTCCCGGCACGGGACCGTGATCGTCTAGCCCGGCTGATAGGCCCCCTGCCCGCTTTCGTCACCCTCTGCACACCCGCCCAACGCGATGGCGTCTTGAGCAGCGTGGCTTGAGCAGCGTGGTCTTGTACCCGGACCCGGAACGCCCTCAGGCTTCCTTCAATAGCTTGGCCGCTTCGATCGCGAAGTAGGTCAGGATGCCGTCGCCGCCGGCGCGTTTGAAGGCCAGCAGGGATTCCATCATCACTTTGTCGTGGTCCAGCCAGCCGTTGGCCGAGGCGGCCTTGATCATGGCGTATTCGCCGCTGACCTGATAGGCGTAGGTCGGCATGCCGAAGGCGTCCTTGACGTCGCGCAGGATGTCCAGGTACGGAAGGCCGGGCTTGACCATGACCATGTCGGCGCCCTCGCGGATGTCGGCGGCGACTTCGCGCAGGGCTTCGTTGCGGTTTGCCGGATCCATTTGGTACGTGGACTTGTTCGACTTGCCCAGGTTGCTGGCCGAGCCCACTGCATCGCGGAAGGGCCCGTAGAAGGCGCTGGCGTACTTGGCGGAATAGGCCATGATCCGCGTGTAGATGTGCTGGTCCCGTTCGAGGGCCTGGCGGACTGCGCCGATACGGCCGTCCATCATGTCGCTGGGCGCGACGATGTCGACGCCGGCGTGCGCTTGCACGAGCGCCTGGCGCACGAGCATGTCGACGGTGGGCTCGTTCAGCACATAGCCCTGTTCGTCGATCAGGCCGTCCTGACCGTGGCTGGTGTAGGGGTCCAGTGCGACATCGGTGAGGAGGCCCAGCTCGGGGTAGCGGTCTTTCAGGGACGCCACGACGCGCGGGATGAGGCCGTCGGGATTGGCGGCTTCAGCGCCGTCGGGTGTTTTCAGGTCGGCGTCGATGACTGGAAACAGGGCCATGACCGGGATGCCGAGCTGGACACATTGTTCCGCAACCTTGAGCAAGGTGTCCGGCGAATAGCGATGCACACCGGGCATGGACGGTACGGGAGCCTCGACACCCTGACCTTCGATGACGAAAACGGGATAGATCAGGTCATTGGTGGTGAGGACGTTCTCGCGGACGAGGCGCCGCGAGAAATCGTCACGCCGTGTGCGACGCGGGCGGCTTGCAGGAAAATCAGCGGAAACAATGAAAGATGTCATGGAACAACCTTGGGAGAAATCCAGTTTTCGATTTGTGCGGTGGCGGTGTCCAGGCCGATGCGCTGGGTAGCAGAGAAAGCCATGGCGTTCAGCGCGCCGATGTCCGCCAGCTCTTTCTTGACGGCCGCAATGGCTTTGACGCGCTGTCCGTACGGCAGCTTGTCGGCCTTCGTCAGCAAGGCCAGCACGGGGGTGCGTGTGGGAGCGATCCAGTCGGCGAGCCGACGGTCCAGCTCGGTAACGCCGCGCCGTATGTCGATGAGCATGACGATGCCGGCCAGCGAGGGACGCTCGCGCAGGTAACCGCCCAGGACGTCGGCCCATTCTTCCCGAGCTTCGCGCGCGACCGAGGCGTAGCCGTAGCCGGGCAGGTCGACCAGAAAACCCAGGAACGCGCCCGGTTCCATGGGATCGGGAATGCCAAACAGATTGATGAGCCGCGTGCGTCCCGGCGTCTTGCTGGAGAAAGCAAGACGGCGCTGGTTTGCAAGGACATTGATGGCGGAGGACTTGCCGGAATTCGAACGGCCGACGAAACATACTTCGGCCGTCGTGGGCGGCGGGAGTTGATCGAGTCGAGCCGCAGAAACGGTGAAGGATGCACGATGCAGAATGGACACAGGCTGGCCTAGATCGGTTAATTCAGACGCTATTGTATAATCGCAGGTTTGAAACAGTTGCGTCATTTGCTTAAAGTCACTTTAAACAACTGATGTTGTCCATCGTGGTGCCCAAGGCACCGGGATCGAATAGCGATCGTCGAGGTCTTCATGAAGCGTGTGCTTTGCAAAATCGTAGTTGCCAGCGGCTTGCTGCTGGGGTCTTCTTTAGTGTCCCTGGCGTATGCCGCCGACGTCGCTGTTGCGAAGCCTGACGCAGCCAAAGGCGAACAGCTTTACGCGAATGGCGATGCCGCACGCGGTATCCTGGCCTGTGCAAGCTGTCATGGTGCGGCCGGAAACAGCACGATTCCCGCCAATCCGAATCTGGCAAGCCTGCCCCACGAATATGTGGCCAAGCAGCTGGTCGATTTCACCGCCAAGGACGACAAGACACCGCCCGCAAGGCGCGCGGCCGGCGGCGCGAATTCGGTCATGACTGCGTTCGCCACACCCCTGACGGTGGAAGACAAGCACAACATCGCCTACTACCTCGCCCAGCAGGCTCTGGATCCCAAGACGGCGGCTACCGCCAGCAAGGAAGACACCATGGAGCGTGGCCAGCATATCTGGCGCGGCGGTCTGCCCGACCGCAAGGTACCGGCCTGTGCCGGATGCCACTCGCCCAATGGCGCCGGTATTCCCGGTAACTATCCGCGCCTGGCGGGCCAGCATCCTGCTTATATTGCCGAGCAGCTCAGGTTGTTCCGCAGCGGCGATCGCGCCAATAACGCCATCATGGCCGACATTGCAGACCGCATGTCCGACGCGGACATCGCAGCGGTAGCCGACTACGCAGCCGGCTTGCGCTAACATGCCTTGACTGCGGAAGCATATCCGCAGCAGCAGGTCTAAAATACGGGGGGACGCTAAACACGGCATCCCCCTTTTTTCATGAAGTTCGCCACGTGAATCCTACCCAATCCAAGCGCCGCCTGGGCGCGGATGTCTTCGAACTGCTGGGCTCGATGCGGTTTGCCGTCAGTTTGCTGATGTTCATCTGCGTGGCGAGCCTTATCGGCACGGTGCTTCAGCAGAACCAGCCGGCAACCAGCTATATCGATCAGTTCGGGCCGTTCTGGTTTGCAGTGTTCGACCAGTTCTCCATCTGGCATATTTACAACAGCTGGTGGTTCCTGCTGATCATGGCCTTCCTGGTCGTGTCGACGTCCATCTGCCTGATACGCAACGCTCCCAAGATGGTGCGCGATGCGCGTTCGTTCCGCGAATACATCCGGACCAGCAGCTTGCGGTCTTTCCATCACCGGGTCGAGGCCACGCCCGACTTGTCGCCCGAAGAAAGCTTGTCGAGGATGCAGCAGTGGCTCAATGGCCATGGCTACAAGTACAAGCTGCGGCAGGATGGCGAAGGCGTCCTGGTCGCGGCCAAGAAGGGCAGCGCCAATCGCCTCGGGTATATATTTGCGCACGCCGCCATTGTGGTCATTTGCATAGGCGGGCTGCTGGACAGCGAATTGCCAGTGCGCCTGCAGGTGTGGCTGGCCGACAAGCAGCCCATCACCGAGAACATGCTGATTTCCGAAGTCCCCGAGTCCGGGCGGCTGTCGCCCTTCAATCCCAGCTTCCGGGCAAACATGCTGGTCCCTGAAGGCGCCCGAAGCAGCAGCGGCATCATCAGCGTCGAGAACGGCGTTCTGGTCCAGCCCCTGCCGTTTACCCTGAAGCTGAACAAGTTCATTGTGGACTACTACTCGACGGGCATGCCCAGCAGCTTCAAGAGCGAGGTCGAGGTCACCGATCCGGAGACGGGCAAGTCGTTCAACCAGACGATCGAGGTGAACGAGCCGCTGCGTTTCAAGGGCGTCACCGTTTATCAGTCCAGCTTTGACGACGGCGGCAGCAAGCTGCAGCTGGTGGGGTACCCCTTGGTGGGCTCGGACAATGCGCCGATCGAATTTGACAGTGCAGTGGGCAAGGCGACCCAGATCAGCGTGGGCGAGGGCCCCCAGAAAACCAGCGTCGAGATCGACTTTTCCGGCCTGCGCGTCATTAACGTCGAGAATCTGACGGGCGATGCCGAGCCGCAGCCCAAGGCGGTCATGGAGCATGTGGCGTCGGTGACAGGCAGCGCTGCGGGCGCCAAGAACGAGAACCTTCGGAATGTCGGCCCCAGCGTCCAGTACCGTATCATCGGACGCGACGGACAAGCGCACGAGTACACCAACTACATGTTGCCCATGGTCCTGGACGGCAGTTCTGTCTTCCTGGCGGGCGTGCGCGAAAGTGCGTCGCAACCCTATCGATATATCAGGATTCCGGCCGACGCCGATCATTCGGTAGTAGAGTTCATGGATCTGAGAGCGGCACTGCTGGATCCCGCGCTGGTCAGCGAGGCGGCACAAAGGTTCGCCGACAAGAACGCGTCAGGCGAGATGCAGGATTCCCTGTTGCAGAAGGCAGCGCACGGCGCCCTCGACACTTTTTCCAGGGCCGGCTTCAACGGCATCATCGAGCGCGTGCCCGAACAGGACCGCGAGAAAGTGTTGGGCTTTGCGGTGCCGATGATACAACTGACGCTCAGCGAACTGCGGGATATCGTCCGCGAACGAAAGGGCAAGCCCGCTGTCCAACACGATGGCGTTGAGGGCCGGGAGGCTGATAAATGGATACAGATGTCATTGCTTGCGCTGGCCAACTTGCCCGACTATCCGGCTCCCGTCTTCATGTCGCTGAAAAATTTCGAGCACGTCGAGGCGAGTGTCTTCCAGGTAGCGCGCAGCCCGGGCAAGAACACCGTGTATCTGGGCTCGCTGTTCCTGGTCATAGGCGTGTTTTCGATGTTCTATATTCGCGACCGGCGCATATGGATCTGGATCAAGCCGGAGGGCAGCGGCAGCAAGCTGCTGGCGGCCATGACATCGCAGCGGCGCACCCTGGACTTCAACCACGAGTTCGACCGCTTCAAAGAGGCGTTCATTCGCCTGACTACGTAATACGTAACACGTAACGAGGTTTCCCTATGTCCGAGTCCATCCTTCGATCAAATGCGCCGTTATGGCAGGATGCCATGACCGCCAGCGGGGATTCCCGTGGCCAGCGCGGCAAACCCGACTGGACCGATATCGCCTTCTTCCTTTTGCTGGCGGTGGGCGCAGCCTATGTGCTGACCAACTTCACGGACAGCATGGACTATTACGAGAAGATCATCCTGGTCGGCGCGGTCTTTGCGTTATCCTGGATGGCCTGGCTGTGGCGACCGCTGCGTACGCTCATGATCGCCAGCGGCGCCAGTGCGCTGTTTGCCATCTGGCTGTACAGCAATGGGGGCGGCCTGGCGCAGGGCGACCTCAGTCGCGCCGAAAGCGTCTTTTTCCTTAAGTATCTGTTCTCTTCCCAGTCTGCCATCCTATGGATGTGTGCCCTCTTCGTCCTGGGCATGGTGTGCTACTGGATAGGTTTCTTCAGCAAGACCGCCGCCTGGCTCGGCACGGTGCTGACCTGGAGCGCCGTCTATGCGGGCGTGACCGGCCTGCTGGTGCGTTGGCGGGAAGGCCACCTGCTGGGGCCGGACATCGGCCATATCCCCGTCAGCAACCTGTACGAAGTGTTCGTGCTGTTCGCGCTGATCACGGCACTGTTCTATCTGTACTACGAGCGACGCTACGCGACCCGCGCGCTGGGCGGCTTCGTGTTGCTGGTCATCAGTTCCGCCGTCGTCTTCCTGCTGTGGTATTCGTTCACCCGCGATGCCTTCCAGATCCAGCCGCTGGTGCCTGCCTTGAAAAGCTGGTGGATGAAGCTGCACGTGCCGGCCAACTTCATCGGCTACGGCACGTTCTCGCTGGCGGCAATGGTCGGATTTGCCTACTTGGTGAAGGAGCACGGCCAGACCCGCTCGTGGGGAAAACTGGTGCCGCTTTTTGTGCTTGGCGCAATTTTGTGCGCCGAACCCATGATATTCGGCTCGGGTGAATTCTCGGCCACCTGGATGCTGTATTTTGGACTGGGCGCAATACTCGTCGGCGGCATCCTGGCGCTGCGTGGCCCTATCGCCGCCAAACTGCCATCGCTCGAGATCCTCGACGACATCATGTATCGCGCCATCGCGGTAGGCTTTGCCTTCTTCACGGTTGCCACGATTTTGGGGGCGTTGTGGGCGGCAGACGCGTGGGGTACTTACTGGCAGTGGGATCCCAAGGAAACGTGGGCACTGATCGTCTGGTTGAACTATGCCGCCTGGTTGCACATGCGCCTCATCAAGGGGCTGCGTGGCACCATGGCCGCCTATTGGGCGCTGGGTGGCTTGCTGATTACCAGTTTTGCCTTCCTGGGCGTCAACATGTTCCTCTCCGGCCTGCACTCCTACGGCGAATTGTAAGAGCCCGCCCCGCGTCCCTACGTCGCGTTATTATCGTTTCTGCGCCGCAACGATGCCCATCCGGGCATTGCTGCGGCGTTGTCGTATTCGTCATGGCATTGCACATGATCGAGAGCTTCCGCTTATAACAAATATGTCTGGCATATATATCCGGATATTGTAAAATTTGATGTCGAGATGTCCCAAGCTGCGGCGCATCGGGTTACGCGTCTTCTGACGCCAACTTCTTTTGCAGTACAAAAATAATATGTCCGTTGTTCAAGAAGGCCCGGGCATTGAGGCTCGTGCCAACTTTTTGGCTTGCGAGGCGCTCAGTGCTCAACTCTGCCTTCTCCACGCTTTCATGCCTGTGGAAGGATGGCTGGTCGGACGCCAGGATGGCGACAAGTGCGTGATCGTCGCAGGTAGCGGCATCTTTGACGATTGCTCCACCGCTTGTATGGCCACGCTGCTTAAAGGCACGTGGCAACCGGCCGATGGTGACCGTGGCGTGCTCCACTTCCGCGCACTGGGTAACGTCGAAATCAAGCACCTGGCGCAGGCGTTGGCTGCCGCACCGTCGGCGCGTTACCTGATCAAGGCTCGCCTGGACTGTCCTACGGGTATGCCTGTCGGCCATATCATCGGCTTGTCCAAAGGCGCGCCGCCAGTGGCCCCTGCTGCCCCACTGCGTGAAATCGGGCTTTGCCTCCATGCCATGGGGACGACACTGGCACTGCACGGCGAGCTCTCCATTGCCGAGCGCATGGTCGTCGATATGCAGCGCGATGCTTTCATCGATCCCTTGACGGGCGTCCTGAACCGCGCCGGCTGGATACACCGACTGGCGCACATCGATGCCGAGGCCGAAAGCGACAATACCGACGCCGCCATCGTGATGCTCGACCTCGACTTCCTGAAGATGGTCAACGATACGCGGGGCCATTCAGCCGGGGACGAGCTGCTGCGCGCTACCGCGCAAACCATATCGTCGGTGCTCCGCAGTGATGATTCGGTGGGGCGGCTTGGCGGCGACGAGTTCGGCGTGGTGGTGCAGAATGCCACGCGCAAGGGGGCCGAAGGACTGGTTCAGCGGCTCGAGGCAGCCTTGTGTCGTGTCGACATCAATATTTCGATAGGCATGGCGCTGAAGTCCGAGGCGGGTTCACTGAAGAAGACCATGCATCTGGCCGACGAACGCATGTACAGCCAAAAGCGCAATAAGCCCATCCCGCCTCGCCATGTAGGCGGCAGCAACGGCCTCGCGACCGGGGCCAGTGCGCGCAAGCGCTGAAACCTGAAACCGGGTCAGTGCCCTAAATACTAGAGTCCGCCGCCGGAGGACCCGGCGGGAAGCAGGCTTACTTGGGCGGCGCGTCGTTCGATGAAAGACAGCGTATCGGCGTCGGAGACCAGGTCCGCTACCGTCGTGGCGTTAAGGATGTCGACCGGCGGCTTGGCCTTGGACACCACGAAGCCCTGTACGTAGTCCACCCCCATCTGCTGCAACGCTTCGAGCGTGGCGCAATCTTCCACCCATTCGGCGATGGTCTTCATGTCCAGGCTGCGCGCAAGTTCGACGATGGTGCGCACGATGGCGATGTTGGTTTGGTTGGCCAGCATGTCCTTGATCAGCGCGCCGTCGATCTTGATCGCGTCGGCCTGCAGGTTCTTCAGGTACGAGAACGAGGTGTAGCCCGCGCCGAAGTCGTCCAGTGCGATCTTCACGCCCATGGTGCGCAAGCGTTCCATGAAGGCACGGGTGCGGTCCAGGTCGCGTAATGCCACGCCTTCGGTAATTTCCACGCATAGCCGGCTCGTCAGGCTCTGGTAGCGCTCGAGCATGGCATAGAAGGCTTCAATGAACTTGTTGTCATTCAACGAAACGCCGCTGAGGTTGATGTTGACGAAGCGTGTGGTGGGCAGACGTTTCTCGTGCTTGGCGAGCCACTCGAGTGTGGCCGAGAACACCCATTTGTCGATGATGGTGATCATGCCGCTTTCTTCGGCGGACGCGACGATTTTCCCCGAGGGGATAAGCGCTCCGTTCGAGTCCCGGACACGCAGCAGTATTTCGAAGTTGAGGCTGCCTTCCGGGTCGTGCAGCGACATGATGGGCTGCATTTCCAGGTATAGCCCTCGGGGCGAACCGCCTTCCAATTGGTCAAACAGCCGCAGCTCTTCGTTGTGCTCCTGAAGCTCGTGCGAGTCTTGCTCGTAGACCACTACGTCCTGGTGCTGCTTGCGCGCGTCGCGACAGGCGCGGCTGGCTGCCGAAATGGCATCGGTGGCATTCATGCCGGGATTGACCTGCACGACGCCGATGGCACTCTTCACCTGGAAGGCCCGTGCCCCGATGTGGAAAGCGGTGGTGTTGAGTTCGCTGATGATGGCCTTGGCGCATTCCCTTGCCGTTGCCGCATCGCTGTTGGGGAACAGGATGATGAATTCGTCACTGCCGATGCGCCCGATCTTCTGCGCCTCCGACAGGGCGGACTTGATGCGGTCGCACATTTGCTTCAGCACTTCATCGCCCGCGGTGTGCCCGAAGAGCCCGTTGATGCGCTTGAAGTGGTCCAGATCCAGATAAGCCAGGGCACACGGCTCGCCGTGGCTGAGGCTTTCCAGTGACTTGTCGAGCGCCTTTTCGATGCCGCGGCGATTCAGCACGTCGGTCAGCGGGTCGTTGTCCGCCATGAGACGAAGTTGATTGATGGTCTCCGTCCGCGCGGTGACATCTTGCAGCGAACCTTCAATGTGGCCGTCGGCGACGGCAACGCGCACGACAAAGTGCTGCGGCATCCCGGGACGGGCCGCCCGAGGCAGCATGTTGATTTCGGTTTCGGTGCCGTTTTGCGTGAGTTTGGCCAGCTTGCTCCAGTCCTGTGCTTCGAAATAGTCGGTCCAGCGGACCTTCGACGAGTCGCTCATCGAGAATCCCAGCATTTGCTCCATCACGGGATTGGCCCGCTCGAAGACGCCCTCCGAGTCCAGTGTGAACATGCCGATGGGGGTGACGGCATAGTTGCTGACCAATTCGGTTTGTGCGCGGATGCGCTGCCGTCGCTCCTCGCGCAGGCGCTCCGCGACCGCCAGCGCCACCATGACGTTGGAGAGCAACAGTGCGATGACGCTATTGAAGGTATTGATGAACTCCGTACGGCCGAAGATGACGAGCAGCACGCCGGAAAGCATGACGCACAGTGCCATGCTGAGCGATACGATATGCCAAAGCCAGATGCGGGATCGCGTGCGATAGACGGTACGTGCCAGCACGAAGGCGGCCAGCACGATGCCATACGCACAGGTGGCATACATCAGCGGCTGGAACCACGAATAGGGCAGGACAAGGGCGCCGGCCATCAACGCCAGGCCGCAGTACTCCGCCCCCTTCAGCAGGCGGGGGTAGCCGCTGTTCCGGACGTCGTGGAACAATCGCGTAAAGAGCGCGTAAGTCAGTATGTAGTAGGCAGCGACGGTGACCTGCCTGATGAAGGGCATCCATTCCAGGGGAATGCTGCGGCCCAGCCACTGGGTATCCCACCCCATTGCAAAGGCGCCCAGGCGCAGGTTGCCCACGAGCCAGGCCGCCAGCAGCAGGTAGACCCACTCGCGGTTGGTGAGCGCGATGACGACGATGAACAGCGCAATGGTGAGCAAGCCGCCTTCGAGCATCCCCATGCCGCGATCAAAGCGGCTTGTCGATTTGCGAAGGTCGGTAATCGACCAGAGCTCTACCGATAAGGGGCTGGATTGGGCAAAGGTTGCACGGCACAGGACGGGCATCGGCAATTGCAGACGGCCCAGCATGGCAGCAAAGCCCAGCTTGGACAGCCGCAGCGAGCCGTCCGCCGCGCCGCGGTCAGCGTCGCCCAGGGGCTCGAGCGTGTCGGCATTCCAGCACGCGAGGGTTTGCGCGAGGCGGGCGGGGATGTCGATGGCGCTTTCGCCCAGTGCAGGGATGAGCGGCACGTTCACCAGGAACCATGATGGAGAGGTGGCTTCGGCAGACAGAACGGGGGGCTTGTCCGTCAGCTCGGCCAAGGCTGTCTCGGGCGCGTAGCGTCCGTCCGGGTCGGCCAGAAGCTGGAATTCCAGGGCCGTACCGCGGGTGAAGGGGTAGCGGTCGGTCAGCGTGAAGAGCGCCAGCAGAGAAAAAATGACAATGCTGGCAGGAATGACGTAAAACGAAATGATATAGATCAGCCGACCTCGGGCGGAAGCAAGCTTTCGTGCACTATTTTCGCGAAACGCAGTTGAGGACGTCATGATCTACAGTGGCCAGCCTTTGCCTTCGTAAGCTTCCCTCGAAGGTATAACGTAAGCATGATACTAGACTTCGTTGCTATTGCTTACCTCCTGACTGCAGAGTCCACTGGGGATCTACCGCCGCTCCGCTGCAGCGGAACGAGTCGATTGGCGCATAACGGTTTAACGACCAGCGACCGGTTTTCTTTATAGGGGCGGCAAGCGCCCCCTCGGAAGCCGGCGAACTGCCGTCGTTACGGCAGTACTTTTTCGTCCGCAAAAAGGCTCTGCACTGTCTCGCGGGGCCGAACCACGTAGTCCTTGGCGCCGTCCACCATGACCTCCGCAGCGCGCGGCCGGGTGTTGTATTGACTCGACATGGTGAAGGCATAGGCCCCCGCCGACATAATGGCCAGCCTGTCGCCTTGCTGCAGTGCCAGGCGACGATCCCGGGCAAGCCAGTCGCCGCTTTCGCATATGGGGCCGACAATGTCGTAGCTGGGCGCCGAGTCGGCGCCGGCGCGTGGCTTGACCGCCTCGACGCTGTGCCAGGCGTTGTAGAGCGTCGGCCGTAACAGGTCGTTCATGGCCGCGTCGACGATGGCGAAGTTTTTTGCCTCGTTGTGCTTCAGGTATTCGACTGTCGTCACGAGTACCCCGGCATTTCCCACGAGAGAGCGCCCTGGTTCCAGGACAATCTGCAGGTGCTGCAGGCCATGGCGGTCGAGAGCGGCAAAGACTTCATCCAGCAGGGTGCTGGGGGACAACGGCGTTTCATCCGTGTAGCGTATGCCGATGCCGCCGCCCAGGTCCAGATGCTTCAGCGTGATGCCGTGGCCGGCAAGCGTCTTGATGAGTGCGATGAGTTTGCCGAGCGCGTCAAGGTAGGGACTGGCTTCGGTGATTTGCGAGCCGATATGGCAGTCCACACCCACGATTTCCAGGCCTGGCAGCTGCGCCGCGCGCTGGTAGACCGCGACGGCGGACTCGATGGCGATGCCGAACTTGTTCTCTTTGAGGCCGGTGGAGATGTAGGGATGCGTATGGGCATCCACGTCCGGATTCACGCGCAAGGAAATCGGCGCCGTCCGGCCTTGCGCCTGGGCGACTTCCGACAGCCGCAGCAGCTCGGCCTCGGACTCGACGTTGAAGCACTTGACGCCTGCCTCCAGCGCCGCCTTCATTTCCCATTCCTGTTTGCCCACGCCGGAGAAGACGACGCGCGATGGGTCACCCCCGATTTCCAGTACGCGGGCCAGTTCGCCGCCCGACACAATGTCGAAACCGGAGCCCAGATTCTTGAACTCGTTCAGCACGGCAAGATTCGAATTGGCCTTCATGCCAAAGCACACCAGCACGTCGCGGCCTTCGCCCGCGACCCGGTAGGCCTCCCATGCGTCGCGCAGCGCTTTGCGCGAATAGACGTACAAAGGCGTGCCATGCTGATCGGCAAGCCGGTCCAGGGGGACGTCTTCGGCGTGGAGGGTACCGTCACGGAATTGGAAATGAGGAGCGACTGTCATTGTGTTGAGTAAGTGATTGAATCGTGAGGAAGCGCGCTTTGCCGGGCGCGTGCTACTTGCCGGGAGCCGGTACGGGAACGGGCGTGGCCGGGCTGCCCGCCGGCACGGTTGCTTCGGGCTCGGGAAGGCTGACCGGGGCGGGTGGCGTCGTCAAGGTCTCGTCCGGCGGGGGAGGTGGAGGCATGTACAGCGGGCCTTTGTAACCGCAGCCGATCATCGTTCCCAGCAGTGCTATGCTGACTACAAAGCGACTGACGGGATAGGCGTGTGTCAGGGTGCGGGGCGCTTGCATGATGGACTCCATTTTGCGGATAAGTTGCGATTATGAACGAAACTGAATTTCTTGCGCGCGGCGAAGCCATACTGGACAGCATCGAAAGCCAGGCCAGTGACTGGGTGGCCTTGTACCGGGTCAATGTAGAGACATCCCGCAGCGGCCACGCCCTGACGCTTATTTTTGATGATGCGATACAGGTCGCCGTGGGCGTCCGGCCTGCCGACCGGGAAATCGGGGTGACGGCCCCCAGCGGTGGCCTGCACTATCGTTTTGATGGCCTACGTTGGAATGATACGCGAGGCGGCCCCGCTTTGTCGGAAGCCCTGTCTCAAATTTGCTCCGAGGCGACAGGGCAGCCGATCAAGGTCATTATCTGAAGGATACGACCCTGTCCGCCGACGGTGCCGCCCGGTTAGAAGGGCACGAGGGGTTGTTCGATGCGCTGCCCCGAGCTGCTGCCAGTCAGCTGATTCAGCAGATCGCCGATGCCGTCCATGCCGCCGCCGTCGACCGGGACGTCATGTGGGGAAGGCAGACCCACCCGCGCAACCGCCTGCCCTGGCGGGAATTCCGAAAAATAATATTCGCCGTCTATCTTGGTCAGGCCGTTGGGCAAAGGCCCCGGCGGAACCTGCGGCTGGTCCTTCAAGGCATAGCGCATGTAGTCGAGCCAGATGGGCAGCGAGGCGCCACCGCCCGTTTCGGTGGAACCGAGCGAGCGCGGCTGGTCATAGCCCATCCACACGACGCTGACGAGTTTGGGGGTGAAGCCGGCAAACCAGGCGTCATGCGAGTCGTTGGTGGTGCCCGTCTTGCCGCCTATGTCTTCCCGTTTCAGCTCGCGGTGTACGCGCGCCGCAGTGCCGTAGGTCGCCACGCCGCGCATCATGTCGTTCATCACATAGACCGTGCGTGGATCGACGGCGCGCGCTGCTGCATCGCCCGCCACGGTCGGGCGTGCCTGCATGATGACCTTGCCGCTGCTGTCGGTCACGTGATCGATGAGGTAGGGCGGGACCCGGTAGCCGCCATTGGCAAAGACGGCATACGCGCCGGCCAGTTGCAGCGGCGTCACGCTGCCTGCGCCCAGTGCAAGAGGCAGCACGGGTGGCTGGCGTTCGCGGTCGAACCCGAACCGCGTCAGGTAATCCTGTACGTACTTGGGTCCGACGGCCTGCATGATGCGGATCGACACCATGTTCTTGGACTTGTACAGGCCCTGGCGCATGGTCAGCATCGGCTCGTAGGTGCGTCCGTAATTCTTCGGCGACCACGCTTTTGATCCGGTCTGCTCTGCCGTCAATGTGAATGGCTCGTCGGAGACCTGGGTGGCCGGCGTCAGGCCGCGTTCGAGGGCGGCAGCATAAATGAACGGTTTGAACGCCGAACCGGGTTGCCGCCAGGCCTGTGTGACCCGGTTGAACTTTCCTTCCTCGAAGTCGAACCCGCCGACCATGGCCCGCAGTGCGCCGTCTTGCGGGCGCAGCGACACGATGGCCGCTTGCACGGTCGGCATATTGATGACTTCCCAGTGGTCGCCGTTCTTGTGCACGTACACGACGGATCCTCGCTGGATCCGGACATTGTCCTTGGCGTTCTTCACCAGGCCGCGCGCCACGATTTTCAGGGCGTTCTTGTCGGTGACCTCGATGATCTGGCTGGAGCTGCGCGCGACCGTAATCTTGGTCGGGCTGGCCTGCAGGACGACGGCGGTCATGACGTCGCCGCTATCGGGATACTTTTCCTGGATATCGTCCAGCAGAGCATCCAGCTTGGCTGCATCGCTCTCGATGCCGTCCGGCATGTCCACGGTTTCTTCCGGCCCTGGGTAAGGCGCGCGGCGCGTGTAGTCCAGTATGCCGTCGCGCACCGCCTGGTAGGCCACTTCCTGGTCTTTGGAGTGCACGGTCGTGTACACGTTGAAACCGCGCGAATAGATATTGTCCTGGTATACGCCATACAAAAGCTGACGCGCCAGTTCGGCCACATATTCACCATGGACGGCATAGCCGCCCGCCGGCGTACCCGGCGCGGACTTCAGGACGATCTCCTGGTCCATGGCCTTCTTGTATTCCTCTTCAGTGAGGTAGCCCAGGTTGCGCATGCGGCCAAGGACATAGGCCTGGCGCGACTTGGCGCGGTCGAAATTTGCGATCGGATTGAAGCGCGATGGCGCTTTCGGGATGCCCGCCAGCATGGCCGCTTCTGCAGGCGTGATGTCGCCCAGTTGCTTGCCGAAGTAAGTGCGGGACGCGGCCGCGAACCCGTAAGCACGATGGCCCAGGTAGATCTGGTTCATGTACAGATCGAGGATCTGGTCCTTGGTCAGGGTCGCTTCGATCTTGAAGGTCAGCAGGAGCTCGTAGAATTTTCGGGTGTAGGTTTTTTCAGACGACAGATAGAAGTTGCGTGCAACCTGCATGGTGATCGTGCTGGCGCCCTGCGTCTTGGACATGTGTGTCAGGTTGGCCAGTGTGGCGCGCGCGACGCCGGTCCAGTCTATGCCGCCATGTTGGTAAAAGCGGTCGTCTTCCGCTGATAAAATCGCCGATTTCATGACATCGGGGATCTCATCGAAACGCAGGACGTTGCGCCTTTCCTCGCCGAATTCTCCGATGAGGACTTTATCGGCTGTATAGATGCGCAGGGGCACCCGTGGCCGGTAGTCGATCATCGCGCTGAGATCAGGTAAATTGGGCCATGCAAGCGCCAGCGCCAATGAGCCCAGCAACGCGCCGCATAATCCCAAGCCCGCCACGAAGATGGCAATTTTGAAGATGAAGCGGCCGACCCAGGAGCGGGACGTGCCAGAGGAGTTTTTGGGGGAATCGGTAGAAGAACTCATTGGGGGCGATTTTAAGTCTAACCAAGGTCAGACTATGATTTGCGCATCAGGTTTATGTAACCGAATAATGCAGTATGGCAGCGGCGTCAAGGATGCAAGTGGGATAATACACAAATGAACGAGTCTTTACCTTTGGAGCCGGTCGATGCCGAGCCCCGGGCCGGGTCTGGCCTGGATTTGCCTGCCTCGGTGCAATTGCCTTACGAGCTGCCCGTGTTTCTGGTGGGCATGATGGGCGCCGGTAAAACCACCATAGGCCGCAACCTGGCCCGCATCCTCAATCGCGAATTCGTGGACCTGGACCACGAGCTCGAATCGCGTTGCGGCGTCCGGGTATCACTGATATTCGACATCGAGGGCGAGGAAGGGTTCCGGAAGCGCGAGACCGCCCTGCTCGAGGAGTGTTCACGTCGCCCGGGCATCGTCCTGGCGACGGGCGGGGGTGCTGTGCTGGCTCCCCAGAATCGGCGCTATCTGCAGGAGCGAGGTGTGGTCGTGTATCTGCGCGCCAGTGCCCAGGAGCTCTATCGCCGTGTGGCGCGCGACCGGAACCGCCCCTTGTTGCAGACCGCCGATCCGCTCGCGCGCATCCAGGCCTTGCTCAAAGAGCGTGAGCCGCTGTACGAAGAAGTGGCCGCCCTGACGATGGAGACGGGCACCTTGCCTGTGTCCCAGGTCGTCAAATCCCTGATTCCCTTGCTCCAACACCATGAGGCCCGTCCATGAGTACAGTCCAGGTCGACACGCCCGGAGGCAGCTATCCCATCCATGTGGCCTCGGGTCGGCTTGATCGGCTCGCCGAGAGCATCCCGATCGACGCGACGGCGATCGCCGTTGTCACGAATCCGACCGTCGCGGCGCATTACAGGCAGCGGGTCGACGCTGCCCTCGAGAAGACGGGAAAGCGCGTCCTGTATATCGAGCTTCCCGACGGGGAGGCTCATAAAACCTGGCAGACGCTGAACATTATCTTCGACGCCTTGTTACAAAATCGCCTGGACCGCAAAGCGGTACTCGTCGCCCTGGGCGGCGGGGTCATCGGCGATATGTGCGGATTCGCGGCCGCCAGCTACATGCGGGGAGTGCGATTCGTGCAGGTGCCGACAACGCTATTGGCGCAGGTGGATTCGTCGGTGGGCGGCAAGACCGCCATCAACCATCCGTTGGGCAAGAACATGATAGGCGCGTTCTATCAACCTGTTGCGGTCGAGATCGACACCGACGTCCTCGCCACGCTGCCTGCGCGTGAAGTATCGGCCGGTCTGGCCGAAGTCATCAAATACGGCCTGATCATCGACGCGGACTTTTTCGCGTGGTGTGAAAAGAATGTCGCCGCCTTGCGGGCGCTGGACCCTACCGCCATCACGTACGCCATACGGCGGTCCTGCGAACTCAAGGCCCAGGTGGTCTCGCAAGACGAACGTGAATCGGGTTTGCGCGCGTTGCTGAACTTCGGCCATACCTTCGGGCACGCCATTGAGTCCGGCCTGGGTTATGGCAAGTGGTTGCATGGCGAGGCGGTCGGCTGCGGCATGGTGCAGGCCGCTGAGCTGTCGGCCCTGACGCAAGGCCTTCCACGGGCCGACGTAGAGCGCGTGCGAGCGCTGGTGCAGGCGATAGGGTGTCCGACCGAGCCGCCGATGTTGGGGACGGAGCATTGGATAGAACTGATGCAGGTGGACAAGAAGACGGAGGGCGGGCGCCTGCGTTTCATTGTGCTGTCCGCCATTGGCCAGGCGAAGTTCCTGCCCGTTCCCCTGGAATCGGTCCGCCAGGTGCTTGATCCGGCCATGACGGCGCCTTCGGCCTGACGAGGACACAGCGTGATGGCCAACGCGCCGTATGCCTGTCATGCCGACCAGACACGGG